>ULTS01009792.1_pt1 | contig 41239 bp, 36 predicted proteins | sample 1957821 | NCBI WGS metagenome assembly ULTS01 (sample SAMEA4835741, study PRJEB28245) | human gut metagenome | biome: gut microbiome; material: fecal sample | place: Denmark | collected 2008
TGGAACATTCTGTTTTTGTTTTCGCCGTTACGCATTTTGTAATAGGCAGGCTTTTCTCATTGTACCCGACAACAATTCTTCCTTCCCACCGACCGTCTTTACGCAGGCGTAATGTGCCCTCACCATTTTTTCTTTTTTTAGCGATTGGTATCATCTCCTTCAAGCATAATCTCATCCATAAAGCTTCCCACGATAGTGGAAGCGTTTCTCTGCATATCGGTGGTCACATGGGTGTAGGTGTCCAGCGTAAAGCTGGCGTTGGTATGCCCGAGGATTCCCGACAGGGTTTTCGCATCCACGCCGCCCGCCAGCGCATGAGTGGCGAAGGTGTGGCGCAGATCGTGGAACCGAATCAGCGGAAGCTCAGCCTGTTTTAACAGTGTTTTTAATCGGTGGTAAGCATAGTCGGGGTGCATCGGTTTTTCGGGCTCATAGATATTCGGGAATATCCATTCGCTGACTGCCGTTTCTTTTCGCTTCTGCAGAAGTTCCGCAGTGCTCGGCGGCAGGACAATCGTGCGCGTTCCCGTCTCGGTTTTGGTTTCGCCGATATTCAATCCGCCGCCTTTCCTTTTAGCAACCGAGCGCCTCACTTTCAGCTTTCCGTTTTCCACATCGAAGTCCTCCCACTTCAGTCCGCAGATTTCACCCCGCCGCAGTCCTGTGGTCAGCTCGGTGTAGAAGAAATCGTACCACAATTCATCCTGCCTAATGCGTTTCATAAATCTGTCAAGCTGTTCGTCATTGAGTATCTGCTTCGGCGGATAATTGTTTTTGGAAATCGTTGTGCCGACCGTTGGGTTTTTAACAATCAGCCGTAGGCGCACCGCCATATCGAGTGCTTCGTGCAGCATCATATGAATACCGCGCACCATGCTGTCGGCAAGCTCTGTACCGTGCAACTTGTCCGGTTTCACACGACCTTTCTTTTTGACGGTGTTATAGAATTTTTGAAGCTCCTGCGTGGTCAGCGCCGACAAAGGTCTGTCGCCGAGATACGGTTTGATTTGATTTTTAATCATCGCTTTGTAAGAATCAAGCGTGCTTTCACGAATCGTGAAGATCATATATTCATTGATCCATCGGTCGAGCCATTCGCCGAGCGTCATATTCGAATCCTCGGTGAGGTCGGCATCGCGGTACATCTCGATGCAGTCGTGGAGCTTTACGATTAACTCCTTTTGTGTTCTGGCAAGCACATAGCGGTGAATCGGATCGCCGTTCTTTTTGTGACCGACAACGATGCGGCCTTCCCATCTTCCGTCTTCGCGCTTGCGCACCATACCGTCTCCCGACGGTCTTCGTTTTGCCATGGTATCACCTCCTAGCAGGGCTCTCGCCAGCCGAACACACAATACCACATACATGGCGGAATATCCAGCTAAATTTGCGGTAAAATTCGCAACCCCTAAATCAGCGAGGTTTTTATCGCCGCAACCCCGAAATTGAAGCTTTTATAACCGTTCTTAAAAGCCGTACAAACCCTTATGCGGTCGGCGTTGCCGTCCGCTGTTCCCTGCGAGGGGAAAGCAAGGCAACCCCTCGCTTTCTCCTGCTTATTTTCGGACGAGCCGTAAAACTGCCGTTAAACCGCCGATTTTTTGTGTTTGCGGTCGTAGTCGGCAAGTTTTTTCAAAGCTGACTGACACCGCATTTCGCATTCCAAACGAATCATCTGCTGCTCGTAATGATACTCCACCGCATCCTCTATCGGGCGGACGGTATAGAGCAAATTGCCGTTACGCTTTTCGCCTTTTTGCGTGTACACAGAGGTCGGCTCTGCAGTAATCAGCTGCTTTTCAATCAGACTGTCCACATATTTCTTGACGGTGTTTTTGCTCATACCGACAGCGTTGCCAATCGTTTTGTAGCTCGGATGGCATTGAAATGTTTTCCTGTCCTCGCAGTACATCAGATACGCATACACTGCGATCTCACCGGTGCTGAGACCTAAGCTGAAAATTTCATTTGGCAGAGGAAAATAATCCCGGATCGCATCACGCTTTTGATATCGGGTGAATTTCAAATGCTGCCTCCCGTCTTTTCTTCGACCCATGCGCGGAATTTTTCTTTCGGTACGATGAGCCGTGAGCCGATACGCAACGACGGAAACCCTTTCTCGTGCATCAGCTCGTAGCTGCTTGAGATGGAGATGCCGAGGAGCTTGGCTACCGTTTCAGCATTAAGGAACAGTGGCAGATCCTCATAAGCGGTGTAAACAGATTCTTTCATTGGTTTTTCCTCCTGTTAAATTCACACGGTTTTTCGCCGTGTTATGTAGAGGACTGCTGTTTTGCAAAACAAAAAGACCCGCACTCAATCCCGATGCTGATCTGCATCGGTGATTATGTAAGTGCGAGTCTGAAACTCAAAACAGAAATATGTGTATTCAATTGTCGGTTGCTTTCTTTACTTACAGTATAACATACCGGGGAAATTCTGTCAAGTTTTTTGCGCCAACAGTGTATATTCCGGCGCTTTTGCGGGAATACTGTTTTCTTTGTTTTCTGCGGTGCAGATTTTAACCGTGCTGTGTCGAACTGAAAATCGCAAGGCCAAACCGCGAAATCGGCTCGGCCTTGTTTCTGCAAATTCAATCCTCTGACGGCTCGTACAACACTTCGGTCATGATTCTCGCCGCGAGCTTAAAGCCGCTGATAAACGCTTCGCGCTCATTCATACCGTGCAGTTCCGCCTCGCAGTCTTTGAGCTTTTCAAAGGTTTCTTTTAGCTGAACCGTGAGCGTCGGTATCAAGCTGTCCTGATGCCGAATAACATAGCTCAACACTTCGCTGTAAGCACTCCCGCGCTTAAAACTGTGTTCGTGCGGAGCGATATTTCCGTAATACAGATCTTCAAGTGTTGTCATGCTCATTCCACCTCACATAGGAAGAGGGCGGCACGCTATCGGTCATACCCGACACCGTGTCGCCCTCACTTTTCATTTTCTCTGCTGCAATCAGCGCGTGTTTTACAAGCAGCATATCAAGCCAAGTCCGCTCATCGTACTCCGACGGACGCCCATTTTCGAAGAAGTCTTTCATAACTTCTCCCAAGATACCGTACTTTTCTCCCGCACTTTCTCCTCGGTACAATTCTTCTAAACTCATCTGTGCCATATCCGCACCTCCTTTGCAATACACAACAGTACCACACAGGTTTGCGAAAGTCCAGGGGTTTATGGAATAAATAAAATAACAAGATCTCCTACGGTTTATATTGGCCATTCAATCTCATTCAATTGCAAAAGATACTTTAGTCCTTTTTCTGGATTGACCATCTTAATGAAATAAGCTAATCCATAAAGGTGTTCCTTATAAAATCCTTTCTCGCACCCGATGTGCGACATATGATCCACCACACCATATTTTTTGCAATAATATATCGCATTTTCAAGTTCATTAATGCGTTTTTGGGGAATGGCAACCTCCTTATTAACAATTAAACCAGTTACCTCTTGTCGTTGGTGAGCATATTGTAGTCTAAACTTTCCTTCGTTTATTTCATAGCCTTCCTCGTATATGATTTTACGAATTAGTTCAATATACTTTTGTATAGTTTTCTTCCCAGAAAAAGTAATATCGTCTGCATATCGGGTGTAACTAGCACCAATTTTATCTGCTAGTCGCCCTAATCGCTTATCCAATTTCAGCGAAACCAAATTTGATATAGTTGGACTTGCAGGAGAACCTTGCGGCAGAACACTTCTTGCATTTGTGCACAGGTTTGTCAAAAGCTTTGAAACGCTATCTGTATACCCTATGTATTTAAATATCTTGTAAATTTCTCGATATTGAATGCTGGGAAAGAAATCTTTCAAATCGATATTTACTACCAACTCTTTTCCAGTATGTTGAACTGCGTTATCGTATATCGACACTCCTTTTACAAACCCTTTGGCAAATTGTGAAACAGAAAATTTATCGAGTATATTTTCTTTTATCCATAATTGAATCCTTTTTAACTCCTCATTAGGAGCTTCAATCTCTCTCAATCCACCATTTTTCTTTGGAATGTGAAAAACCCTGTAGGAATCACACTTTTTGTTACCAAAAAGTCTGTCTTGAGCACTTTTATGAATGCCAAGCAGTTGTCTTAGATGTCTCAAATTATATATCACAGGCACATTGTTATCTGTAAGCCGTTGATTGTACTCTTCTATAAGTCGTTTTTCTTCTTCAGTAATAACTCCCGCTTGATATGCCTTTTCAATATGCTCCATAATATCACCCTTTAATATAAATATAAACGAGCCCCTACACCTACTTCAGTCTGATATTCGTGCCGGATAGGTTAAAACTGCGTAAGCGTTTTAACCTATCCGGCATTCAGGCTTTCTGTTAAGAAAGCCTGAATGACGAATGGAGGAGCGGAGCGACGACAATCGTCACATTGGTTACATAGGCATAGCCATATGCATATGCCTTCGGAGGGGTTGGCGAGCGGAGTGCGCAGCACCGCCGCCCCCGAAGCAGGCATATGGCTATTAGTGCCGTTGTAGTTTTGAAGAGATACACACTCTTCGTATTCTAGGTGTAGGGGCTCGAATATTAACATGTTATTTTTTATATCCAGAAAAAGATTTGCCAAAGTTTCTAGGTATATATGATGTTTCAACAAGAGGAATTTTATGCTCACTTAATAATGATCGCTCAGCATTCTCCCATCCCTTTAATCTCTTCTTTATGAGTTTTTCTTGAGTTTCACTTGTAGGCAGTATTTTCCCGTCCTCTATTTTAATATATCCCTTTTCCGCTATGTATTCTAACCTTTTTTGAAGCAAATCCATAGTAATTCCAAAATCCGCACACGCTTTTTCAAAAGAAAAGTCATTCCCGTTCAAAATGCAATATACAATAAAGCGATTGTATTGATTGTCTGTTATATCAAACAAAACAACTGGCCTGTGAGCGTTCTTTCGCGCAACACCTTTCAACATACTTATTGATGTGTTCCTAGGGCTGCTGTTTTTACGGAACAACGACACAAAGTTTTCTGCGCTGTGCCAAAATAGTCCTAAAGTATCATTAGGCGTGGTTTTTTCAAACGACACCAACGACTGAATATCTTTATAACCTAGAATTGCGTTACTACTAATGTTTTTTCCTGCGCAAATTAACTCGTATTGCTCTTTTTTTAGCCTCGCTTCTATTCGTGGGAAAATGTAATCATCTTTAAAGGCTTTATCTGTGCTGTCTACATATATCGTTGTAAGGTCTATTCCTAATTTAGTTTTAAATTCCTCTATCATTTGTAGTCCCGTGATAGTCGTGTGGACCATAAGTACATATAACTTTGAGTTTTGCAACTCTGGAGCAATAGAAAACATTTTTGATAATGCTTTTATGATAGTATCCCCAGATCCCATATAATCATCTACGATAGCAAGCACTGTTGGAATGGCATCATTTTCTAAATACTCGCGAATAACATCGTTAGATGAAAAGCCTTTCACATTGTTATTAAACCAATATGAACTGAAGATTATATCTGAGTTTGCAACGCCGTACTCTTTTGGCATTTTAGCAAAAAGCACATTGCTAATATCTTCACCATTTACAGTTATGAACTTTTCATGCAACTCAACAACCTTTTGGTTAATCGCAGTCTCGGTGTAGTAATAGAAGTTTTTTAGGAGTTCCAGAAGAACAGGGATATCCTCTTCATTGAATTGTTTTAACCAATTATCCAAGATGGTATCGAATTCTTTTTTGAAATTGGCATCACCCCAACGCTTCGTTATTTCGCCAAATTTATATCTTGGTTTAAAAAACATATCAGTTCCTCTGCCTCCTTTCCACTTCTTGTTAATTATTTAAATTAATACCCCTTCGCAATGATCAATCTCGTGTTGGATAATCTGCGCCATCCAACCAGTGAAGGTTTTGATTCGGATTTTGAATTCTGTGGTTTGCCATCGAACTTTAATAGTTTGATAACGTTTGCATTTGTGGGGGACGCCCAACAAAGAAAGACAAGCTTCTTCAATATCATACGGCTCTGACTTTTTTGATAATCTAGGGGTTGAACATCGTCATGTACCTTCATTATCAAACACAACAATCCGCTTTCTCACACCGATCATATTCGCTGCCATACCGACACAACGATTCTTATGCACCACCAGTGTATCAAGCAAGTCCTGTGCAACTTGTAAATTTTCCTTTGTCGCAACTTCCGACTTTCCAGCAAGAAATATCGGATCATGCACCTAATTCTTAATCATCACGAAAAACCTCTGTTATCTTTTTCAATATTTCTACATCCGCCGGACAGAATTCATAATTTGAAATTTCGCTTGGTGTGATCCATTTTATATCGTTATGTTCAAGCTTTTTGGGGATGCCTTCAAGGATAGCTGCATTGAATAAGGTTAGATGCACTGTCAAATCCGGGTATTCATGAACGACATCCATAAATACATCACCAATAGAAAGCGTCACGGCAAGTTCTTCTTGGCATTCGCGGATAAGCGCCTGTTCTTTCGTCTCGCCCGGTTCCACCTTTCCGCCGACGAATTCCCACAAAAGGCCTCTGGCTTTATGCGCCGGGCGTTGGCAAATCATAAATTTATCTTTATTCCATATAAGAGCGGCCACTACTTCTGTCATTATCCAACCACCAATTTGTTTGTTTTCTTCAGGTATTTTGCCGGAATGGGGGCATCTAATCTCCATGTAATATTCATCGGTCTTGAACCGTTATGTGAAACATAATTTGCAGTACCAAGATAAGTATACGGTGCAGTATTGCCGTAAACATCATTCTTAAATTCGCGCACAAACAAGAGAACCTTGCTGTCGTTTTTGCGATGATTGATATACCGCTGACCGACTTTACTTTCTGCATTAGTCGTGCTTTGACTTTGCCAATGGAACAGTGTTTCATTGATGGAATAATCCTGATACATGGTTGTAGGCGAGTAGTCTTTATCCGACTTGTTCAATGTGATAAAGAACACATCAATTTTCTTGTCGGGCAACCATTTCACACCTTCGCGAACAGTGCTTGGCTTCATAAAATCCATTGCAACAAGCAGTTGATCGCGCGTATAGGTACAATGCAGATCCAGCGGACAATCAAATCCGAGGCTGACAGGCTCATCGATAAAATCAATACGATTGTAGTTATATTTGAGTAATGCAATCAGCTCAGAAAGCATTATCGGGCTTTTTGAAAGAATTTTGAAGTTTTCGAATACTTCGTCCGCGTTCCAATCCTCAATCGTTTTTCCCCACATTGTAATATAGGACATCTGAAGCATACGCTTTTCTATATCCGAAAGTCTTGTAAGGTCAAAATGGTCGATATTTTCCAAAACACGCAGCATAAACACAATCCAACGTCTTGAATCAACCAAAGCAAAACGGCTGAGTGCTTTTGACATTACCTCTTCAATCGGTTCCTCGAAATTATCAATTATATCTGCACGTGCGCACAGACGAGAAAAAGAAGCAAATTTATAGATTGAGCGAGGATCCAAACGATAGTGGTCAAGAAAGTTTTCGAGAGTAAGTTTTAGGCCGGTATCTTCTTCAAAGGTTGCTATACGTGCAACAAGACCTGCACTGTTTCCGTAAGATGCGCGAATGTTATCAAGAATATATCTTGCTGCTTTCTTTTCAAGCTGAATATAGCATCCCTTTGGGAGTGAAATAAACCCATCCTTGATTTCGCGTGTTACGCCTCGTGTTGTATTGGAAAGAAGCGATGCAAACTTATCTTCAAAATTGTACTTCTTATTTGCTTGCCCAATAAAATCAAGCACGGTTAAGCATTCTTTATCTTCAGATAAACGCAGTCCACGTCCGAGCTGCTGTAAAAACACCGTCAAAGATTCTGTTGGACGCAAGAATAAAACCGTGTTGACTTCAGGAATGTCCACACCTTCGTTGTAGATATCAACGACGAAGATAAACCGCACTTCACCTTTTACAAGCCTGGCCTTTGCCTCTTTTCTTTCTTCGTCCGGCGAATGTCCGGTCAGGAACATCGACGGAATTCCGCGGCCATTAAAGTAATTAGACATAAATTCTGCATGTTCAACCGTTACGCAAAATCCAAGCCCCTTTACATCATCAATATCTGTAACATATTTGAGCAATGAAGAAACCACCAAGTCGGCGCGACGGTTTGCCGTCATACCGCTGAGTGTATAAACCCGCGAAAGTTCGCCTTTATCATAACCTCCGGCTGCCCATTTTAAGTGATCCAGATCAACCGTATCCGTTACACCGAAATATTGAAACGGACACAGGAGCTTGCGGTCAATAGCTTCGGGCAGACGAATTTCGGCAGCAATACGATTATTAAAATACGGCAAAATGCTCTTGCCATCCATACGCTCGGGAGTTGCCGTCAAACCGAGAAGAATCTGCGGATTATAATAGGATAAGAGCTTTTGATATGTAGGCGCGGCGGCGTGGTGAAACTCATCCACAATAATATAATCATAAAAATCCGATGTTGTTTTCTCGGTAAAGCTCTGCGAGTTGAAAGTTTGAATAGATATAAAAAGATTGTCTATGTTTTCCGGTTTATAGCTGCCTACAAACATCTCCCCAAAGTTTGCATCTTTCAGTACTGCGCGAAAGGTGTACATACTTTGTTTCAGGATTTCTTCACGATGAGCCACGAACAAAAGTCGGCAAGACTTATCCGGGTTTTGCTTGCGGAAACGCTTGTAATCAAGCGCAGAAATCACCGTCTTTCCGGTTCCGGTGGCGGCAACAACAAGGTTTCGATGATAACCACGAACTTTGCGTTCTGCTTCCAGCTTATCAAGAATTTCTTGCTGATAGGAATATGGCGCGATATCCATCGTATATACTTCGGCATTATTACTGTCAAAGTATTTTTCGGCTTTTAATGCACGTGCTAAACGTTCCTTTTGCTCATCATTGTAATATTCAAATTCATTGGAATTCCAATAGCTTTCAAAGGTGGCTTCGATTTTGTCAATCGTTTCCGGCAGGTCCTTCTTTGTAACCTTTACGTTCCATTCAAGGCCGCTGGAAATGGCAGCATTAGATAGATTCGACGAACCAACATACGCCGTAGTAAAACCGGTATCCCGATAGAAAACATACGTTTTCGCATGAAGTCGGGTGCGTTTGGTGTCATAACTCACCTTGATTTTTGTGTTAGGAAGTTTGCGGAGTTCTTCGATTGCCTTTACATCGGTCGCTCCCATATAAGAGGTTGTAATAATGCGGAGCTCACCGCCGTTTTGTGTGAAGGTTTTAAGCTCATCCATTATTAAGCGCAGTCCGCTCCATTTAATGAAGGATACCAGCATATCAATACGGTTACAGGATATAATTTCCTTCTTGAGCTCGGTAAACATCTGCGGCTCGTGGATTGCACCAGTAAATAGCGAGCTTTGCGCAATAGATGTTTCAGGACGAATAATCGCTGCCTTTTCATCGAGGGATAAAATACTGTTCTTTTTGTCAAAGAGTGCGAGTAGCTGCTCGGCCCGCTCTGCAACCGTCATTTCATCAAGTTCGTTTTCTTTAGTTTCGTGGATAATCGTAGAAATAATACGGTTTGCCAGCGCTACTTGTGAGCTCACGTCACCGCCATTGTCAGCAACATTATCAAGCCCTTTTTCTACAACTTCAGCAATATATTTTGCCAGCACTTTGGACGCCTCAGCACTATCAATGGGCGCAGTAGTAGAAAGCTTGTCCGCAGTGGCAAGCTCGGCATCCAGTGATTTGTTTATGATTTGCTCGTAGATACCGTCTTTTAACATAAACTTCTCCTAAATTATATTTCAAACAAAATCATACTCAATCAGCAATTTGTCAAAGCTCAATATTGTATATATTGGTCTTATAAGTGTTAAGCGTATTGGTAGTTCTATATTTATTTGAGACCGGATAAACAACTCTAACAAATTCATGATTTAGTGCAAATAAACAAATTCCTAAAGCTACTGGTTTTGTACTCAAGGGAGCTACACACACGGCATCTTTACAATCCCCAATCATGGAATACAATAAATTATATGCTTCAAAAGGATTATCGGCAGGTGTGTATAAATATTTGTGTTTGTTTTGCATAAGTTGATAATTGTTAATAACACTTATATCTTTGTATTTCGGAAAAAAAGAAGGCAAGTTGTTTACTAGCATTAAATTGCTATGCTGACAATTCTCGAAAACTTTTAGACCAAGCGCTCCTTCAAAGCCTAAAAACATATACAAGTCGTGAAACCTTGTTGCACCTCCTGGACCACTAAAACCTAATAACTCAAACATTTTCAAATCACCAAAATACGAGCGATATGAGGTAAAAGGTTCCTCTTTAAAAACATAGTCATATGGTATAGAGTACGCAACTTTTAACTGTTTGACTTTATTTTGCATTTTTAACATTTTAAAAAAGGTAAACATTTCTGGGATCCTAATGCATGAAATGTCTATTAAAATATCCTTACACCAAAATCTTTCAGGAATCTTCTTTAAACTATTAACGAAGTCCATTGGTTCTTCAGTAATTGATACTGTTTGAACATTCTTAGCTTTTATCATCTTTGCATACTTACTGGGAAGATTAAATCCAGAATACGAAATAACCAACAAATGTTCAATGCTAACACTGTTTGTATATAAGTATTCCAGAACCTCGAGCGATCTTTTTTCATCGCAACCAGAAAAAACAAACGTGATACTTTTTTGAGGAGAATAGTCAGCCAAATTCTCAACGGAATAAATACACGTATTTCCCATATCAATTATCCTCCATGTCGAAGAGCGTCAGCTGCATATCCTCTGTTTTAGAATCGTCACCCTCGTCTATCATCCCAAACGTAGTCTGCGTTTTTATCATATTAGACATCTGTTCGGGGGAAAATCTAACATTAAATCCGCCCCTCGTTCGACAAGAAATATTAAACATAGGAGAAAATGCGCGATTAATATAATATATATCTCCTTTTTGATTTATAGACATTGACAAACGCTGAGTTTTTTCTTTTTTAATAATCATGGTCCAACCTAACGCAATATCAACGACTTTTTTATCTTCATCTTGTATTTGCATATTATCAAATGTGAACTGCGTTGTTTCAGGGTATCGAGCCTTTTTGTCTTTGTGATATTCCATCAAAACATTGCCAATATTCAATAACAAGTTACGCACATTACTTCCATAGTTGATTATAGAACAAACACTCTCAAATTCAGATGTCGAGAATTCGTGAATTGCTCGACTTTGCGAGCGTGGTGAAACTTTTTTATTGACTAAGAGATTATCCCTTTCATAAAACAAAGCATCACTAATAATTGAACGACATATATTAATAAATGTGCGAGAATTACCATCAGCCAAATGCACGATCGTGTTAAAACTATAGTATAGTTTTTCACGTTTATAAATACTAGCAAGCAAAGCCGTTATAGTATAACGATATTTGTTTAAATAGTCATTATTGTATTTGTGAACGATATCATTAGCTTGCTTGTTTATAAAGCCAAGCATCGCAGAGCGGGCTATCTCTGCCGCTTCTTCAGGTGACTCCTTTCTTCTAATAACCCAAAGCGCATTCAAGGTTTCCATTATCGGGTTTTGTGGGTTTTTAATAATAGCGATTATTTTATCACAAAGGTTGGAATCTTTTTTTATAGAAGATCTTTCTGACAGTATTATTCTTAAATGCTTATCTTTGCCCTTACAAATATCTAAACACTCTTCGTCTAAGTCTTCTACGGCGCCAATCATATTTCTAATATCTATACAACCAAATTTCGCATCATCCAATCGTTTAGCTGCCATTTCAGCGAAATATTCTTTCTGCAGCTTATCAGACATTCCTCTACTGATGTCAATTAAAAGATAATCATGACCATCTCTAAGATATTCCGTTTTGTTAATTGTTTCGGTTGTTGTTGTACCTTCACATCTTCGTCCTATTCTATACGAGATCTTTTGATGAACAAATTTAATTTTTGTATTGAAAAAGCGTTGGATATCTTCAGTCATATTTTCAAATTCATCTACCAGTATCAAATAAGTGATATCCTCAAAAGCCGAAACGCTTTCATTTAATGCAGTAATCATTCTTTCGCTCAAAGAATATAAGTCTAATATAACATCTGTTTTAAATTCAGAATCAAGGAAAATGGAATTATTCTTAAACGCGTCAATATAGTACAACTGGCGCTGCAAAAAAGTACTAAGATCCGAAAAAGAATTTATGTTTTGTTCTTTAACTAATACGGAATTTGCAAAAAGTTTTTTAAAGTATTCTTCTTCAAAAGTCTTTGAATTGTTTGACTCTTGGCAAACATCCTCAACAACTGACAAAATATGAGTACAAAATTGAAGTTCCAAATAATGCTCAAAAAAGCTCAGCCACTCTTTTCTTGATTGGCTTTTAAAAATGCTTTGAAAAGTGTTCACAAAAGAATCATCACATCGAAAATAAAAACCGATGCTTTTTTCTTCAATTATTTGTTTTGTTATTGATTTTTCCGAATTGTTTTTTGCACGTTCTTTTAAAACTGGATACGAAAAATACTTCAAGATCATCGTCTTGCCGCTTCCACGTGAACCCTGAAGGATAATTGGCGTTTTTAGGGAGGCAAAATTCTTTTCACTTGTACCCTTGAGTAACTCAACAGAAAAAGGATCACACCATAAGCTCAATATTCTTTGAGGTTCCAAAGTGTTTGCATTAATATCATCAAATGGATTATTAAATGTATTTGCAGGGGTTAAAGTGTAATTGTCTAGCATTTTGCAATTTCTCCTTTCTTGGGAAAACCGGATTCCAGTTGTAATTGGACCAAAAAATAGGAAGAGTGTTATTAGGAGTGTTATAATAAAAACCAAAGCAAAACTCACCATCCTTATATCCAAGCGGCTTTACTTTTGATCCTGGTTCTATAATTTTCCCCCCATAATCCTCGGCCAATTTTTTTGAATAAGATAATAATTCCGGAAATCTATTAAACACCATAGAGTCAGTGCTAAAGCACTTGTTTCTCGAATCAACTAGCGCACAGCAAATTACTATAATGCCTTTTTCTTCTAACTTATTTATAGCTTCTTCACTTGCAATTATGGTCAAATAATATGCTTGTTTATACTCAATATTCTGAAGTTTATCAAAATAATTCCTTGAGCCTGTTCCTCCACTCAATGTAGCATCATCAATAAAAACAATCGTACTATTTTTGTCTGTTTTTAAATTAGTTGGATAAAAAAATCTATCCAGTGTAAGATTCGCTTCTTGTCTAAAATGATATAAAAGCAACCCTCCACTTTCGCTTGCAGATCCAATAGAAGAAAAATGAATATTTTTCAACTCGGATTCTACTTGATCTACCCGAATTGAATTTCGCACAATAAAATCGTGGATAAATTTATTATATAAAACGCGACAAAGATGATTGACATCGGAAGGGGAATAATACGTATAGTTACAAAGTAGCCATAGCGCCAATCTTCGTTCTTCTTCTAGACTAAATACTTCCCCGGCGAAATTGTTAAGCCATTCTTCGATATCCCGAACACTCAAATCAATTTTCCATGATTTTTCTATTGTTTTATGTAATATTTCAAGCATATTTTCCTCAGTGGGAAAATCTTTCGGGAAATCGATTGACATTATAGTTCCTCCATTTTATTTACCGAAACGTTGTTTAGATCCTAAATAATACTCCTTATCTGCTTCAATGGCAATCCATTGCCTATGTAAAGATTCAGCGCAATATCCTGTAGTATTACTTCCTGAAAAACAATCTAGCACAATGTCTTTTTCATCAGTTAAAAAATTAATAAAAAAATTCGGTATGTCCATCGGCATTCTTGCCGGATGAATTTTAAGCCCTTTTTTCTTACAACCAATTAAGTAAGCATCTTGGCTGTTTGTATTAGATGCAATCAAAACATTTGACGGGATTGCTCCACCATTATCCTTATTAAACGCGGTTTCACTTATACTATGCTCAGATGGCCTGTTCCCAGCATTGTATTTACCAGAGCTAAGTAATTTCTGCATTTGTTTGCTGTATTGCGTTAGTACTTTTTTGTTATTGGCCTTTGGTCTTGACGTTTTAGATAACCACCAAATTCGCGTGAATGAATCTTTTACTCTGATCCTGTCAATATTCACATATTGAATAGGCGTAGGTAGTCTTGCGGGATTATGATAAATGAACTCCTGGCAAAGATTCAATCCACATTTACTTTTAATTTCTAATAAGGTTTCCATAGGCAACGTTGAGAATGTAGGTTCACCTGAGTTCCAAGCATTTCCGACCTCGATTACAATTGACCCTGTATCTGTCAACAATGGTATCATTGATTCTATAACATCACATAACCATTTTTTATACTCTTCACCATTAAGATTACCATACTTTTTTGCTCTGTTTAACGGAAACGGAGGTGATGTAAATATCATCTGTATTTTGTTAGTGTAATGTGGAAGTAAATACTGTGTGTTCACTACTTCACATTTTTCGTTGATGCAGATTCCATACTCTGTTCTATAGCGTCTCCATTTATTTTGAGGAATTATCATATTTTTTCTCCATATCAACTATCTCTACAATATCATCCATTGTGCAGTCAAGGGCTGAGCATATCTTGACAAGAATCTCACTGCTGACGACAGCACCGTCTTTGCCCATCTTGGTAATGGTAGCGATGCTGATGCCGGCTTTTTCGGCGAGCTCTTTCTTTTTCATATCACGGTCGATCAGAAGCTTGAACAATTTTTTATAGCTTGCGGCCATTGTATTACACCTCATAAACAGTTATAGTTAGTACATTATATCATCGAAAATCATTATACCACACTCCACACCAAATATCAACAACTTTCGGCAGATAAATACTGCGATTTCAGCATTTATCAACTTTTTATTGCAAGTTTTCTATTCCCTCCTTGCTTTTCCGTAACCCCTTTTTCTTTGTCTACTGCGGTGCAAATTTTGACTTGAATCAGGGGTTGTTCAGAGTTATAATAACCGTATAAAAAGCAATCGCCTCTCGCGTGAGAGCGGGAGGCGAGGAGATCGTATTATTCCGCAAAAAAATTCTGCTGACCACACAACAGACCACCTACCGTTTCGGAGCACTCGGAAACAGTGGAGATAAGAGTGCCGAAGAGCGCGGTTTTCCAGGCGGAAAGGGGCGGAAAAAGCTATTTTTAGCGGAAATTGCCCTTATAGGTCCGTTTGGGACCATCAGGCCGCAGGTTCGAACCCTGTCACTCGGACCAGTATGAGTGTTCATAACGGATTTATGTTATGGACACTCATTCTTTTATTCAATTTCATCCGGTTTGTATGTGGTGAGCAGGTTTTGTGCCTGCTCACCTTTTGTCTTATGCGGATTTCACTGTGGGAATATACTCCACATCTACGCCCTTCCGGGTGTTGGCTTTGTAGTTTTCGTCATCTGATGACGGTAGTTCTAAATAACCGACAAAACAATAATAGATGACGATACGTTGAGTGTAGTTCTTTTTGCGACCTTCTTTTTCGTACACATCAATGTGGTCAATAAGTTCCCGGAGCATTGGTGCGGTTAAGGATTCCATCTCCATAAACTTTCTGACAGCTTTAAGAAAGTCATCTTTGTTTTGCTCCATTTCACTGATTTTGGCAAGGCGCTCCTTGTACTCAAAAATCTTTGTTTTCAGTTCAAGACGTTCAACCTCGTATTTATGGGATAGCTCCATATACATCTCATCACTCAACTTGCCCGATACATTGTCCTCATAGGTTTTGGCGAAAAGCGAAGTGAGCATTTCATTTCGGGCGGTTGCCCGATTTAGCTCTGTTTCCAAGGTTTTCTGCTCCGCCAACATATCGGCATTGGTTTTTTCGGCGAGGAGCTTTGCAAATTCTTCCTCGTGGGATTCCAAATACTTTGCTAATCTCTTTAATTCAAGCATAACGATCTGCTCGATAGCGTCGGCACGGATATAATGGCGGGTTTCGCAATTCCCACGGATATCCTTCTTATAGTTGGAACAGCTGAAATAATGGATTTCCTTGTTGGTAGTATTTACCGACATCGCTACCAATCACGGGTTTAGTAATGCGAGTACGGCTAAGAGAGTTTGTGAAAAGGCGATAGAAAAGATTGGTTTTAAACTGTTATACTTGTTGCGGGAACAAAAAGATAATGATATAATTTAATAAAACAAGATAGATTCAAACGAGGTGAAATATATGGCGATAATTAATACAATCAAACAGAAAATATTAGAATTGGATCAAGGGACTTTTCAAAACCTTTGTGATCAAATACTATATTCATTAGGATACTCTAATTTTGTTTCACTAGGCAGCCAATCGGGAACTAAAAAAACGACTCCAGGAACTCCTGACACGTATTGTATCAATGAGGATAACAAATATGTTTTTGTTGAATATACAACACAGCAAACAGGACTTCGTAAAAAGATTACTGATGATATCCAAAAATGCTTAAATTCAAGTGAAACCGGCATTGATAGTAAAGATATATCAGAAATCATATACTTTCATACATCCTCAAATTTAAAACCTGCGGTTCATAAAGAGTTTTGTGAAATGTGTGAAGAGAAGAGTATTGTGTTTAATATGTGGGGAATAGATAGAATCTCCAATCATCTTTTCTCCGAAAGAAGAGATTTAGCAAAAGATTATTTGCAAATATCTTATGATACAAACCAGATATTTAGCATAGAGGATTTTATTAAACAAAATGATTCATCAGCTTTTTCGGCACCATTAGATAACGAATTTCTGTATCGAGAAGATGAAATAAAAAAGCTTGATGAAGTATTAGAAAAATATGATGTCGCAGTAATATCAGGTACCGCAGGAACAGGAAAAACAAGATTAGCAGTTGAATTCGCTAAAAATCGCAGCTCCGAACAAGGAGAAACTCTGCTATGTATAAGGGACAATGCGCTTCCTATATATGAAGAACTTCAAATGCATATAAATCATCCTGGCAAATATTTACTTTTTGTTGATGACGCAAATCAAATTGCTGGATTGTCACATATTTTGCAATACTTATTAAAAAAAGAAAATGGAATTATTGTTAAAATAATTATTACCGTAAGAGATTACGCACTCAATGAAGTCCGTAAAAAAATAATGGAGTTTGCAAGGTATGGAATAATAAAAGTTAAGCCATTTGATAAAGAAAAGATTGAAGAGATTATCAAAGTTAACCTTGGTATTAAAAATCAGCATTGTCTTAAAAGAATATCTGAAATATCAAACGGAAACGCCCGCATAGCTATGATTGCCGGAATAACAGCACGAAGAGAAAACGCTTTAGCTTCATTAGCAGATGTGTCCAAGTTATATGAAAATTATTATGGTCGGGTTATTGAAGAGTATAAATTGTGTGATGAAAAAGATTTAATTATTACTTTTGGAATAGTTGCTTTTGTTGACGCATTTCATATTGATAATCTGGATTTTATTGAACCATTACTGAACATTTCTCATATTAGTAAAGAAACTTTTATCGAGAGTGTATATAAACTTCATTCATTTGAACTAATTGATATATATGCAGAAAAAGCTGTTAAAATATCAGAGCAATGCTTGTCCAATTATATACTAAAATACACCTTTTTTGATAAAAAGTTACTTCTCCTTTCTGATGCCATCAGAGTTTATTTCCCTGTCAATCAGTCAAAAACAATAACGTCTGTAAATGTTTTAACTGTATCCTTCTACTCCGAAGAAATGATAGCTTATGTTAATCAAGAAATAAGTAAAGTATGGGATGAATTAGCTGAAAATAATCCATCTGTTTTCTTTGATTATGTTAAAGCTTTTTATCTTGTTAACGAGACTGCTACTCTTCTAATTCTCAAAGAAATAATTAATAAATCAGAAGTGAAGCCGTTTAACAAAAGAGCAATTAACGAGAAACATTCGGAATCTATAACTGATGATGTAATCGAAATATTAGGTGGTTTTTATCAATGTGACAATTATTCCGAAGCATTAGATTTGCTTCTGTTGTATTATAAGAAAAGACCGGATTTATACGAACAGTTTTTTGCAATAATAAAGCAGCGTTTAGTATTTAATAAGTATTCCGATAGTTTTCAGTATCGTGTTGAAATTCTTCTCCTCGAAAAACTGAAAGAACACTCTGAAGGATGGACAAACGAAGCAGTAACATATCTGTTTTTTAAAGTTGCTAAATACATTTTGAATTTCCAATTTGAATGGACGGAATCAAACGGAGAAAGAACATTTACAATTAATTATATTACTATACATGGAGGTGAGCAGATTGTAAATCTAAGAAAAAAAGCATGGGCATTACTATATGAAATATGTCCAACTCAGGATTCAAAAATGTGTATTCGTGACATATTAAGAGTATACGGCGATGGAGCAGACAATAGCAATCAGATTATTGAAACGGATTGCCCATATATTTATAGATTAATTGACTCTTCATTTAATTCTGACAATCTTGAAGATTGTATTCTTGTTGATAAATATATAGCTTTTTTGAGGGAAAACGATTTAGAAAAGTGTATTGATCACTCGCTTGTTAAGGATTATTCATCTTCGGATATCCTTAAAATATATAAAACAATCAAAGGCGAGAATAAGCTAAAATATAAAGAATTCCGGGATGAACTGATAGTCCGTAAGAGCAATATCAAAGAAATGATTAACAAAGCTGATTTTTCTGATATTTGTTCAATAATTGATGTTTGTAATGAATCTTGCATTGAAAATGAATATGAAATAACAAAAGGCTTAGGTCTATTGTTTGACATTTTGTATGAAGGCAATAATCATTTTGTTAAGGCAGTAGAATATTATTTGAGCGTTGATACTCCAACGAGATTATCTGCCTCTAGAATTGTTGAATACCTTTTTAATCTAATGGATCCTGAAAAAGTATTACAATTACTTCAAGCAAATGAATACACTCAAAAAAATGAATGGATTTATTATTACTTTTATCATTTCCCGAATGATAAGATACAGAAAAACACCGTTGAAGATTTTTATTCTTTCCTTCTCGATGATTCAGATAAAGCGATTATTAGGTCTGGTTTTAGAGAAATAACCTTTGTTAAAAAATTCAGTTATTTGGATCCGGATGTATTCATTAAGACATGTAAAATCATTCTTAAAAAAAAGCATGAGCTCCCGTTTATTGTTGATATATATTTTAGTTTTTTATTCCACGACGGAATCACACCTGTTGCTGAAGTTCTCGGATTATTTTCAACCGAAATGAATTTATTGGAGCAGATTTATCTATTTGAGTTGTCATATGAAAGGTATTTTGATTATCATGGACAATACTTTAAAATACTATTCTGTAATAATTGCGCATTTCTCGATAAGTATTTATTAACAATAATAAAACAACGACATCGTGATTTTAGGGATTATTCAGATCATATTACTAAACTATTTGAAGCGGAAGAGTTTTCCACTTCGTTTGAGCATATTGCTGATGTCATTAAAGAAAAAGTAAATTATCCCCATTATGAATTAACAGATTTCTTTGATGTAATAAATGCTTATTCAGACAGAGAAAAGGTTAATACCTTTCTTTGCAGTTTTATAGAAAAGCATCATTCGGATAGCGTGTATATGAGGAGCCTTTTTGATTCCATAGCAAAAGTGACAGATGAGCAAAGAATCGCTTACATCAAACTCTATCTGGAGTATGAAAAAAGCATAGAAAACTTTAAAGGCCTTCCATTGTTTTCAAGCCTTTCTTCGTGGTCAGGTAGCGAGGTGCCATTGATTCATAATAAAATTGAATTCCTGAACAGATTATCCCAAGAAATACACGGCATAGATTACTTGGAGCATAAACAATATATCGGGAAAATGATAAACGATTTGAATTCATATGCTAAAGATGTAGAGATAAGAGAAATACTGAGAGGCTATTAAATAGCTGTTAATCGTGTTGTGCAACTTACTTTCAAGGCGCTGTATTTCTTGTAATATAGCTTTCCACGAATTAAAGTTATTGTTTGAGTAATAAACGTTTAAATTTAGTTTAGCACATTTAAAAAAGTATGGCAATGTTTTTATTATCTGTTGCAGTTTTTTCCGTCCTCGGTTATGATATTAGCGTAAAGGAGTGCTGTTATGTTTTCGGAAAAATTTATCTGTGCGGGCTATGATTATACAACCTATACATCCCATGTCCCCGCGCCTTATTTCAGAAAGACTTTTGAGATAGACGGCGAAGTCAAAAAGAGTGTTATTACGCTGACGGGACTCGGATTTTATGAGCTCTATGTCAACGGGCAGAGGCTGACTAAAGGCATTTTGGCCCCGTATATCTCGAACCCCGACGATCTTGTCTATTACGACGAATATGACATAACCGAGTGCCTCGTGCCGGGCAAAAATGTTCTCGGCATCATGCTCGGCAACGGAATGCAGAACGCGCCGGGCGGTCAGATCTGGGACTTTGATATCGCCGCCTTCAGGGGCGCGCCGCGCACGGCTTTCTGCATCTCGACGGAATATATTGACGGCGGAATTGATATTTTCGAGGCTGACGGCTCAGTCAAAACTGCGCCCTCACCGGTCATTTTCGATGACCTGCGCTGCGGCTGCTACTACGACGCGCGCCTTGAAATTCCCAGCTGGTCAGAGCCGGACTTTGACGACAGCGCGTGGAAAAATGCCCTGCCTGCGGAGACCCTGCGCGGCGAAAAGCGCCTGTGCGAGGCGGAGCCGATAGCGCCCGTGCGCGAGATAAAGCCGGTTCTGATAAGAAAATGCAGGCTCAAGGAATACATAACCCGCGGCGATGTTGTCAAAGAGGCGAAAAAAATCGCGAGCGACGAGCGTGACGGATTTTTATACGACTTCGGCGTGAACTCGGCGGGCACGGTAAAGCTCAGAATAAGCGGCGAGCGCGGGCGGCAAATCGATTTGCAGTTCGGCGAATATTTTGCGCCCGACGGCGAGCCGGACACGAGCAACATCTGCTTCTATCCCGCCGGATATTCCCAGCGCGATGTGTACATACTTAAAGGCGAGGGCGAAGAAATTTTTGAGCCCGTGTTCACCTATCACGGATTCAGATACTGCGTGGTGCTCGGTATAACCGAGCAGGAGGCGACCTCCGATCTTCTGACATTTGTTGTGCAGAACTCGGTTCTGCGCGAGATCGGCTCGTTCGGCTGCTCCGACGGGATGACGAACAAATTGCAGGCGATGACGAGAAACTCCGATCTCTCGAATTTCTATTATTTCCCGACAGACTGCCCGCACCGCGAGAAAAACGGCTGGACGGGCGACGCCGCTCTCTCCGCCGAGCACATATTGATGAATCTCGATGCAGTCAACAGCTACCGCGAGTGGCTTCGCAATATCCGCGCCGCTCAGCGTGCGGACGGTGCGCTGCCCGGCATTGTGCCGACGGGCGGCTGGGGCTTCGAATGGGGCAACGGTCCCGCGTGGGACGCTGCGCTGACGTATATTCCGTATTTCTGTTATGTCCTGCGCGGCGACAGAAAGATAATCGAAGAAAACGCGACGGCGATATTCCGCTATTGCGAGTATATCTCGCGCCGCCGCGACGAGCGCGGGCTTGTAGCGATTGGGCTCGGAGACTGGTGCCCGGTGACGAGGGTCAAATCGCCGCTCGAATTTACGGACAGCGTGACATGCATGAGTATTCTCAAGAAAGCCGCCTATATTTTCTCGCAGCTCGGACTTTCGCTCGAACGAGAGTTCTGCGAAAAGCTATATAATGAGATAAGAGACGCGGTCAGACGGCATCTGATAGACTTCGGTACTATGACCGCGATAGGCTCCTGCCAGACCTCGCAGGCGATGGCGATATATTACGATGTGTTCAATCCCGGCGAAAAGCCCGAGGCGTTCAAACGCCTTCTTGAGATAATCAAACGGCGCGATGACCATGTCGACGCGGGCATACTCGGCATGCGCGTGCTGTTCAGGGTGCTCTCAGATTTCGGCGAAGCCGACCTGGCTTTTAAAATGATAACCCGCCCGGACTATCCGTCCTACGGCAACTTCGTTGAGCGCGGGCTTACGGCTCTGCCCGAGGATTTTCTGCGCGAGGAGGACAGACCCAATTCGCTCAATCATCATATGTTCGGCGATATTTCCGCGTGGTTCATTGAATATATCGGCGGCATCCGCGTCAATCCTTTCCTTGCTGATCCGTCGGAGGTTGAGATATCGCCCGTATTTATTGAAAAGCTCGACAGCGCCGAGGCTTCGTATGAGACGGTCGGCGGCAAGGTGAGCGTCAAGTGGCGCAGAACGCTCGAGGGCATAGCACTCGATATCTCCGCGGACAGCGGAGTTCACGGGCGCATAAGACTGCCCGACGGCTACTCGTTCGCAGACGAGCGCGGCAGCCTCGAAGAGCTTCACAGTGGGAATTTTGAAATAATCAGAGAGTGAAAGTAGGAGGAAAAATGAAAGAGAAAATACTTTTCGTCAATTCGTGCGTGCGCGGGGATAACGAGTCGCGCACTTTGGCGCTCGCCAAAACCGCACTCAGCCGCCTTGACGGCGATATTGAAGAGATACGCCTTGCCGACGCGAATTTGAAGCCGCTCGACGCGGCGGGACTCGCGAAGCGCGCCGAAAGCGCGGAAAAAAACGACTTTTCCGACCCGGTCTATGACTGCGCGAAGCAGTTTGCCGCCTGCGATACCGTCGTTATCGCCGCGCCGTTCTGGGACTACAGCTTCCCGGCGTTTTTAAAAATCTATATCGAATCCCTGTGCGTCGGCGGGCTGACTTTTTTCTACGGCAGCGACGGCGTCCCGATAAGCTATTGCAGGGCGAAGAGGCTGATTTATATCACCACTTCGGGCGGATATATCGGCGGCACGGACTTCGGCTTTGAATATATCAAGACGGTCACGAAGTCGTTCTTCGGTATTGAGAACTTCAGCTTTTTCAGTGCCGAGGGGCTCGATATCCTCGGCAATGATCCGGCTGCGATACTGAAAGCGGCGCAGGAGAAGATAGAGCGCGAGCTCTGATACAACTCAAAATTCCAAGCCCCCGGTGTTTTTCTTCGCCGGGGGTTGCTCTTTTATGAATAGCTGTTTTATTTTTGAACAAAAATCAATATATGAAAAATATTTTTCATAGAGACCGCATAATTCTCAAAAGCGATTAAAAATAATTTATTTTGCAGTAGAATTATTTTGAAATACATTTGGCATATATTTATGTCAGACCGATACTTATAACGAAGCGAAAAGGGGATCGCAATGAAGAGGGTAACGGCAGTTTTATTAGTCCTGTTGACGGCGCTCGCGGTTTTTGCCGCCTGCTCCAAAAACTCAGTCCACACGGTGACATTTGACAGCTCGGGCGGAACGCAGATAAAGACCCAGCATATCCGCGACGGCGAGAGCGCCAAAAAGCCGTGGGATCCGCACAAAGAGGGCTTCACCTTCATCGAGTGGCAGTATAACGGCACGGCGTTCGATTTCAACACCGCGATAACGGGGGACATCACCCTTGTCGCGTCCTACAGCATCGACGAGGGTACGGATATAGTCCTGCTCGTGCTCTGCTACGGCGACGGCAGGGAGAACGAAATAATCGAGATAAAGCGCGGCGAAGCGGCGTTTGCGCCGCCGACTCCCGAGCGCGAGGGATATAAATTCGAGGGCTGGTTCAACGGCGACACCGAGTTCGATTTCTCAACGCCCATAAACGACGATTTGAACCTCACCGCGAAATGGAAAGCGACGGGAAAAACCGAGAGCGGGTCCGAAAATCAGCCCGCGGCGGCGGAGGAATCCGCGCAGAAATATTCCAATACCGCGGCGAAATATTCCGGCAGATGGTATCTCGACGGCTATTCCGATATATTTGTCGATGTGTCGAACTCCGCGAGCGGAATGAATCTGCGCTCGTATAATTTCTCGCTGCCCTCGTCTTCGGGGGGCGTCGCGGCGTATACTCTTTATCCCTCAAAGTCGCTTTCGTCCTCGGGCGGCAGCTGGGGCAACTCAATTTCCGTGCCGTTCGCCTCGTGGGAGAGCTCGCTGAGCGCGAATAAAATAATTCTCGGCAGCAGCTGCTTCTATATCAATAATAAGAAATTCGTGAAAGCTCCCGGTACTAAGGACAGATACACCGGCACCTGCTACAGAGAGGCGCGCGGAGTGTGGTATCTGTTCAACAATCCCGATTCCACGATTGAAATATACACCGCGCAGAGGGGCGGCGACGAGACGGGCGACCGCTTCGGCATAAAGGCGACGAATTTCGACATCGCAACTCTCAGCACCTATACTAAGTCATCGACCGGCGGCGGATATGCGGACAGAAAGAGCGACTGGGACAATTACGGAATATCCGTCAGCAACGGCGTTCTGACGATAAAGAACAAGAACGGCACAAGGACATTTTACAGCAAGAAAAAATACCAGAGCGTGACGGGCGTCAGGCTCAGCGCGACGGAGGCTAAACTCAGAGTCGGTCAGACGAAAGTGCTCACCGCTACTGTTATTCCCGCCGACGCATATGACAAGGACTACACCTGGTCGAGCGACGATCCGTCGATAGCGGAGGTCGCGGGCGGCATAGTAGTGGCGAAAAAAGAGGGCACGACAAATATCAGAGTTACCACAAAGGACGGCAACCGCGTGGCGGTCTGCAAGGTGACGGTATATATCGACCATGTCACGGGCGTTACCCTGAGTTCGTCCACGCTCAGCCTGACGGTCGGCGATTCGAGGCAGCTCCGGGCGACTGTCGCTCCGCGCAACGCGGCGAATCAGAAGGTCACATGGTCGAGCAGCAATGCTAATGTAGCATCTGTCTCGAGCTCAGGGCGCGTCACGGCAAAGGCGAAAGGTACTGCCGTGATAACCGTAAAGACCGAGGACGGAAACAAGACCGCTTCATGCACAGTAACCGTCAAGAATCCGACCCTCGCGGCCGTTGCGGCGGCGCAGGTGTCGAACAACGGCACCGCCGCGCCGCAGATACACGCGTCGGCGCTCGTCTCCGGCGGAACGGGAAAATATACTTCTTATAAAATAAAGATATTTTTAAACGGCGCACTCGTGGCGGAAAAATCGGAAAAGAGTATGTCATATACCCCGAAGGTCAGCGGAATGTACACAGTGGAAGTCACCGTCACCGACTCCGACGGGGAAACGGCGAGCGGAAAGATGCTCATAAACGTGTCCGTAGTCGAGCCGACCGAGAAGCCGACGGAGAAGCCCAAGGAGAAGCCCACGGAGAAGCCCACGGAGAAGCCGACCGAGAGGCAGACGGAAAAGCCTACGGAGAAACCGACAGAAAAGCCAACGGAAAAACCGACGGAAAAACCGTCCGACGAGCCGATAAATCCGATCCCGTCGGATCCGGCAGTCCCCGTGACCGAGCCGGCAACGGAAGCACCGCTCGCTCCCGAGCCCGCACTGGACTGAATATAAAGCACAAATAAAAAAGACTGTCGCAGATATTATTCTGCGGCAGTCTTTTGCTGTTTAAAGTTGCTGTAATGAGGTGAATTTAAAGATAAATGGCTGTTGATTTATGCTGGTACTGCCGCCGTTTTACGCCTGATAAGTCTCCATGAAGCTGTTGACATCGCTCTCGCAGGAGCGCATGGCGAGTATCGTCTGCTCGAAGAGCCTGTCGAGCTCCCAGCCGAGCCTCTCCGCGCCCGTGCGGATAATGTCGCGCGAGCAGCCCGCGGCGAACTTTTTATCTTTGAACTTCTTTTTGAGGCTCGAAACCTCCATGTCCATCACACTCTTGGACGGGCGCATCAGCGCCGCCGACCAGATGAGCCCTGTTAGCTCGTCCGCCGCGAAGAGCACCTTTTCCATCTCGTGAACAGGCTCGACATCGACGCAGATGCCGTAGCCGTGGGAGCAAATTGAATATATCATGTCGTCGCCGACTCCGCCCGCCTTGAGCAGCTCGGGAGCCTTCTTGCAGTGCTCCTCCGGATAGAGCTCGAAGTCGATGTCGTGCAGCAGACCGACTATGCCCCAATATTCCTCCTCGTCCGCATAGCCGAGCTCCTTCGCGTACCAGCGCATAACGCCCTCGACAGTTAGCGCGTGGCGGATATGAAACGGGTCTTTGTTGTATTTTTTCAGAAGCTCAAACGCTTCGTCCCTCGTGATTTTGCTCTCTCTCATTTTTGTTGTCTCCTTGCATTTTGCGCATTATTGCGCGAGTTTTCACAATTATACCACTTGCTTGGTAGGCTTTCAACTATATGCGCGGCTTTATGTCGAGATTGACAAGCGCGCTCTGATTTATCGAAAACAGCAGATCAACAAGCTCATTTTCGTCAATGCAGTAGTCTGAGCGTATCCATTGGATAATAACGCCCGTGCTGCCGTTGAGAATATATGAGTAGATATATTGCTCCTGCTCCTTCGGAAAAACGATGTTCAGGTTCTCAATAAACTGAATTATCGACTGCTGCATGAATTTTGAACGGAACGCGGGGTCAACCGAGTCGACAAGCAGCGTGCGGAACGGCTTGTCGTTTTCTTTGATATACATTAGAAATGAAAGCAGATATCTGTGCGCGCCGAGGTCGTTTTCCGCGCCTATTTTCTTTAAGTGATCCTGAGTCGCGTCGAGCAGCTCGTTTTCGACCTCTTCGAGCAGCTCTTTCGGCTCGGAGTAGTGCGCATAAAAGGTCGAGCGGTTGAGGTCGGCGCGCTCGCACAGCTCTCTTACTGATATTTTTGCTACCGAGCCTTTCTCGCCCAGGAGATCCATCAGCGCGTTTTTGAGCAATATTTTTGAAAGTCTCGTGCGCTGGTTATTTTTTGTGTTCATATTATCCCGCCACTTTCAGATGATTTTGTCGGTTTCATAACAGCGATTAACAAAACTGATGATTGTTAATCCGACACGATGTAGATATAATAGTAGTGTAATATGAAATCTTTCAATTGTCAAGGAGACCTTAACCTTTCTGTCTCCAATGATTTTATCGCCTGCGGAAAACGGCGCGTTACGGAAAGCTTCAGACGGAATCCGAGGACGCGCCGAAACCGCAGCGACAACTATATAAGAAATTCATTCAGCCTTTTAACATTTTAGCCGCGCCGACCCTACGGGGTCGGTTTACGGCTCAAATCATATAAAAAGCACCGCAAGCGCATAAAGCTGTGGCAAAGGCAGCTGCAAATATATTTTTATATTCATAAGATAAAATAAATGAAGGAGTTCTCGTGATGGCAAAAGCAAAATTTTTTGAAAAGCGGGCGCTTGATTCGCGCCTGACCTCGCCCGATGTTACGGCGAAGGAGAAGTGGCTGGGCTATCTGCTCGGCCCGTCCGGCGCGCTGCTTTTAAACGCCGTGCTCGCGACCTACCTCAATGTCTATTATACCGATGTCCTAAACCTCACCACCGTGTGGGGCGGCGCGTTCCTAGCGGTGTTCCCGATAGTGTCGAAGATAATCGACGCTATAACAAATATAGTCATGGGCTATATCATCGACCGCACGCGCACAAAACAGGGCAAGGCGCGCCCTTGGCTGCTGCTCTCTGCGCCGCTTGTCGCCGTGACCGGCATATTGCTCTTCACCGTGCCCACGGGCAATCAGACGGTGCAGGTGATATGGGTCATGCTCTCGTATAATCTGTTTTATTCGTTCGCTTATACAATTTATAACATGAGCCACAATCTTATGGTTCCGCTCTCGACGAGAAACACGGAACAGCGCGGTTCGCTCTCGGTTTTCAATCAGATATCGACCATCATGATGAGCGGTATAATCGTCGCGCTCATTTTCCCCATGCTCATAATGCCGCAGCTCGGCGTTGACAAATCAAAGTGGATAGTTACGATGAGTATTCTCTCGTGCATCGCGCTGCCGCTGACGCTTATGGAGTATTATTTCACCAAGGAGCGCATAACCCTCGAGGGCGGCGAGCAGAAGAAAGATAGCGTCGCAATGGCAACTCAGCTCAAGGCGATTTTCAGCGATAAATATATGATAATAATTTTCATATATTTTCTTATTTTCACCGTCGGCTCGACTATCAAAAACATCTCGCTCGTTTATTTCTCGAACTATGTCCTCGGTACATATAACGACGGCAAGACCCAGACCATGCTCTCCGTTATCGGCGGAATCCCGATGGGCATCGGCATTTTTGCCGTCTGGCCGCTCGCGAAGAAGTTTGGTAAACGCAATTTAACGGCAATCGGCTTTATTTTCTATGCAGTCGGCTCGGCTATATGCTGGCTCGCGCCGACGAATATGGTAATAGTGCTTATCGGCCAGTTTATAAAGAACATAGGCGGTCTGCCGTGCTCATATGTGTTCATGGCGCTGTTCGCGGACGTACTCGACCATATCGAGTGGAAGCACAACTTCAGGTGCGACGGAATAGCGATGTCGATATATAACACCATTGCCGTGGCGAGCGTCGGAATCTGCACGGGTATATTCAATCTCATTCTCTCGAAGTCCGGCTATGTCGCGCCCTATCTCGATGCGGCGGGCAAGCTCATCGCCGTGCAGCCGGCGAGCGTCAAGAGCGCGATAACATTTACTTTCGTAGGACTTGAGACTATAACCGGCATAGTCCTTGCGATACTTCTGCTGTTTTTGAATGTAGAAAAGAATATTGCCAAGGAGCAGGAGGAGATAAAGCAGAGAAACGGGGAGACGACAGAATAAAATGAAGAAGAAACTTCTGATAATCATTCTGATTGCAGCCGCCGTCATTGCCGCATGGATAGCGTTTTGCGGCTATCAGTGGAGCTGGGGACCGTTTGTGAAGCTCCACGATGTAAAAACCGCTTCGCTCGAGGGCAACGGCGAAAAGTATTCGCTTGATAATACACCCGAAAATGCCGACAACCCGATAAAAGGCAAGACCGTTATATTCCTCGGCTCTTCCGTGACCTACGGCTCGGCATCCGGCGGGGTTTCGTTTGCCGACTATATTGAAAAGCGCGACGGCTGCGAGATGATAAAAAGCGCAGTCTCCGGCACGACCCTCGTTGAATCCGGCATTGATTCATATGTGTCGCGTCTCAAAAAGCTCGATGCGGAAAAAGCCGATCTTTTTGTCTGCCAGCTCTCTACCAACGACGCGTCTCAGAAGAAAGAGCTCGGGAAAATAATCGAATCGAAAAATCTCAATGACTTCGATACAAAGACAATAGCCGGAGCAATAGAATATATAATCTGTTACTCAAAAGAGAAATGGAACTGCCCGGTGATTTTTTACACGAACCCGCATTATGACAGCGACCTGTACGGGAAAATGGTGGATATTCTTAAAGAAGCCGAGGCGAAGTGGGGTATATCCGTTATAGATATGTGGAACGATGCCGAGCTTAACGCAGCGTTAAATAAGAATACGGCTTTGTATATGGCGGATAAGATACATCCCACAAAGGCAGGATATCTCGAAATATGGACTCCGTTTATGGAGAAAACCGTTTTCGGGGTTATGAAAGAGGAGACGAAGTGATACAGTGAAAGCAGTTAATATAAAAACAGAATACCTGAAAAATCCGTTGGGTATTGACATAGAAAATCCTCGTGTTATGTGGAACTGCGAGGGCGGTGTAACTCAAAATGCGTACCAAATCGTCACAGATGATTGGGACAGTGGAAAGATTGAGTCAAGCTCAATGCGTATCGTTGTTCCTGTAAAATTTGAAAAAGGCAAAAGAGTAACCTATAGAATTAAGCTTTGGGACGAAAACGACACCGAGGGTGAATTCAGCGAGGAGAACTTTTTTGAATACGGCATCAAGAATTGGTCGGCAAAGTGGATTACAGGCAACTATGAAGTAGACAAAAAAGGCTATGAAAAGGAGAAAAAACTTGAAAAATCGTTCTTCCTTTCAGGTGTGAATTATCTTGCTACTGCAAACAAGCCCGAACCTGACCGTTTTCCTGTTGACTGCTTCAAAAAGGAGTTCGGTGCAAAAAAAAATGTCGAATCCGCACGACTTTATGCAACTGCCTGTGGTATATATTCGGCATACATAAACGGTGAAAAAGTGTCTATGCCGCTTGCACCGGGTATTACGGACTATCGCAAGCGTGTGCAGTATCAAACATATGATGTAACTAAAATTATTAAAGAAAATAATGTTATAAATATTGACCTTGCAGACGGTTGGTATCGTGGATCATGCGGTGCTTGGGGACTTAAAAATCAATACGGTTGCGAAACAAAAATCCTTGCACAACTTGAAATCAAGTATGCAGACGGAACAAATGACACAATTTCAACGGACCGTTCGTGGCTTTGGTCAAATGACGGTGCAATTTCTTTTGCTGATAACAAAGACGGTGAAATTGTTGACGCAAACAAAAAGCCTACATATTCATCAAGGGCGAAGGAAACATCATACGCAGTTGTTCCGTCAGCTTCAAATAATGTTCCCATTGCTGAAAAAGCAATCTTTAAGGGCAAAATGACAACTGCACCAAGTGGCAAGAAAATCATTGATTTTAAGCAGAACTTGGCAGGTTATGTGTCGTTTAAAATAAATGCCAAACAAGGACAAAAAATAACACTTCGTTTTGGCGAAATGCTTGACGCAAATGGGGAATTAACGCTTAAAAATATTCAATGCACGAATAAAAAGCTAACCACTCCACTTCAAAAAATCGAATACACTTGCAAAGACGGATTGAATGAATACAAAACAAGCTTTGCAATTTTCGGATTTCAATATATGGAGATTGACACAGAGATTGAAGTGTCTGACGATTGCTTTACAGCGATAGCGGTTTATTCCGATATGGAGGAAACAGGATTTTTTGAATCATCAAATGAATTGCTCAACAAATTTGTTACTGCAACAAAATGGTCAACAAAATCCAACAGTACGGATTTACCTACCGATTGCCCTACAAGAGAGCGACACGGTTGGACGGGTGATGCTCAAATTTTCTTTAACACAGCAGCGTATCTGTTTGACTATGCAACCTTCAGCGAAAAATATATTCGTGATGTATTTGATTGGCAACAAAAAGACGGCAAGCTTCCTCAGATTGCGCCTTACGGCGGTGTGGACTTCTTTATGTCATGGATGAACGGCAGTGTAGGCTGGTCTGATGTGGGTATACTTATCCCCTATCGTTTTTGGAAGATTTACAATGACGATTGCCTTATCAAACAATACTACAACGGTATGGTGAAATATGCAAAATTTATGATTTCTCGTTGCGGAAAGTGGACACCGCTAAAGCATAACATTCAGCTTTCAAGCAACAACAAAAAGTATTTTGTCAACTTCGGTCAATCTTACGGTGAGTGGGCAGAGCCTAAGGATGTTTTTCCAAATGATTGGAAAAATACCGTTATGCCAAATCCCGAGGAGTCAACCGCTTACACTTCATATATTCTTTCTCTTATGTGCGAGATTGCAAAATATATGGGTGATAACGCAAATTTACCGTTGTTCAAGGAATATTCTGACGGTTGCAAAAAGGCTTACGGAGAGCTGATAACAAAAAAAGATTATTCGCTTGACACAGACAGACAAGCAAAGCTGGTAAGACCGTTGTTTATGAATTTGCTTGACGAAAACAGTACGGAATTTGCAAAGAAACGACTTGTCAAGGCTCTTGATAATTACGGTTGGCGACTTGGCACAGGCTTTTTGTCAACTCCGTTTATTCTGGATGTACTTGCAGACATCAATATTGATTATGCCTATAAACTGCTTGAAAATGAAGAAATGCCCGGCTGGCTGTTCATGCCCAAGAACGGCGCGAACACCGTCTGGGAGTCGTGGGAGGGCACCGCGGCGCAGGGCGGCATAGCCTCGCTCAATCACTATTCCAAGGGCGCCGTGTGCGAGTGGCTGTTCGGCACGATGTGCGGAATAAATGTTGCCGGAGAAAATCGATTCACTATAGCCCCGCGCCCGGGCGGGCATTTCGAGTTCGCCGAGGCGAGCTATGACAGCGTATACGGAAAAATCTCCGTGCGCTGGGATAAGACGGACGGGGGATATAAATATAAAATATCCGTCCCGTCGAACTGCAAAGCCGATATTATTCTGCCCGACGGAAGAAAACAGACCGTCGGAGCAGGTGAATATGAACTTTAAGGAGGAAAACTTATGAAAAAATCAATAGTCGCCGTTATGGCGATTCTTGTTCTGCTTGTGTCGCTGCTGTGCGCGTGCAAAAAGGACGACACAAAAACAAATGCAGACACCACCGGCGAAGCGCAGACGAGCGCGGCGGGCGATGTTGTCGATGACACGACCGTCCTTCCCGAGGACAGCACCGCTCAGGAGGGCGAGACAAACGAAACTCAATCAACCGACCCCGCAAAGCCCGGCGAGACAAGCGCACAGGTCACTGCCGCACCCTCGAAGAATGCAAAAGACTGGACTAAGGCCGAGATAATCGCCTATTTCAACACCGGCGCGAACAGAGTAAAATATCAGGCGAAGTCCGTCACCCGCAACTACACCGAGACGAAGAACGACGCCGGCAAGACCGAGTTGCCCAAGGCGATAGACGCAATAGGCAAGAGCGCGATGAAAACTTTCATGAAGCGCGACGATAAAGCTCTCGTCATGACGAGCAAAGAGGATATCAAAACCGTGTTCCCCGTCGGCGGCAAGGATTGGGTCAGCAAGCTCACTCCCGCAGATGTCGAGGGCGCAAAGGTCGAGGACAAGGGCGGCGAATATCAGATAACCCTGACCTTCGGTACTGAGGTCAATCCCTCCGGCGAAAAAGGCTATGCCGCGGCATTCGGCGTGCTGACCGCCGATGTGGTAAACTTCGACTATCCCGGCCTCTCGCTCACCGACCAGAAATTCACCTATTATAACGGAACGATAGTAGCAAGATTCAGCAAGTCCACCGGCAACTTAGTCTATGCCCACTATGATTATCCCGTCATCATCGAGCTCACAGCGCACCTGCTCGGCTCAAACACGAGAGTAAAAGTCGGCATGACAACAATAAACGACTTCACGATAAAATATTAAAAGTTACATCCGAAAAACAAAATGTCCCGCACGGAAACGTGCGGGGCGTTTTGCGTATATTTTTATTTGAGCGAGTTGCCGGCGCTGAACGCCTTTGCGACTGCCTCGCCAAGGACAACATAGGTGTTGTTGAACGGGTCGAAGGTTATCGGCTGCGCCTTTGAAACATCGACGTTTCCGTTCTCGTCGAGCACGCGCTCGTCAACGCAGACGTTGACTATCTCGCCGACCATGCGCCCGGTGCCTGCGTCGTAGCTCTTGAGCCTGCACTCTGCGGCGATGGGCAGCTCTTCAATCAGCGGCGCGTCAACAAATTTCGATTTGACGGCGTGGAAGCCCGCCTTTTCGAATTTATCGGGCGTATTCCCTGCGGAGACAAGACCGACATAGTCGCACGCCGCCGTATGTTCGAGGTCAGCCATGCTCACGGTGAATGCCTTTCTCTCGAGGATATTCTTCGTGGACTTGTGGCCCGCGCTTATGCACATGGATATCTCATTGCCGCCGCTGATGCCGCCCCATGCGACGTTCATAGCGTCGGGGTTGTTGTCCTTGTCGTAGGAACCGAGGATAAGCACCGGCTGCGGATAGGTGAAGGGCTTTGCGCCGAAATCTTTTCTCATGATAATTCCTCCTTTGATTTGACTTTATTATAGAACCTGAAGTCGGCTTTAAGTCAAGGAAAAACGAAAAAAGTTTACAAATAAAAACAGCCCCGGACTTAACATCCGGGACTGAATAAAAATCTATTAGTCTCTCTCTTTTTCGAACGAGATAACTTTTCCGCTCTTCGCGTTTATCTTGTACTCATACTCGAATCCGCCGCATTTGAATTCAACATCGTAGTGCGCGGTGAGCGAGTCGGTGTCAAGCTCGGTTTTGAGCTCCGTGACCTGAGACTCGGTGAGACCCGCATGGTCGAGTGCGGCTTTCTTCGCGGCGTCCGCGGAGACATACTTCGAGGGGTCGGCGGGCTTTGAATCGTCAAGCTCGCGGTCGAAGTCGATTATTCTGCCGTTCTTCGCGTTGACCTCGGCTTCGTACTCGTATCCGCCCGAGACAAATTCTATATCATAGTGCGGGGTGCGGTCGTCAATATCAAGCTCAGCTTTGGTGAAAGTGACCTTCGATGCGTCGAGGGAAGCTCTTTTGAGCGCGGCGGCCTTTGCCTCCTCAACGGAGATGAACTTTGATGTGTCAACTGTGGGCTTCTTATCCACGCGCTCGCGGTCGAACTCGAGAATCTTTCCGCTCTTTGCGTCTATCTCGAACTCATATTCATATCCGCCCGAGACAAATTCTATATCATAGTGCGGGGTGCGGTCGTCCGCGTCAAGCTCAGCTTTCTTGAAAGTGACCTTTGATGCGTCAAGGGAAACTTTCTTGAGGGCTATTGCCTTCGCCTCGTCGATGCTGATATAGCCTGAGACATCGGGCTGGGGCTTTGAGGGCTTCGAGGGGTCGGCGGGCTCGACTTCTTTTTTAAGAATGCTGCCGTCCGTTACCGCTATCTCGTAGTCGTATTCGTTCGCCCCGGCGATGAACTCGATATCGTAGTGGGCGACAAGATCGTCGCTGTCGAGCTTCGCTTCGGTGAACTTCGCGTCGGCTCTTGCAACGCCCGCATCGGCGACTGCAATGTCTATCGCGGCGTCAAGGCTTATCTTTACTTCCTGCTGGATCTGTCCGGAGTTGCCCGAGCCCGTGTCGGGCTTATCCTGCGGCGGCGCGAACGCAGAGAAGATAGCCATAATGACTGACATGAGCGCGACTCCGATGGATTTGAAAATACTTGCAAACATAGTATCTGTCCTTTCTTATCGGGATCGTGTCCCTTAGTACACCCATATAATAACCCGCGAAAATTAAAGAAAGATTAGAGCGCAAAATTTTTTCGGAAAGTTTGAAGTCCGTAAAACAGTGTGCTGTGATGTTGATAAATTGGGATTTGTCCATCCCCGATGTCAAACAATATAAAACAACAAACCGGCCGCAGAAAAATCTACTGCAACCGGTTCATTTATTTATGCTGTTATACCGCCGTCAAAAGGTCACGGTGAACTCGCTTCCCTCGCCGTAAACGGAGGATGCGGAGACTTTTCCGCCGTGGAGTGCCGCTATCTGGCTGACGAGCGAGAGCCCCAAGCCGAATCCGCTTTCGCGGCTGCGGGATTCGTCCGCGCGGTAAAATCTGCCCCATATTTTCGGCAGATCCTCTTCTTTTATCCCGATTCCGTCATCCTTCACCGAGAGCACGATGCCGCTGTCCTTTTTGAGTCTGACTTCGATGTGCCCGCCGTCTCTGCCGTATTTGACGGCGTTTGAGAGCAGATTTTCGAGCATCAGCGAGATCAGCTGCGCCTGCGCGGGGATTATAATATTGTCTTCGATGTCCGCAGTGAGCGTGATATTCTTCGCGGGAACAAAATCGGCGCATGTTTTTTTGACGAGTTCGCTCAAGTCGGTGTCCTCGAGCTTGTAGCGCTTGTCGCCCTGCTCGGTGCGCGAGAGCGTCAGCAGAGCCGTGACGAGCTTCGTCATCTTGTCCGTCTGCTCGTCTATCGACGAGAGCGCTTCGAGCATATCTTCTTCGCTCGCGTTGTCGGACAGCGCGTATTCGCATTCCGCCTTTATCACGGCGAGCGGCGTGCGCAGCTCGTGCGAGGCGTCGGAGGTGAACTGCTTTTCATTTTCGAACGAGGTTTGAAGCCTTGCGAGCATGTCGTTGAAGGTCTCGGCAAGCGTGTATATTTCGCCCGCACTTTTCTCCATTTCTATGCGCTTTGAGAGGTCGGTCCCGTCGGTTATCTCGTGCGCCGAGCGGCAGATATTCTCGACCGGCTTCATCGCTTTGCGCGATATTAAATACGCCCCGACGGCGGCGATAATAATAAACGCCGGGAGAATGTATATGACCGTCATGGTTATTGCGTCGAACGCGCTCTTGGCGGCGTCGGCGTTGATGAATCCGCGTACCCAGACCGGGGGATAGGTCGAGTTACTGCATATGAATTCAACTTTGAAAACCGTCCTGTCCGCGTTTGCTGGCAGTTCAACGCTCAGCGAGCTGACTTCGTCGCGGGTCAGACCCGCGTGCTCGAGCGCGATATCAATCGCCTTTTCGCTGTTTATTCCGTCCTTGAACTCGGTGCTTTTGTAGACGGGGTCGCTGAGCCCGGACATCGCGGTGTCCGCTTCGTATTTGATTATCTTCCCCGAAAAGGCGTCGATTTCGTATTCGTATTTGTTGAAATCGAGACGGGTGTCGTAATAATAATATTTGTTTCCGTCTGTCTCGAATGTTCCGACCACGCCGTTCTTGCGATTCTCGCTGTTTATCAGTGCGGCGGGGGACTCGCCGTCGATATATCTGCCGCTTGAGTCAAAGACATTGCAGTAGACCTCGTCGACGAAGAAGGCAAAATCGTTCTCGATTTCGAGAATGCCGTTCTTGTATTCTATCTCGTCAACATTGCGCTCGACCGTGCTTATCAGCTCATTCTGCAGGCGCGAATCGGCAATCTGTGAGCCTGTTATCAGTATTCCTCCGATGCCGAGGGAGCTGACAACGGCGATGAGCAGCGTTATCCACACCGTTATCCGCAGCTTGAACGAAGAGCGGCGGCGCGCGGGTCTTGTTTTTTTATTTGATGACATAGCCTGCACCCCTCACGGTGTGAATGAGTTTGATATCCTCGCCCTCGTCTATCTTCTTGCGGAGATATCGGATATATACGTCGACAACATTCGTGCCACCCTCGTAGTCGTAGTTCCAAATGTGATCCTCAATTTTCTCGCGGCTGAGTACAACGCCCTTGTTCATCACAAGATATTGCAGCAGCTCATATTCCTTTGCCGAGAGCGATATCTCCCTGCCCGCGCGTTCAACGCGCCTCGCTGCCGTGTCGACTGTCAGGTCGCCGACGGAAATTATACCCGTCTTTTCTCCGTATTTTTTGCGCGTCATGACACGCAGCCTCGCCGAGAGCTCGTCGAACGAAAACGGCTTTATCAAGTAGTCGTCAGCCCCGATGTCGAGCCCCGTGACCCTGTCTTCGATGCTGTCGCGCGCCGTCAGGAACAGCACCGGCGTGTCGATGCCGTGCGCCCTTATCTTTTTGACAAGCTCGAACCCGTTCATTATCGGCATCATGACATCGAACACCGCCGCGTCATAGTCGGTCGATGTTATCAGATCATATGCCTCGCCGCCGTCAAAACAGCTGTCTACGCTGTAGCCGGCAGCTTTGAGCTGCTTTGTGATTATCCTGTTGAGACTCTTCTCGTCCTCGGCAAGCAGAATACGCATTGGATCACCTTCCGGTATAATTATACAGATTTTATCATAGCGTGTAAAGATTAAACGAAGATTAGGAAATCGGGCGTGGGTATAAAAATAACACGAACACTGCAAAAGCAGTATTCGTGTTACTGGTGGAGACGAAGAGGATCGCTCGGCGCACTGCCGTGCGCCGACACGCACGCGGACTTTCCGGCCGTCCACCGGACGCTCGGAATTCTGCTTTGCAGAACCGTCCTGTTCGATCCTCTTCTAAAAAAATAACACGAACACTGCAAAAGCAGTATTCGTGTTACTGGTGGAGACGAAGAGGATCGCTCGACGCACTGCCGTGCGCCGACACGCACGCGGACTTTCCGACCGTCCACCGGACGCTCGAAATTCTGCTTCGCAGAACCGTCCTGTTCGATCCTCTTCTAAAAAAATAACACGAACACTGCAAAAGCAGTATTCGTGTTACTGGTGGAGACGAAGAGGATCGAACTCTCGACCTTACGGATGCGAACCGTACGCTCTCCCAGCTGAGCTACGCCCCCATTTGTTTGCTATGTGATTATAAGATTTTTTTTGCGGTTTGTCAAGTGTTCGGAGGCGGTTTGGAAAAATTTTTCTTCGCCGCCCCGGTTTTTATGCCATCGGCTTGCAGACATCGACCCAGCTTTCGGGCTTGGAGTATTCCTCGAGCTCGGCGGGGGTCAGCTCTATCATGCTGTTGCTGCTGCCGCAGGCGGGGTATACCGTGTCGAATCTCTTGAGTGACTCGTCGAGATATATCTTCACGCCGTCGTTCACGGCAAACGGGCACACTCCGCCGACCGCGTGGCCGATAAGCTGCGCCGCCTCTTCGTGCGAGAGCATCTTTGCCTTCTTGCCGAAGCGAGACTTGTATTTTGCGTTGTCTATCTTCGTGTCGCCCGCCGCGACGATGAGTATCGGCTCGCCGTCGAGCGAAAATGATATAGTCTTTGCTATCCTGCCCTCTTCGCAGCCGAGAGCCTTTGCCGCGAGGGCAACGGTCGCGCTCGACTCGTCTATCTCCATCACTCGGTCTTCGATTCCGAGCTTTCTGAAATATTCTCTGACTCTTTCTATTGACATTGGGTTTCCTCCAAATGCAAAAGCCGCAGGATCAACCGTGCGGCTCTTGATTTTTTGTTATTTGCGGCTCTTCTTGCTCTTGACTCCGTTGGTGACGCTCTCCTCCGTCGCGCTGAACGCCGCGAGCCTGATTATCAGGATGATGAGTATCGCCGCGAGAGCTGAGCAGGCGTAGACAATCCACATGTTCGTGACGTTCGAGATGAACTTGCCGATAAACGGCACGCAGTGCGTGGCGAGCGCGACTATTGAAGCACCCTCGGGCAAAGACGAACCGAACGCAAATTCGTATTTGCCGCCGAGCTTATACAGCGCAACTTCGTCCGCGGATGCGGCGGATGCCCTGCGTGTGAGGCACAGCGAGCCACTCTTTATATTTGACCCTGCGACATTTTCGCTGCACACGGCGAGTCCGCGGTCGAGCAGGAATTTGTCGGGGTGCGCCGCCGCAACGCAGAGAAGCGCGGTGACGAGCGACACAACGGCTATTATGACGATGAGAACAGTCGTGAATATCCTCGCGCCCTTGAATTTATCTTTCTGCGGCTTGAAGCCGTTCTGGAGCATTGCGCCCGAATAGTCCGAGGTGCGCTCGAAGTCGAACTTCGGCTCGACCTTGGATGCTGTCTCATTGGAGAGGTTCTTGCGCGGTCTGCTCTTGTCTATCGGCGCGCCGAAATATCCGTGGGGATCGGGTTCGCCGTATTCATTCTTCTGCTTTTCAACAGGCACTTCTTTAACTTCGGGCTCTGACTCTTCGACAGAAACCTCTTCCTCGCCGGAATAAGTCTCTTCAAAGTCGTCCTCTACCGGTTCGAGCTCGTTTGCGGAGATAACCGAGTTGTCTATCACGCTGTCATAGCTGCGCTCTTCAACACGTCTCGCTTCCTCAGCCGCTTTTGCTTCGGCTGCTGCTCTTGCTTCAGCTGCTGCCTTTGCTTCGGCTGCTGCGCGGGCTTCCTCGGCTTTTCGTGCTTCTTCGGCGGCTTTTATCTCTGCCGCCGCCTTTTCCGCCGCCGCGTTCAGCTCATCCTGCTTGGCCTTTTCCATGCGCGCCTCAAATTCGGCGTTGAGCTGTTCGATGGTCTTTGGCATGAATTTATCCATTTTCTCTTCACCTTCCGACTTAAAACAAAAATCTCCTATATAAGTCTATTATAAAGTATAATATTTGAAGGACACAAAGTCAACAAAAAAGCCCGAATGTCGCAGAACATGTGCGCATTTGCTCAAAAAAGGCTGAAAAAGCGGGCGCATAAAGTATAATCAAAGCGGAGAAAAACAGAAAAGGAGAAAGACCATGGAAATGAAAGAATGCACACTGGCGAGCTCTATTATCCGAACGAGGAGTCGATATTCGACGAGCAGCTCAAAAAGCTCGATCTGCTCTACGAGTTCAATTCCACGCGCCCGACTGAGCAGAAGAGATGGCAGGCGCTGATGAAAGAGATGTTCGCCGAAGTCGGCGAGAACTGCTATCTCGAACCGCCGTTCCACGCGAACTGGGGCGGGCGCACATCCATCTCGGCGACTCTATATACGCAAACTTCAACTTCACCGCCGTTGACGACTCGCATATCTACATCGGCTCGCACACGATGATAGGCCCGAATGTCACCGTCACGACCGCGGGGCATCCTATTCTGCCCGAGCTGCGCGAAAAGGCGTATCAGTTCAACATGCCTGTGCGTATCGGCGAAAACTGCTGGATAGGCGCGGGGGGCTCTGATAATGCCCGGCGTGACGATAGGGGACAACAGCGTTATCGGCGCGGGCAGCGTCGTTACGAAAGATATTCCGGCGAATGTCGTGGCTTACGGCAATCTCTGCCGCGTCGCGAGGGAGATAAACGAGCACGACTGCGAGTTTTATTATAAAGACAGACGAATCACGAAAGAGATTTTTGACGAGATAAAGAATATATAAATCAAACCCACCAAAGCAAACCCGCCGCAGATATAAGTCTGAGGCGGGTTTTGCTATAGCTTTTACGCTGCTTCCGGTTGGCTTTTTGAGGTCATTCGCCTTACGGAGAAAAAAATGCTTGCCAACGACCAAAGCGGAATTATAACATACAGAAAACGGAACAAGAAAGTTAAAAACGGCAGTAAATCCTGATAAGGAGAATAGAATAAAGGGTGTATTACATGATCATATTGCATAGTGATTCGCATCAAAATCATTGGTACTGCCGATAAAATAAAAGCAGTAAAGAAAGCTTTGAATTTGCGAATTTGCGCTCTCCTTGAAAGATAGAAGAAGAACAGGCTGACAAAGGCGACCGCCCATATGAAGCGAAACGCGTAAAAGTAAAACATTCCATACTCTGAAATCCTTATGCAGTCATAATAGAAATCGTGCATATATGTAAAAAAGAAGTTAAATACAGGGCGGAAAAGCTTGCAGACGCAGTATATTATCGCCTGCAGGAACAGCGGCCAAAGAAGCACCTCGAAAAGCACGACAAAAGCTTTTTTGCTTTTTTTCATCACTTCACATCCTTTCAATTTCCTTGAGGCGGATAAATGACAATACTTCTGCGCTACAATTATATTTTAACAGAAAGAGTAAAAAAGTCAATCGTGTTTTGATTTTTAAAAAAGTTAAAGAATCAATCCCACCTTTGCAGAGCGGGATTGATTCTTTGTTTGTGCTTATTTATATTTCGGTCTTGCTACATATGAGGTGTGGAGCACTTCGTGCGCCTTGTGGCTGCCGGGCTCGCCGAGGAACTCGTCATAGAGACGCTTGACAGCCTCGCTCTCATGCGACTTGCGCAGGGGCATATCCTTGTCCGCCTCGTAGAGAGCGGCGGCTCTGCGCGCTCTGAGGTCGACGAAGTTGCGCACGACTGCGTGCTGTATCGGCTGACCG
>ULTS01046568.1_pt1 | contig 36577 bp, 42 predicted proteins | sample 1957821 | NCBI WGS metagenome assembly ULTS01 (sample SAMEA4835741, study PRJEB28245) | human gut metagenome | biome: gut microbiome; material: fecal sample | place: Denmark | collected 2008
TCGCCAATAATATACCCCTCTCATTTCGCCACCTCCATAATGCAACTGTAGATCGTCAAACCATCGTAAAATACGAGGTTTTATAATCATACGAATCGTACATACCGCCAGATCCACCTCTCGAATACCCTCGAGTTTAGATAAAAAATCACCTCTGCCTGATTCGACGATATCCAAAATACGATCAAATAAGGGCCATGGCAATACTGTTAAATTCATTTTCATATTTTCAAAGATTATGATTATATACAATCGAAAAATCCAGAAAATATGAAAGGATCTTATATCTTCCGGATTCGATTATCCAACTGCTGAAGAGCCTCTATTTCCCTCTGAATCTGCCCCATCCATTGTATCTGCTTTGTGACGGGGGGGGGGAAGTGCCTTATCAACAAGTATTTGCATCTTAGACAGCAAATCCTGCTGTCTGGCTATCGTTTCCTGCTGGGATTTTATAGTCGCAACAAGTGACGAAATATCCTCTTTCTGGGAACAATTCGCATCAATCAACTGGGGAATTTTATCGAACACCTCATGGGGCATTTCAACTTTCGCCAATTCTTGAGTTTCAAAAATCGGTCGTTCTGTTGTCTTGTAAGGCAGTAAAATATCACCATACCGATTATATAGCAATCGAAATTGCGCCTCGTTCAAAGGACGAAATCCTCGTTCAATCGCGGAAACATACGGTTGTGAAACCCCAAACAACGTAGCAATATCGCGTTGCTTAATTTTATGCTCTTTTCTAAACCTCTGCAAATCAACCATAATATAAAAAATATAATCATTTTCAATAACCAATATTTGCAATATATAATCATTTTGATTATGTTTGCAAAGTAATTGACCGTATAACGCACCGCGTCAATTACAAAAGTAACAAATTTTTTAACCATTTCAAGCTCAGCCTCTATGTATTTGAGTAATGAAAGGGTTGCCTCGTACCCTGTTCCGGCACGTCCGGATTTTACGGGCATCCGAAAGAAGGCCGCACGCACCGGCCGGAAACTTTTGACCGCCTGCCTCGGCCGGGAGTTCATGGAACTCTCCGCCAGGCACAAGGTCTACGGACTTTATTTCATCGGGAGCCTGATGGCGCCGATCATACTTTACAGCGAAAGCCACCCGTGGCTGACAATTCCACTCGTCGTGAACCTAGGGAACGCTGTAAGGCTGGCGAACAGGATCGTCCGCGAAACGAGTGCCGGAGATTAGTAGATGTTACCACGCACTCGCCGCCGCGCCGCCCGTGAGGGCCGCCAACGGCAACGGAGAGGGGTCGGCTCCCCTATTGAAACCGGGCTCCTCTCTTTCTTTTTTGAAACTAAAAACCAAACGATACGCACAAATGAAAGAACAAACTCTTAATGAATTGTGGAAATCTCTCGACTGGCCGGATCGAACGGAACTGTTGCAGACCGTTTCCTCGGAACTTTTTGTCGGAACCGATGCCTTCAACGCGTGGCGTCTCGGCTACCGTCAAATCCCGAAAACCAAACGGCGGCACCTCACAACCATCGTCAAGAAAAAGTACGGCATCAACCTTAAAACCGCATAACCATGACTGAAATTCTCTCGATCATCTGCATCGCGGCGATCCTCTGGCGGGGTATCGTCGCCGCAGGCGTCGCCTACAACCGCATCAAGACCCGCGGGGTCTCTCCAACTCTCAACATCATCTTTTGGGACTCGATCCTCGTGATCGTACTCGCCGTATCGCTGCTGGTCAAAATCTGGACGCCATGTATGTAGACAGAGACAGCAGCGGACGCATCGCCGTCATGGATCTGAAGCCGGAAGAGTTCGAGACGATCCGCCGGGCGATCAAAGCCTTCAAAACGGGGCTGCTCCAAAACCGCCTGCCGGCCGGATTCTCTCCCCGAAGCGAGATCTACGAGCAATACCACCGCGCAGGGATGATACTGCGCCAAATCGAAAAAATATAACCAATCGGGGGGGGGTGACTCTCCTAATCATCGCAATATGATACCTGACGAAATAATACACCAAATTGAGGATATCGATTTACTGCGGGTGCTTCAAGACGAAGGTGTGGAACTAAAACGTGCCGGCACGCGCTATGTATGTTGTTGCCCCTTTCACGTAGAAAAAACTCCCTCATTTTCCGTAACGCCAAGCCGAAACAGTGCGTTTTGTTTCGGATGTCACTGGGGAGGCGGCCCTATCAAATTTATCCAAGAACGCCACGGCATGACATTTCCCGAGGCTTGTCGCTATCTGGGAGATCGGTATGACATCAAATGGGACGAGGACGAACCTACTCCCGAAGAGTTAGCCGCTCGGTACGAACGGGAACAACTGTTCCGCGCGAACGACATCGCGGCCAAATTTTTCCGGGAGATGTACCGGCAATCGAAAGGGGCGCAGGAATATGCCGCCAATCGTTGGAGTGAGCAAACCATCGAGGAATGGGGAATAGGCTATGCTCCCGGACGGAACTCCCTGCTCCGGCATATTAAAGACCTGCATGAAAACCCCGAAATATTTATCAAGGCCGGACTGATAAAAGTCAGCGACGAAGACGGACACCAATACGACGCCTTCTTTGGGCGGCTTATGTTTCCGATCCACAACACAACCGGACACATCGTCGGTTTTACCGGGAGAATCATTGAGCCGAAAAAAAACGCCGAGGGCAAAGAGCCGCCTAAATACATCAACACCCGGGAAACCCCGATTTTCAAAAAGAGCGAAATCCTGTTCGGATATTTCGAAGCAAGGCGCATCGCCGCCCGCCGTGACATTCTGAATCTCGTCGAAGGGAATCCCGACGTGATCCGGATGGCGGCCATCGGACAGCCGAACACCGTGGCTCCTATGGGCACGGCATTATCGTCGAGACAAATCGAAATGATCAAGCGTGCCGTATCGAAAGTCGTCATCATCGGCGACAACGACGAAGCGGGACGCAAAGCCGTCATTTCCCATGGAGAGGCACTGACGGCCGCAGGACTGAACGTCAGGGTCATGAACATTCCCGAAGGAAAGGGCAAAGATGCCGACGAATTTTTCAAATATGAAGGCAATTCCTATGATGAATGTCTGGCCGAAAATACGATGGATTTCGTCGATTTCATGTACCAGGCCAAGATGCCCGAGGCGATATCGCAAAACGATCGACTCGAAGTAATAACCTACATCTGTGGATTACTCATATCCTACAGCGATACGTTGGCCCGCATGTATCTCGACAAATTCGGCAAAGAAGGAAAGCAGGCCAAGATATGGAACGAGACCTACTACAAGATCAAGAACAAGCGACAACTCGACAGCATCCGAGAGAAAAAACAGGAGCAGGTCGATCTGGTAGAAAAATACGGGTTCTATGTCCGGGAGAACTGCTACTACGGCCAAATCGCCAAAGTCGGAAATGCCGTGCAGTGGACAAATTTTATAATCCGTCCCATCGTCCTGATATGGGATGACACAACCTCATACCGTATGTTTGAAATCGAGAACATCAACCGTGAAAAATGCCTGATCACCCTGCCGCAGGATCAGGTGACGACGCTCGACAAATTCCAGCAGAACATAGAAGGCAAAGGCAACTACATCATCGAAGCCGTCGTCGCCAAACAGCAGTACACCCAATTGAAGAAATATATCTACGAACAGACCCCGACGGCGCGGGAGATCCAGCAGCTCGGGTGGCAGACACAGGGCGAGTTTTTCGCCTGGGGGAACGGGGCGTTCAACGGCGAAGAGTTCATTCCGGCCGACGAATACGGAATGATCAAAGTCGGAGACAAGCGCTACTACCTCCCATATGCTTCGAAGGAAGCCCGTGAAGATGCCGCCGGAGGTCTGCATCGCAGGTTCATATACGTCCAGCAGAGCGACATATCACTCTACGAGTATACCCGGCAATGCGTCGAGGTATTCGGAGACAATGCGAAAATCGCCCTTTGCTTCTATTTCACGACCCTGTTCGCAGATATCGTGAGGGCAACAGTAGAAAATGTGCCCATTCTGAACATGTTCGGCCCCATGGGGACCGGCAAATCGCAAATGGCCAAGGCGCTGGTCGCCCCGTTTCAGATACACCCCGTGGCGATCAATCTCAAATCCACGTCGATGCCGGCTCTCGGAGAGGCCGTCGCAGAGGTCTCAAACGCCGTGGTACACATCGATGAATACAAAGAGGATATCGAGGCCCAAAAAGTCGAATTCCTGAAAGGTGTATGGGACAACACCGGGCGCAGCAAGATGAGCATGGACGGGAAGAAAAAGAGAGTCATGACATCCGTAAGGAGCGGCGTAGTCGTCACTGGGCAGGAAATGACCACATCAGACAACGCGCTCATGTCTCGAATCGTTATGCTGTCGTTCTTCACCAACACCCACACCGCGGAAGAAGTCCAGCGTTACAATAAATTCAAACTCCTCTGCGACCGCGGACTCACACATCTCACCAATGAACTATTGCGCCATCGCCGCAAGGTCAAAGTCGGGTATCGTGAGGCATATGATCTTACGAATGCTGATTTGAGACGACGGACACACGGGGTAATGGATCGGATTCTCCAGAACTGGAGTTCGCTGCTGGCAACCCTGCGCGTCCTCGAGCCCCATGAAAATCTTCCGTTCACCTATTCCGAAGCCCTCGACATCGCCGTACAGCTCTGCCAGGCACAAAATGAGAAGGTGTCGCAAACCGACGAACTGGCCGGATTCTGGGACACGATTGACTCTTTGGCTACACTCGGAAAGGTATTGCTCAAGGCTGAATACAGAATCGAGCCCGGCCCGAGTTGGTGCTTCGCTGGGAAGGAACGTGTTACTCTGCCCGGAGAGAGGGAATATCTGCTACTCAATTTCGGACCATCAGCCGACCAGTATGCCATGCACAACAAATCGACAGGGGCAAAATGCCTGCCGAAAAAGACGTTGCAGGAATACCTCAAAAAATCTAAGGAATTCATGGGAACGAGAACCGGAGTACGTTTCATTCCACGGGCCTCATTCGGCGCAACAGTATGCGTATCAGAAGCAGTACAGAGCAAACCCACTTCCGCTATGGTGTTCGACTATACGGCCCTCAAGGAAAAGTATGAAATCGGATTATCACTGATAGCTTACGGCGACGGTTCCGACGCCGAACCGGAGTCAGACGAAAAACCGTTTTGAAATTACATGTGCGTATAGTCATTTTTCGACCTACATGACCTACAACGACCTACATCACTATTATACAGCTAAGAATCAACAAAATAAATAAAATCCACGTAAACCTACATCGACCTACATTAACCTACAACGACCTACAAATGAACTTACACTTACATACCTAAACCTACAAACCTACAAAACAGCCTTCGCTATCTCGCTGATTATAACCCTTGTAGGTCGTGTAGGTCGTGTAGGTCGAAAAAATGTGTCACTTACTACGAAAAACCGATTTTTCCACAAAAACGCCCCAAAAACGACAACTTCAAATATCAACCTCTATGAAGAACGCACAAAACAACACCGCAAACAGTACCCGGCAGCCGGGGCCGAAGAACCCGGACAACTGGGCTCGTATCGAGGCCGTAATCAACATGGCCCAGATGACGACGAACGCATTTGCACGCCACATCGGACTGCCCCGAGGCGAAAACCTCTACCAAATCAAACGAGGGAATAACGGCGTGTCTCTTGACCTGGCCAACCGCATCGTCGCAAAGTTTTCCGAAGTAAGCAAACTTTGGCTTTTAACCGGCGACGGCCCGATGCTAATTGAAAAAACGGAACCGGCAAGACTTACGCCGTGGGCATATTTCGCCGGAACTGCGCTCCACGCACTAATAGCGAAAGATGTCGATTATCCGGAAAAATCGGCAGCCCATTACGCAGATCGCATGGTCGAGCTTTATGCAAAGAGAGGAGGTCGGCAATGAATTTTCATATCTCGTGCATGGTGTTCGTACTCGACGAGCAACAGCAAATCGAAATCCAAAAATGGATGAACGGTATCGGATGGCGAATCCTCGGAAGACGAGACAGCAAACGTTGCTTTCTCGTGGCCGATACCGACCAGAACGCCGCCTTGTGGTTGGAACTGGACAGGGGTGCCCGAGCATGTTTCAGCCAAGATTACTACGATTGCGGCGAAAATATCGAAATGTTCAAAGCCCTGGCGGCGATGAACAGCGACAACGACCGCGAACAATGGTTCATCGCTCACGTCGTAATCCGCTTCGACCGGCTGAAAGACACGGTGCAGACCGAAACAGGGGAGCGGTTTATTATGGCTGGCGACTGGTTCAAGGTCCTGATCCCGCGAGCCAACAATATCCGCGCGAAATGGATGGCGGCAGGGTGTCCGAACCAACTTTCGCACAAAGCGACCAAAGAGGAGATCATCGAACACTTCAAAAAATTAAGACGATGAGCGGAAATTCCAACAAAAAAATCGCATTCAACTACTTCGGCGGAAAATTCACATGGCTCGACAACCTCTACCAAAATTTTCCTGCGCAATTCTCGCACCTGGTCGATCTGTTCGCCGGCTCGATGGTCGTCTCAATAAACTATCGCGGAAAAGTCATCCGCACAGCGAACGAAATCAACGGAGAAGTTACCAATTTCTTCTGTCAGCTGCGCGACCACGAAGCAGAACTTGTACGGGGGCTTCGTCTGACACCCTACTCAGAAGAAGAGTTCGATCACAGCTGGGCAGAAGATAGTATGGAGATCTCCGATATTGAACGTGCCCGTCGATTCTACATCCGTGCACGGCAATCCTTTTTCGGACTCGGGGCCCAAAGACAGAAAAAAGGCTGGCACATGTGCAAACAACATATCAACGCACAAGGAGGCGAGGGTGTTTCCCGATGGAGAAACGGAGTAGAAAAGTTGCATGAAGTAGCGGCAGAGATTCGCAACAACTTTCAGATCATGAACTGCGACTACATGGAAGCCATCGACCGAATTGATTTCCCCGGCGCTTTCTTCTACTGTGATCCGCCCTATCCTCTGGAAAACCGAGGCGGCCATAATAAAAATGGCGATTATCGCTTCGACTTCACGGATGAAGATCACGAGCGACTGGCCGAACGCCTACACCGGATAGAAGGGATGGCCATGGTGAGCAGTTACGATTGCCCGCTGACAAATCGGCTCTATGCGGACTGGCACAAAGTAAAATTTCCGTTCAAGCGCAATAACATTCGTAGCAACATTGTGAACGGCTCGGGAACGATCATGCAGGAGTGCGTATGGTGCAACTATGAACCGCCCGTGCGTACGCAAAAACTTTTTTGATCATGGGCAAAATCACTCTTTCAGACCTCCACGCCCGCCAAGCGTGGCCTTTGGAGCAGAAAATCGACCACACCGTCGGAGCAATCGAGGCGTTCATAAACTACTGTGAAAAGCACGGCCGCAAGCCCTACGTCTCATTTTCCGGCGGACTGAACTCAACAGTACTACTCGACATCGCCCGACGCTTCGTCGATCCAGATATGCCGGGTGTGTTCTGTTCGACGGGCAACGAATGGCCGGAAATCGTCAGCTTCGTTCGACACACACCCAACGTCACGATCATCCGGCCGCAACTGACGCCGCGGGAAGTGATCGCCCGATACGGGTTCCCGTTGGTCAGCAAAGAGCAGGCGCATGCCGTGCGAGACATCCGCACATCCAAAAGCGAAAAACTGAGAAACTATCGGCTCTATGGCGATGGGAAACGCCAGCAAGGCATACTTGCGAAAAAATGGCGCTATCTAAGCACAGAACCGTACATGACCTCGGAAAAATGTTGCGAGATATTGAAAAAAAGACCTTTTGCAACATATAACGCTTCAACACTCAGCCTCCCAATGGTTGGAACTATGGCAGGAGAAAGTAAACGACGAGAGATTACATATATCAGTCACGGCGGTTGCAACTCCTTTTCAGACGACCCGCGCAAGACACACAGCGCTCCGTTGTCGATATGGACGAATGCGGACTGTTGGGCCTACATCCGCAAATTGTCGGTGTCATACTGCCCAATTTACGACGTACCGGGCATAGATCGCACCGGCTGCGTATTCTGCGGTTTCGGCGCCCACCTCGGGGGGGGGAGTCGCTTTCGGGTACTTTACACCCTGCATCCGAAACTCTACAAAATGGCAATGAATTACTCCAACAACGGCCACACACTCCGCCACGCCCTCCGGCGTATGGGTGTTGAACTGCCGGATGAGACACAAGAATTATTCTGACGATGGAGGCAAAAATCATTCGGGTATTCCCGACCAAGACCAATGCGACGCCGGATGACGAACTGGTACGCATCCACGAGGTGCCGTCGCTGTTCGACGAGGCCGACGAGGTACATATATCGGTCGCTTTCACGTGGGACATTCCGTGGGCGGAGTGGGCCGCCAAACAATGGGAACGAGTTGCCCCGGTGAAGATCGGCGGTCCTGCCTACAACGAGCCCGGCGGGGAGTTCGTTCCGGGAATGTACATGAAGAAGGGCTACGTCATCACTTCGCGCGGGTGTCCGAACCGCTGCTGGTTCTGCGCCGTGCCCAAACGCGAAGGCGGTCAGCTCCGGGAGTTACCCGTGCGAGACGGATGGATCGTCCAAGACGACAATCTGCTTGCCTGCTCGCCCGAACATATCGACGAAGTGTTCGCCATGCTGGCACGGCAACCTCATCGACCGCAGTTTGTCGGCGGACTGGAGGCCGCGCTTATGACCCCGGCGATGGCCGAACGGCTATACGAGTTACACCCCGATTCGCTCTTTTTCGCATACGATACACCCAACGACCTCGAACCGCTTAAAGCCGCGGGAAAAATGCTCCTCGATGCAGGCTTAACCAAGGCAGGCAACCGGCTACGCTGCTATGTGCTGATCGGCTACAAAGGCGATACCTTCGAGAAAGCCCAGAAGCGGATGGGCGAGGCATGGCGGGCCGGATTTATGCCTTTCGCCATGCTCTACCGAGATCGGGAGGGAAAATTCGACAAAATATGGCGCCAGTTCCAAGGGCAATGGGCCAACCCGACAATCACCTACTGCAACTGCAAAAAATATTTCGGAAAATGAAAACACTCTATCTGCCACTCAAAAAGGAATGGTACGAAATGATCGAGCGTGGAGAGAAACCCGAGGAATACCGGGCGATTGTGACGTATTGGATGACAAGATTATTGGACTGTTTCCCTATGTTCAATATGCCGACCGACGACGGTCAATGTCTCGAAGAAGGTGTGAACCGATGCGCTGGTTGTACAGCGGCAATGGGGCCTCGATTCAAGGAGTTCAACGCCGTCTGCTTCTCCTATGGTTATACCCGTCGCAGGATGACATTCGAATGCAAAGGCATCACGATCGGCCGAGGCCGGCCCGAGTGGGGAGCGCCAGAACACACAACGTTTATCATCAAATTAGGAAAAAGATTATGACAACAGAAACTATTTATACACCCGATGAGCTGACCTCGGGACATTGCAGGGCCTGCGGAGAAGAAAGCAACGAAATTTTGATCGGCGACGGCCGATGTCTGGATTGTATCGAAGACGAAAAGTTTTTCAAAGAAACAATGAAAGGATTATAGCCATGCAACTCCTTTACATCGACCTTTTTTGCGGTGCCGGCGGAACCTCGACGGGCGTTGAGCGGGCACAGATCGACGGTCGCAAGTGTGCGAAAGTCATCGCATGCGTCAACCACGATGCCAATGCGATCCTCTCGCATGCGGCCAACCACCCGCACACGCGCCACTTCACCGAGGACATTCGCACACTCGACCTCGGACCGATGAAAGTACACGTCGCCCGAGAACGCATGAAGCACCCCGGTGCGAAACTCGTGCTCTGGGCCTCGCTGGAATGCACGAACCACTCCCGGGCCAAAGGCGGCATGTCGCGCGACGCCGACAGCCGCACGCTGGCCGATCACCTTTTCCGCTACATCGAGGAGCTGCGCCCCGACTATATCCAGATCGAAAATGTCGTTGAGTTCATGGAATGGGGGCCACTCATCGTCAAGGAGAGCGTCGGCCCGGACGGTGCGGCCTTCTGTCCGCTCGACATCAAACACGACCGCAAGCGACGGACAACAACCGTCGCCCCGGTGTGGGTTCCCGACCCCGAACACAAGGGAATACACTACCGCCGCTGGGTGGAGGAGGTATGCGCCCACGGCTACCGGTTCGAACATCGTGTGCTCAATGCGGCCGACTTCGGGGCCTACACATCCCGGGTACGATATTTCGGGCAGTTCGCGCGGCCGGATTTGCCGATGGCGTGGCCGCGGCAGACGCACGCCCGAAATCCGGAGCAGACACGCGACCTTTTCACCGAACCGCTCGCGCCGTGGCGGCCCGTGCGGGAATGCCTCGACTTCGAGGATCGCGGTGAGTCGATCTTCGATCGCCGCCGGCAACTCGTCGGAGCGACACTCGACCGCATCCACGCCGGGCTGGTGAAATTCGTCGCAGGAGGCAAAGACGCTTTCCTCGTCAAATACAACTCCCGAAACCAGTCCGGCAAATACATCGCTCCGGGACTCGACGCTCCATGCCCGACCGTGGCGACACAAAACCGGCTCGGCGTAGCCCGTGTAGATTTCCTGTCCAAGCAGTTCAGCGGACAGCCTGCGGGCAAGAACATCCCCATTGACGGCCCGGCCGGAACCGTTACGACAATCGACCACCACGCCTTCGTATCGGCATACTACGGAAACGGATACAACTCACCCGTCGAACGGCCGGCCCCTACGCTGACAACTAAAGACCGATTCCAGTTGGTGCAGCCATTTATCACCAACTACTATTCCGGCGGCGGGCAACTCTCCGGAGTGGACGAACCAACCGGCGCGCTGCTGACGAACCCCAAGCAGCATATCGTAAACGCCCACTACCTGCTGAATCCGCAATACCGGTCCGCCGGCGGCTCTGTGGATGCGCCTTGTTTCACGCTGATCGCACGGATGGACAAACGTCCGCCTTATCTGGTATCCATCGAGCAGGGAGTACCTGCCTGGACAATCAAACCGGACGACATTCCCGAAATGGTGCGCGTGAAAGAGTTCTGCATCCTCTATGGCATCGTTGACGTCACGATGCGAATGCTGCGCATCCCCGAGATGAAACGCATCCAGGGATTCGGCGACGATTACGTGCTTATCGGATCGCAGGAGGAACAGAAGAAATTCCTCGGCAATGCCGTCGTCACCCAGGTAGCGACCGCATGGAGTGAGGCAACAGCCGCAGCTATCGACGAAATAAAATCACCTGAAAAACAACACAAAAAATCCAACTATGAAAATCACAATCGAAAACACCGACAAAATCGTTGCCCTGAACGGAGTTCCGGCCCGGATATGGGAGGGAGAAACCGATTCCGGAATCAGAATCCATTGCTTCATAACCCGAATCGCCGTGAAACGGGACGAAGCACGCATCGAAGAGTTTGAACGGGAATTGCAGGAAACGGCATCCCCGAGTCCCGAAATAGCCGCCTACCCTTCACGCCTGATTATATGACATCCCGAGAAATCAAGGCGGCGCAGCTCCGCCGCCGCATGGCCATCCAAGCCATGACCCCGCACCGACTGCCGAAGCGGCCGAGCAAGGTCGAACAGCAGCAGGCCGCCATCGCCGTTGACATGCTCGTGATGGTATTGGCGCTGCCCTATGCAATGCTCGATCTCGAAGACGGACTCAAGGCTGCGGGAAAATTCCGACATGAGATCAAGCGCCGGCATCGTCAGGCCGAAGAGATCGTTTTCTCCGTGACGGAGCCGGCCTATCGAGTCTTCGCCCGCTACTCCGAGGAACTGGCATGGGATTACGTCGAACGGATGGAAAACCTCTATGCCTACATCCGGGAACAGGTTCCCGGCCTCGAAGGTGCAGACGGGGCGGTCGAGTTGATCGAAGCACTCTGCCGACTGATCGAGACCTACAACCGGCGACTCGAATACGTCTACTATTTCAACCGTGCAGAACCGATCTACAAGATTCCACGACTGCTCGAATGTATTCCCGCCCGCAGATGCGACATCGCCGAACAGATCGAGACGGCATTGCAAAACTACAACCGCGAACGATATGGAAAATCTTGACATCACACCCAAGGAGATCGAAACATACTCCCGAAAGTTGATCCCGAAACTGGCCCGGTATCCGCCGTGGCACTGGGTTCGAATTGCCGACATCGCGCACAATGTCGAACGATTCATCGGCATCTGCCAGTACCTCGCCGACAGAGGCGCTTTCGACGACGAGGACGGTGAAATGCAGATCGACATCTATAAAGATACCTTCGTGAGGCTCAACCCTATGTATTGGGAAAAGAAACGACTCCACAAACATAACCCTTATGATCGTAAAACTCAACATCAAAAACAAAATCCTTTTTAACTATCTGGATTATCTGTTTATCCGCAATCCAGACGGGACTCATCATGTGACAATGAAAAACGACTTCGGGCGTCTGCTGGTCGCTCTTGTCCGCCGATCGCCGACAGAGGTTCCCGTCCGAAACGACGGATTCACAGCGCGTCTGAAACTCCCGAAGAACATCTGTTCGCAAAATGCCGAGTTCTACCATCTCTATTTCACCGAACAGGACGCAGCCCGGCTCAACGTACTCCTCGACACGATCTTCAACTTGGATTTGAATGCCTACTACCTGAAGGGCAGCAAACGCAATATCCAGAAGCGGGAGATCATCGAGGCATTCATCGTCAGCAGGAAACTGTTCGCCGAAGATTTTGCCGAAACACTCGGCAAACGGATCTACCGAGAACAACTCAAAGATTTCGAGCGTTTAGTATCCTCGCTCTACAACAAAGCACGCTACAACAACAACCGGATCGAAGGGCCCGAAAAACCTTCGGAATAGCCGTTGTTAAATAAATTTAGTTTTAATAGCGATTTTAACTTTTTAACCGATAATAAAATGCCACGCAAAACCATCGTCCGCCTCTCGGTCAAGTCAGCCTTTACCCCGGAGGCCCCATTTCGGGAGCTGCAACTCTCACCCGGGAGCGCTTCCATCGAAATCTCATCCAAAAAAGAGACACCGGGACTCCTCTGGACTACAAAGATCACCGCAACACTCGTGCGGGACGATCGTCAACTCCACGAGCCCTGCATCTTCCGGGTCCGGACAACCGAGGCTTACTATATCATCGGAACCGGAGATATCCCGGCGCAACCGACGCATAAAGAAGAGCATTTGGTGGTCATAACCATTGAATACAAGTCCAGGACCAAACCCACGGCGCATAAAAAGGTCCTTTCCATAGCCCCCGCCTGCGAGTAAGTTTGCATCGAGTAAACTATTCGCATTATGCCCGACATCCGAGTCGCACTCTCCCTATACCGTCATCCATGGCTCGTGGACGCCGCAATCCTCGCCGTAGGACAGCGCATCCTCGCCGGTGGGAAGATCGACCTCGAGAAAAAAGCAGCGGCCTATCCCGTCCAACTTGTCCAGGACGCTCCCGAAAATCCCGAGGCCCCCGACACCGAAAAGAAGGTGGACGGGGCCGTCGCGGTATTTCCGCTCAAAGGGATGCTCCTCAAAGAGGATACAAGGTGCAGTTACGGTACCGAGACCGTCGCCCGGGCAATACGCAGCGCCGCACATGACGACCAGGTCATAGCGGGGGTATTGGCCGTAAACTCCGGAGGTGGTTGTGTCGATGCTATACCCTGCATGCTGAAAGCCATCGACGAGTTCAGGAGTTGCGGAAAACCGATCTTCGTGCACTCGGATTACTGCTGTTCGGCGGCATACTGGATCGCATCCGCGGCCGAGCGTATATTTATGGACAACACGATGGCATCCATGGTCGGCTCGATCGGGGCCCTCGCCCAGGTCATGGAAACCGCACCGGGAGATCTCGAGAAGAACGGATACAAGATCCACATGATCTATGCCGATGAATCGCCCGACAAGAACAAAGCCTACCGCCGTCTTCAGGAAGGGGACGAAAGTGTTTACAAGGAGGATCTCTCGCGCATCGTATCGATCTTCCATACCGACATCAAGGCCAACCGGCCCAACCTCGCGGCAGACGCTCCGGGAGTTCTCACCGGCGACGTTTTCTACGCAGATCAGGCTGTCGCCAACGGTCTCGCCGACGGCGTGATGACACTCGAGGAAGTCATCGCGCTGGCGGCCATCGATTCCACGAAACCGAATCAATCCATTTGATACCATGTCTTTTCTCAAAACTATTTCAAAGGCCATTCTGAAGACAGTAGGAGCGGCCGAATTCGCAAAAGACGAGAGCGGCAAGCCGATCCTCACGGCCGAACAGCGGGCCGTCGCCGTCGAGAAATTCGGCGAAGGCGCCATCGCAGCCTTCGAGCAGGCGCTCGCAGGCGATGACGACGACGCACAGAAAGGCGTCAATTTCCTCACGGCGCTCAAAGAGGCGCATGATCTCGACGCAAAGGATCTCAACGACCGTCTCACTGCCGCGATGGCGGCGCAGAAGAGCGCCGAGGCGGAACGCGACCGTCTGGCCAAGCTCCCCGAACCTCATCCTGCCCCGACCGGAGCCGCATCGGTTCCCGCCCCGGCCATTATGGTCGATATGAAAGCCCTGCACAACATGCAGGTTGCGGCAATGCTCAAGGAGGGCCGCATCTATGGGGCCGCCGACACCCCCACCCTCGACGTTGCGGAACTCAACAAGGAGTTTTCGATGGCGATGCCGCCCAAACAGCGTATCGACATCCTCACCAAGGAGATCTACCTCGGATTCCCCGACCATGTCCACATGACGATGGTGCAGTCCGACACCGACTACATCGCATCGGCAGCCCTGATCGACTCCGTAGTCCAGGAGTTCACCGACGTATGGACTCCGAAGGGACAGGCCAAGTTCACCCCGATCCGCATCCCCTACCGCCGCCACAAGATCAACGTGCGCATCAAGCCCACGCAGATTCTCAAAAGCTGGCTTCTGTATCTCTACCAGCAGAACACCACTTTCGCGCAGATGCCCATCACCAAATACATCGTCGAGCAGCACATCCTGCCCAAGATCCAGGATGACCTCACGCGCAAGATGGTCGGCAAGGGCAAGTACGAAGCCGCTCCCGCCGGACAGAACGACGGTGACGCCGGACGCGACGCCGCGCAGGCCATGGACGGATTCGAAACCATCATCTGCGAGGATCTCAAGACCGGCAAGGCCAAGATGAACTTCTTCAAGGGCGCCGTAAACCTCTTCGACCTCGAGGGCAAGGAGTTCCTCGATGCGTTCCATGCCTACGTGGATGGCATCAGCAAGTATTTCGTAGGCAACCTGCCGATCTTCTGCTCCGAGCAGATGGTGCTGCACTACCAGCGTCAGGATTTCGCCGTAAACGGCAAGTACACAGGCCAAACGATCGGAAACTCGGTGCGGTTCACCAAGTTCACGCTCGTCCCGCTGCTCTCCATGTACAACTCGCCGATGCTCTTCGCCACTCCCAAGGAGAACTTCGTGGAACTCGTGGACATCAACAAGGCCCCGAACATCATCCAGAAGATCGAAGAACACCACTACGACGTGGACATCATCGGCGAGTTCTCACTCTCGGTCGGCTTCCGCATCGGCGAAGCCTTGTACGTATATGTCCCGGCGGACTACGACCCGACGAAGGCCATCATCGCAGACTCTTCGGCTATCGTGGCCGAAGGCAGCGTGTGGATGCACGGAGGAACTGCCGGAACCGAGACGCCTGCTCCCGATCCCGACGCCGGAGGCGAAGAGGAAACCGCTTAATTTCGAATAGACTATGGCACAGCAAATCAAATCAGTCCCCCGCCCCGAACCGGGCGCGGGGGTTCCGACGCCCAAAGGTGAATTCCTGTACTTATACTTCACCGACGACATCGAAAAAGAACCCGACATCCAACTGGGGAAGACAGCCTACACGGCCGAGGAGTTCGCACTCAAGACCGGCGCCAAAGGCATCAAGTTCTACGCCACATCCGGAACCATCGAACCCGTCATCGAGAAAACCGGGGATACCGATTCCATCGGATTCACGCACGGGATCAAATGGGCATATCCCGGAGCCGCGGCCGACGGTGTAATCTCCCTGCTGGCGAACCGCTCGGTCGTAGCGTTCCACCAGACCTGCGAGGGCGGGATTTCCCGAAAGTACGGCTCCAAGTGCTGTCCCCTCTGTTTCTCGGAGATCACCTACACCGACAACAAGGAGGCCAACAAACGCGAAATCACCTTCAAAGGTGCATCTCCCGAAAAATACCTCCCGATCGACATCTCCGGAGATCTCCCCGCAGTCGAGGAGTTCGAGGTTGAGTCCGACACCGGAGGTGAAACCGCCTAATACGCAGCTCCCATGACCAAAGAAGCAACGACAATCCCGAACTCCCCGACGGTCCAGACGACCGCCGGGGACTCGGATGCACAAGAGAAAGTGCAGGATATCCAGTCGGAACAGGAAGGCAGCACCACCCCGTCCGAGCCTGCAACCCATGCGCTCGGAATCTCCGAGCGCACAGTCATCGTAATCGCAGCCGCAGGTGCAATGGCAGAACTCATGCTCCGCATGTGGCAGAAAGCTGCGGCACCGGCCGACATCCGCATCGTCCCGGTGTTGTCGTTAGCCGAAACGATGGCTAATATCATAGCGGACGACCTGATTCCCGACGAATTCATCTTCGTGCCGCACGGATGTTTCCCCACGGCCAGGCTGACGCTCGCGGACCTGAGTCTCTACCGCCGGCGCGTTCTTCCCAAAGGCAAAACGATCGGGTACACCGGACTGCCCATGCTCATGACCAAAGAGCATCTCGTCGATACGCTCAAAGATTTCACCGACCCGGTACCGCCTGCCGACGAGGACTTCATCGGACATTACAACGAGATCGCGCATGCCGGGGAGATTCCCAATCAGGTGGCATTCTCGTTCGGCAATGCCGTGGGATATGTCACCCGGCCCGACTTCTGCCCTGCGGTACTGATCGACTTCCTGCGTCTGCGCAAGTTCGTATGCGTAACGCCCGAAGCATTCCCGGCAGCAAAGCCTTATCTCGAGGAATATGCCAAACGGTAGGATCGCAGAGGACGTTCACCAATGGTTAAGAGCCGGAGCCGAGATCAACGCAGGGCTCCGGCTCTTTGACCAAATAAGCACCAACCGCCATTTCGCACGGATGGTCGCGGCCAACCCGTCGAAATACCGGCCGATGCTTATCGCCAAACTCTGCACCCTCACCGGAATCGACCCCGGCATTGCCGATAAAGAGCGGCAGACGCCCCCGCGGCCCAAATTCCGAGAACAGTACCCCTTTCTCCGGGAAACAGGATGCCCGCCCGAACTCAAGATTCTCGCGGCCGACAAACTGACAGCATGGGAGAATTACACGCGGGCACACGCAGCGCTGTTCGACTGTACATCCCCCGAAGAATGCTACACAACAGCCCGGAAAGTTCTTGACAATTATCTGGAAAACCGACAGATCTTCGAAGAACTCGACCATTACCTCCGGCACCGCGCGCCTCTCGGAGTGCATCCGATATTCGAACGGCTGCGCAAAATCCGCGCGTTCCGAAAACTCTCCATCCCCGAATTGTTCAAGGCGCAGAAACGGCTTCAATACCGCGTCTGGTGGCTGCGCAAAGTCATCGAAAAGAACGACAAACCGCATCTTCGGGAAAACCGCGAGGAGTTGCTCGCGGAATACGAAGCACAGCTTCTCGAAGTAGACAAAATCATTGCCGCCTATGCCCGCAAAAAATAAATCATACGACCGGGATAAGATCGGCGCGACATTCACCCCGGAGCATCAGGAGAAAATTCGCGTACTGGCAGGACTGAACTATACACCCCGTGAGATCGCCGATTACTTCAAGGTGGACCGCGAACAATTCATCGCCGAAGCCAGTGATGCCGGCAGCATCGTTCGCCAGCTGATCGAGCAGGGACAGATCCGTGTCGCAGCCGACATATCGCTCAAACTCTACGCCAACGCCAAAGACGGCGATGTCCCATCCATTCAGCAGCTCGGCCGGATTCGACGCGAAAAAGCCTTTCAGGTGTCGAAACTCGACCTGTTCGGAGGATTCGAGGACAAGGAAATCTACGAGAAGCTCAACGAATACATTTCATCGGGGTGTTCCGCAAGCCTTTCGAGAGACGAGCAGACGTTCTTCGAACTCCTTTCTACGATCAACTCTCTCGACCGGAAGTTCGGAAAACGAAACACCGTCCGACTGCTGGTGGCTCAATACGGAATGACCTATGCGAAAGCAGTGGATCTCTACGAACAGGCCGACGCACTTTTCTATTCCAACCGGAACAGCGACCGCGAGGCCCTGCGGAACAAATACGCCGACATGCTCTACGACTGGGCCGTGCAGGTGGCAGACACGGCACAGTCGGCCAAAGATTTCGAGATCGCAGGCGATCTGATGATGAAAAGCCGCGCCGCCCGAGGACTCGACAGGGAAGATATTCAGAAACTCCCCGCGGCCATGTACCTCCGCCCGATACGTGTATTCTCGCTGACGCCCGAAATATCGGGGCTCCCCAAGGTCAACCGCCAGCAACTCGCACAGCATATCGCAGCCCTTCAGATTCCCGAACGGGAACGGCGGCGCGTCCGCAACGACGCATTCATCGAGGACGTAAACATCGAAGAATTCATCGCATATGCCGAACAGAGCCAAAATTAAAACAGGGGCGAAGCCCTACGTCGCCGAGGTGCTGATGAACTGGCTCGCGCAGTTCCTGGCGATGATCCTTCCGACCAACCTCGCGCTGATCGCAGGACGCGGATCGGCAAAAACTTCGGAAATTCAGGTCGAACGGCTGATCGCAATGATGTACGACATGCCCGGAGCCCCCGCAGCATGGGTGGCAGATACTTTCACCAACCTGCAAGCAAACGTATTGCCCACTGTCCTCGAAGGACTCGAAAGGAAAGGGTACCGGGAAAACACGCACTTCATCATCGAAAAACAACCGCCCGAATACTCGGATAAGGAATGCGAAGATCTCCCCCGGTGGCTCCGCCCGCATTTCTGGAAGCCGTTCAATAAGATCGTCAGCTACAAGCGTACGATCATCTTCTTCACGGGATTCAACCTGACATTCGGATCACTCGACCGCCCGGCCTCCTTGGCAGGCCGCTCCTACGTCCATGTGTTCGGCGACGAAGCCAAATATTTTCCCGAAGAGAAGATCGCAAACCTCCTGAAGGCCGTGCGAGGATACCGGGTGCAATTCGGGCGATCGCCGTTCTACCGCGGGCGCACCTTCACGACGGACATGCCGAACACCTCCAATGTCGGGGAGTACGACTGGATATTCAAGGACCTCAAGAACATGGACAAGGAGATGGTGCTCACACTCTACAAAACGGCCCTTGTGGTGAACGAGGCGACGCAGGAATATATCGCAGCAAAAGAACGGTTCATGCAGACCCGCACGGACGAAGACCGGAAAGAATACAGCAACAAGCTCCGCACGCTCAACAGATGGTATGCCGACTGGTACGAACTGCGCAAGCACCCGAAGGCCCGCACCGTATTTCTGCTGGCATCCTCGTACGTCAACGTAGACGTCCTATCGCTCGAATATCTCGAAGATGCGATGTCTACACAGCTCGCGGATGTGAACGCCGCGATCCTCTCCATGCGCCCCAGACTCGAAGCAGGAATGCGCTTCTACGCCAACCTCGGAGAACGGCACTTCTTCGACGACGGGAATATCCTGTCGGTACAAAACGCATTCGGACTGCGGGATCGGGAAGATTGCAGCGTCCTCCGTTATCTCGATCCCAAGCGCGCCCTCGACGTGGGAATGGATTTCGGGAATATGCAGTCGATGGTCGTGGCTCAGGACGACGGACACATCCTCCGATGCCTCAAAACCTTCTACGTACTCCCGCCGGCCTTCCTGCGGGAATTGGCGGATGATTTCCTCGCCTATTTCGCACAACACGAAGAGAAAACCGTAAATCTCTACTACGATCGGGCCGGAAACAACTACCGGCGCCAGAAAGAGGATTTGGCCTCCAAAATCAAGGAAGCCATCGAACGCGATGCCGATGGCAAGAGAACCGGATGGAAAGTGATTCTCAAATCCAGGAACCAAGGCAACATCGGCCAGGCTGACGAGTACGTCTACATGCAGGAACTCCTATCCGGACGGAATCCCCGCCTTCCGGCCATTCTGATCGACACGTACAACTGCCGACCCCTCAAAGCGTCGCTCGAAGGCGCCAAGACACGGAAAACCGACAAGGATCAGATTGCAAAGGATAAACGAAGCGAGAAACTCCCGCCGGAGAGGCTGCCGATGGAATCGACCAACATGTCCGACGCGTTCAAATACCTCGTGATGCGCAAGACCTGGGTGGCTTTGACCCGTAAAGGCACGCGGCCGATCCGTGTCGATGCTGCAATCTAAAACCGGCTGACGAACACCATACGGTTCCCGCCCCGAAAAAAAATCGGGGCGTTTTCTATTTTTTTCGGCAAAATATTTGCACAATAATTAAATGATTATTATATTTGTATCGTCAAACAAAGCAAATGAACTATGAACCCAAGCAAAGAACAAAAGGAGTTGGAAAAAGAGCTGATCTATTATTTGCGGCTTTTCAATGAACTCAAAGGCCGGAACGGGGCCGACAACATAATCCCGTTCATTGAGGCAAAAATCGACGAATTGGTCGAATCAATTAAAATGATGTAAAACAAATCCCCGCCGTGAGAGGGCGGGGAATCAAAACCGAAAAATATGGATATTAAAGCGAAAATGGACGATTTCAAGGATCGCTACATAGCGGCCCGAACGGAAGCCGAACGGGAAGCTATTTTCGACCAAATCCGCGCCGAAATGGACACTGATGCCGAGGGGGTTGCCAAGGCTGTTTTAGCCCAGATAACCGAAACGAACGAGCGGGCCAAAGAAGCCATCATCAAGGATCAGATAAAGGATATACTCCCCGTCATATCGCTGTCGTATATAGCCAAAGAGTACTTCGGCAAAACCAAAGAGTGGCTCTACCAGCGCGTAAACGGGAATATTGTCAATGGCAAACCTGCAAAATTTACTGACGAAGAAAAGCAAACTCTAAACTTCGCACTCAAAGACATCGCTAAAAAGTTGATGAAGATAAGCGTTTCATAGTATTGCTTTATTTGACACTAAACAGATCTGAAACGCCCGCCCCGATTTTTTCGGGGCGTTTTTGCATTATTTCCCAAAAAGACCTGACCAACACCAGACTCGGTTTCACAAAACTGGTCGCCTACCGCATGGCCGACGAACTATTCGACGGGCAGCACGAAGCCGACGCCCCGGCCTGCTGATCCCCGAACACGATTCCGCCCTCTATGCACCGGCCCCGCTCCCCGCGGGGCTTTTTCGTACCTGTTCCATCCGGGACGAAGTATCATATTTCACCTTCCCGGGAGGCGTGCAATTGCACAAGGAGGAGAGAGCGGCTCGGGCTCAACTCGCACACAAAACAACCGTTTTTTCGAGCATTCGGTCCTCTTCGGTTAATTCCCAGCGTATTACGCCGAATCAACTCTGAAAAACCATGCAAAAACCACCTTTTTTCAAACGGGAATCGCCCCATTTCTCTCCCATAAACGCATAAAAAGAGGGAGTTTGACGCACCCAAACTCCCCGAAACAGGAGAAATTCATCGTTTCCTCCGATGGATCTCAACCTCTATGTAAGGGCAAAGATAGTGAAATCTACAGACAACACCTAATCCAATATCACAAATTGTGACCTTGTCTTTTGTCCTTTCATACCGCCAAACAGCAGGTATTTTTGCGTCATGGATCTGTATGCAGCCATCAAACAGATGCGGGAACTCTCGGATCGCCAGGAGCCGTTCTCCTTTTCCTTCATGTCGTGTTCCACATCGACACAGGAGAGCCGCGGGATCGTAGATGTGCGGCATGCCCGACTCCGCCCGCGGCCTCATGCCGACGGGAACCGCTTCGCCGAACTGCTCGAGGAGTACGTGGACCTCGACACCGGAGAAGCCCGCCGATTTTACCGGCCGCTCCTAATGATCTTCAACGGACAGAAAGTAGTTTTACAATGAAGAAACAAACAACCGGCAAGAAACCGAAAATCCGACATCTCTCCGATTCGGCCGCTATCCTCGACTTCGGAGGTCAAGCCATATCGCTCTCGACCAGCCCCCGCAGCAGTCTCGACAGCTACATCTTCGACATGGCGGCCGACGGCGGAGGCAACTGGGAGCAAACCTATCAGACCGTACGTGGTTACAAGATCGTCCCCTACGGCATCAACAACGACTTTCCCGTGATGATCCGTGACATCATGGCCCGCAACAACCTCGCTCCGGGGGTACTCCACCGCAAACAGAACCTGCTGACCGGGCAGGGAGCATTTCTCTACGAAAACGCCTTCGACGGCGGCAAGATCACACGCCGCTGGGTCGATGATCCGAACATCTCCGCATGGCTCCGATCCTGGGACTACGATCGTTTCATCGACCAAGCCGCGACGGACTATCTCCATACAGGCGGGGTCTTCGCCATCCATCCCCTCGAACGCGGATACCGCCTGCCGGGACACGGCCGCCGCATCGCCCGACTGGAGTTCGTCAGCGCAAAAGACGCCCGCCTCGAATGGGCCGACTCCCGCAATATCGACGACGTGCGGCACATCCTCGTCGGGGATTTCGAAACGGCTTGTGTGAATTCCGGACTGCGGAGCTATCCCGTATTCGATCCGACCGATCCGGGCCGCTACCCGATTTCGGCATCCTACAACTACACCTATGCTTTCGGACGCAATTTCTACGCTACGCCCGGATTCATGGGTGCCATCCGCTGGATTCTCCGCGGTTCGGACATCCCGATGATCTTCCGGCATGTAACCGAAAACGGATTGAATCTGGCCTATCACGTACACTCCCCGCAGGGATACTGGGACCGGATCGAAGAAAAACTTCGGGAAAAGTATCCCGAAGAGCAGCCCGAGGAGATCGAAGCCCGCTACAAACAGGCCAAAAAGAAGATCCTCGACGCACTGACCGAAACCCTCTCCGGGAAACAGAACGCCGGGAAATTCTTCGAGTCCATCGACTCCTATGATGACGACAACAATCTCATCACATGGAAGATCGAGCCCGTAGACCAGAAGATCAAGGACTTCGTGGAGGCGCAGCTCAAGATCAGCGAGGCAGCGTCCTCGGCGATTACTTCAGGCATGGCACTCCACCCCTCGCTGACGAACATCATGGTGAACGGCAAACTTGCCAGCGGCTCCGAAATGCTCTACGCCCTCAAGGTGTTCCTGCATTTCGACACGCGCATCCCCGAGCGGGTAATCCTCGGTCCCATCAACCAGGCCATCGCCTACAACTTCCCCGGAACCCGCTACCAGCTCGGGTTTTACCATGCAGTAGTCATGTCCGAGGAAGGAATCTCCGAATCCGAACGTATGAAAAACAACTGATGCCATGCTTTTCAACAAAGACAACGACGGTCCGGCCGAACTTCAGGAATTGCTGGGCATTTATTACCAGACCAACCGCTACTCAGTAATCGCCACGGAGATCGCACTGGCGGAGGCGGACATTCGCCGCATGATCGGCAGCGAGCTCTTCGCGCGGGTCGAAACCTACTATAATTCTCCGGCATTCGAAACTTCCGGCTCCAACCCCGAAGCGCTGATAGCCCGTGCGGTCCGACTTCCGGTCGCAGCGCTGGCCGTCTACCGCTTCTATCAGCAGAACACCGTAGGCCATGAGGACGAGGGACGCAAAGTGAAACTCGACAAGGAAAACGAGTCTATCCCGTGGCGCTGGCAGATCGAAATGGACGACCGGGCCCTGCTCGACCGTTATCACCGGCTGCTGGATGCCATGTACCGCCTCTTCGAGGAGAACGACATCCCGGAATGGCAGCAGGCTCCGGTGCTCAAACGGCTCAAAGCATCCCTCGTGCGTTCGCTGGATGAATTCCAAGAGGTATTCCCGATCGAGAACTCCTACCACACGTTCTATCTGCTCGCGCCCTTCATGATCGAATGCCAGGAGCGAAAGATCGTGCGGGTCGTCGGGGAGGAAAACTTCCGGAAGATTCTCGCAGGGGATACTGCTGAGGACAACCTCGAGGAGATCGCCGCAGCCGCAAAGAAGTGCATACCGCTCTATGCGGTGCAGACCGCCGTAAAGCGGATGTCGGTGCAAATCCTTCCGGACGCTGTCGTACGCCGCTTCTCGGCATCCTTCCAAGGAGGAAAAGCGAATGAACCGGCCGACATCCTGACAACACGATACCTGCTGCGCACGCTCGAAGAAGAAACCTCGAATGCCCTCACCGAGCTCCAAAAGGCCGTAACCAAGCGGCGCAACGTTGCTGCCCAATATGATCCGCTGCCCGAGAACGATCCCCGAAACAAATACTTCACCGCCGGATGAACACACTCGAAATTCCCGGCCGGGGTATCGAAATCAGCATCCCGGCGACGTACGACGAGATGACCGGCCGTCAGGTCGTCTACATCATGCAATGCCTGGCGAAACATCGCGCGGGGCTTATGTCCATCGACGAGTTCCGGGTGAGGGTTCTGTACAAACTGTGCAGAATCCGCCGGACACTCCGGAGTGCGATCCGAACAGCATGGCATCCCGAGACGCCGGCGCAGCGCGAACGACGGGCCGAACAGGTCGCTCTCCTCTGCGATCAACTTCTCGGCGGCATTCTGGAAAAAACATCCGACGGTTATCAGATCCGGTTCGACTCCGTGCGCAACTTCTGGCCTTCGGTGCGCACCGGCTGGCGAAGGCTCTTCGGCCCGGCGGAGGCTCTGCTGGATATTTCGTTCGCAGAGTTCCGCGGGGCATCGGACGAAATGCAGCTCTATCTGCAAACCAACGACGAGCACCATCTCGACCGGATGCTCGCATGTCTCTACCGGCCGGCCGGCCCGATCCAGCCCTCCGGCCGCCGCGTCGTCCCCTACTCGCCCGATACGCTCGACCGGTACGCCAACCTCTGCCGCCGCTTCAAGCCGTGGCAGAAACAACTCGTGCTGCTCTGGTTCTCCGCATGCGTGAGGTACATGCAGACCGGCCGCTTCGTCATCGGCAGCCAGAAGATCTCCTTCGCCGAACTGTTCAGTTCCGACACATCCGAGAAAGACGGGGACTCTCCCGGGTGGATTACCCTGCTTTACGACTTGGCAGAGAAACGAATCTTCGGAAGTATCGAAGAGACCGATCGGCAGGGGATGATCGAAATCCTTTCCCTATTATACCACTATAAAAAACGAAACGATGCTGCTGCTCGCAAACACCGCTAAACTCATCCGATTCCTCGCCGCACTCCGGATTCCCGGAATTCGGGAGGCAAATGCCGTAGTAGACGAAAGTTCTGCGACCAAGATTCTCGGGAACGCCGCCATAACGGAAGCACAGATGATCATGACGCTCCCGGGGGCGAAAATCGACATGGAGAATGTGGACGTTCACTACGAAGAGAACGCCGTCATCGTCTGGATACTCTCGAAAGGCGCCGGGATGGCCTCCGGTAAAATCGTGGATATAGACGAATATCTGCGGCTGCACGGCCTGATGACGGCGACACTCGAAGCATTTCGCAGGGCGATACGCGAATCGGACAACGGGGCATGCCCCTATCTGGCAGGAATGCAAATCGAGCAGATCGTCGTGACTCCCGAATACAACGTTTTCGGGGGCTGGAACGGGTGGTGCGCGACCATAACGATCCGATAGGTTTCCCCGCGATTTCATATCCGCCCCGAAAAAATCGGGGTGTTTTTGTTTTTCCGGCAAAATACTTGCACAAATGTAATTTATAAATTACTTTCGCGTTATGAAATATAAAGCAAATCGCACAATGAAAACCGAGAAAACCAAACCGACCAGCATTTTGGAAAAAATGGTGGAAGACAAAAAGGCTATCCACAAGTGCATTCGTGAAGGTGGCGATTTGAAAAAAATTGCCAAAGAACGCCATGTACGATTCATTACACCCTTATAGCTACAAACTCTGCGGTGAATTAACATACGAATTTACAACAAAGGCTGGTGTTGTATATGTTGCGTATTTCCTCGATATGACCGCATATGACGACCTTTTCGAGAACGTATACACATTCAATTTCGACACCCGAGTAGAAGCAAATATTCCGTAAGATGACAGAATTGCAGATACAATCTGCGCGATAATCGGAGAGATTTTCAAAAACAACAATAATGCCGTCGTGATTGTCTGCGACAACACAGATCATCGGGAAAAAGGTAGAAACAGGCTATTTCAACAATGGTATACCCGTCTGCACGACACAGCGATTTGCAAGGTGGACAAACAATATAGGTCTGAATATTACGACATCTATTCATCCTTGCTAATACATGAAAATAATCCGGATTTCGATAATATCGTTCGAGCGTTCATTCGACTGTCTGAAAACGGATTTATACCCGAAACCGAAAATGAGGACAAAAACATTAAATCAGATCAAGAATCAGTATTACGGTGAGGCAGGCACGCCAGAACGCGACCGTATCGAACGCGATCTCGACGCATTGCGGATCGGGCTGAAAATCCGAACGGCACGGGAACAAAAAGAGATGACTCAGGCACAACTGGCCGACCGAATCGACAAAAAGCGCACGTTCATTTCCAAGGTCGAAAACGACGGTGAGAACATTACGCTCAAAACGCTGTTCGATATTGTAGAGCGCGGATTGGGCGGGAAATTATATATTGACGTTCAATTATGAACGGGCTATCCTTACTGTGGATCGCCGACGCACCTGGATTACAGATGCGATTGCAATAAAGCATCCATTTCTATTATTCCCCGAAGCGTGACATTTCGTCACGCTTTTTTTGCATCTTCCAAAAAGTTCCCTATATTTGTGATGTCTAACATTTTTCTCACAAAGGCGGATGATGTCCGTCGAATATGCGGGCATTTTTTATGCTTGTAGTTATAGTGGTTTCGTACCCCCGTGCCGGATGGTTAATGCCCCGGCAAGCCTTTGTGAGGTGTTAGACAGCGGGAAAGGCGAACCACTTTTTGTTTAACGGTTTAATGTCTAAACCTCACTATGAAAAACAACCAAAAACCGACGGGGCACTTCCCTGTCGATCCGGCGCTGATCCAGGCGCACAGCTGCGTTTACCGCGCAATGGCGGACATCCGTCTCGCCGCAAAGATCATCCGAAAACAACACGACCGGCGGCAGGAACCGCACCGCACGGACGAACACAGGAGGCTCGAAGAACTGATGCAGGCTATGCTGTTCGACATACAGCGGATGATCGGATGCGAGACGATGCGTCAGCTCCAGAACTTCACACACGATAACGCAATCAGGGAGGGCAGGCTATGAAGATCGACGAGAAAACGGTAAGTATGACCGGCGACGAATTCGAGATTTTCAGCCGCCTGATCGACAGGGTTCTCAGCCAGGACGAAATGATTCGCAAACTCACGCGTGAGAATCTGGAATACACGCTGCGAGACAGCTCCGGCCGGACGCAGCAGGAAAGTTTCACACAGACGCTCTATTTCAATCCGTCGGGGAAACTCCCCTCGTGATCCCCGAGCACGATCCCGACCTCTATGTACCGGCTCCGCTCCCCGCGGGGCTTTTTCATCTCCCATTTTGTCCTTTCCGACGGGGCATGGCCGGCTACATTTGTTCCAAAATAACCGCCATGCCTTCACTCGTCGAGCAACACTTCGTCCGGGAGGTCCTCGCCAAACAGGGGGACCGCCTGCTGTATTATCAAGGCAATGCCATCCGCGAAAAGACGAATGCGCATTCCGGGAACCTTTTCGCACAACGAAGGATCGACGTATCCTCCGGCGACGAGTTCTCCGGCAAACTGGCCTTCACCCATAAAATTTACGAGCGGTTCCTCGACATGAAGGCCGTGCAACGGGGCCGCCGGACAATTCGCCAGAACCGCAAGATCCACAACCGGTTCATCGAATACACTCTCGCCAACATCGAATACAAACTCCTGTACGGTTTCACCGACGAAGTGGCCCAGCGTATCAAAGCACAGTTTAACGAACAAAACCCGCAGTAATGGCTTCGAAAATCAGAGAGGAAGACCTCCGGCTGAATATCATCGTAAACGGCGACGACGGCCGCAAAAAGATCAAGGAGGCCGAAGACGCCTTCAACGACTGGCAGGAGAGCATCAGGAAGACGCGCGCCGAGATGGCGGAGTTGGAGCGCCAAGGCAAACAGAACACCGTCCAGTACGACAATCTCAAAAAGCGGCTGGACAGCCAGACCGCATCCGCCGACAAGGCTAAGCAGCGGCTCGACACGCTGACCCGGCAGATGAACGTCAATACGATGACCATCGGGGAACTCCGCAAGCATGTAAGGAACCTTTCCCGGGAACTGAGCCAGATGGACCCGCAGGATGCCAGATGGAAAAAACTGAACACAGAACTGCAAACCACAAAGAACCGGCTGCGCGAATTGACCGGAGCCTCCCAAGGGATGCGGGGCGCATTCGACAAACTGGGATTCGGAAAAATAGAGGCTGCCGTCGGAAAACTGTTCGTCTACTACAATGCCGTCAAAGGCATCTTCAGTCTCTTCACCGGCGGGATCAACAAAATCCGGGAGTTCGAGCAGGCGAACGTGGACCTCTCGACGATCCTCGGCGTCCATGTCTCCCAAATGACGGGGCTCACCAAATCGGCGTTGGAACTCGGACGGACGACCGAATACACCGCATCCCAGGTCACGAACCTGCAAACCGAACTGGCCAAGCTGGGCTTCAACCAGCCGCAAATACTGCAAATGACAAAACCCGTGTTGCAGTTCGCCACGGCAGTCGGAGCAGATCTTCCGGAAGCCGCAGCGCTGGCCGGCGCAACGCTTCGGGCCTTCGACAAGGATGTATCCGAGACGGATGACGTATTGGCGACGATGGCCGTAGGGTGCAACAAGTCCGCCCTCTCGTTCGAGTATCTGCAAACCGCCATGTCGATCGTCGGGCCGGTGGCCAAAACGTTCCGGTTCGACGTTAAGGATACCATCGCCCTGCTCGGAACCCTTGCGAACAGCGGCTTCGACGCATCGAGCGCCGCGACGGCAACCCGCAACATCCTGCTCAACCTCGCCGATGCAAACGGGAAGCTCGCCAAGGAACTCGGCCAGCCCATACGCTCCCTGCCGGACCTGATCGACGGGCTCCAGCGACTTGACGCCAAAGGCATCGACCTTGCCAAAACACTCGACCTGACCGACAAGCGCAGCGTGGCAGCGTTCAACACGTTCCTGCGGGGAGCCGGCGCGATGGGAGAACTCCGCGACAGCCTGCAAGATGTCGATGGAGAACTCAAACGCATACAGGAAGAGAGGCTGGACTCTGTCGAAGGGTCTGTAAAACTCTTGCAGAGCGCATGGGAGGGACTGATGCTCTCCTTCTACAACAGCAAGGGATTCATAAAGGCCGTAATCGACGGGATCACCGGGCTGATCGAAGGCGTCACCAAACTGATCGGGCCCAGCGAATCCCTCATAGACCAGTTCGACCAGCAGCTCGACAGGGTGGCCACGTTGGAAAGCACCATTCCTCCGCTGGTTTCGGAGTACGAAACGCTCCGCAGCAAAACCGAACTGAATGCCGACGAACACGAGCGGCTCAAAACCGTCACCAAAGAACTCGCCGATGCCTACCCCGGGGCAATCAGCGCTGTCGATGAATACGGCAACGCCATAGAGGTCAACACGGAAAAAATAAACCGGTTTCTCGAATCCGAACGTGCCCGTCTGAAATACGTCTATGCCGATTCGATCAAGGACCTCGAAAAGGACATCGCCAAGCAGGACCTGATTATCAAAGCGGCTCAAAAACAAATCGAGAACGGCGTCGTATACTCTGGGTCCAGAAACTACCGGGGCTCCGATATGTTTCGGGAGCTGCGGCCTGATGAAATCGAAGGACTCCAAGCACAGATCGCCGAAGCCCAGCAGATTCGAGAGGGCGCCGTCGCACAGCTCAAACGCCTGAACGGTCAGGAATTAGAGGAGATGATCTCGGCCCAGAACGAGCGGCGCGAGGCTGAGAGAGCCGCCGCGGAAGAAGAAAAGAAACAGCGCGAAGAAGAGGAGAGACTCCGTCAGGAAAAGCAGGCGCAGCAAGCCGCGGCGGCGGCCGCTTACAAAAATCTCGACGAGAAGGAGATCGCCGAGCGCATTGCTCTCCGAAAGAGATTCCTCGACGGGGAGATCGCCACCGAAAAGGAGTACAACGACCAGCTCCTGCAACTCAACATCGATTCCCTGAACAGGCGTCTCAATTCCGGAGAACTGAAAGGCAAGGAGCGCCTCAAAGTCGAGGAGCAGCTCACCACCCTGCTCCTGCAACAGAAGAAACAGGAACAAAAAGACCTCGAAGAGATCGAGAAACAACGCATCGACAGCATTACCGATCCCGTCGAAAAAGAGGAGGCGCTCTATGCCCAGCAGCAGAAAAAGTATGCCGGGAACACGGCCATGCTCGAGCAACTCGCCCGAAGCCATGCACGCAAGCTCACGGAGATAAAACTCAAACAGGCCCTTGATGCCCTGAAAACCGAGGAGAACCGCTACAAACAGGAGCGGGACCTGATGGTAAACCAGCAGAAAGAGGAACTATCCTTAGCGACGCTCACCGCCGCACAGCGCAAAAAGATCAAGAAACAGCAGATCGAAGAACTGAAAGCTTTCGACACCGAATACTATACCGAAATGTTGACAAAGGTCCAGACGCTTTTCTCCGAAGGGCAGATCGACATTCCTACGGCCGAAGGACTTCTCAAATCGATAGACCTCGATTCTGAACTGCTGAGCGATGAAGAAAAACGGCAGCTCCAAGAAATGATCGACACCATCACGGCCAAACTCGCCGCGGCGAAGGATGCCGTAAAGGAGCTGGGATACTCGTTCACGACCAAGCAGGGCGACATCCTGGGGTTCTCTCAGGATGACTGGGGCCTGTTCTTCGAAAACATATCCAGCGGCAAGGCCGGGGCCGACGAACTGAAAATGGCCCTGACGGCCGCCGCAGAGGCTGCCGACATGGCGATGACCCTATATTCAGGCTACGACAAAATGATGACGGCAAAGGAGAATGCCTCGCTCAAGAAGTTCAAAAAGAACCAGGACGAACGCAAAAAATCCATGGAGAACAGGCTCGATGCCGGGCTGATGACTCAGGAACAATACGATGCTGAGACCGAACGCATGGACGAGGAGTACGACAAGAAACAGGAGGAACTGGAAATCAAGCAGGCCAAACGCCAGAAGGCCCAAAATCTCGCACAAGCCACAATTGCGACGGCGCGGGCCGTGGCCGAAGCTCTTCCCAACCTTGTTTTAGCGGCAATCGCCGGAGCCATGGGTGCTGCACAAATCGCCATGATCGCTGCAACGCCGATCGCCGGAGCCGAAGAGGGCGGCCTGCTCGTCGCACGCACTCAAGACGGCCGAAAGTTCCAGGCATCCGTAGAGCCCGACAAGCGGGGATATGTCGAGCGGCCCACGGTCATCACCGGGGAGAACGGACTCGAGTACATCATTCCCAACGAAGCCATGAAGAACCCCACAGCCCGGCCTATCATCGGACTCTTCGAAACCGTGCGGCGGCAGGGAAACCTTGCAGACTTCAATTTCGGCGAAGTACTCCCGGCCCTCTATAACATTCCCGGCAGGGCCGCAGGCGGAGCCATTTCCCCGGGACAAGCAATCGACACGATCAATGCAAGTCCGACAGTTTCCACCGCATCCGAAGGTTCTGATCCGGCACTCGTCAGGCTGCTCTACACGGCGGTAGTCAGGCTCACCGAACGCCTCGACGAACCCATCCGCGCCGATGTGTCCCTGATGGGCAAGGCCGGGCTGATCGAGAAGCAGCGCGAATACGAACGTATGATGAACCGCGGAAAACTCAAATAGACATGTTACTGATCAAAAGTCTCGAATCCGGACGCACGCTCGACATCACACCCGGGCAGGAGATAACGCTCACCCTCGAAAATCCCCTCTTCGCAGACGACCGCATGCCTGTGGCCGTCTCAACGGGCATCGAGTTCCCGCTCTCCCCGACAAACAAGGTGGAATTCCGGTTCGTCGATGTCATGATGATTCCGCCCGCCGTGCAAAAGATTCCCGCCGCCATCATCTTCGAGGGTTTCGAACTATTCTCCGGGGAACTCCAGTTCGACGAATTCTCCGACCAAACGCTCAAATACACATTCGTAGGTGCCGATGCGACAGAGGCATTCTCCGGGAATATCCACGAAATAGCGTGCCGTGACTACGGAGGCATGGCAATGTCAACATTCGTGCAGAACGCCCGCAAAGGAGATTATCCCGATATCGGACTCCCGATGATCGTCCGCAAGGCCAACAGCGCAAAGATCGAATACCCCACGGCCGCAGGAGAGGCGGAATGCTCTTCGATCGACAAATACGCCAACTACCTCTACACCGATACGCCCTATATCATCCCGGCAATCAAGGCTGCTTATCTGCTGGAGAAGATCCACCCCGGGCTGATCTTCCCATCCCAGGTCCAGGACTATCTCGATCGTATGGCCATACTCGGAACCTACAAGCCCGAAGCGTGGCAGAACGACCGATACGGCATCCCCTATACAGGCTCCGGCACGGATGATAATCTGTGTATCGGAACCGGATTCAACGCCGCGGAGGCCCTGCCCGAGATGACGAAGGCGGAGTTCATCGCCAACATCCTCAAAATGTTCTGCGCAACGATATTCCCCGAGAAAGGATACTACGATGTACGCACCAACAGCTCGATACTCCAAGACAAGACATTTATCGACTGGACGCAGAAAGTATCGGACATCTATGCCATCGTCGCCGGAGAGGCCGGAAGCTACTCCCTGGAATACGCTAACGGCGAGCAGAACTACGACCCGGCCAAAGAGGAGGAGTTCGACGAAGAACTCGCACAGAGCATCTATTCCGCATCCAACTACGAGGAACTGATCTCCAAATTCCGGACTTTGGACAACTACGTCGATGTTCGTGTGACATTCTCCGGGAACGTCTATTCGGGAAAAGCTGTGAAAGCCTACTTGTACTGGAAACGGGTCTGGGACTGGATAGGAACGATACTTATGGGGGAGATCGTTTTCAATAAGACAGAAACTACAATACCGCTCATCGACATCGTATTCCAGGCCAACGTCAACAAGGTCGAGTTGTCCGAAGGAGGAGGCGACGGCCAAAGCTACGAAAACAGCATCGGCTTCATCTGTACCCCTTGCATCCCGGCAAATGTCGCAACGCTCATCAATGTCGAATCCACGGACGCACAAGTGACGCTCCGCACCATGGCACCCGTCGTCGATATCCCCACCGTCGGCGGAAACCGCCCTTCGGACGTATACATCGGGTTACTGATCGAAAACAACTTCTTCGATCAGGGAAACTATTTCACACGCCCCGAGCCCTACATCGACGGAGGCTCCGAGATGGCGAACACACGTTATTCCATCGCCATCGGAGGCACCAACGGGCTCTATGCCAAATTCCACGAGACATTTGCGCAATGGCAGGTGAAGAAGAAAGACTCCGTAAAAGCCGATGTGGTACTTTCTCCCGCCGACATCGCGCAGCTTAAACTCTGGCGCAAGATCATGCTTTACAACCGGCTCTTTCTCATCAAGACCATGGAAATCACGCTCTCCGACAAGGCAACGGTAGCATTCGCCAATGCCGAATTCGTAGAGGTGTAATTGTCCTTTCATCCCGATTTCTGAAACCATACATTTGACGAAAAAAACATGGGATTCACAATTCGCGGTCACTATGCGGTCTCCTTTACGGAGAATGCCAGCAATATCGTTTTCTCCGAAGTCGAGAGTCCGATGCGCATATCGTATTTCATAGACGACAACGTAATAGTCGATAATGTCGAACTACACCCGGATGCGAACGGGGAGGTCACCATCCACGTCCGCCAACTGGTTCGGCTTATCCCTTCGCTGGCCGGGCCATACACAACCACCAAAAATCTCCCACAGGTTGCGTGGAGTGCTAACAAAAGTGGCGAAAGCATGAAATTGGGCAGCTACTTAATGCCGGGAGGAGTATCGAAACCTTTCGATACGGCATCTGAAATCATCGACTTCTTTGCCCGGAACTTCCTGACGCACCAGCCGCAGATCATCGAAACAACACCCCGGCAGCCGCAATGGCTGGCATTTGTCCGGCCGTACCCCTACCAGACAATGGAACTTCACACCACGCTTTATACCGCCGACGGCCGTACATTCACCAAACAGATTTCGGAGACCCCCGGTTCCTACACATATAATCAGATCGACACGAGCTTCGGCGCCTGCTGGCAAGAATTCTGCGAAGAAAAGGGCCTCATTCCCATCGCCTACGATGTCTTCGGAACCAGCCAAAAGGCCCAAATATCGGGAGGGGTCACGACTTTGATCGACAAGCCCAACCACCCGATCGGGCAACGCTATCTCCTGCGTAAGGACCGTATGGACGATCAATGCTTCGGGTTCGTGAATGGCATGGGAGGCTTCGACACGCTGATGATGCAAGGAAAGACCATTCTCAAACCGGAGGGAGATGTCGAGACCTTCACCAACTCCGAGGTCGAAAAGGAACTGACCAACAACTATACCTCCTACTGGGAGACTTCCACCGGCTATATCGATTCAGAGCGTATGGCCTCACAATACCAGGATTTCATCAAAAGCCGCGACCGCTGGGTTTACCGCGACAGCGAATGGCATCGGATCATTGTAGATGAATACAAAGTCGAACACGCGGCACGCGAACTGAATGCGTATACCTTCAAATACCACCTCGCAGAACGCAACGAGCAGCGTTTTTACGAGCGGGCAGAACTCCCCGAACCGCAGATCATACCCGGAGAATTTTTCCCCGAAAGACGATGAGATTTGTCCTTTCAAAGCGGACGCCGACCTCCTAATTTTGCCTCAAACGACCTGCACATGGAAACGAAAGCCGCAAAAATACGACTCAACAACCAAACCGATTTTTCATTCATCGAACAGTTTCAGGAATCCGATGACAACGGGAATCCGGTCCCGGCTCCCGTTCCCGAGGACAGCATAGATTTCGAAATCGAATTCTTCGCCGACAACGGCGTCCGGTTCAAGGTGTCCCGCAGAAACGGCATATACGATCATTGCGAAAAACTCGACGACAACCGGCTCTGCGTATATGTCCCCCTATCCAAATGTTTCCTCGGCAGCGGGTGGCTCTGCCAGAAGCTATGGATCAGCTCGCCCGATGCGTTTTGGAACAACGCCGCGAGGAATATCTGCATCCCCTCCTGTCCCGGGATTTGGCTCTGGAACGGACCCAGCGACGACGTGAAAGCGTCGGCAGAGATCGAAGCATTCATCGGCACGGTATACCGCGGCAAAGACGGCATCACGCCCCGCATCGGAGAGAACGGGAACTGGTGGATAGGAAACGAAGATACGGGATGTCGGGCGGAACCGATCCATTTCAGCCCCCGGGAACTGTTTCCGGAGACCGGAATTGCCGGAATGCTCTACATCGACACGGCAAACGAGAGGGCCTACCGCTGGGATGAAGCGGCGGCCGTGTACCGCTGTGTCGGATGGGGTATCGACAGCAGCGACGAAATAATACTCTCCGCGCAGGACGAGGCGTAAACACCGACCGATACGATAAACATCAACGCAAAAGCACAGATGAACACATCGATTACAGAAATAATGGCCATGCAGCGCACGGCCCTGTTCCGGCAGAATTTCGAAGAGGATTTCCCATTCATCTTCCGGTTCCCGGACGGCAAGCGTCCGGAATATCCCTGGAAGATCGTTTTCAACACCTACGAAGGCCCGAACAAGTCCAGAACATCCTTCACGGCGGCGTTCGACGGAAAACAATACACGAACTGCCGCCCCGTGGACGATACGCCGGATGCGATGCTCATAGAGTTCAAAGACCACCGCCTGCCTCCCGGGAAACTCTGTTTCCGGCTGTTGCGCAATGTCCCCAATGACTTGTTCGAAAGCGGAGAGCAGAAGAAGGTGCTCCCGCAGCTAACCGGATGGGAACTTTGGGCCGGGAGAACCGACTCGGAAACGCCGGCGGCCGCAACGGTCGTTCTGGAGAGGATGCTCCGGGGCATAGGAATCCCATCCGGCGGCAGCGCCGGCCAGGTCCTCGTGAAAAAGTCCGACGAAGACTACGATCTGCAATGGCAGGATATGGATGCTGCCGGCGGAACGGCCGAGTCCCTGCATTTCGGATCATACCTTCAATTCCCGGCCGTAGGAAATCCGGAAGTGCTCTACATCGATACCGCAGCCGACAAATCCTACCGATGGGACGAAACCGGACTTTGCTACAAATGTATCGGAGTCGGAATAGACGACGAAGACGAACTCATTTTGGACAACAACAGATAACCCTTTCAATCTTATTATCATGGCAACAAAAACTGTAAAAGCACGTCTTCTGCTCAAGACGCAGACCGCGGCCGAATGGGCCGAACAGAATTCCGTCCTTCTGAAGGGCGAGGCAGGCATCGAATCCGACACCCGCC
>ULTS01022581.1_pt1 | contig 35727 bp, 46 predicted proteins | sample 1957821 | NCBI WGS metagenome assembly ULTS01 (sample SAMEA4835741, study PRJEB28245) | human gut metagenome | biome: gut microbiome; material: fecal sample | place: Denmark | collected 2008
TTTCTCTGAATAAAAGCTTTATGTTTCATCGTGTTCTCCTTTCAATTTGTGTAAAACAAAAAGAGAAAAGCCATTGTTGACCTTTCTCTCTGTTGACTATTTTTTCTTTCTACTAATGAGCCACTTCATTAATAATACTATTAACACTATGCATACAATAACATCACCAAATATAATGATACCAGCCGCACCAAATACGCTAATAATCAGTACGGTAGCTACCACCAAAATAGTTAATATTGTTGCTAAAATTGTAAATAATATCATAACGATACCTCCTTTAATATTTTTCATCTAGTCATTAAAGGAAGTGTTTGACTCGCGAATACGATAAAAAGAAAGAGCCCTTGTTAGGACTCGATCTTGTTGATAAGCAATAATCTTCGATTCAAATCATTAAGTTTCGAATCAATCTGATCTAACATTTCTGCTTCGGCTTTAGTCACCTGCAAACCTGCATTTGCTAATTTGATCATGTTCTGCACCAATTTGAATGTGTTAGCATCCATATTCATAAATGCTTCTGTTCCAAACTGCTCCATAACGCAATCCATAGTTTCTTTACAAGTTGCTTCATACTCCTCAACTCTCTGTGTCATCATAATAAAATCCTCCTTTGATTTGTTTAATTTTATTGTTTCTCATTAAACAGATTGTTTATTACGCGAAAATAGTAGCAAAACTAGGATTCTATTTTTGAAGCTCTATATTCTGCAGTATGTTTAGCTACTCTTGATATAAATCGTGCTTTTTTTCGTTTGTCACTAGATAATAAATCTATGCAATCTTCGGCTGAAGCGTTGTAAGCTTTTAAAATACCTAACATCCGTCCTTTACCAAACGAATATCCCAATTCCATCGCTCCATATACGATACTTCCAATCACACAAACTTTAAGCATTTTGTTCATATTAAATTCCTCCTTGAAAAATAATTAGTTATCTAAATCAAATATTCCTTCTATCGAAACATGTTTCCCAACGCTCTCTTTTTATCGGTTTCATTTTCAAAGCCCACATAATCTGTCTGATTGTAACTGTTGGATACAGACCGTTTACACACTCGCCAGCTCTTTCATCAAAAAACTTCTTAAATCCAGGATGCAAATATAACTGGTCAGTAAGCCATGGATCTATTTCAGACCAGTAAGTACATTTGGTATCTGGCAAATATCGCTGCTGTATAACCGCCAATCCCATGTTGCCAATCAAATATAAAGTACATTTGCTGTACACCGGATGATCACATTCATACGTTTGACCGTAAGCTGTTGAAAATATCTTAGGTGGTTCGAAGTGGTATCTCATGACCCTAATATATCAGCAACACATAATACAAATTCCGGACAATCTGATTCTGCAAAGGTTTCAAGAAACAATTTAACCATGTCCGGATAATCTTTTATTGCTCGAATAGCAACTCGAACGTTTATTATTGCATCGTCCACGTCACCACTGTCAAATAGCAGATTCGCGACATAGAGTCTGCTTTTGCAAAAAGAAATATCATGGTTCTTTTTTAATTCGTAATCATTAAGTTTCATAGATATGTTCTCCTTTCGATTTGTGTGTTATAATCATAGAAACATCTATTGTGGACTGGAGGTGATACAATGCCAGAAAATAAACATACTTCTTATTCAAAATGTTTTAAAGGCAGTTCCTGCAAGAACCCTTTGTCTGAGCATTTGAAATTTGCAAAAGAGAATAAAAAGTTGACATATGTTGACTATACAAAATTCTCTAAAAAGTCATAAGAGGCCATCCCATCGGCTTCTTTTTTTTTTATTTGTCCCCAGTCCACAATAGATGTTTCTATGCAAAAAATGAAAGACACCAAGTTTCCTCAGTGCCCCCATTTAAAGTTACTTAAATTTGAGAATATCTCTCCATGCTGCTTTTCCAGCTGTTGTAGAGTTAATCTTATCATCTTCCCATTTCATGCTGATACATCCGAAGATGAATGCGCTAGCAACCGGCACAACAATCTTTACGCCATCAAGTACAAACCCTATAATTCGGTTTTTCTTACCCGTTTTCTGCTCTTCAATTCTAGCTTTCGCGGCTTCATCTTCAACCGCTGCTCTAAAATCAAGATCATTTTCAGCTTTTTCCAAATCCGCAATTTGTCTCTCGATAGTTCCAAGTCTGTCTGCACAAGCTCTATATGCATCCTTATCTTTGTACGGATCCATATCAGATAATAATTCCTGAGTAGATTCCCACTCTTCCAATAATTTTTCTTTGAAGCTCATAAACATATCCTCCTTTTCATTACTTCATAATAGAGCCTGTTATTTTGGCGAATCTGTTCGGTGTAATATAATTTTGTCAGCATCTTTGTCAACACAACCATTGAAATCAATATGTATCTTCCCATAGCCCGGAGCATCCTCAAGTTCTTCTACTGTGAATGTACCTTTTACTGAATGTTTAGAGGCTCTCTGATCAGCGACCATAATTCCCAAAAGGAATCCAGCGCCAAATAAACTTCCAAAGATTACAACTGTGAGCATCAATCCCTGTACCATTGCACTTCTCTCCTTTCTTTACTTGTATAAATATAAATGCTTTTCCAGTAACCTGCGTACGGAAAAATAAAAATGAAGAGAAACAGTACGGGGCTCGAACCCGTGACCTACGATTTTATTCGTCGCTCTACCCAACTGAGCTAACTGTCTTTCTCCTCATAAAGGGGGTTGTTTTCCTCGCGAAAAAAGAGAAAGTGCTAAATCTTTAATTCCTTCTCGCCTTTAGCATTTACGCAGTATAGTCAACTGCCTTTCTCTCATTAAAGAAAATGATTATTTCGCGAAAACAAAAAGAAGAGGCTTAGGCCTCCTCCTTACGATTCAATAACTTACGTTTCAAAGTTTTGAATTTCTCTTTGATTTTCTCCCATTTGAGCCAAATCCAGAATATAGTAAACACTATAAATGACGTAATAAGATATACCCACCAGTATTTCTTATTCCATTCACAATAAGGTTTCCATACTTTCTCATTGTACTCTTTCCAAGCTTTAATCATAATAAAATCCTCCTTTTGAATTTTGTTGTTATTCTCTCATTAAAGGAATTGTTTATTGTGCGAATATAAAAAGAAAAGAGGCTTACCAGGCCTCCCTTCTCAATAAAAATTTTTAACAAGTTACCTTAATAAATACCAAAAACCACAATACCAATCACTATCATAATGCATACGATATCGGTTGATAATATTTTAATGTTTTTCATATTTGTCACTCTCCTCTCTATTTCTCTCATTAAAGGAAATGTTTATTATGCGAAAAAATAAAAAGAAAAGGCCTAAGCCTCTTCCTTTTCAGATTCTGTAACCACAATCTTTTTCTCAACGCATAAGCATATTATGTCAATTACTGTCCACGCAATCACAAGTCCTATTACGCTAAAGATTATGACCTTCGCCACAAAATCAACTGTGTTTAAGACATTCGAATAATATCCTAATTTCCAGATTGATAAATCGTGTCCGTCTAAGCCCGTAATCCAATTCGTAATCGCAATTGTTAATTCGAAAAATAATTCTGTCATAATTCTCTCTCCTCGTATTTAAATAATATTGTTATTAACATTTCTGTCATTAAACACCATGTTTATTTCGCGAGTGAGAAAAAATAAAAAGAAAAGAGACCGAAGTCTCTAATCTATTGATACATTGCCAACATTTACTATTCTTTTAGATGTTTTCTTGAATAAACCTTTGCCTTTCTGTGTGTAAGTATATGAATCTCCATCATGATCGATGGTTATCTCGTAATTCTTACCTTCCATAAGATTGTAAACTTGAGAATCAAGTTCTTCTTTATCAGATGATAAATTATCATATCTTTGTGATAAGTAATAATTATCACATTATCAATGATCCATAGTCATCAGTTAAAGATTCTACTTCATTTTTTAAGTTTGCAATATTTGTCTGGTAATGATTTACTGTAACACCCATCATAATAGCTGCTCCACAAACTACTCCCATAACTGCAATAATCATTTTTTTCATAATATAATCTCCTTTAAATTAATAGTTTTGTTATTATTGTTTCATAAAGGAGCATGTTTATTTCGCGAAAATAAAAAGAGACCCACTCTGGATTGAGCAGGCCTCTGTGGAGATTATTTAATTTGCAACATCAATTAATCGTTTTGTGACTCTGGATTGAACATCCACGTAATATTTGAGTTCTTCATCGTTAAGATCGTCGTCACCAAGGTCTTCGTACTTCTGTGTGAAGTCAGCGTATTTTGTCATGTATGTAGTATAGTCTTTCATCATAGATGCAACATCGTTAGAATTGTTATATTTTTCCATAAAATCAGCGTATTCATTCATGAAAGATTCGTAACTATCAAGAAACTCTTTCACTTCTGGACGGATGCCAATTGAATCTGTCGACGTATCGGTTGATTGATCTACTGTTGAAGAATCCGTATTATTCTCCATGTCGCCGATAGTGTCTTCTGCAGGAGATGAAGAATTGTCAGATGAAGTAGAATCAACATTAGTAAAACCTAGTTGAATTCTAATCTCTTTATCGTCCTCTTTATAATCAATACCTAAATCGTACCCTGCCTCACTCTTTGCGTGATAATAGTTATCAAATTCTATAGAATCTACAGTATACCCGGCATCTTTGCACTGGCCAACATATTGATTATAATCGTCAAGAGATGCTTTATACCAGTTGATAACCAAAAGTGTATCGCTATTAATATCGACCTCTCCAGACGATATATTTGCAACTGGTATAGCTTTAGCCAATTCGCTTGTCGGCCACGTAAAGGTTGAAGTCTCTTGTTTAACATCGTCTTTCGCACCCCCACAACCAGCAAAAGTGCCAATAGCTAACATTCCACATAAAATCCCAACTAATAATCTTTTCATAATTTCTCCTCCGTAAATAAATGATTAAAATAATTATATTACAGTTACTATTAATTTGCAATGACAAAAGAAAAAGAGACCCTGTGTTAGGATCTCTCGTCGTCTCTCAGAAAGCCAATCGTCATTTTCTTTGAATCGTTAGATTTTTTAATCGTCTGTTTCTTGCATATGATTCTATAGTATTTACTGTTATGTAATCTCTCAAATAATATCTCTTCAATTATACTGAATATTATTTTTCCAGAAAACCAACCAATAGCTACTAAAAATCCAATCACAATCCAATTAATCATAATAATCTCTCCTTTCGTATTTACCCATTGTTTCTGTCATTAAACACGCTGTTCGTCTCGTGATAAAAAGAAAGAGCCCTCGTTAAGGCTCCTCCTCATCAAACCATCTTGAACCAAATATCAGCCCAATTCCAAAAATAGACATTAATACTAAATATGTTGCATCCATATTAACTATCATCGATAAAACGCCAATAGTAATACATAGAATCCCAAGTATTATATATTTCATTTTCCACTCCTTTCAAGCCATTTTTAGTTCCATAAAAGGAGCTGATTTCCACGCGTTTTCTATTTACTTTTGTAGTTTTGTATGATATATTGATATAGTAACCCACAACTGTTTTTTTTTTTTTTTTTGAAAGAGGTGAGCTTTATGACAGACCTTGAAATTAACACATTTATTGAAACCATGGAAGAGTATGGCGATAGTTGGACCTATTCAGAGGTATTCGAATCTAAGTACGCTGATATGGATTTACAATCAGCAATTACCAATCGTCTGAATGAATGTTCCTGGTTATCTGACATCTTAGTAAAAGCATCTGGTCTGCTGTAAAAAGCAAAAGAGGTTGCCGTAGGTTTTTCTACGGTTTCCTCTCTCACCTCTTTGAGTTTAGAAATTACTTCTCTTTCTCGGATTTTCTAAACAAAGCATCAACGATCACTCGATCTGTATACTCATGATCTTTAATGATTTTAATAAGTTCGGCTTTAGTGTTTGGTCCCAAATCAAGCTGATTGATACGATTGAATGTCATATCATTCTGCCAGCTCAATAAGGTGTAAATCTCCTCTTTGCTTTTCTTACTAATCTTTTTCACAGTATACTCCCGTGATTTTTTTGCTGCTTTGAGTTGTTTCTGATCCATTTTATGAATCCTCCTTTCTTTTTACTCATTAAAGGACCTGATTGTTTCGCGAAAAAAGAAAAGGAGAAGCATAAGCCTCTCCCGTAAAAGTTATTCATAAAACTTTATGATAATTGAGTCGTCGGCTAATATCCTTTTAAGATTAACATCGGCACATGGACACAGCAATAAACGTCCATCGTTACCGCTATATCGCATGTTGCCAACCTTAAAATTATTAAGATTTTCACCTCGTTCGTCAATTGATGTTAAAAATTCTTCTCTTGTAATAACTTTTGCGTTCATAGTGTTACGCTCCTTTCTTTTTACTCATTAAAGGACCTGATTATTTCGCGAATCATTCTCTCATCTTATCCAACAACCAAAAGAATCTCCGGTATCGGTCATAATAAAAATCCTTGCTGCACGGGATATCACAACAAGTCTTTAAATATGTGTACGAATAACCAGCAGTCACGCCCTTTAACAAATATTCAAATATGTCCGGATCAGCATCTATAGCGGATTGTTCTATCATTCTCATTCGATCTGAAAAATATAATCGTTTTATCGCCGAATCACTAGTCCGGTCAGCCGTATTTTTTAACCTAGATTTGCTGAAATTTAAACTAGATAAAGAATCAACCCCAAGTAAAGCAGCATACTCATTTTTCCAATCCGGATATTGAAGGCAAAAATGCTTCAACTCAAAGTATCTGTGTTTTGGTATCCAATATGGATTCTTCTTAGATATCTCGGATCGCGTATAACTCACACTCTCTCCCCCTTCCATATAAATCCTGTTTCCTCATAAAGCTTATTCGGGGAAATATAATAATTTATTCTCCCGTATCGGCTGTCCATTTGTTTTAAATCCGTAACCCGTTCGCCATCTCTAGTTGCTGTGCCAATTGGAAGCCATCCGGATATAATTCCTGCCCTCACCCAGGATGCGTCCTTACCGTACACTCTTGCTGCTACTCTTACTGGAACGGATCCAGTTTCAAATATAAATTCATTCATTGGCTTTTGCCTCCTTTCAACGGCTATTCTAGGTTACTAATAGCATTTTGTTAAAACAACCTCAGTGGAAGAATATGGAAATATAAATGCATTTTTCTCTTCATTTCTCCATCGATGCATAGTCATTGAAGATGGAAAATCCTCAAAACCATATGTTTCCTCATCAATTAACCCTTCTATGACGCCGTGAATAATTTCAGATTCATACTGTTTATATGGTAAAATATCTTCTGGTAATTCTCTATGTATCTCGCCACAACTTGGACAAATATAACGATCCAACCAAATATGGTACTTCTTACCTCCCTTGCCCCTCACGACTCTTTTTACTCGATCATAATGTTTTACTTCTGTTCCGCATTTTTTACAAATTCGTTTCATACATGCCCTCTTTCGTTTTAATATTTCTGTCGGTGTACTAATTGACAATTTATACACCTATATGTTATATATGAAGCGTAACCGTAAATCAAATGGGAAAGGTTGGTAAAAATGTTAATAAAATGCAAAGAATGTGGTTTGCAAGTAAGTGATAAAGCAATAACGTGTCCTCACTGTGGTTTTCCGCTTCAACCAGATGCAGTATCTAAAAGATATACCAGAAAAAAGAATGGACGATTGAAACTACCAAATGGTTTTGGAAGGATTACAGAAATCAAAAATAAAAACCTGAGAAATAGATACAGAGTTATGGTCACTGTCGGAAAAGATAAAAATGGTAAGCCTATAGGAAAATTACTGAAGCCGCAAGCATATTTTCACACGTATAATGAAGCGTATGAAGCACTTGTCGAATATAATAAAAACCCATATGACCTTGACAAAAAAGGTATTACGATGCAGGAACTGTACGATAAATGGTCTGAAAGATATTTCAAAACATTAAAATCTGATAGCAGCAAACGTTCTATTCGATCCGCGTGGAGCTACTGTTCTATTTTGCATAAGACCAAAGTAATATCAGTAAACACTGGAATATTAAAAGAATGCATCGATAATGCTGAACGAACGGATAATGATGGCAATATGTTTGTGGCTTCAGCCGGCATAAAAAGTAGAATGAAGTCCGTATTTAATTTAATGTTTGATTACGCACTTGAGCATGAAATAATTAATCGGAATCCAGCAAGAGCCTTCGAAATATCAAAAGATGTTATTAAAACAATTGAGGAAGAAAAAGTGGATCATATAACATTCACCGATGATGAAATGAAAACTCTATGGAATCATCGATATGAAGGATATGTGGATATGGTATTGATTCAATGCTATGGGGGCTGGAGACCTCAAGAACTTGGATTGATAGAATTGAAAAATGTTGACTTAGAGAAAAATATTATCATTGGGGGTATGAAAACTGATTTTGGAACAGATAGGATTGTACCAATTCATCCAAAAATAAAAGAACTTGTTGTTAGAAGATATACCGAAGCTAAAGAACTCGGCAGCGAGTATTTGCTTAACACAACAGATGGTGCTAAGAAAAAAGACAGATTGAAATTAACATATGACAAATACAAGCATCGTTTTGAAAAGATAATAAAAGAATACGACATGAATCCAAAGCACAGGGCACACGATGGAAGAAAACAATTTATCACTATGTGTAAAAAATATAATGTTGATGAATACGCTTTGAAATACATCGTCGGTCATAAAATCACAGATATAACAGAACGCGTTTACACTGACCGTGATATAGAATGGTTAAAAGAAGAAATGAGTAAAGTAAAATAAGTGTACTAATGCGGTATACTAATAATGTATAAACAATGTACTAATATACCGCATTTTTGTACTTTTAACTACTCCATACTACTTCTTAGAAGTATTGATTTTGCTATATTTCTTAGAATTTGCCAGCCTTTGCTGCTTCCTCTACGGAAACAGGAAGTCTAGTGTTTATGCGGTTTTAGAGGTCGAAATGTACTAATAATATACGAACCGTCTACGTCTAATTAAGATTTATCGCGTTCAAAAAATAAAAGGGGTTGTCAATAACACGACTCCCCTTTTACTCCATTTTGACCTAATGCTTGATTAAATATTCATTTAACTCATCGCGTGTCTCTTTTAATTTATCAATTCCATTGCCCGTAATATCATGATTGATAATTACGAGCATACACCTGAGAAGCATCCTGTCAGAACCCTCCACGTTATTTAATCGTCTGTTGTCAGCATCAAGCAACTCCGAGTGTTTCTGTACAATAGCTTTCAAATCATCATTTGGTTTTCTTATTTCTTTGATGATTTTCCATACGCCCCATACGGCACCAATAAAAGAACAAATCCATAAGATCTGTCCCAAACTGATTGTAAATTCCGGCATCAAATATCTCCTTCAGTATTATTTTTATTTCCTTCGACGAATGCTTTGAATCCCTGATGAAGACCAGTTGCCGCGACGCCCATAAACGCGCCATAAATGACAGATTCAAATGAAATTCCCCCAACAATGCAGTTGGATACGGCGCCAATCACAGCAAGAATAACCGGGATGTCATCATTTGGAATCCATTTAAAAAAGCTTGCCTTCTTGATCAGATAACCGATAAGTAAGCAAGCCAGAGTTACGACAATCACAAAGTGATCCTGAAATAATGTTGCAAAATCCATAATTCATCTCTCCTTTTTTATAAAGTTGGTAATTTATTTTTATAAATAGACACTGTCAACTCTCCGGTATAAGAAAAATCCACAGCTCCATTTTGAGCATACCATACTCCACCATCGTAAATGACAAAGCCAGTGTAATTAAAATCTACAGCTCCGTTTCTAATAACCCACCAACCATTCTCGTTCTGTGCAAGACCGGTGTAATTAAAATCTACAGCTCCGTTCCTAATAACCCACCAACCATTCTCATTTTGAGCGACTGTATTTGCGGTAAAATCAACTTTTCCATTTTTCACATAGAACCAACCATTTATGTTCTGAGCAACGGTAGTTACACTAGTATCTATTTTTCCATCGGTATAATAATACCAGTTACCATCGCCAGCAACGCAATTCGCAAGTCCTGTGAAACCATTGGGTACGATGTCGTCTTCGATTGTCTTATTAAGAATAGCTTCAGCAAGTGCCTTAGCGATTCTCTTAGGACCGACACTCTGATACATATCGTAGTCATCTTTGTCGTCGACGAAACAAATTTCAAACAATAACGCCGGTGCTTTCGTATGATTAAGGACATATAAGTCTTTTCTCACAACTATACCGTTCCCATGGATTCTGAACCCAAGAGCTTTCATGTTAGCGATGGCGCGATCTGCGATTTCCTTCTTGCCTTTATTGGTACTACATACATGAATTTCAAAACCGCCTTGAACCCCATCGCCATTGTAATCATTTCTTCCAGAATTAAGATGGATTGAAAAATCATAGGTAGCTGACACCTGATTACACTTAGCGACAATTTTCTCAAGAACATCTCTCTGACTTGTTCCATTGTTACAAGTGCAATCCCTTGCTGTTGCTCCATTTTTTCTTAAATAATTAATAAGTTCGAACGTGATTAGACGATCCTCTTTTGATTCGTCTAAAAGACCTACCGCACCGCAAGCCACTCTGCCTGCCGGGTTATGTCCACCATGAACATTATAAATTGCCATTTTGATTCACCTCCTACGCATTGAAAAATTCAATGTAGCCATATGCTTTAAAACCAGTTCCCGTACAATTGAATAACGAAGTTACGCCAAGAGCTGTTACTGTTCTGAACGATACTTTTCCGCTGGTTGTAATCTCAACAAATCCTGGCCACCAAGAACCTTCACTGACATTCAATAACATAACCCATTGAAAGACGGAATTTCCTTTTGGTGGATAGGGACAGGTTGTATAATTACCAACGTAATCGCCATTCAGTTTTAACATTGTACGTTTACCATATTTATACCAGTTTCCGCTATGTGTTAATGTGAATTCATCATTAGGAATATCACGGTAATGAATGTCTCTACCACTAATCACCGGAACACTAGTCGATTTAGCATCATATGTGTCTGCGTTACCCCAATTATATAAACATTGCTTTATACCATTTACATAAAAACCTTCAGGGGCAGTGACGTTAAGTTTTGATCTTGAATTCAAGTTTATAGAATCACTAGAAATATCGGTTCCTAGTGGTGTAATGCGTAAAGTATTTTTTGCATTTGTTACTGTTCTTCCATCAACTATCGCTTTATCAGCGACCTCTACGATCACTCCATTTTGATCTGCGCTAACATTGTTTTGGGTGAAATAGGTATGACCGGCTCCAGAGTCAGTTACGTTGTTCGTGGTTAAATTGAAACCATCTGACGACACGGACATGTACGCATTCTTTCCGGCATCCGTTGTGTCTGTAGATTCAATGTCGACGGATTTTGCGGCTACGTTTCCTGCAAAGGTTCCTGTGGCGCCACTTATATCACCAGAGAAAGTAGTATTCCCTTTATCGTCCAGTTTGAAATTTTTTGTATCTACGGTTACATGTTCACCTTTCAATCTGAGTACAGCTCCGTCAAGTTCCAATTCAGCGTTCGTTTGATTCACTACATCACCTTTATTTACTTGGTCTTCTGGAGCAGGACTCCAATCAGTTGCAACATTACCTTTTTCGAGTTTTATCTTTTTAACATACACCGTAGCCGTATCTTGTCTCGTTAAAAAGGCAATTTTGGGTTTGTTTGTATTTTTTTTTACTATAAAGGTAGATGTGTAAAGCTTCCAATCTTTAGAGTCCAATCTAATAGACGCAAGAGGCATATTATTAGCGCTATCGTCTTTCACTTCTAGGTAAAGAATAGAATCGCATTTAGCATATAATGATAATGTGTATTCTTGATTGACTTCTAAATCAGCAAACTGAAAAATATAATTATTCCAACTATTACGTAAAGACGTATAATAAAATCCATCAGCATCTTTAACTAACGCTCCAGCAGTCCCACGAGACTCAAAAGGTGATTGAAATGTTTGCGTTGATAATAATAAATTCCTTCCGCCAACCTCAATCCCGTCAATTGAACTGCCGACAGAATACGAGGTTGAAGTGGAATCATCCGTATACGTCACAATGGTTCTTGTCCACAGATATGGATTACTTGGATCCGCTTGTGACGGTGATGACAGCCATGTGCCTGACGGAGCCGAAGTTGCACTGGTTCCGGTAAGATATGTTACGGAGGTTGACTTTATTCCTCGTCCTGCCGCTCCCGTTTCGCCTTTTACTCCTTGTGGCCCCTGTGCGCCTGTTGAACCTGTGGCTCCCGTCTTTGCCACTGCAAATGAGAACTTTTTGTTTATAGTAACATTATCTACTTCAACAGGAATGATTGCCTCACATGCGGAAGTAATCACTGCAGTCGTCATAAATTTAACAGTAGGTGAAACCGTATTATTATTCGTAACTGATGCAGTAATTCCAGGCGGGCATTTGATGTTTGCTGCTGTGATGCTTATTTTTTTACAAGGTGTCTCCCCACAAAATGCGACCACCTCGGTCGAGCATGAGGACCCAATTGGAGCACCTGCTGTATTTCCAATAAACGTGTACGCTTCGCTCGTCAACATTATAGAATATGCATCTGTAACATCAATTACAGTTGTCTGTGCTGAACCTTTGATGGCCATACTTATCCCTCCAGACTACAAGTATATGCAGCTGAACTATCGACATCATTAGCCGACACGGTTAAAGTTTTTGATGTCGCAATTGCTGTTGAGCTTCCCGTTTTATACCATTTGATTGACCCGAGTGATCCGCACACGCCAGCATCTGTGATTGACTGCTCAACACCGCCTTTGAAAACGTGAGCAGTAAGCACCGTCGAACCAGAATTATTCCGGAATACAGTTCCGTTACTTGCTGTAATTGTTACGGTAATAGCGTCTTTTCCAGCAGCTCCATCTTTTCCATTTTGACCATTCGTTCCTTTGTATGATACTGCATATGACGTAGTCTCTGTTCCATCAGAATATTTAACATATGTTTTTGTCCATAAATACTGACCATTGCTAACAGTAGGCACTTCAGCACCCCATCCTGATGTCGGCTTTGTTGTGCCAGAACTACTTACAGCATATGTCACAGAATTAGTTGTAACCTTCACAGATGTTCCATTGCTACCATTTGTACCCTGGTAGGAAACAGCGTATGAAGTTGTAGATTTTTCATCAGAATACTTTACAACTGTCTTTGTCCATAAGAAGTGTCCGGTTGATACTGCTGGAGGATTAGCAACCCATCCGGTTGACGGAGCGGTAGTTCCTGATGAACCAGGAGCATAAGTAACTTCAGTCGACAATACAGTTACAGAAGTTCCATTTTTTCCATTGCTTCCAGCTTTTGCTACTGCGAATGAAAATCTTTTGTTAATTGTAATTCCATCAACTGTTACAGGAATGATTGCTTCACAGGCCGCAGTTATAGTTTCAGTTGTGGTAAATGTAATTGTTGGCGCTGATGTACCGCTGTTTTCAACAGTAGCAGAAATGCCAGTCGGACAAGTAATACTTTTGGAATCCACTGTCACTGACGAACACTGGTTGCTTCCGCAATATGCTACTGCCTGCGTTGCACATTTGAGTCCGGCAGGAGCGCCTGATGTGTTCCCGACAAAAGTATATGCCTCGGATGTTAAAATGATATTATATGCGTCTGTAACGTCAATTACAGTTACCTGATTCGTTGCTTTTATTGCCATTTTGATTTTTCCTCCTTATTCTACGATCAAATCGCATGTGTAAATTCCTTTAGTATCTATATCGTTCGGACTAACTTTAAATTTGAATCCGCCTTCTAAGATTCTTTCGTCCTCCGGTGGCACCATAAGATATTCGTCAGAATCTTTTGTCTGGTATTTCCATTGCAGATATGCGCCATCACCGAATTCTGCTTTCATTGTCTGACTATCTGTGATTCTCTGTGTGCCTCGAAAAATGGTTATGGAAAACACTGTTGATACGTTAGTGTTTTTAAATACATTTCCTTGAGAAGACGCAATGTATAACAAAGTGGTCACTTCATCCGCTATTTCATCGATTTTCTTATCAACTTCTTTTACGTCGTTATTGCTAGCGGATGGAGAAGTAAGATTTCCCGTGACGGTTGCAGTATGGTTTTTCAGTAACACCATAACGCGATCCCCAACTCTTACATTTGTCGTGGTATTTACAGGGGTTATCCTGTCAGAACCATCCAATCGAACATAGATTTGGTCGTTGTACTGCACCGCTGTGCCATATAGAGTTTCTTCACTAGCTTTCTTTTCGTTGTTTTTGACCAGCTTCACAAAATCTGAAACAAGTTCGTTTGACAACGGCATGAAATCACCTCCATAGTTTTGCGGTATAAATTGCTTTTTCGCTTACCGGGCATCCGGGTTCACATTTTATAGTTTGGCTTATGATTTTGGCCTTGACGTCTTTTAATCCAGCTCTTTCATAATTTAATCGAACGCAATCGCCAACCTTTGTACCGCAATAAGCATGTGTGTAGCTAACTGTATATTCTACTGTCGATGTATTTCTCAGTAATCTGACAGCATATTCATCGACCATTTCTTGGGACGGAACTCCGGTTATGTCTGGATTAGTAACACGAGATATGATTTCTCTTCCACGATTGACAGTAGACAATGGACTATTTGGATCATCGTTCACAACTCTCGAATAATAATACAAATTGTTCTTTGAATACACCACTTCGATTACATTTGGGATTCCGTATATATCCTGATTCATAGTGACATCTGGATATAAAATTGAATCTTTATCATCAGCATACGTATATACCGGCTGTAAAGCAGCTAATTCCTGTATTGGAGAAAACATACTTTGTCCGTATTCATCCAATGTGATTTCATATTTTGCATTTGCCACAAGATCAGTTACGAAAGAAAGCCATGTGTCGCTGGGATTTGCAATGAAATCGTCGTATAACGTTTCATTATTACTTGTCCCAATGACAGGGCCTCGCATATGTTCTTTCATAAGGGTTTCTGCTTGTTTCAAAATGTTTGACTGCTTTGGAATATAATACCCCAAAGGTGGAGGATTTTCTTTCAACTCCAACAATGGGGTATACGCATCAATAGATGATGATTCACATTTTCCGTCAAATGAAAAAGATGGCGTCTGAACTAAATGGGTGCCAAGTGCAAATCTCTCTCGTACTCCATTTTGAATCGTTACCAAATAAGCGCGAACATAACATTCATCAATATCTCCAGTTACTTCGAATGTTGCTGATCCGAGTGTTTCCGATTTAGAATCTCTTGTAATCGAGCTCGATTTAACACAATCTATAACTTTTTTATCCTTCCAAGTGGCGGGATCAACCTTATAATACTCAAAAGTTTGTTGCATGGATTTAGTCCAATCTGGCATTATTAGATTCCTCCCTCTACCCTTGTAAGCTCAATCGTTACTGGTATCGTTACTTCACAGTGTGTTTGTCCAAATGATACTTTAATATTCGCCCAGTAGCCCGTCCCAGATGGTTCTCTAGCATACACATCCCCCATCCAATTCTGAAGTCTGCGTAACTGATACAAAGTCTCTGAATCGTCTTTAGCAATATCTACATTCCATGTGGAAGTAGTTCCAATCTGTGTACCATAGTACGCAACAGAATGCGAACGGCCGATGTACTCCACTAACGATACATCTGGACTATTGGATTCTGATACGTCAATATTATATGGAAGTATTAATTGAGACCCACATAAAATTGGAAAGATTAGTGGTGTCGGATTGTTTGTGTCGACATTGCTCCATGTTTCATTCCACTGAATAATAATAGCTTTACAATTTACCGGATATCCAGGTGGGTCATAATAACTTATCGCCCCAGTGTTTGTGTCGGTTGCGATTATCCTGTATCGAGCATAATCCAATGCTGGATGAGGATCTGTTACGTAGGTATTTGTCCCGTTCTGTATGCCATCCGCAAGCTTCAAATATGTTCCATCCGAATTATGGCGATATATAGATAATAAAACATTTTCTGGTAAATTGCCTTGTCTGTCATGCGCATATGGTCGAACATATGTACAGTAATAATTGGTGTCCAATCCGATCTCAGCATTCGGTTGGTATATTACATCCTCCCAATTTACAGATATGATCTGTGTAGCCGTAGCAGTTAATCCAGAATTCATAGAAACCATGCATGATACCGTATAAGATACACCATTTTTCAAATCAATGTCTTGAGCTGAAATTTCAACGTTCAAGGCTTCAGAGGTATCGAAAAAATGTTCATACACTTTTTCATTCATGCTAACCATTTTGACGTTACCAATTTGGTCAGTGGTTTCGTATCCAACATTGGCAGTTACACTTATGTAATAGCTAACTGGAGTCTGAGTCGCAGGCCCACCAGAAGCTGAAATATAAAACGGTAACTTTGTAAGTTTGATTACCGGGTTATTATTGCTATCTTTAACGCTCATTGCGACCGTTGCTGGTGCATATATGTCGACTTTTCGTTCAATTGACCAATCACCATATCCACCGGCGACACCGGCTGTTCGAACCCGCCATTTAATAACCGTTCCTTCCGTATAGGATGACGTATCAATCTTATAGAAGCTGGTCTTATCTTTTTCGTCCTCTTTCTCAGAATTTTTCTGACGAATAGTCGTGGTATTACCGTTTATCGTAAGTTCAATCTCAGCATAAGTTTGACTGGATCCATCTTTTGAATTGTGAACCCAGTATAATGTTAATTCGTCACCGACTGTCGCGGTAGTAGTTGAGGACCACGTGCTAGGAGCAGACGGAGCATAACCGAGAGCGACTACCCAACTACTTGTAGCTCGCCACTCGGATTCTCCTTGCTCGTTTACAGCCCGAACTGCAAAATAATAGGATTTTCCTGATTCCAAGCCAGTTAAAGTGTAGGTTGTTGTATCGATTCCAGTTACTTCAGTCGCTGAACTTGTCAACATGTTCTCTAACTTTGTGGAATACTGGATATCATAGGTTTTAGCTCCAATTGACGGCGTCCATGCTAAATGAATTGACGTTCGCGATATTGCTTTAAAATTTGTCAGCTTCTCAGGCGGTAGCGGTATCGGTGTTACTGCACTTGAAAAATCAGTGTAGGTACCGTATACTTGGAATGTACCGACCAGATTGATTGCGACACAACGAACTCTGTATTTTGCCCCAGCCGCAACCGTACACTTCCATTCAGCTCGGCCGGCAATCACATTTGCAACCCCCCAATAAACGTAATCGGTATCATTATAGACCTCAAACTTTATTTGATCGGTTCTTTCATCTGAAATATTTTCAACTGATGCAGTTAAAGTGTATTTATCAATTTTAACCGTTGGTACGGACGGGGTCTTTGGAAATGCCCCATCCAACCAAACTTCTTGAATCTTAAATTCACCATTCCAGTAAGCAACTTCAACGTCATTTACGACGTGCGTCAATGCGACTGGAGTAACGATAATCCTGATATGGTTTGTATTTGAAGGCGGATTATACGTGTCCCATGTTTCAGTTACATTTTTAGATCCGCCATCAAACCAAATTCCATCTCCAGTGTCATATTGCCACCATGCAACGTAATGATCGAGTGAATAAACATCCCCTTCTGGCAATCTCATGACGGGGTCAAACTCCCATGACGCAATATATGTATTTTCAGAGCCTGTTTGTGGTCTGATGTTAATATTCCATACGCTAGGCATTCCTATGACCTCCTATCGATTCTAATTGCTCTAACCAGGGTTTCTACTGCATCGGCAACATCACTTCCCTGGTCATACGTAATACCATTAATGTTGTATGAATTACGATCCATGTTACCGATATCTTTACCGAGTTTCTTAATAGCGGTTACAACATCGCCATTTGTTCCATTTTGACGTCGAGCAGCTCTCATTGTTCCAATAGCATTGAGATTTGCAGTAAGTCCGATTGAGTTGGCGGAATTAAGCATTGTACCTAGGGTTCCCATTCCTGACTGAACATTCGACAAGTCCAGAACTGGCGTAATGGTTGGAGCATTGCTCATGTCAGTGGACAAAACGGACGTCATCTTAGACAAAGCTGAACGAGCTGTCTCTACTGCTGATTGAGCCATACTTCTAGCTGAATCAGAAGAAACATGAGACATCTTTTCAATACCAACAGCCAAACCAGCCGGAACAAACGTACCGAGTTTAGTAAATACTTTGGATGGTGAATTAATGTCAAGTTCATCTTTTGCCGCTTTGTAAGCGTTTTTCGCCATTTGTCTTGCTTTTGCTTCTGCTTTGTAAGAGTTGGCAGATATGCCGGCTGCAAATCCAGAAACGAGATATGTGCCAGCTGTGTAGAAATCTGAATATTTACTTCTAATCTCATTTTTAGCTTTTGTAGCAACTCCTTGTGCTATGGAAGCAACATACCCTTTCTGACCTTTCATGCCATCAGCAAATTTCGTAATTAAAGCCTTTCCTGTAGATGTAAAAGTCTCGTAATTCTGTCGAATTGCTTTCGCCATTGCTGTGACCATAGATACAGCATTCGATGTAAGTGTACTTTTCTTTCCACTAAATCCTTTAGTGAGTGCGTCAGCCAGTTTCCCACCAACGGATTTGAATGTCGATGACTGCTTTCCGAATGCATCTGCAAATCCGCTGAAATCTGTTTTGGATAATGCACTAACAGATTTAACAAATGACCCAACACCGCTCGTATCTACTCCAGATGTACTTTTGATGAGATTCAGCAATTGGTTTGCTACTGATATAGAACCGCTTACTAAGTTAGGCGTAATGCTAGATACAGAACTTGAGTAATCGGACATAACGTCGCCAATGTCGGTTACTTTACTGAATCCTTCAATTCCAGAATAGTCCACATTTGTAAGCCGAGTTACAATACTAAGTAACGTACTCGCTGCATTAACAGATGTCTGAACATTCTCAACTTTAATTTTTGCAACTTCTGTGGAATACTGTGCCATCACAGTGCCAATATTCTTCACATCGTTGAAATTTGTGATTCCGTCACCGCTAACGTTTTCCGCATTTTGACTCAATTCGATCAATGCTTTGCCGATTTGAATAACCGCGTCAACATTACTTGTGTCAACGTCAGCGATTGTGCCACAGAAGCTTACCATCGATGTTCCGAATGTTGTAATATTGGTTCCAAAACCACTAAGCGACATTTGACTGTCGAATAAACCAGTTTCTGGAAGAGCGTTGCTAAGCTCAACCAGAAGATCTCCTGCATTCTTAGCTGCTTCCACTGCCTTAGTATCAATTTTGTTATCGCCAGATACAGATTGTGAAAACGCAACAATAGAACTTCCAAATGATTCAAGCTTTTCACCCCATTTAGATAAATCTTTTTGACCGATAAGCCACTGTAATGCGCCATCTGATGTTGGAAGATTGTCGTTCAACTCTGCAATGATTTGTCCGGCATTCTTAGCTGCTTCTATAGCTGTTGCGTCTATTACGCCTTCGCCAGATACCGTACTGGAGAATTTAACGATAGCTTCGCCAAAAGCCTCGATTTTATCGCCAAACGTTTCAAGGTCTTTTTCGCCAGTGAGCTTCTGAAGAATTCCACCTGTGTTTGGAAGTGCGTCGTTTAACTCAGCTAAAACCTTTCCACAGTTTGCTGCGGCTGTTACTGCAGATTCGTCCACGCAATCTTTTACGATGTTTGAAAATGCAACAATGTTATACGCAAAGCCTCTGATGTTTCCACCAAATGTTCCGAGATCAAGTTTCTCTCCGATAAGCTTCTGGAAAGCACCGCCAGTTCTAGGCATAGCTTTCTCGAGCTCGGCCAAAACTTTTCCGCAATTAGCAGCTGCCGTTACTGCGCCTTCATCGATGCCAACTACAGAATCTGAAAAACCTTTGATGGCTGTTCCGAATGTTGAGAGTTTATTTCCCCAGTCCGTCGGGTCTTGATTTCCAAATAAACCATTGCTGAGAAATTTAGAGAAATTATCTACGAACTCGGCTGCAGAAATAAGAAGCATAATCTCAGCTGCATTCTTGGCTCCGGCAAGAGCTCCGTCGTTAATTCCAGACAAATTGTTTGCGAAGTCAGCAATATTTTGTCCAATTTGTGGTAATCCAGATGTGGCCTCGACCGAGAATCCTTTAACGATGCCACCAAAGAATGAACCAAGAGCTTCGCCGATTGTCGTGAGAAGTGGGATTCCCTTATTCATGAATTCTTCAAGTTTAGGGAATTTGTCAGTCAATGCTCCAAGCGCAACAACGATTCCCGCAACAGCACCGATCAAAGCTGCAAGCGCACCAATACCAATAAATGCCGCTGCGCCCGTTGTACCAACAGCACTCAATATTACACAACATGCAGATAAGGACATCAACAATGTAGATAATGCAACTGCATTTCCTAATGCTGCTTTTGGGTCCATGTCTCTAAGCGTATAAATCATCTCCGCCACAGCAGCCATTACGCAAGCCATAAGAACAACACTAACTAATGCTGTAGCATTAATTGTTCCTCCCATTTTGAGGAGATTCATTGATGCGACGAGAGCCAACATTACAGCTGATAATCCAGCCGCAGCCGCTAATGACTGTTGCCATGGCAATTGAGCTAAGGTGTACATAACTGTTCCGATGAGCCCTAACATGACAATCATACTGACAATTCCGCCGGTATTACCCCTTTGAGCACTGAGATTTTTAGACGCCAATATCATCATGGTCATCATCCACATCACTGCACTCAATGACGCCGTTGCTGCAATAAGTTTATCTGTAGGTAATAGTGACAAAGCTACAACCGCTGCGGCTAGCAATCCAATCGCCACAACCATTGCAATTAATGATCGTGTTTGTTGTTTGGCTGCTGCTGCTTCCCTATTACCCATCATGGTTCCAGCTGCTTTCATCATGATTGACATGAATGTCATTAACGCCCCAACAGCAATGATTCCTTTAGCCAATGCACCAGTATCAATAAAACCTAGCAAAATACAAATTCCAGCAAGAATGCCGATAGCTACCGACATAGCAATAAGATTTGCTGACATTTTAGCGATTTGCTTATCTCTACTGATTCTGGATGCTAAATTTACCAATCCGACGAACGTCACAAACATTAGCATGAAAGCTATACCTTTTACTACATCTGCAGGATCCAATCTAGCTACCAGTTTGATGACACCAATCATTAACAGCATTGATACTGATATAGCTAATAAGATACCTCCGAGTTTTGCTGTACCGTTCCTACCTGATCGGGTCACTAGCGCTAATATTGCTACGAACCCAGCGAAACCAATCATAAATGCGATGCCTTTACCTATTTCGTCAGGGTTCAATCTGGATACTGCTTTCATTACAGCAACCATAAGAAGCATTGATACAGATATGGCAATCAGCGTTCGTCCGAGTTGAGCGATATGTCGTTCTTCTCTACTAGTGCCAAGTTTTGCAATAGCGGCGACAAATGCCGTGAATAAACCGACAAATGCAACTGCTTTCTTAACAGCGCCCGGATCATCGATTGTGCTCACGAGTTTTATTGCAACTGCCATAAGTAATAACGCAACCGAAAGCTGTTTCATAAGCGTGCCAATTGCGACAATATCTCTGAGAGATGTTTCTTTACTCATATTGTTGGCAACTACCATTACTGCAAGTATGGATGTCATAGCTGCGACAAGTCCTAACATTCCTCGATCAAATTGATCAGCATCAAGTTTACCAATCATTTTGATTGCGGAAGCCATGAGTAACGCCGCAACGCCTATAGCAATTATTCCAGTTTTAAGACCTTTGACGCTAAATTTACCAGTATTTTTATCGATGTTAGCAGAGGCAGTTCCGAATTTATCCATCAGAAAAGATGCTAGAACGATAACGCCAACAACTGCCGCAATGACACCAAATCCAGTCCAAAGCTTTTTCGGATCGAACTGAGCCAGTGTGATAACAAGCCCGCATACGATAGCTACGGACTCAAAGAATTTAAGAATTCCGTCCATTCGCAAATTGAACGCTTTGGCTTTCGCCAGTTTCTCCAAGCTCACTTTAAGCTGTCCAATAACTCCTGTGACGGCATCGAGAACACCTTTCGCGCCTTTCAGCACAGCTCCAACGCCTTCGAATGGTGCTGCAAATTTATCCAGGACATCAAGAATACGTTTACCTGTGTATGTGAGTCCGGCAATGATACCTAATGAAAGAATCTGTCTCCAAGGTAACTGCTGTAAGAAATTTTTAACATGCTCACCAAGCTCGGCAAGTGCGTCAGTTACTTTATATTTACCATCGCGAATACCATTCACCAATCCAGCAATTGTGTTCTGACCGATTGCATACGTTTCGGTTGATGGAGAATGAATTCCTAATACTCCTTTGATAGCTGTAAGTAATGCTTCTCCAATTTTAATGAATATTTCTGGAATGACATGTGCATTCTCTTCAATGCCATTCTTAAATCCCTCGATCAGATTCTTAGCAATCTCACCGAATTTAAGTTGTTTCAGCTTGTCAGCAATTTTGTCAAGTTTTGTGAACTCTGCAAATTTCTCGAGCAAATTCTTAATGTTTTTGCCTATGTTTTTGAAATCGACATTCTTGAGAGCTTTTCCGAAATTCTTGATCGGGCTAGAGTCTTTGGTATACGAGATAAATTTCTTAATTGCTTCCGCCGCAGTTTTTACAGCATCCCCAACTTTATCAAAGGCTTTGTCTATACCACCTTCATCGACAAGTTTCACTTTTAGTTCTGAAAGTTTGTCGCCGAGATTTGCAGTCAAATCTAAAATGCTTTTATTCGAACCGGATGGATTGAACGAATTATATAAAGAAGAAACACCTTTAGCGACATGCTTTACTGCGCTCCCCACAACATTGCCAACAATACTGATTACTGAAAATACGCCTTTGAATGTGCGTTTCAGTTTATCAGCGGTGCTGTCACTCATCTTCAGTTTTGTAGTGAGTTTATGGAATCCGGCAATAAGATTGTACAAAATGCCATCTGTATCTTTTGGTTTGAATGTTTCTTTAAACGCTTGTCCGATAGACTGAAAGATTTTTACAAGATTGCTTCCAATATTTTTAAATGAATCAAGAATGAGAAATTTGGCACTGAGCTGATCGACATTACTCATAAGGTCTTTTATTGGAATACCGGTTTTCTCCGCCTGTTTTTTCAATTCTTTAAACGATTCGATCTCATCCTCAGTAAACCCAACATTTGCCAGTTCTGCATCTGACATTTTCAAAAGCTGATCGATAACGTCGCCCTGCGTATCAATTAATCCATTTTGACTTTCCTGGAAGTCTGTCGCATGTCTCACGCTACTTCCAAGTTTTTCATTGACAAGATTCTGAACATAAGCCCAATCATATCCAGCCTCTGTTAATTTCTGCCATCGTACTGGTGCGTTACCGAAGTCACCATTGATTACCTTATCGACTACATCCCCAAGATCCTGTGTAGCTCTTTTCGCTGCCTCAGTAGCCTCAACTACGCGGTTAATAGCGTCTGATGCTTTCTGGAATTTGCTGTTGTTGAATAAGCTTTTGAATTTATTCATGATTCCAGAGATATCAATTTTTGATACCAGACCTGCAAACTTTTCGATGATCTTACCAATCTTACCACTTAACGTTTTGGCGAGCGGAGTTGTGATTTTTCTGATGTCGTTGATTTTCTCTCGAACAGCGTTTAGGAATTTTACAATTGGTCCGTTCTGAGCAACAAGCGGAGATACAAAATCTGCACCTATTTTAGCAAGAGCCGATTTGACATTCGCAAATGCGCCATTCATCGATTCGTTTGCTTTCTTTGAGCCCTCGCCGAACGCTTGATACATTGCATCGGAGAACATCTGGAACGAAATCTGCCCTTTCGACACCATATCACGGACCTCGGCCTCAGTCTTACCAAGAGCCTCTCCAAGGGTTGCTGCTGCGTTCATTCCTCGACCAGAGAGCTGTAATAAATCGTTACCCATAAGTCGTCCCTGACCAGAGATCTGCGCAAAGATTCGACCGATGTCCTCATATGAACTGTTTGTCATTGCAGCAACACCAGCAACTGCCTGTAAAGAATGTTGCATCTGCTCTCCAGCTTGCATACCTGATGCCGCCAACTGTGACGCAATCGTAGCCGCTGCGTCCATGCCATATGCCGTACCATCCACCGCGGACTGTACGTTTTCCATAACAGCGGCAACTTTTTCAGAATCTTTTAAGAGAACACCAAGCTGGAATCTGGCATTCTCAATTTTCATAGCTCTGTTAATACCGCCGGTTTTAATGCCATTAATCACAAAGCCATTAAGTTTTTTAACGAACCCCATAGCAGAATTTGTGAGGTTGTTAATCACACTCATACCAACAACGCCTGTGGTTGAGAAGCGCTTCTCTAATACAGAGAGGCTATCTGCCATTTTCTGAAAAGAAACATTCTGCGCAGATTTATTTATTTCTTCAAGAGACTTGCCTGCCCCTTTCAGATTTAATTTTTGCTTAAGTTTGTCCAATGTAGACATACTTGTAGCAACATTTTTTTCGAAATTTTGGTTATCAAACCGCATCTCGACAACGCGTTCGTCGACTTGTTTACTCATAAGCTAGTAATCTCCTTCCACGCATCAGATGCTAATTTATCAAATATAGGACGTACCGCGGGATTGATGTAGTCTCTTCCTTCTACCCATCCTCCAGTGCCAGTTCCATGACCGTACTGAAGAATTATGGCAATTGGCACGCCCTCATTAATGTTCGAATTTAAAAAATTTAATGATACAACTCCATTTTGACGTTCAATCTCATAAGTCCATGACTCAGCAGTTTTACCGCTATCTTTTGGAGTTGCTGAGGAGAGTGCTTCTACGCCAGCTTTCCCATACTTATCTAAGATGCCGATTTTCACAGTTTCTTTAAGTCTTTCAAAGTAACGCGACAACTTCTTAAAATCTCCATGTTGTGTAAAACTAACCATTGATTATCCTTTCGAGTTGAACTTCTTACGATTTGCTGCGTTAATAGCTGCATACTTATTAACAAGTTCTCTTTGACTGTGTTTCTTTCTCTTCTCCGGCGGAGTATTATCTTTCTCGCAAACTCGGATAAGAGTCAACAAACTCTCCAGATGCCACTTTGCATACTCTGGTGGAATGTTCAGTGATATCATCCAACTGTAAATATTTTCGGCTGTAATGATCTGCCTACGACCTTGACCTTTCTCTTTTTCAGGTGGAACTGCAGTCATCGGATTTTTAATGTATTCCTGTATCTGAGCCATGTTCTGCTCGGTAAATCTGTGATACACTTCTTCTGGAACTTTCTGGTTCACAACCATGCAACGTATATAATCAATCGCTTCTTCTTCTGTCTTTTCAGTTGTTGACAAAAAGGGTTTGTGCCATCGCTGCTCCCATTTGTGGAGAGAAAGTAGAGAATGCTCCAATTTCAACTCGTAGTCATGGCCGAGCTTTCTGTAGACGAATTCCTCTTTTTCAGAGTCCCAATCCTCCTCTTCATATGCCGGAACGATAATAGATAGCATTCTCTAGTCCTCCTATTGTTTTATGCCTGTGCTAAAGCACTCGGAAGCAGATCAGATGCCATCTGCTGTACTGCTTCTTTTGATACCTGCTTTCCATTTGGAATGATTCCGTTGATGAATTCACTGGCAGCAACATCGTCAGTTACTAAATCCATAAACAGTTTGTTGTATGCTTCTGTCTGAGAAAATGCCTCGGAAAGCTCTTTGGATTTAACGAAGCGTCTTCCGTCCAATGACTTCTCGCCATAAGATTTGAGAATGATGTCTTTGAATGTTTTCATGATGGTCGCGCCATCCTGAGCAGAAATGATACGTTTGATCATCTCCTCAAAACCTCCCGGTGTGGATACAGACATTTCTGTAATCTCCGCCTCAGACAGATTAAAATAAAAGTCCTCTTTTCTCGGGTTTCCGTAGTAATCCTCAAATTCAATAGTTTTCTTTAACATAATATTTAATCTCCTTTCGTCTTAAAAAGAAAAGAACCCCATCGTGTAGACAGGGTTCTCCATTTTGATTTTTACGCTGCTTTTGCCTGCTCGATCAGTGTTTTAAGTTCATTTGGCAATGGTAAACGTGCCTCTGCTTTGTCACTACCATACAGAACATCTTCAAGCGCTTTCATAACCTGTGCTCCAGCTTTAACAGAGTTAATTGTCACGGTAGCTGTTGGTTTCTTACCTGCAACATCGACTGGTGTTGTGGATACAGACCAGGACATTGTCATTCCTTCCGGAGATTCATTCTTAGAGTTATGTGCCTCTTCGGCCGGGGCTGCTAATCCGCCATACACGAGATGGAGCTCATAACCGTAATCCTCACCATCCGTATCATTACCAAGAGTTGTTTTGTAGCACAGACCAAATTTCTGTCTTGTCTGCTGTCCGATGGAAACACCCTCAGCAAGTTCAGCTTCACCATTACATGGCTTGAACTCATCTGGATACATATAAGCTTCGATTGTTGCTGCGTAGGTCTCAGCTGAAAGAATGTCAAGATATTTAATATCGTCAGCATACATTGCGGTTGGTTCAGCTCCAGAAGGGCTCTCTGTGATAGCTGTGATTCCGTTCCATGCGACTCCTTTAGGATATGCTCCAGCAGTCATGGGATAAAGAGCACACTGTTTTACACCAGTTTCATAGTGTCGTTCACCAGTCTGGTCCCAAACAAGTTTTTCAGGCATTTATTTTACCTCCTTAAAAATATAGTGATATTGTGTCATGATAGAGATTATCGGCTTTATATGGGCGATCGTAATATGAATATGGGAATTTTAATATCTTATCAATCGCTGAGTTAAATGGCCTCTTATCAATGACTGTGATTTCATACCGTCTTTTTTTCATATATTCTTGGTCATCTGCATGTTTTCTGCTCATGCCAGACATACTATATATGATGGCGGGGTATGTCAGTTTCAAACTCTCTGGGGGCTGATAGTATACATTTTTACTGCCTAAAGCTTCTTCGAGTTTAGCTTGTAATTCTAATCGGCTACCCATTGTATACACCTCCTAGAGATAAAATTAGCCGAGGGTGTTGTGGTTCAATCTTTATGACTTTCCACTTCGTACCCTCGACTTCAACATAAGCAATATGGGAACAATTCTGATAGGCGTACTGATCGGCGACAATGCTGACGGTTCCAGAAATAACTAAATCATCATTAATCCCCCCGGAGTTCTGATTCTGCCAAGCGAAACCAGAATAATCTCCAAAGTATTCTCTGGCGACATCCTGTTCTTCACCAACGTATAATCCAGGCTCTACTTCTTCAGTAACCGTATACCCAACTTTGCCGTACCATCTTGCCATTTTGAATTTTCCTCCGGATCTTACTCAGATTTCACTGTTGCAAGTTTTGCGGTTGTTGCTGCAGATGAATCAGCGGTTACGTATGTAACAGTGGCAACATTCTTAGCCACAGAACAGCTAACAGTTTTGTACTCATTGCCTGAGGCGTCAACTACCAGCAAACCTTTAATGAATGCATCGTGCAGCTCACCACAAGATACTTTTGTTTTACAATCTTTCTCGAGATATGCGTAACCATCAGTTTTTGCATAAACTTTACGGATTGCTACACGATCATCATCTGCGTTCTGATATACTTTTTCAATCATGTCTTTTCTCCTTTATACGTCATTTCTAGTCTTTAAGCAGCTACTGCGCTGACCGGCTCCTCTAACGCAATTGCAGCATATGGAAGAACCAATCCTCCAGACAGTCTGGTCTCAAGCATGTATTTGTACTTATTAAAGTCAATGTCAAAGTCTTCGAATTTAGTGATTTCCCCGCCTTTGGCAGACCCAAACTGATAATCAGACAGATTTACGAACAGACCAAGAAGTTTCTTGTCTTTATCGGTTGTGTCATCGTGACGAGTTACGCCATCAAACTGCTCTACTGTATGAATTGCATTTACATTCAAAGCTGCTGCCAGATCTGTTTTAGAGTCATAGATTCTACGACCATTGAGATCTCTTGCCAGAAGCATTACGTTCAACAGATGCGGTGTACAGAACAGATCAAGACTGCCAGATCCTTTATATTTCTCTCTTGAGTACAGAGCTGCAGTGATGATTGCTTCAGCATAAATATAATTCTCACCGAAGTTTGCGCCTGTGTTTGTACCCTGAAGTTCTTTCTTAGCAGCTGCGATATCAACATCCTGATGAATGCAATACAGATCATCATCATGGTAAATTGAGTGGACGTGTGCTTCGTGGATTTTATCTTCATCACCCTCGTCACGTCCATCCCCAATGAGTGCCGCCAACGCAAGCGTTTCATTCATTGTATGACGCATCTGAGTAAGCTGGTATCCTGCTGCGTCGAAATCGGTAATATCAAGAATGTCGTCACGGTGCATATCAGATTTGATATAGATTGTCTGCGGATCAAAAGAACGGCCGAGCAAAGTAATCTGAGCCATGTTCTTTTTGTAATCACCTTTTCTCTGATAACCTTTAGCTTTCAGGTCAGCGATTCTAGCATCGGCGAATCTGGTTCTTACTCTTGCGAATGGTGATTTATGAATCTTACCGATAACATAATCAACCCATGTCTGATCACGCTCAAGGGTATCCGGAGCGCCCTTTTTCAGAAGCTCATATTCCGGGAATAATTTACCAACCGTTTCCTCAGAAAAAATACTGTGGGATAAGGAATTGTTCTGTTCATCAAAAATTTCCATAGCAGTACGAAGACTTCCTACACCGGACTGTTTTGCCAGTTTCACGATCTCCATCTCGTCAGCGTGTGTAAGAACACCGCCATCTTCCATTTTCGGATCGTTATCGAATACATTATGTTTCATTTCGTTATCATCTCCTTTATCATTATTTTCAGCACCAGCATCTTCCAGTGCCATTCCAACAATTGCGTCAACAGCATCGCGCTGCTCCTGATTCATGGTGCCAAGAATGTCTGCAATTGTTTTTTCTTTGTTTTCATCTGCCATTTTCTGGTCTCCTTTTTCTTTTTTCTCTGGCTCATCAGAGTGGAAAAGTTCAAACTCTTCGCCACTGTAAATGACAGCTTCTTCTTCGGAAAATTCTCCGTGCGAAAGTACAGGCTGAATTGATGCTCCAGGATTCGCACCAGCCAGCACTAGACTTACCTCACGAATATTTCCGTGCATAACATTTTTTCCTGCTTCTTTAAGCTGATTTGCAAAGATTGAAAAAGCTGTAATGTCTCCATGTTTAACTAATTTTTTCGCGTTCTGCCCGGTTTCGGTGTCATTGAATTTAACAAACGTAAACACACCATTACCTTTATTTTCAAGCAGAGCGTGACCAAGTACAGCATCCACGCTGGTGTGGTCGTGATTCCAAACTAATGGGACAATCTGGCCATCATTGTCTTTAAACGCATCTGGCATAATTGTTCTTCCGTCAGAGCATTTAATGTTCGCTTTGGTGGCCCAACCACAACAGTCGTAATCTTTTTTACTAACCATTTTGATTTTCACCCTCTTCGTATTCATAGCCTTCTGGCGATGACTGATTTTGGTCTGCCGGCTGACTAATGTTATTATTTACAAGTTGATCTGCCATTGGATCTGCTGACGGCTTCATACCGATTACCTGTCTCAATTCATTAGAGGTCATGATACAGTTACGGGTTAATTTGTCCGCGATCTCAGCAATATTACTAATAGGAACCAGTTTGAATGGATCCTGAAAGTGCATGATTGTCTGCCCCTGTGTTCGAGCAGTTTTTGTCAGGAATTTTCGTTTCATTTCGTCAACAATTGCTGATACGATTGGTTCAATAGTTCGGTTCATATAGTTCAGCATTGTCTTTTCATCTGCTGTACCGTCCATAACCTCCTGTGTTATACCAAGCTGGCTGTACACAAGGTTTGTCCAATATTCGACCTGTTTAAGAAGATTGTTCTCGACTGAGCGATTGAGCTGAATTATTTTTTCTGTTCCGTCAGCATATGCAACTCCATACTTGGAGTTGGACAGCTGTTCTTCCAAAGCTTCTCTTCGTTCCTCTGCAAGTTTTCTTTTAGATTCCGAACGTGTAGTATAGGGCAACTGAATAATCAAATCTAACTTGTTCGATGCCGTTTGTTCATCTGTCACATCTAATAAAGCCAACTTTCTTTTCAGTCGCTGCAACGTCGAGTTCGGTTCATTGATTACTTCATACAGAGGGTTTTCAACAATTCCAACCATTCTTTTAGGAAACCAACGTTCCTCTTTTTCGCCAGTAGCGTCATTGTATAATCTCACGTAAACATGTTTGGGTTTCCATTCCAGAATTTTGCCAGTTCTCATAGACTCAATATCAAATGAATCACTGATCAAAGGATCGTCGCCGTATGTATCTACTGGAACAATGGCAACTACGCCCTCGTCTAACATCGAAAGAACAACATCCTGAATAAATGCTCTTGGAGTCTGATCACAATTCGCTTCCAGTGTTAAACACGAATTCAATCGGGAAACTTTTTCTTCCACAAATCTTCCATCACTATCAATTTTGCAGTGTTTGATATCGATCTGCGCTACGTCTAATGAAATTCGATTGAAGATTGATGTGATAATTGACTTCTCATTACCTCTACTTAATCTAGCTTTATCTGGACGAAAAGAATAACCGGAGCCTGACACTCCGTAAGAGTATGTCGGGTCCCGGTTAAGAAACGCATTCCAGGCATGTTTCAGCCTGTTTCCAATATTTAATTCCATTTTGAATTCCTACTTCCTCTCTACGCTACAATACTTTCAATTCCGTATGCGATGGCACAATCGTGTTCGATGATGCATCCACGGGCATTGTTCCAGCCTGGAGCAAAATAGGCCACGTCTGCATCTGCAAGTAATTCAAGTGATTTTCCAAGAAACCACAGTGGTTTTGCACCGACTGGTGCGCTCTGAAAAAAGGAATCAATCACTTCTACTGGCTCTCCCACCAGTTCAGATGCTTTCTCGATTGCCTGTTTGCGAACAGCTAAAATTTCTTCGTCAGTCTTGCCGCCCATCGGTTGAGAAATAAATAATTTCTTCATGTATACCTCCTACTCCTCTGTATGGCATGTATTGGTTAATTTACCGTATACATCTTCGTACAGCTCCTGTTTGTCACCGTTGTAGGTGTACTCCGCATAGACACCATCTCCACTGATTGTGGTTGATGCCAGGCATTTATAGTTCTGGAGCGTTTTGCATGTCCATACAACATAAACATTGCCAAGATCAATCTGCACCTCTGGTCGGTTCTTGTGATACCATTCAACAAGTTTCTTCTGGACAACACTTTCAAAGTGTGCCATTCCTGTGATAATCATCCTGTTTTCTCCTTTCTTATATACCAACAACAGAAGGCTACTCACCGTCACCTCTTGCAGTTTTCACCTTATAAATTTGTTGTTGGCCTAATCAAACATCTCCCTGTTAATCTTGTATGCCACGTATGCGTCCATCATAGCGGCCACGGCATCGATTTTTGCATCGTAGCGGTTCTTTAGTAATTTACGGTTACCGTTGGTATCCTCAATGGTGATACAGTTACCCATGGTAAATGTCATAAGAGCCTCATCGAACAGAAGCATTCTGTCTTCAGATAATTTCTTCAATTCTCCTAGTGGTACTGATTCCGTCTTAGCTCCCTGAATTACTCTCACCACACCATACTCTCCGTTTTCTCTACCCCATCTTTCCACAAATTCTTTCGCATTATACGGGTCGTATCCGAAACACGAAACATCATACTGACATTCTTCAATGTGCTGGTCCAAGTCGTCATACACTTGCATCACATCCAATACGGTTCCAGGCATAACAACCAAACTACCTTCCTGTAAGAATTCGTCGTACTTGATTCGTAGAGCAGTAGGCAGTTTTTGCATTGTTCTTTCTGTAATATAATTTCGGGTTTTAACGCCAAACGATCCATTGGCTAATGGGAATAAGAAAGTGAACGAACAGAAGTCGTCACCTTGAGAAAGATCGGCGCCAAGTGCGCACGGCATTTGCCAGAATTCTCTGTGTCGGTGACATAGCGTCTCTTCGTATGTGAAGTAATATGTGTATCCCTCCATTGGAATACCAAATCGTTTTGCCAGAATATCGTTTCTGACCGCGGGGTTCTTTTCGGCACGTTCAACGTCAAGCTGGTACGTTTCGTAACTTACTGTAATTCCAATGTTTGGATTTGCTTTCATCCACATCCGTGGGTCATTGACCTCATCGATAGAATCCAGCTTGTACCAGAAAATGGAAGTGTGCGGAGCATTGTACTCGCCTTTGAGTATGCTCATCAATTCCATTTTGATTGTATCGCCCGGTCCATTTCGGACGGTGCCCTCCGAGCTAACGGCGATGATCAGATAGTCATCATTCTGTCCGCCACTCTGTTCTTTACGAGCTCCCTGCTCCAATGCGCCGACAACATCCTCACGAACATCACCAGACAGCCACTCATCAACAGTAGCGCATTTAACTCGGAGACCCTGAAGCTTGTCAATTGACATGGGTCGTACTTCAAGTAATGAGCCTGTGATGAAATTCTGGATGCCTTTCTTGGTGCTTGCCAACATGACTCTGTCGGCAATAGAACCGGTAGTGTTTCTAAGTGATCCCTGTGTGAGGAACTGGAAGAACGGCCCTTTTGCTCTCGTGATGGCGGTTCTGATAGGCGACATTACCTCGTCAGCCTGCGCCATTGTTGGAGCGGTTGTTACTTGATGTGTTGTAGATGTGTCTATATTTAAGAAGTAACTCTGAATCAATGACTCATACATTGACTTAGACGCGCCTCGAGCAACAATCAGATACTGCTTTGTAATCAGTCGTTTTCGGATGGTTTTCTTCACGTAATGACCACCGTGTCCATCCGGATCTGGTTGATATACGCTACGTTCTACATAGTAATACCAGCCAAAAATCTCCTCAGCCCAAAGTTTAAATGAATCTAGCATATGAAGATCTTCGCCATCAGTCAGCGTGCATTCATTCTCACTATACTCAACGAATCCTTCAACAGCTTGGTCATCGTACCATACACCTGGATTTGCTATGAGTGCATCAATACGGTTCATCTCCATGGAGATTTCTTCGCAAACCGGTATTTCACCTCTTATTACGGCATCTCGAAACTTGCCATAATACCTCGGTGTGGCAGTATTCGAAAGTGCCATATACAATTACCTCTTTTTGTCTTCTAATAGGAACTGAGAAACATAACTTGCTCCTCTACTCACTGTGTCTGGATCAATGTCACGATAATTTGCTTCGTAATATGGAGCATCTCTATCGCGATCAGGATTGTATGTACTCTTTCCAGCTCCTTCTACTGTTCCAGACCACGGACTGTCGTCAGATTTATTTTGACTTGTGCCTGAGTTTTTCTGAGTTGACCCTGCATCAGATTTCTTACTCTTTCTTTCAGCGTAAGGGCCTTCTTTGAAACGTTTCTGATTTTCATCGATTATTTTTCGATTTGTATAATCCTGAGCCATTTTTTTTAATCGTTCAGAATAACTGTCTTTCTTGTCACTGAGACCAAGTTTGTCTTTAATCTGTTTTTCGCCATACTCCAAAAGTAGTTTCGTACCTTTTTCTTTAGCACCATCTAGTAACATTTCACCAACGCTGGCAATGTATTTCTGACCTTTACTTCTTGTATCTGGCATAAGTGATGCTAACTTTTGTTCCAGCTGTAAGCGTTCAATTTTTGCAGCGATCTCTTCGTTAGTCATATTCGTCATCGATTTTGATTCAGATGCTTTTTTACTCTGGTTTGACGGATTGTCGGAAAATTTCCGTAGCTGTTTACCGCCAGTGATACGACTGTACTCCTCTTTATACTTAAGAGCTTTCTTTCGCCCTTTTAGTGTCATAGAACCATCAGACTTATAATACTTTTTATTCTTGGTATCTTTTGTAAACTCATTGTAGCCGTACTGGGTCTTCAGAGCACGTTTCTTTCCAGCATAAGTCAGACTTCCATCTTTATTTTGATATCGGCGGACACCCCATTTCATACCGAGAACTCCGTAATGGTATAATTCATTCGCCACTGTTTGTTTCACCCTCTTTCTGTTTATTACATTCGTATTCCAGATTAAGTCGCCACTCCCATTCAGCAATCTGATTTTTCATCGAATCCGCAAGAGTGGAGCTGGTCGGTGGGTCAAACAGCATTCGAACTCTGAGACACATATAGGTTTTAACAGCTTCGTAGTTCTTGTCATCGCCAAGAAAATTTGACCATGTTGCCGTGCTATCTGTAATCAGAAATGGTTCAGACGGTCCGACACCGATTTGGCGTAATCCCATAAGAACGGTGTTGATGTGCATTATCAATTCGTCATTGAAATGATCATAGCCCTCTCCGATTCCGACAGCTTTGGCGACGGTTTCTAAAATGCTTTCATTCATAAATTCATACCTCATAAGGTTGACTTTTCATTTAATTGCTATATAATGTGCTTGTGATGGCACAGAGATAAGAGCTCCATGCCAGCACATACTATTTTTAAGAAAGGATGGTGAATGCAATGTTAGATATCATTGACAACATGTCTGTGGTTCTGTTAACTTTGGCAGAGAAGATTAAATCCTGTGAAGTTGCAGAAGCATCTGACAATGAAAAAGAATCTCATATAACTCCTGTAGTTCGTATGTGATTCTAAATTTACTGCAACATTACTTATCCATTTATTCTGCATTGTTTATTGCATTCTTTTGGAAATCAGCTGTTATCTTCTCCAAGGACAAGTGTCATTTGGAGTCCTTTCAATTGGCATAGTTGCCATGAGTATACTTTCATCCCCATAATGTATAGCATCATGAGTACGCTTAGTAACTGTAATTAAATTTTCTGGGTCAAGAAGTTTTTCACTTCGATTCTGAATATCGGCCAGAGTAATTGGTTCGATGTGATGGATCAATACTTTCTGTCCACGGATTTCTCGATCTGGACATCCAAGATCGCATCCGGAATCTCTGATGATCACGATATCTCTAACTCTTTTCCACTCTGGTGATTTGTAAAAAATTTGATTCAGATAGCGATGACATCCGAACGTTTCTTCGCCAACTGTCCCTCCAAGTTTCAAATATCTGAATCGTTCTTCGTACGTGGTAAGTGCGATCATCTCAGAATATGTTTTAATAATCGTCATACTGATCACCGTCATCTTCTACTTCATCACCATGACCACTGTATCGTTTAAACGCATTAATAGCATTGTTGATAGCTTCCTCGGTTCTACCATTCTGCTGTAATGCTTCCGTTTTTGCTCTTAGCAATTTATTCTCTTCTTCCAGACGCTCACGCTCCAACTTTTCGCGTTTTGTTGCCAGTTTTAAATAATGGCAAATAATTGGTGTCGGCGCTGTTCCATCTCGAAGTTGTTGCTCTGCTGCATCAACTGCCAAAGATATCATTTGATTCTCTCTGGCCTCTGGGGTCATGGCAGGCGGCATTTCTCTAGCTTCTAATGGCTTTGCTACTCTTTTTGCCATGTTTTGTTTCTCCTTTACTTACTTTCATGTGTCTTTAGATAGCATTTACGAGAGTTATACGGCACGAACAGACGTAACTTTAACAAGTATTTGTCGGTAAATGAGAGGTACTTATACACAAATCGAAAGGAGAATATACCTT
>ULTS01022485.1_pt1 | contig 29057 bp, 39 predicted proteins | sample 1957821 | NCBI WGS metagenome assembly ULTS01 (sample SAMEA4835741, study PRJEB28245) | human gut metagenome | biome: gut microbiome; material: fecal sample | place: Denmark | collected 2008
AGCTGGTATGGACTTCGAAGAACTGGAAGATGTCTGCGATGATCACTCCCTGGGTGTAGACCCGGATGATTACGAGGAGGAAGACATCGAAAAATTCCGCAAGGCAATCGCCAAGGAATTGGGTATCACTTTACCGAAAGCCAAGAAAGAAACTAAGGCAAAAGGTAAAGAGGGAAAGAAATAACCCAACTATAGGATAAAACAAGGTCTGGGATAAAAATGAACACATTATTCATCATCTCTAATTATCTCGTCTAACAAAAAGTAATCCCAGACCTTGTAAAAAACGAACACATTTAAATTAACACACATATCAACATCAAAAATTAAATTATCATGGCAAAAGCTAAAGAAACTAAGAAGGCTATGTCTGCAGAAGAAAAGGCAGCAAAGAAAAAAGCTCGTTTGGAAGCTATCAAAAATCGTCCTGCTGGTCAAAGATGCAACAGTAAACAGGTCGATGTAATCGAAACAGAGAACGGCACAGTAGAAACTTGGGGTTATCCAGTGGTTGCTGCTCGTAAACACATCGGAGTTCTTACTACCACAATCGTAAAGGATAAAGGTGGTAACGTTATCTCTACTGCTTCAACTTGGGTTCCGGGAGACCTTACCATCAAGGCAAAGAAAGGACATGGTATCATCACTGGAGTAAAATCCAAGAAGGAGAAGGAAAAAGAAGAAGATACTGATACTGAGAAAGATGAAGCTGAAGAAGCTCCCAAGGCAAAGAAATCTAAGAAAAACGATTAAGTAAAAATAACCTATATTCGAATTTTTGGGAAAAGGGGATCCTTAACTGGGTTCCCTTTTTTCGTATAAACACCTTATCATGGAAGATAAAGAAAAAGCAATCATATTCATGGCACTAAGCAATCAAATATTGATTTATCAAAGTAAACTAGAAAACCATGAATATGAAGATGAAATAGAAAAAGAGATTTATAAATCTATCATAGAAGAGAGTATGAGTCTTTTGGATAAGTATATGCCTAAAGAACCTTCATCCCATACCATACCCAGACCCACCTTTTAAAGATAAGGAATTATATTGCAGTATTAAGAATAATATTTATATTTGCATAAAGAAAAAAATAAAAAAAAATATGGTAACTAAACTACAAAGGATCATCGATAACATCGAATTAGTAAGACTCAGAAGAGAAGCTTACTATAATGCTTCACCAAAAGGGAAATCCCTTATTCAAAAGGAGGTTAATATCCTTCTCAGAAGAATCAGGGATATGGTACAAGATATTTCAAATGTTGGGAAAGGAAACATTTCGAAAGTTACCTATATTATCACAAATCCGGAAGGAACTAAAACTTTCGAAGAAGAATTCATAGGATTAGATGAAGATGAGATTAAGAAACTTTTCGAAGTTAGAAAATTCTTTACTGCTTCATCAAACTATGAAATCCTAAGAATCGAAAAATATCATACCCAGATCAGGGAAATATCTACTAATTAAAAACATATCATTAACACATTAAAATTCATAAGAACATGAAGGAAAAAGCAAGCAAAACAAAGAAATCCAAGATTCCAGTTCCAGAAAACCAGGAAGCTTTGGCAAAGGTAAAGGAAGTAAAAAAGGAAATGGAAGCCTACTACAAGAAAAACAAATTGGATCCAACTAAGGATTACACCAAGGATAAAAAACATGGTGCCATTATCTCCAAATGGATTCAGATCTTGGAAGTAAATCGTAAAAAGGTAAAGGATTCCACTCCTCAAGAAATCCATCACAAAAAATCCGAGGATAAAAACAGAAAGCCTAAAGCTGAAAAGGCAGTAAAGGTTGCTAAGGATGGTAGAAAGGTAGCTAAATACGATTATCCTTTAGTGGATGGTAGAGAAATGACTTCAGAGGAAAAGAAAAAGTATCGCATCAAAATGCGAAAAGAATCTAAGGGAGGTGCTTCTAAACCGAAGAAGGAAACTACCAAAGAAACCAAGAAGGTAGAACCCGAAAAAGCTACTAAGGAAAAGAAGGATAAAAAGGTAAAGGGTAAGGATAAAAAGAAAAAAGCTAACGATTAAGTTGGTTGCCATTTTTATATAAACCCAAAAGGGGAAGTATCCATATCTCAATTTGGGTCTTCCCCTTTTTCATTTTAAAAAACTATCGATCATGGAAGAAAACAAAATCACCATAAAACCCAAGATGAGGATTACCTTATTGGATTCAGAACTTCGATGTATATCGGATAGATTAGTAGATCAAGCTACTGAATTCATGCAGGGAGCTAAAGTAAAGCATACTGATCCAATTAAGCTGGAAGTAGTATTAACTTCTAAAAATGATATTGAATCACTTAAAACTTATTTAGATCAACTAGTGGGTAATCTACCCATAAAGGTTATTGGAACCCGAGGAAGACCTTCTTCTACTTCTTCGAAAGAATTAGAATCTCCAAGAGAGGATATTTATCTCAAAGTTGAAGAAATGACTAAAACTGAAAACCAGGATGAGATAATTAAATACCTTCGTTCATTAGGCTTTGTATTCCTATTAACCGAGGATTTTTTACATTATTTTCCAGACTTTAAATTCAGAGCCAAGGATATTGGGGAAGCTAACAGAAATGGCCAATACATTAATTCCTATCAATGGCTTGTAAGAAGGATTAAGATGGCCAAAGATCCTAAATCTGATAAATATGATCCTCAGATTATCTTTGGATTCTATCTCAATGAAAGAAATCCCAGATTTGTAGGTTATCTCTATAAAGACTTCAAATCTCGAATGAAGGCTTATATTCCGGATAAAACTAAGATTACCTTTGCTTCATTCGAAATGGCGAAGATGCCTCCATATATGGAAGAACTGGAAAGATTAAAATGGTCTACAGAAATGAGGCAATTAATGCTAGACCCAGAAAAGAAACCTTCAAAATTCTTTATCAGATGGGCTCCAGATATTCTTTTACCAGAATCACATAAAGAAAAACTAAAACATCTCGATATCACATTCAAAGGGTAGCTTCTGCTACCCTTTTTCGTACCATATAAAGTATAAAAAAGGTATTTATAATAAGAATAAATTTTATATATTTGCATTGGTATAATTTATTATTAATTTTAAACATATAAAAATGGAACAGAACAAAGAAAAGACATTACCAAAAGGACATTATGATTCTTTTGCTGCTCAATTATCCAGGGATATCCAAAGAGCTCAAGAGGAAATCTCTAAAAAAGAAGGCTTTGAAAAAGTACATCAATCTGTAAACCCAATTTCACAAAATTACGTAGGATGAAATTAAACATTAGTACAGAGGTAGCGGAGTTAATCTCTCATATTGCAGATGTACAGATCAAGGCTCTCTTAAATATTCAACAAGGGATTTACCAAATTGATGAAGAGGATCAAGAATTATTAATGCAATATCAAGCTACAATTCAAACTGTACAAAGGGAAGCAAAGGTTGTAATCTCTCATTTCCAGGATATGAAAAGGGAACCATTATTAATAGGTATCACTTCAAATCAATTCCTATCTATAATGCGGCATATCCTATTTCGAATAGAAGAAGAATATCCAAATAAACAAGCAGTTATTCAATTATGGGATATCTTCTTCTACATAGAAAGGGAAAGAACACCCGAAATCAAATTAATGGTCAAATCGAATAAAAAACAAAACAATGGGAAAAGCATTAGCATCAACAACAATCGAATTAGAAGGAGCAAAGACAATCCAGTTTCAACCAGATAACATGGAAGGAGTAGATTCTTCTAATTTATACAAAATCTGTAAAGGTTATATCCATGATAAAGAAAATCAAAAGGAAATACCTTATGTAGCAGTAAACTTTAAAAAGAATCCTGGCCTTCTTTATATCTATGAGGGTATTCATCCAAAGGTTTATCAAGAATTCAGAGAAGCTTCCTCTAAAGGGCAATTCTTAAACCGAGAAATTATTCCTTCTGCGAAATCAACTTATAAAGTTCATATACCGGGATTAAGATGAGTAAGAAAACATTCTTTATATCGTTATCAGTAGTTCTTGGGATTTTATTCCTGGGAACTACTCCCCCAAAGGTTAAAGAGCAACCCAAATGGGAAAAGCCAGAATCTGGGAAATGGTGCTTGGGATATGATTATAAAAATCATCGATACAGATATGATACTTCACCAAAAACCAAATCCCAGCCAACTAAAACAGTAATCAAAAAAGCTCATCATAGTTTCGAATTATATGAGAATGGGAACTTTACTAAGGAACAAGCAAGGGATCTCGAATATTACATTCAATCCCAGAAAAGTACCCATGATTACTACCCAGAAGATATCCAAGAATTAATAGAATATTATTTGGATTGAATAAATAATATATGTATATTTGCAATAAATAAAAAATCAATTATTAATTAATAAAACATTTACAGCTATGACAACGAAATCAACATCTCAGAAAGTAAAAGCAACAAAGGTTGAATCTAAAAAAAAGGCTTTAAATCCTAAGGTAGAAGAAGCTAAAGCGAAAACCTCTAAAAAGGTAAAGGCAACCAAGATTGAATTGCCTTCAACCAAATTGGAGAAAAAGAAATCCAAGGTAGCTAAGGAAGTTACTCCAGTTACCAATACTGCTCTCATGGAACAGGTGGTATCGAAAAGGGAGATCAAATACATCTATCCCGATGATTGCATTGATACCCTTGCCAGAAAACAATTCCGTCAAAAGGTAAGGAACAAAATCCATAAAATGGAGAACCAACTTTTCAAAATGTCGGATAAAACATCTAAGGAATATCTGAAAATTTCCAAAGAACTCAAGGCATATTATTCTGCCAATGTCAAAGAAGGTGCTGCCATATAATATAAACCAAATTAGGAGGATACTTACTATATCCTCCTAATATGTACAACGAAATTTAAAAGGTTTATATTATGGCACTTATAATCGGATTACCAGAAAAAGAGATTCAAAAGGTAAACAAAGACCTTTATGAATTACACAAACGAGTTATTCTCAATTACCTTTTATCAAGATCTCTCAAATTAAGGTCCAGAAAAAAATTCTTCATAGTATATGGACATTACATTACAGAGAAAAACATTCACGAATATTTCTATACACCTATACATATATTCGTTCAGCTTTTAATCCGAAACGAATTATGGGGATGCCGAAAATATCACAAAGATACTAACACTAAAAAACGTAAAAGAAAATGAATACAGAAACATTTTTCGTAACAGGGAGTAATGCCTATAACATCTTAGAGGTATTACTGGATAATGAATTCCTTTGGGATAAGCCCCAATATAAATGTTATTATGGGTATTACATTAATGGTAAAACCAATAAAGTGATTGCCTTTGATAACAGAACTGGGCATTGTAATACCGAAGAATTCAAAACTGTAGAACAAGCTAAAGAATGGTTAGGGTATGAAGACAAATGATTACATCAAAAAGTATGGATTGGATAAAAACAACAAAAGTTTATCCAAGTTAGAAAAGGATGAATTCTTTAAGGATTTAGAAAAAGAACTCTTAGAAAGAATTCAAGAGAGGGCGAGAAATTATACAGAGGATAATTTGCCCTATAGAATCTTTCAGATTTTGGTCAAACAAGTTAATGATAAATTCTGGGCAATCTCAAATAAGAAAAAAGGAATTGCTTTTACCTTCGAATTATGGAATGCCTTTTTTGCAATCAAGGTAATTCCTATTCGGAATAAATATTTCCCAGAAATGGAGAAATTTAAACCTAAAAAGTAAAATTACAGCAGAGCTCGAGACTAACCTTGAAGGCTCTGCTTTTTTAATCCTTAAATATCACAGATATGAAACTTTTAGGGCAACACATTAATTGGACTTGGTTATACATTATTACCAAGACAGTTCTTCTCACTAAAATCGGTGAAAATAAAGAAGTAAACATAGATATTCAAATCACTGGTAACAGTTTAATAATTAAAATATTGGACTACAGAGAAATCATTGAACCTAATTATTTCGAAAATCTTAAGGAAGAACTTCAAAGATTCAAATCAGAGTATGAAAACCTTCTAATCAGAGAAACTTCGATAGGAAACGAACATAGGTATCTCATAACATTAATCCCATAAAATTATGCAAATAAATGATATATTTACAGACCTTCATGGTAACCAATATGAAATAATGGATTTCCATGTTTTGGGCCCAGATTATCCACTATTCCAGGATAACAGGGATGCCATACTCACATCATCTACTCAAGATGAACATATTAACCTTATCATAAGAGGGAATGATCAACTTATCATATATAATGAACATCATAAAGTATATTGGATGTATGACATCAAGTTTATTCAACATTTTGATAAATTTGACATAAGAAAGGGTTTTTACAATGAAAAGAATACCAAGGGTAACAGGTCTAACCGCAATGATGGTAGAATATCATCAAACAGTAAGTCCAGAAATAAAAGACGTTAAGAAGAAGAACATCATTACCCATGTAGTAAATCAATGGGCACTTAATAATGGATTACTTTGTGGAGTAATCCATAATCCTTCATCATTAGCTTCATATCTGGGATGCGATATTGAGGATATCAATATGGTCCTAAGAGAAAGGTTATTAAATAATCGAATCTGGGATAAACAAAATCAAGAAGAGATATTAAATGCCATTACTGGTATGTCTATCAGTATGGCAATGGAAGATCGAATGGAAGCTGCTTCTCAAGTAGAAATATTAAAAAGATCTCAGGGAGATCATTATGTACCTTTCATATCTGCAGAACTTAGACAAGCTTTAGATTTGAAGATGAAAGCTGGAGCACAATTATCTTCAATGATTAAGAATATCATGGGTGGTACAACTAATGTCTTCAATATTAACAATCAAAGTTCTGCTGGAGTAATGGAACAAAACAACTTTGTTACTAAAGAAGATGCCCTAAAAATCTTAGAGGAAGAACATACTAAACAGAAAGAATCTTTTAATGAAAAGGATGCTAAATTCTTAGAAGAACATTATGAGTTAGATGCTTTGCCCAATGTATCTGCTAAGACTCAACAAGGATTAGATGTAACTAAAGAAGGTCTGGATGCAGTAAAGACAGAACTTATTCAGATTACAGATAATTATAAGATACATAGAGAAGAACCTGAAGATGTGGATTTTCATGAGATCAGAAGAGAATTGGAAATGAACATAGATTCAGAAGACGATCCAGAAATGGACAACTATAATTAAATGTTTTACATACATCATTAACAAAAACAAATTTCGTTGTTTTAGCATTTTAGTAATTATGTTATGCGTTCAAGAACAGTAATGTTAACCTAAATCTTGATGCTCGTTTTATACGTTAATAATCTTATTATTCGACACTGGAACTGGGTAGTTGGGAAACTACCCTTTTTCGTAGATATCCAGCTACTCTTACCATCCTATTTAAATTTTGCGTATTAAATACAAATAAAGTATATTTGCAAATAAAATATTAATCATTAAAAAACAAAAACGATGACTTCATCACAGATTACATTACTCAAGCAACTGATAGATTCTACAGATTATAGAGTCTATGTAAAACTCAATGGAAAAAGAGAATTAGCTACTCAACTAAGAATTGGATCAAAGAAAACCCAAGCAATCCTTCAATGTTACAGCTTTTCATGCAATCCATATCAATTAACTACATCAATGGTTGATATCTACAAAGGGAGTAGACCTTTAGAATTCTTTTCATCTAATGGGAACAACACATTAAACTTCCAAGGATTAACCTGGCTTTGTATCAAACAAAGAGAAGTAAGGCCCGGAGATATCTTACTAGATGCAAGGAACTTAAAGGATACCTATCTAGCTACTACAATGGTATCAGAAGTAGATAACACAATCTTTGCTTTTTGCCCTATTCAAAAAGAAATCATCTCCTTGATATACATTGAAGATGTAGTGGCTATTAGGGCTGTTTTTTAAGCCCAAATTAATAATGCAAATATATTTGTATTTAAAATATAAGTATTATATTTGCATTGTCGAATAAAAATAAAATTTATTAATCATTTAAATGCAATTACAAATATGGTATCTGAGTATCAATTCAACAATCAAGAAGTCTGCATTTTCCCTAAAGAAAGTGGGATTTACATTATCTCAGTAATTCGCTATTACTACACAAGGAAAAATCATTCCGAACCTAAACTTACAAGCGAATCAAATTGGAGATGGGAAACCAATTGCAAGGAACTTGTGCTCAAGCTTCAATCTAATAACATTAGAACGAAGGCTTTTACTCAACAGCTGATTGTATTAGCTAAACAATTTGGAACATTAACTCATAAAAATTACACAAATCATGCTAAGGATTATATCAAACAGGGATTCTAATTCAGTTACAGTACAAGCTTTGGATAAAAATGCTCAAGAGATCCTATTAAGAGCATTCCCAAATGAATCAAGAACTGATTGTACTGGACACTCATGGCATTTCAAGGATGCCTATGTATACTACGAGAATCAAATAGTAACCATAGTTTCTTCAAAAGATTCTAGGGATAAATATCAAAAGAAGCTATTCGTTACTTCATTAGTTAACACAATAATCGAATTCAGATGAAAGTAAAACAATTCATAGGATTAATGATACTAGCTCTCTCCCCAATGGGAGCTGGTATCCTTTATGCTCTTTATCAAACAGAGTTTAAGCCAAATGCAAATCATGCTCACTACACTTGGCCTAATGGAGAAGTAAAAACAGAAAGAGAAGTAACTCTAACGGATGAAGAAAAGAGGCTCATAGTTCAAGATGGCATTTTAAAAGCATATGAATTACATACTGAAAGTATCATTACAAGATTAAAGGATGAGATTCAGATAATTAAGGATTCAGGAGAAAATTCTAGCGATATTAAATCCGGAAGACTAGAATATTTGCAACATAATTTAATCTATGCCACTAGAATTAAAAAACTTATCGAAAAGATGAGAGATACTGGATTAGATTATACAAAAGAGGTAGAAATCCAGATAGAACTTCAAGAGAGAAACCAATATAATTATGAACAAGGTAAATATAAACAATCGAACGTATGCCGAAAAGAAATAAAATGGTGAAATTCCTCCAAGAGGTAAAACCAATCATAGAAGACATCAAAATCATGGGTTATAAGAACTCGACAAAGAACCTAATAGGTAAAATGGAGATTACACTTAATGTTGAAAACAAGGATGATCTCTTAGATCTTCAAGTTGAACATCTTCCCAATGTAGACAGAGAACATTTCGAATACAAGGGCAATGATTTAGTCCTTATCACAATGTACTTCAATAATTATGATGAAAGGAATACTTGGTCACAACATTGGAAAGAATATCCTTCAATCGAATCCTTCCTAACAGGGCAAGCCTAACAAGCTTGCCTTTTTAATTTAATAAAAGAGTATGCAGTATTAAAAATAATATTTATATTTGTGTATTATTAATCGTATAAAAAATGCAATAACATGGAACCAAGAGAGCTTATTTACAACGTTTACAAAAACATTGTCTCTATCAAAAATTCATTTGATGACACAAACCTTTGGTGCAACCCATATAAAACAATCCAGGGATTAACTCCTATGACTCCGGGATATGTTATTTCAATGGGATATACTCCTCACATTGATATAGAGGAATACCTTTCAGAAGAGTTCATAGAGAAGCTTAAGCTCTGCTTTCAGAAATATCAGAAAGATGCAATCATTTGGATGGTAAATCATCCAAGTATGTTTCAAGTAAGGGTATACGTATATCCTTTACCAAATTTTCCCAAACAATCAACAGTTTTATTATCAAATCAATAAAAACATTCATCATTATGACAACAAAAGAAATCAAAAACTGGGAATGGATCAAATCAGTAGAGGTCCAATATATGGGATTCTTAACCCAATATTTAGGAACTGCAACCGATAGTAAGGGATTTGTTGAACTAATGAAACAACTTAGATTAGATGAAGCAATAGCTTACCTAAAAGATGACCTTGGAGATGCTTCAGAACCAAGCTATTACAGATTCCGATTCTATACCAAAACAATGCAGTTCACAAAAGAAGAAGAGCTCTGGGAAGCTATTGGTAGGGGTTCAATGCCTGAAATCGAACAACTAAAAGGAAAGGAATTACTGGATATCTTAGAAGCCCTAAGAACCATTCTCCATCCAACAGTAAGAGCATTACTAGAATCATATACAATAGATATGGTAATGCCCATACCGGGAATTATTTCCTTCTTATTGATAGGGAAATCCAAACAAGAAATTGAGCCAGGCACAATAATGTTTCGTATCAAATATCTGATGGAAGGATGTATAGACCATGAGCCAACATCACCACTCAAGGAATATCATATCCACCTAAACGCTCAACCAAGAGAAGGCCAAGAAAATCCTTCCATAATACAAATCATATTAATATCAAAGAAATTAACTACCATCACAATCAAATAATAATCATTATCCTTAACTATGAAAGGATTTACATTTCCCACCAACAAACACAATTTAAATCAAAGCTCATCATACTTCAAGGATAATAAAAGAATCCCTTACACCAAATCACAAAACAATGATCATAGAATAAGGATAATATAATCACATACATTAGGATCCCAAAAAAAACACAAATAAAATCGCATCCTATAATACAAATCCTATAAATGACAACATCACAAGGATTATATACCCATAACCCAAAACAAACACATAAAAAATGAAAAAAGGATTATCATAAGTCAAGGATAATCCATTATCACATAAAGCCAATGATAATATAATCCCTATCCTTATCACCAAAAAACAAACATAAAATAAATAAACACAGATCCCCATAATATCAATGATAAAAGAAAAATCCTATATATAACCTACATACAAAAAAACAAACATATAATAATATCAAATGATTATATTATATAATAGGATTATATCAAATATGAAATACATATCAAATATACTATCAAATAGAAGCTATATAACATGGGTATAACACGGGGGTTTTTGTAACTCACTATCAAGAGAGCTATATACGTATATCTAAACCATAGAGTTTTCAAGTTTTAAGGCCCTAAAATTTGCATACGTGTTGTGTACATTTTTTTCGAAAAATTAGGTCTGGGATTTGAGGATTTAGGGCCTTTTTTACCCTAAACTGTCAACTTAGCTCACTTTTAGCACTTTTGACTTTTTTAACCCATTTTTTACAAACCTATCCAAAACATATCCAAAACTGTACTTTTTTTCGAGCACAAGTTAAAAATAGCCGGCTTTAGAAAAAAATATCAAACTCTCAACTTCAAGATTTTAGGATAAATTTTAGGGTTATCTATGGATAAATTAAAATCACAATCGAAGCTAAAAACAATGTCTTTTATTTATTAATCTAGAACATAATAGGGGGTAATCTTTCTAGTTACTTAGAATTAAAGTAAAATTTACTAGAGGTATGTTAAATTAAATATTTAATCGAAAGCCTGGGATTATGATAAAATTCGATGATTATTATAAAATGATTGCCTTGAATCTGATGATTTTAATAAATTTGGTTCAATGATTCGATGATTTTAATAAATCCCTGATCTGGGATAATGATTTTATTATAACCCTTATTATTATATTATATATAATATATAAGATTATGTTCTGTGTTCTGAGATTATTATAATCCTTGATTCGATTGTTATATTAATATGATATTATATGAGCTTTGTGTTTTCTTTTGTAGGATCTGTTTTCATAGCTCTTATTATATTATTATATAATATAAGGGATATGATTATAATCCTTGATCTGTGATCTAATGATGTTTTATATTATATTATTATATATATATGATTATTATTAATTTTTTGATAGAAGCTTGTTTTGTGGGCTATATTGTGGCTATGTTGATTTTTTTAGGGCCTTATTATATATAATATATATATTATATTAGGATAATTATAATAGGATAAGGATTTTATTCGATGATCCTATTTACATTGTGTTCAAGGATATTTTTATTTTTCGATGTGTTTTTGGGCTAACCAAGAAGGTATAGGATTTGGCTCAAGGCTTTAAGTATAATATAATAAGGCCTTAGATCATTGTGTCCATTTAATTCGATGTAAGGATTCAAGGCCTTATTATATACCATGGATGGCCCTAAGTTTAAATAATCTTTCGAAGTGAGCCTTGAATCAGAGCCCAAATTTTATATGCGTATTATATTATATATAATATATAATGATTATATTTGCATTGTAATATTAATCATATAAAAAATTATTGCTCTATGAACACAACAGATCAGTTATTTAATAACACAATCCTATTCCAGGATACAGAGAACATTGAAGGAACAGTAAAAAATGTTTATCTGAGACAATTCTTTTATGAATCCTTAGGAATGGATGATCCTAGAGGTTATAATCTTTGGTCAAGGATTTTTAATCGCTTTTCTAAAGTTGATTCTAGTATGGTTCGAATTTTACCTAATGATCCTGAGAAATTGGTTTGGTTCTTAGAATTATCGATTACAGATAACAGAGACCAAATTATATCAGAGAATTATGATAAGGCATTATCCTTCTATAAGGAAACATTAAATGAAATCCAAGATTACCTTGACCTATCTAATGCCTTTCAATATATAGGATTAGGTAATACGAAATTATATATCACATTCATAGCTGAAATTTAATGCTAGCCTGTTCGATACATCGAATACTAATTATCTTATGAAAATAAATCTTAATCATACTCAATAGGAATATTACTCTAATCAAATCTGTATAAGGTAGCTCGCTTGGGATAAGTAGGCTACCTTTTTTATTTGTGTTCTTTTATCTTTACTTCGTAAAACCTGCTAGCTAAGGCCCTAATTCTTTGAGCCCATCCTACTTTCAGGATATCTTTATACGATATATTATATAAAACCTGCTAACCAAGCGTAAGGCCCTGTAAGCCCAAAAGGCCTTAATAATCTCCATTGATGGCCCTAAATAAAGGCCTTCAAAAACCAGCCAACTAAGGCCTTGATGATTTTGGTGATCAGGTAGGTAATGATGAAGGAAGAGTGATGGTGAGCAATGATATTTTAATAAATAAAATCTATTTGTTTAATAGAAAAATTCAATAAAAATTTTTCTCAAAATATTTTTGTATTTAAAAAATTCATTGTATATTTGCAATACAGAAAAACAAATAAAACGTATCACTTTAAAAATTAAAAGTCATGAATGCAAATGTAAATGAAAATGTGTTAGTAGATGGAGTAAACAACAATGTAGAAAATACTGCAAAAGTTGAAAAAAAGAAAACACAAAAAACAACTGCAAAAAAGAGCACAAAAAAAGAAAGTGCAAAAGTAGAAAAAAAAGAAGTTGAAAAAATTTCTTTTTCTAAATTACTTGAAACATTGGACACAACGGGATTGCATACCAATTCAGGTCTAAAGAAAGAGAATTTATATAATTCTTCTATTTATGCGGATTGTTTAACAGATAAAGATAAAAAATCTGTTAGACGCAAAATACGTAATCTTTTGGACAATTTTATAGGGAGCATTATTCGTTCAGAAAAGAATAAAACAATTTGCGAAAATCATTGCAAACAATTCAAATTATTTTATGAACAAGTTTATAGAATAAATGATTTTTCTGTAGAAAGTTTAGTTTCTAATAATACAGATGAATTAAAAAAAGAGAATTTAAAGAAAATGCTTGAAATTGTAAAAAAGAACTTGAAATGAAAAAAGAAAAAATAAAAGAGTGCATAATATTTGCACTCTTATTCCTTATATATATTTGGTGTTGCTGCAATTCATAATAAATAATAAAGAGAGTATATTTTTGTCCCCTATAAAATATACTCTTTTTTTGCTTTAATGGGCAACCCTGTTCCTTTAAAATTTACTTATGATTTTTCTGAAAACACAATAAGGGATTTCCCAGAATCCCTTCTCCTCTGAAATTCATATAGGATTTTTCAATAAAGCTTATAAGGGATTTCCTTGAGATCCTGTGCCTCTGAAATTTACATATGATTTTATCGAAACGTTAATAGGGGATTTCATTTAAATCTTTGAATTATATTACCCTTACAGATCTTTTGTATTCATATTGGATTTTTATGATATGGTTATTCGATGAGATTCCTTTGATGTTATCCTTTATTTCATTTGTTTATTGGGATTCAAGGTTTACTCTCTTATTATTTATCATCTTAGGATTTTCTTTTTTCATTTTTGTTTGTTTGTTTGTGGACTCTTACAAGAAAGGCCTAAGATAAAAATATCCCAGGCCTTTATTATTAATCACTAAGGATTTTTTAATCTACTGGGCTCTTTCCAACTTTTAATGCGTACCCAGTAAATGAAAAGTTATATCTACCAGTATTAACTGCAGTAATACTTACACTTTCAAGAAATAATGTGTTTTCTACCCATGGGTATCCATTTTTCATACCGGTTGAACTACCGTATCCCGAAAAGTATGAAAATAAATCTTCTGATAAATTATAAATACATAATCCATAATTGCCATCAATGGGTATAGCATATACTACGATTACTACCAGATCGCCTTTATGGAAGCTTCCATTGATTTCATCTAAGGCTGATTGGATACTGTCTAAAGTGCAATTTACTTTTATGGAGACTGTGGATTTATCTGGAGCCATAACCATCTTTCTAGCGGTTTCATTAGTATCCAAGTTGGTACTGAAGATAGAACCTTTTCCTATTAATTCTTTGTACTTATCTCCAGATGGGATTCTTTCGATTCCCAATCTTAGGGCTTCAAATGATGGCTGAGATCCTGGGTCTACCCCCTTATTTCTCAAAGCATCCCTTAAACTTGTTTTTGCTTCGTTGATGGATGATGTTAATGATTGGATCCTTTCTTTCAATGTAGGCATGATGTGTAGGGATTAAAATTAATGATGAATATTAAAAAGATTAATAATGAGATTATTAGTGAGGGAGGATAAAGAAGTTTTTTTGAATTCTTTATGACTCCCTTTGTTAATCTTTAATTGTTATAGGATATAAGTACATGGTTGCCTTGGAAGGTTAATTTTGTTCCCCCAGATGCTGCTGTGGCTTTAGTTAAACGCATTATCCCTCCTCTCCATTCTACATTGTTAGCTGCTTTGATTAGTTGAGACCAATTTGTTCCTTGATTTAATTCTGAGATAGCCAGGAAGGATTTAGGAGATCCCGCAGTAACCTGACTGGATACTACACACCAAACAATAACCTTGTTTACTAAATCCGAATTCATCCAATCTACAATGGATGAAATTGTACCTGGATTGAATTTTATCTGACCATTATAATAAACTGTGTACTGGGAAGTATTAAAATTACTTCCCTCCAAGTATGCTGAGTAGATTCCAGATGAAAATGATAATGATACTTTTGGCATTACTGGGATTTCGATATCATTAATCCCTTGAGCAATCTGATCCCAGGTTGGGCTTATTGGTACACTTACTCCCTTATTGGATAATGCCGATCTCAGGGATGTTTTTGCATTACTGATTTGTAAAATTAGGGCTTCAATTCTTGATTTGAGTGACATATTCGTGATGTATTAAAGTTAATATTATAAGATAGTATCTTATAATATTAATCACTAAGGCAATAATACAATGAGTTTAACATCAAGAATTCAGGATCAAAAAGATCACATTACACAAGCAAAAAAAGATTTATGTTCGAAGGTTGGGATTCCCAGTGAACCTCTACCAAGTTTTTCAGAGATCATAGGCTCTGTTCCCTCTCCATCATTATCGGATATTATTAAATTTGATATCCCAGAAACTTACCAAGATGGGATTTCCTATAATTTCCAAGCTTTTAACAGACCTTGGGTAAAGATTTGTGGACCAAACCAATTAATCACTGAGATAAATTATATCTCAAGTAGAAATTATTTTACATTAGAGGCAATACACAACTTAATAACTGGGAAGACAAAAACTAGAGTATCTCAACCTTCTCCAAGTGTAGGAGGGGTGGCTGATCCAAAACCCTTCAGGTCATACCATAGTAAATATTATATGGAGATCTATGACCCAGATTCATTCGAAGTTCAATTGCATGTTTTGGATCATACTAAAGAAGTACCAGAAGTAGTACATAGAACAACTTACAGTAAGAACCGAGCTTTTTTAGGATATGCAGATGGAGTATTGGATGCTGAAGGAAACTTTTGGTTCTGGGATTGTAAGTTAGTTAGTGGTAACATGGACCTTTATTATTGGAGTGGAAAACTTGATGAGAATGGGGTTCCTACTTTTACAACATCTGGCACCAGATGGGAAAAGGTCTCTATAGCTACTTCTACTGGAGCATTTGATCCACACCTTTATGTGGATTTCGATGAAAATAAAGAGTTTCTTTATGTATTATCAGATCGATTCAATTATAAATGGGATTACAAAACTAACCAATTAATCTCGGATGGTTTTAGTACCGATTGGGTAGGTCAAAGTGTTAATAAATATTGGGTTGGGATATTAAGAAAAACAGATGAAACCAATAACAAAGATTATCACTACTGTTTTTTTCAAACCCCAACTAGCTATCAAGTATACCTACTTGCATGGGATGAGAATAGCCAAATGTATAGAAATTTTGGTCCCTTGTATTCAAATTATGTTGCTAGAAGTAGTGATAATATTCAGTTTGGGTTTTTCAATTACAATGGTAATATTTACATCATGTACCAAGTTAAAGGAAAGGATGCTACATCGGATTATTGGTCCACCTTTATATTGAATAACATTGGTCAAATCGATAAAGTATTCCCAAAAGAGAAATATGGAATATTACAATAAAAAAATCCCTATCTACTTTCTCAAGCAAATAGGGATAAAAAACCTGACCCATAAATAAGAGTCCGCGATTACGTTTTTTTGATTACGCTGAAAAAATCAATTCTCAATTTAAAAAAACATTTACCAAAACCTATTCGTTTATAGTTTCCTTCTGTAGACTTTCCAATAACTCATTCAATTTCATAGAGTAGCCATCTAATTCTTCTGTAGAATATGAATTATTAGGGATTCCCTTTTTAAAGTTTTCTAGTGCACTCTGCAATTTAGAAGCAGTATTTCCTAAGCAATATTCTTTCCAAATTCTTTTAGATTCACTTCCATGAACCAATATTGTGAACTGGGTTCCTTTTAAATTTAAAGGAGTCAAGGATTTAATCTTTCGATCATATTTGGGATTTACTGATATCCCATTCGAAAGTAAGGCAGAATTTTTATTTACATCGATTACCTTACAGAGTTCACAATGTGATTGGCCTTTGATTAAAACTTCTTGATCTTTGGATAACAATTTGATGTTTTTATCCTCTTTTTTAACAGATTTCTTTTTCATGTGATTAATTTTTGATTGTGATATTGTATAGTAAACACATAATTCTACAGGGTATGAGCAATACTAATAGCATTTTTCATATACAAAACATATCAAATATGAAGCAATATAAAGTTTTGGGAGTATGCAATGGTCAAGGCATAGGATTATTCCCATTTAAAGGTGACAAAAGATTCAAAATCTTAGGTAATTTAGAGGTTAGAGGAGTGTATTTTACTCCAAAAAATGAACAATGGGTAGATAATTTCCCAGGTATACCTCTTTTCAGGGATTTAAATCGATGTAAAAATTACCTTGAAGGTAAAAAAGTACACATAATTGTCTCAAATCCAGCCTGCGGTGGGCAATCCATCCTCAGAATTAGTAGAAAAAAGGATTTTAAATCTACCGAAGAGCAAAAGGCAGACCCTACAATGGTAAATTTTATTGAAAGTGTTCATCATTTTAAACCTCATGTATTTTTATTGGAAAATTTACCTAAATTACTAGAAGTAATCCCAGAAAATCAATGGGAAAATGAAATATTCCCAGATTATAACCTGGTTTTTCACAACCATTCAGTTTCAGAATGGGGCAATTCTCAAATATCAAGGAACAGATTAGTAATAATAGGAGTAAAAAAGAGCTCTCTTTTATTCAAATTGGAGCAATTCCTTTTTGTTAAACAAATGAAAGCTCTTAGGACAACACAAGATTTATTATTTAACCTCCCAAAGGATGGTAATATAATCGAGGATTTGGATAAAATCGTTTCAATGTTTCACCCAGACGATAAAAATAAAACCAAATTATCCCTGAAACAAGTACAAAGATTATGGACAAATGAGTTCAGGGATGAGTGGAAATGGCCTTGGGTTAATTCTAAAGGGTCTAGAGGGACATTACCTGGTGTATATAGAAATAAACCGAATGGTTATCCAATGACCGCTAGGAAAGCGGATAGACAGTTTAAATGGAATGGTTTACCAATGTCTCCAAGAGAACTTGCAAGGATAATGGGAATCCCTGATAAATTTAAAATTCACATCGGAGAAGATAGGAAAAATTATTGGATAAACAAGGGAAGGTTAATCGTTACTCAGACCTTCCCTTATGAAATAGGATTATGGTTTAAAGAATGCCTATTAAACTGTTAATCTTTCCCTCTTCTAGCCTGGGATTCACGCTTTTTATTTTGATACTTTTTCCAAGCTAAGTTAAATTTGATAGCAAAGACTTTACTTTGCTTTCGAATTTTCTTAGCTTTCTCAATAGATTCAAGGATATCTGCTAAATCCTTGACATTGGTCCCATGATTCACTTCATTGAGATATTTTAATCTCAACTTTTCAACAATCATCGAAGATTTATAATAACTGATCCGATTACTGAGAAATTTAAAAAGGATCATGTTCTCTGCTAAAGTTAAGGGAGAATCCTTTTTCGATGTCCGAGATAAAATTGAAATTACATTCATATGATTAATTTTTAAAGTTTGCGAATTTCAATAGAACCGATAAAAATCCTTACGGTTCCTTGGTCTGGGATCTCCTATAATATATATAATACATATAGGATATTAAAGTATCAGACTGTAATTATATACTTTGGTGAAATCATAAAAACCCCCTAAAGAGGGTTTTTAGATTTCCTCTTTAAGGGAAGAGAGGTTTTTAGTATGATAAGAAAAGGAAGGGATGCAAGGGAAGAAAAATTCGAACCTAAAAATTATCACAATCCTATGAAACACAGAGATGAAATTTTTTCATGGGTCATGGCAATCCTAATTTTATTTTCAATGATTGGGGTTTCCTGGGTGACCTATAAAATCACAAAACGAAAATTTAAAAAGGAATCATCGAATAATTTCGAAAACCAAAAAACAGACACAGTTTATATCCCAGAGATTTTTACAATCCCTGAACCTTTCGAAATTATTATGAATCCTTCAAAGGTTGAAATTTATCGAAAGGATACAACTTCAAAGTATAATGAATTTTCCCTACGGGAAAAAGATTTGGTGTTGTTCACACCAAATCGATTAGACAGCTTGATTATTGATTTGAATTATTTGAAGAATCTTCCAATGAATCCAAAACTATTATCACTTGATTTGAATCAAAACCAGTTGAGCTTGGGATTATTGGATATTAATGGGATCACGTCTAGAATATCTTATCCATTAAACCTTCAGAATTATTCCTATAGGTGGAATGGAAATTCTTTAACAAGCAAAAAACAGCCAAATTTTAAATTTTATCCAACACTTGGATATCAATATCGAATTTTAAATAATTTTCATGACATTGATCTCAAGTTAAATTTCAAGACTAAGGGATTTAATTACGAACTTGGGCTAAACGGATTTTACTATCCCAAATTCAAGAGTGATCCTGGATGGGATATCACAATAGGTTTAACCTATGATTTTTAAAAGAAAAAAAGAAAATGGCGAAAAAGGAAATAGATACCTCTCATCTGAATGCTCAACAATTTAGAGAATTGGTTCAAGTACAAAAGGACGTCTTTTACTTCTCAACATTTGCTTATGTGGTTCACCCAGTAAGAGGTAAAACAAGGTTCCTTTTATATCCATACCAAAAATCAGTACTGTATTGCTTCCTAAAACATCGATTTAATATCATCCTAAAATTTAGGCAAGCTGGGATCACAGAATTGATTTCTCTTTATTGCTTATGGCTAACGATGTATCACCCAAACAAAAAGGTGAATATCATCTCCATCAAGGATTCTGTAGCAAAGAAGGTTTTAAAGAAAATCAAATACATGTACAAGAATCTCCCAGAGCACTTAAAAGTTCCCATCGTAAATGGTAGAATGGGAGAGCTGGGAACAGCCTGTATAACAGGCGATACCATGATCCTTGGTACTAAAACTGATTTCCCAATTCAATCCATAGCTCCATCTGAAAAGGGTTATTTAGATGTATCCGGTTTGAATATAAGGGTTCTTACAGAGAATGGTACTTTTGAAAGGATTATGAAAACTTTCAATAAGGGTAAGCTAAAAACTTACACAATTGTAAATGATCGCGGGTTAACCCTGAGATGTACTCCAAAACATAAATTATTAACTACCAAAGGTTGGAAAACTGTAGGAGAGATCCTTAAAAACAATCTAACAGTGATTTTTAAGGATACCAAAGAACTTGTAAACTTAGCTCCACCAAAGGTAGAGAAACCAGTTACGGAGGAGATAAGAGAAACTAACATACCTGGGTATTGGGTATCCAATCTTGGTAGGGTGTTTACTACTAAAACCAAGAAAGGTAAAGGTCACGGTAGGGATGGTATAAATCCCTATGGGACAGAACTAAGGGTAATGGTTACTATGGTTAATCGACATGAGAGGGTCAAATTAACATACAAAGGTTCTCGTCAAGTGTATTCTGTACATAGATTGGTATGGGAAGCTTTTAAAGGACCTATCCCCGAAGGGATGATTATTGACCATATCAATGGTAATGGTTGTTGTAATTGGATAACTAACTTGCAAGTGATAACCTATTCGGAGAATACCAGAAGGGCTTTTACTATGAATAGAGCCTTAAAACAGTCTGTTCGTCAAACAGAGACATTATCATATAAACAGATAGGTCGAGTAAAAGAGCTTTTAAAAAGGGATAAATACCTAAATAGAGAAATAGCCAAACGAGTAAGTGGTGGGGATAAAGACCTATTGGATCAGAAGAAAGTATCTCGTATCAGTAGGGGAAAAAATTGTAGTGATATATATATCAGTAAGATAACTAAGGTAGATACTACCCTAGAAACCATATATGACATGGAGGTAGAGAATTACCATAGTTATATAACTACTAATGGGTATATAAATCATAATTCTATGATAGAGTTTATCAATGGCTCTTTTATAGAATCTATCCCAACCTCGGAAGAAGCAGGACGTTCAGAATCTCTTTCTTTATTGGTAATCGATGAAGCTGCAATTGTAAGATGGGCTTCTACGATTTGGGCAGCAGCAGCTCCTGCAATTTCCACTGGTGGGAGTGCTATCCTAAATTCAACGCCCTATGGAATTTCTGGCTTCTATCATTCAAAATGGGTTGAAGCGATTACAGATTCTGATTCTCCTTTTCACCCTATTCGATTATATTGGAAAATGCACCCCGAGCGAGATCAGAAATGGTACGATACAATGTCCAAAGCTTTGGGCCCAAGAAGAACTGCCCAAGAAATTGATGGTGACTTCCTTTCTTCCGGTAGTACTGTATTTGATCTTACAGATATTAAGGCAATCGAGGACACTTTATCAGAGTATCCAGTAATCGAAACAAGATTCAATGGTCAGTTAAGAATCATGGATAAACCAAAACAGGGTGTAAGATACTTTATTGGTGCTGACGTTGCTACGGGACGTTCTAATGATTACTCAGCTTTTACTTTGGGTGATTCTAATGGAGAAGAAGCTGCAGTATTTAAAGGGAGAATCCCAGTAGAGAAATATGCTAAAATCTTGGGCAACCTGGGAAAAGAATTCAATTGGGCAACAATTGCCCCTGAAACTAATGATATTGGTTTGGCAGTAACAACTTTACTTCAAACCGAAGGATATCCTCAATTGTATTATCATAAAAAGCTTCTCAAAAAGAAAGGAAAGTCAAGGCCAGAAGTAGAACAATATCCCGGATGGATAACCACATCTAAGAACCGATCCCTAATCATTGATGGATTGGAAGAAGATATCAGAAAAGATAACATTACAATTAAGGACCCATTTTTTGTTCAAGAGGCTTATACCTTTATCTATGATTCAATAGGCAGGCCAGTAGCAATGGGTAAACACAACAGAAACAATCAAACCTCAGACATTGACATGGATGAGGAAACCTATTCGGATGATAGTATTTTTGGTAAAGCAATATACAATCATGTGAGGAAGAATTACAAACCTTCATTGATAATTCAACCTAAATAACAAAATATATGGTATTACAATCAATTGGGAATTGGTGGTTAAACTTAATTGGTGTTCGGAGGGATGATTCGAATGCCTATAAGGATAAACCAAAGTCTGACCCCAATCCAAGAACCACAGCCCCTATCCCACCAGGTAGGGTTTCTGTGTCTAATGATACTACTGATATGTTATCTGTATTAAAGGGAGAAGCTGACTTTGTTACTCCTTCTTTTCGTACAGAAATCATCCCACTTATCAGAAGTCTTTATAAAGTTAACCCAGATGTAGGTATAGCTGTTCAGGATATGTTTAAGTTGGGAAATACGAAACATTTTATTGAATTCCCACATAATACTCCAGAAGAAGCTTTAAAAATGAGAAAACATCTCCATGATGTTTCTAAAACCTGGTCTAATTATACAGCAGGTATCTTTGGCTTAGTAAACAAGATGTTTGTTCAAATGCTTGTTTCTGGTGCCATGAGTATGGAAGCAGTACCAAAAAAAGACCTATCTGGGATTGAAAGCATTATCTTCATTAAACCAGAGGACATTGTATTCCAAAGAGATCAAAATGGTAAATATCGACCCTACCAATTGAACAAAACTTGGAATCATGGTAAATCAGAAAGGTTAATTGAACTTAACCTAAATACCTACATCTACCTTTCAATGTTCAATGATACTGATGAACCTTATGGGATTCCAACTTTCATGGCTGCATTGGATTCATTAAAGACCCAATCAGATATGAAAATTAATACCAAGCATATTATGGAATTGGTTGGTATGATGGGATTCTTAGAAGCCAAAATGGCAAAGCCAGATATATTACCAAATGAAAATCCTAAAGCCTACGAAGCCCGATTAAATCGAATGCTTCGGGAGTTAAAGGTTAACACAAGGGAAGGATTAAAAGATGGTACTGTAGCTGGCTTTATCGATGATCATGAATTCAAGTTAAATTCCACTACCAAGGATATGAGTAACTTGGATAAACCCTGGAACATGAATCAACAATCAGTGGCTAATGGTTTGGGTATTTCTGGTTCTCTTATTGGGGTATCCAATGACAACAAAACAGAGGGTGGAACAAGTATCATGTTCTCCAAAATGATCTCTCAGCTTGCGAATTTACAAGAATTTGCAGTTTATGCTCTTGAATTTATCTATTCACTAGAATTGAGATTAGCTGGACTCCCGAATAAAGGATGTAAGGTTAGATTCTTTACTTCTACGATTAATGATGAAGTCAAAATTCAACAGGGTAAAGAGTATAAGATTCGTAATCTTAATTCTCTATATGCAGCTGGTATCATTAGCCAAGATCAATATGCCTTCGAAATGGGTTATGAAAAGCCCAATGAAAAGGAACCCAGAGTTCCATTAAACAAATTAGAAGATGGTGATGATGGGGCTAAAAAACAGAAAAGGGAAGCTGACAAGGATAAATCCGATAGATCACAAAGGGATAAGTCCAAAACAGTTCCTAAACGAAAAGATGGTGACACTAAAGAAAGGTAAACATTATGGGACAATTTAAAAAAGGGAAACAGGATACCATAGTAATTGGAGAAGGACATTCTCTAATGCTTGGGCATATGCCAAACTCGATTCCTTCAGATGCCTATTCAGAATTAAACTTTGGCTTAAACAAGTCAGGGATAGAGAGTTATGGTTTTTGGAGTAATTCCATTAATTATAACACATTTTATCCGGGAGTAACCCAAGAGGAATTTATGCCTAAGGATACTGATTTCATTGAACCCGTTTATCGATTGCTTTCCGAGGTAATCGTAAACAAAGAATGGAACCCAGTAGACTTCAGTCGTAATGGAGCATTAAAAGCTTCATTAAAAATGTTGGTAGGGCAAACAGTTAACTGTGATCATTCAACCGATGTAGCAAATGCAATCGGTAGTGTAAAACAAACCTTCTGGCAAGAATCATTTAAACAGGATGGCATCGTAATCCCCGCGGGAATTAATGGAGTATTAAAAATTGATGCTAAGGCAAATCCCAGACTTGCTAGAGGAATATTAATGGACCCACCAAGCATTCATTCCAATTCAGTATCTGTAAGATTCATTTGGGATAAATCACATCCGAACTTGGATGAAGATGAATTCTGGAATAAATTGGGTACATACGATGAAAAGGGTAATCTGATTTGTAGAGTAGTAAAGGAAATCGTATCCTATTACGAAACTTCTCTGGTATCTCACGGAGCTGACCCATTTGCCCAGAAAATCGATGAAAATGGGAATATCAATGATCCGAAATTTGCTTCGAAACAAAGTTACTCGGCAAACAGAGGTAATGATATCGAATATTATTTCATGGATTATAAAAAACTCATAGATACTGAGAGTATTAACAATACTACGGTATTTAATATGAAATCTGATAATTCATCTGATCATTCAAACAACAAAAATTCTATCAATATGAAAGAAAAGGAATTGCTTGCCCTCTTAGTAGGTACAGGGATGTTAACACTTGCCGAGGGCAAGGAAGTTAACCTTGACAACGTTAAAGAGGCAGTTACTTCATTGGTAGCTTTGAAAAATTCTTTAGAAACTCAGGTAGAGGAATTGAATAATTCCAAAACTGGTTTGGAATCCAAGGTTACTGAGTTAACTGCTAAGGTAACTGAATTGGAAAATGCAGCTCAGGTTAACAAAGTAATGGCAGAACTTGGAGCCAATTATTTGAAGAGCTTGCAGGAAAGCACAGTAGAAACTTACAAAAAGATCTATGGTGAAAAGGCTGATGAAGCAATTGTAACCTTGATCACAGGAACCTCCGATGTTGCTCAGCTAACTGCATTAAAGAAAACTTATGATGCAGAATTGGAAAAACAGTTCCCTTTAACTTGTTCTGCATGTGGCTCTCACGATGTAACTAGAGCTTCTTCTCAGGCTGAGGATGGAGAAGGTGCTACCTCTACGGACAAACCCAAATCTCTTCAGGACATTGCTCGCAACATAGCAAGCAACAAAAACAAAGGGTCAATCATTTTTAAATAATCTCTAAAAGTCAATCAATATGGCAGACTTCACTAAATTCGGAGGAACTACTCCTCGAGTGGTGATTTACAAAAGTGAATCCCACAAATTACATCAGGCATTCCCTGTTAAAGCTCTCGTAAAGATTTATGCTGGAAACCCGGTAGCAATTACCACTGATGGTACAATTGAATTGTTGACAAAGGATAACGAAGCTAATTACTTGGGAATCGCAGTTACCGATAACATTAACCCCGCTTACAAAGAATCAGCAAATGCAGGTCCCGTGGAAGTAACAGTTGCTGTTCAGGGTTTCATGATTATCAATGCAATCTCCGAAGCCGCTTTAGATGCGGGTCCAGTAGAAATTGGTACTGGCATGGATGCTACTAACCATTTCACTAAGTTCAAAACTTTCACTCAGGCTGATGCTGCAACTCATCCCGTGAATTTTATCTCCCTGACAAAAGCTTCAGCAAAAGATGAACTGATTCAGGTATTATGTAAATAACAAAAAGAACAGAAAGATATGTCTGAAAAAAAATTAATGAAAGAAAACTTGCTCAAGGAATTGCCCGAAATGGGAAAAAATCTTGATGCAATCAGAAAAGGTACGAATACCGAATTATCTGTCGATATCTCCATGGCAGAAGTAGTAAACGAACGATATGGGGTTTCAATGGATCAGTATCTCTCCATTTTGGGTATTGATACAAGAAAAGATACATTGCAGAACCTTTTCACAATGCCAGATCAGTCAGTTCGTTGGGTAGTTCCCGAAATTATCCGTGCTGCCATCACATTGGGTCTTCGTCAGGCTCCATTCTATCCGAACATCATTGCTGGTGATCAACCGGTAAATGGTTTGCAGGTAACTATGCCGTACATCAACATGTCTGATGCTGCTCCTGCAAGAGTAAATGAGGCTGAAACAATTCCGTTGGGAACAATCTCTTACGGACAGAAACAAGTTTCTATCTTCAAAATTGGTAAGGGTATCAAAATTACTGATGAAGTTAAAAACTACGTTTCTCTGGATGTGATGGGAATTTTCCTTCGTGACTTTGGTATTCAGTTGGGGTATGCAATGGATAACCTTGCAATCGACACTGGTATCAATGGAGATAAAATCGATGGTTCCGAATCCGCTCCAGTTATTGGCGTAGGTACAACTTCGGAAGGTATCCAATATCGTGATTTGCTTCGTATCTGGATTCGTGGTTCTCGTATGGGCCGTAACTTCACATCAATGATTGGAGGAGAAGACGAAGCATTGAATATCCTTGATTTGCCCGAATTCAAGGTAAGATCAAATGGTACTACAGAAGCTACTCTGAATCTCCATACTCCTGTACCTAACCGTGCAGACTTCTGGATTCATGGTGGTATCCCTGCAAATCAGTTGATGCTTATAGATAAAGCTGCTGGTATGATTAAGCTTACTGCTCAGCCTCTGATGTTGGAATCCGAAAGAATCGTTTCCAATCAGACTGAAGCTATGTATGCTTCTCTTACTACTGGCTTTTCAAAGATGTACAGAGATGCAATCGTTATGTTGGATTCCAGCAAGGCATTCTCTTCCAATGGATTCCCAGAATATATGAATCTGGATCCTCTGATGTCAGTAAATCTGGAGTAATTTCCTTTTTCTTCGGTCTTTTTCTATCTCATCCCAGCTCATACATTTTCATGGGCTGGGATTTATCACATAACAATATATAAAAATACTTAAGATATGAAATATTTGAAATTAGGCGATAACGCAACCTCATTCTATGATATGGGGACTGGCCTTAAAATTTCCGGTAAAGATGTAGTTGCTGTAAACGAAGCCTACATTAATCAAGGTAAAAGAACAAGAAGAGCTCTTCAAGGAGGTCATTTGATTTATGCAACCAAAGAAGAGTATGAAGAAGCTAACGGTGTAAAGGCAGAATCCGAAAACAACACCGTAGAAAGCCTTTCGAAGAAATTCTATAATCTCTACCAGTCTGGGAAATCAACAAAGGAATTAGCTGATGCTTTCAATAAAGCTCAGTTGGTGAAGATTGCTGAAGCTGCGGAATTGGAAGTAGAAGAAGCAGATACAAAATCCAGTTTGGTAGAAGCCATCATCGAACAGATCGAATCCACCGATGAGGAAACTGATGAAGAGTAAACCCCTCTCAACATACTCAATATAAATTCATAATGGGGCGAATGCCCTAAAAGTCCTAAAAATATGGTAACAAATTTTTCATTCCAAAAAAACGGGTTATCAGTATCTTTTAGAGACCTTTCAACCGGAGTCCCAGATGGTAGTACATATCACTGGGACTTTGGCGATTTTAAAGGGTCCGAAGAGAGAAATATTACCCATGAATATGAAAGCTCTGGGTTTTACATAGTGACCCTTAAAATCACAGCTCCAGCAGTTGGAGAAGAAGAACCTCAAGTAGGTGAAAAACAATTAAGGTTAGGAATCAGTGATATGTCCAAAACACAACTCTCGGATTCAATATATAACCTTATTAATTCCTATATCCCAGAAAGTTTACTTCCTTACCTTTCGGATATCGACAAACAAGCCTACATCGAAAAATGGCAATTATATATCCAACCACTTGTCTGTCGACCCTGTGGAAAAGAAATCCCATTAGAAGAATATAATAATGAGCTTGCTTATGAAGCTCTAGAAAACCAATTAATAATGGAGTTATCCGCATATGATTTCCTTACAGTGGGAATCATCAATATGATGAGATCAGCTACGGATATAATCCAAAACGAAACAAACAGCTCAACACAAAAACCTGGAGAAGGTGAAGGTGGAGAAGCTAATGCAAACCAAAGAGTAAAGGCAATTACAACGGGTCCAACAGAAGTTCAATTCTACGAAGGATTATCTGGAGACTCAGCTTCATCTTTGGCTAAAACAATTACAGGAGCATTACAACCGGGTGGAGTAATTGATACATTAAAGGCTAATCTATGTATGCTTGCTGGAAGGCTATGTATTTATCTCCCAATCTGTAATCAACCTAGAACAGTTAAAGTTCCTAAGGTTGTTAATCGAAGAAAACCAGGACCAATCGGAGGTCCCAATCCAATCAGTATATTAAATCCTTCAAACATTTAAAGCTATGAGTGTATTTATTGGATATCCCAGTTTCATGGCATATCAAATGATGAAAGGTAAAAAAGGTAATAATGATGATTTCCCATCTATTCCCGGTATAACTGCAAGGTATTCAGCATTAGGTCTTACTAATGAACAAATGACAGCTAACCCTGTATGGAAAGACCTTACAGGTAATGGGCATGATTTACAGATGAAGAATTTCGCTTGGAAGGGGATGTCCGGGGTAGGTGGATATACCGAGAACTATGATAGCAATAAATGGTATAAGGTAGCATCAAAAATTGATACTACTTGGACTTATAAGTCTTTTAATGTAAAATCAATAAAGGACAACAATTTAGCTCAATTATTTTATCAATCACTATCAAGTGATACTGGATTTAGGGTTTTATCATGTACTATCAAAGTTTCTGGTTTAACAGACGGACAAGGAATTGAATATGTTTCGAATGGGACACAACCAACTGTTATAATGAGAATTGAACAATGATGGTATATATCATCTACCAAGTTTTGATTTTGGAGCTAAAAATGCTTATTACGGATTCAGGTTCTTAAAATTACAGGAATCATGCAACATCACCATCGAACAACTACCCCTCTACCCCGGCGCACTTGTCTTTGATGGTGTAGATGATTA
>ULTS01005468.1_pt1 | contig 28587 bp, 19 predicted proteins | sample 1957821 | NCBI WGS metagenome assembly ULTS01 (sample SAMEA4835741, study PRJEB28245) | human gut metagenome | biome: gut microbiome; material: fecal sample | place: Denmark | collected 2008
TAATCCACATACCCGAATGGTATATGCGGAACCGATTCGGGGGCAAAGATAGTATTTTTTATTTAACCATCCACTTCAGCCAGGCCGGAATATACGGAATACACGGATCCCAAGTAAAATTCCGTACAATAAGCTCACAAGAGAAGCTTATGCATAAAGCATTAAAAATCAACATTAAAAAAACAGGATAATCTTTCTGCGAAAACACATACATGTTTTTGAAAAAAGTCGTACGTGTTTTCTGGAAAGGTCGTACGTGTTTTCCTGAATCCTTCCACCGAAAACAATAGCGCATGCTAAAATTTACAAGAAGCTCCACTTAAATGAGATGTTAAATGAAAAAGCCTTACTTTTTGTAGAGTCAACAGGCAAGTACAGTTTTTATACATTTCGTTTGTTCGTGTTCTCAGCTATTTTGTGTAACTTTGCGTATGCTTGAAGGCATATCAATTTGAAGCTGCCTATTCTTGCTTGCGTTACCTTGTCGTAATAATTGGCTCAAATAAAGAATAAGACTCTACAATGAGATGAATTGAACACATGAAAACTGAATATCAAAAATGTATGGATGAGGAGCCTTTCGACGGCTCATCGCCCGAAATAACGGAAATGACTGTCCGTAACAAAAGGCTACTACACCAACTCAGAGAAACGGATTATGCCGACAATGAGGCAAAGCAGCGCATCTATCGGCAGATGTTCGGAAGTATCGGCAAGGATGTTTACATCGACATAGACTTCCGATGCGAGTATGGGAAAAACATCTATTTCGGGAACAAGGTGATCGTGAACATGAACTGCACGTTCCTCGATAATAACAATATCATTATCGGTAACAACGTGATGATAGCCCCCGATGTAAAAATATATACCGCTACTCATTCCGTTCACCTCGCGGAAAGGATGCCGGAAAGGACATGTCCCGGAGCGTCCATCTGCGACACAATTGCCCGCCCCGTCCTTATAGAAGATGGTGTATGGATAGGAGGCGGCTCTACAATCCTTCCGGGTGTGACCATCGGTAAAAACTCTGTCATCGGAGCAGGCAGTGTTGTCGTGAAACATATTCCTGCCAATTCCATAGCTGTCGGCAATCCTTGCCGTGTAATTAAAAATATCGAAGATAATGATTAAAAACCTCATTTTTGATTTTGGCAAGGTCCTTGTAAATCACGATTTGCAACCCTTGCTTGAACGACATTTCGGGGATGATGAAGTGTCGCTAATCGGTTTTCACAAGATTCTATCAGATCCGGAATTTATAAACATGTGCGACCGTGGAATAATCCCGTTTGAGAAAATGATTGACGGAGCGATAAAAAGGTATCCTGAATATAGCGATGCCTTCACGTTTTTCAAGGATAATTATCTTGAAGAGATAACAGGAGAGATTGAAGGTATGCATGTACTTCTAAAAAAATTAAAGCAATCCGGATTCAAACTATATGGGTTGACGAACTGGAGCGACACAATCTACCGGGTCATGGAGAAATTCGACATATTCCAGTTGCTTCACGGTGTGGTAATATCGTGTGAGGAACATTTCATCAAGCCTGAAAAGGAAATTTATCTTCGCCTTTGTGACAAATATAGCCTTAAACCGTCGGAATGTTTGTTTACGGATGACAGAATGGTGAATGTGTTGGGTGCAAAGGCGATTGGAATGGAAGCTGTATTGTTTACAACAACCAAAAAGTATATTTTTGAAATAGAGCGAATTTTCGGGATCAAAATTGAACAATAATAGCTACAGCCAGTGATGGTGATCGCGCTCAATGAAAAGATTGTACGCTACCAAAAGCGAATAGGCTTACAGGGCTACGAGGGATTGCCCTTCGGAACGTATCTCATCCGGATAAATGAGAAAACATTCAAGATCCAACTCTCCAAATAACCGTAAGGCGGGTATGCTTCACGCACCCGCCTTTTACATTTGCATATCTCCCGTTTTTTTACGAATATTGCATATCGGTAATCAACAAATAAGATAAACAGGAATATGGGTATCGGGAAATGGATAGGTGGCGTCTTGGGATTTATGGCGTTCGGACCGCTAGGCGCTCTAGCCGGCATTATATTAGGCTCTTTCTTCGAGGAAGGGGCAAATATGACGGGGCAGTCTTTCGGTGGCGGCACCAATTACGATGATCAATATACACGAAGAGACCCATACGCCGGGGAACGTAACAGTTTCCTTTTCTCCATGTTGGTTATGGCATCCTATATCATCCGTGCCGACGGGAAGATCATGCATAGCGAGATGGAATACGTCCGTCAATTCCTTCGGAGAAACTTCGGCGAGATCGCCGTAAGCCAAGGTGAGGAGATATTGCTAAAGCTTTTCGACCAAGCTAAACGCATGGATCAGGAGAACAACATGGGATTCAAGAATACCATCCGGGAATGCGGAACCCAGATCGCATACAACCTAAGTTATGAGGAACGGCTGCAATTGCTCGCGTTCCTCGCCGAGATCGCTAAGAGTGACGGGAATGTGTGCGCAGCCGAGATCAATGCCTTGAAAGAGGTAGCGATGGCGATGGGAATGTCTGATAGAGAAGTTGAATCCATGTTGAACCTAAAAGGAAGTTCCTTGGACGATGCCTACAAGGTGCTAGAGATAGAACCGACCGCCACGGACGAGGAAGTCCGTGCCGCCTATCGCCGGATGGCCGTCAAGCATCATCCGGACAAAGTAGCCAGTTTGGGAGAAGACATCCGCAAGGCCGCCAACGAGAAGTTTCAGAAAATAAATGAGGCCAAGGAAAGGATCTATCAATCGAGAGGCTTGAAGTAAGATTCGACAAACAGTATTACTTACGAATTGTCAGCCTATTACATTTACCGATATCTTCTTTATGATGTAAATATTCTTTCTCCTTAATAGAAGTGGACAGACATATCATACCTTACAAAAAAACTTTTTCATATATATTTTCTAAATATTAGAAAACATTCATATCTTTGCCTCCGATTTTAGTAATCAAACTATCACATAGTTTGGTGAGAGGGAATCCGGTGTGAATCCGGAGCTGTTCCTGCAGCTGTAATCCTCATGAAGTTGGTTAGAAGTTCAAAAACCACTGTTCCTAAGTTGGAATGGGAAGGTTTCTAACCAGAGGAGAGCCAGAATACCTGCTAAAGTCTTACAATAACATCAAGCTTTCAGGATAAGAGCACGTGTCATACAAAAAACAATTCAGTTTATTTTTTGAGACATTATCAATAGAAGCTTGTTGTTTTATTTCGTGAACCAATAAAACACTATATGAGGCTTTTAGCATCTGCTATTTTAGCTTTGTGCGTACAATCCGTATGCGCCCAAAGCATATTGAAAGATCCGAAGGAACTTTCCGTGCTATTGAACGAGGTCGTGGTCACCGGTACGGGTACCGAACACTATCTGAAAGACGCCCCTGTGCAAACAGAGGTAATCACCGGCAAAGCCCTTGACAGTTACCAAGGACGCAGTATGCAAGATATTCTGGAAGGGCTGAACGCTTCCATCACCTTTAATCCGAGCGACATGGGTAGTGGCATCCAGATGAACGGATTAGGCAACGATTACATATTGATCCTTATCAATGGCAAACGGATCAACGGAGATACCGGCGGACAAAACGACTTGAGTATTATCAACCCCGCCAATATCGAACGTATCGAGATCGTAAAAGGTGCCGCCTCTTCCCTGTATGGCTCGGACGCTATCGCCGGTGTTATCAATATTATCACGAAAAAGAACCGGGATAAAGTGAGCCTATCGAATACGACTCGTGTCGGATCATATGGAGATATATTGGAAAGCGTACAAATCGGCTTTGGGCATAAGAGAGTGAATTCCACCACCTCACTTAGTACGACCCATACGGACGGCTGGCGAAATACGACCCAAGAATGGGACCATCACGAGGTAATGGATGGAACCGTGACACGAACCGTAAACCGATCCACGAACTTTACGCTAAGGGAGAACTTAACCTACAAAGTGAACGACCGGCTGAGCCTCTCGGCCGATGGCTCTTTTTACCAGAAATGGAATTATCGTCCGCACGGCGCATTCAAGTATTATACCTATGATCAATTCTACCGGAACTTCGATGTGGCCGGAGGAGCTAAATACACATTGGGAGGACTGAATTTTCTTTCGGTAGACCTAACTTATGGTAACTATAGTTATTTCTATAATTACCATCATAAAGATGTCACGAACTTCTTCGATCCGGAGACGGGTTTACGTATTACCCGTTATCCGGGGGAACATATTCTGGAAACCTCTCAACAACGTTTCCTAGGACAAGCCAAAAGCGTATTCCACCTCGGGGAAAACAATATCCTAAGCGCCGGACTCGAATATCAATACGATCATTTGAAATCTCCCCGGCGTATCGAGAACGGGAAAGCCTCCGTATTTACGGCTTCCGCTTATGTACAAGACGAATGGAACCCGACGGATCGGTTGAATGTGACGGTAGGTGGGCGCTTCGTCGTGCACCAAGAGTTCGGGGCTACGTTTACCCCTAAAGTCTCCGCCATGTACAAACTAGGCGACTTCAATATCCGAGCCACATACTCAAATGGATTTAAGGCTCCTACCTTAAAGGAGTTGCACGATGATTATATCACGCAGATCGGCGGCGGCCCGTGGAAACATTATTATGGTAATAAGGATTTAAAACCGCAAAAGTCCAATTATTATTCGGCGAGCGTAGAATATCATGCGTCGAACCTGCAGATCACGGTAACAGGATTCTACAACCGTATCAAGAACATGATCGCCCTGACCGAGATCCCGACAAGCGCCGAAGACCGATTGGATGAGATCGAGGCCAGCATGCAACACAAGAACTTATCCAAAGCCCGCTCTTTCGGGGGAGATGTATCGCTCACCTATCAAATCCTATCTTCCTTGGCTATTGGTGGAGGCTATAGCTATACGGATGCCAAAGCGCAATATACGGATGATCCAGCCGACCCGAATTATATGCTCTACACCCCGATCAACGGAACCTCATTCCATAATGCCAATTGGAAACTAGCATGGAACCATGCGTGGAAAAAGTATAAATTGGATGTCACCTTGTTCGGCCGATACCAATCCACCCGCTTTTATATCACGGACGGTGATGGAAAAAGTTATCAGCTATGGCGATTGAATACCCGTCATAACGTATTGAAAAAGAAAAAATGGAACCTAGATATCAATGTCGGTATCGATAATATCTTCGATTATGTGGATCGTACCCCGTTCGGACGCCATCGTGGAACTACGTCTCCCGGACGGACTTGGTACGCCTCCTTTATCGTGAAATTTCAGAATAAACATAAACTATAAACAATCTTAAAAGTTAAATGCGATGAACAAATTTAAGTACCTTTTGCTTGCGGCGAGTCTATTTGCCTCAAGCGCAGTTTTTACCTCCTGTGATGATGGAGACGACGACAATACCGCAAACCCGGCGGAAGAAGTCGTAAAGGCAAGTAAGAAACATGACACGGCGATCTTGTTGTGTACATTCGGTAGCACATTCAAAGAGTCTATCAAGACTTACGACGCAACATTGGCCGATTTCCAGAACGCATTTCCCGACGCGGACATCTATTTGTCATTTACCTCCCGTACTTGCGTGAATCGTGTAGAGGCAGAGACCGGTATCGCACGTTATCAACCGGACCTTTGGTTACAAGCTCTAGGAAATGCCGGTTACAAGAAGGTAGCGGTACAGTCCTTACACATCATCCCGGGTGAGGAATACCTAAGCTTGATGAATACGGACGTGAAGAAGAAATTCATGATCGAGTCTTTCCCGAGTGTTCAAGTCGTAAAAAGCCCTTGTTTGGTATACGACGAGGATGATGTGGAAGCCGTAGCGAAAGTCCTATACAGCCACTACAGTGATAAATTGGCTGATAACAAGAACATCCTTTTATTAATGGGACATGGTAACCCGGATAAAAACTATAACGCAAATACGAAATACACGGAAACAGAAGAGGCTATGCAAGCCTTGGCCGCTAACAAGAATGTATTCGTAGGTACCGTTGATTACGGAGATATGTTGTTCTGGCCGGAAGAAGGCGAACCAAATGAGGAATGTGTCTATTCCAAACTTACCAAATACTGCGAGGATCACAACTTAAAACCGGAAGAGATCACGATCTCCTTAGCTCCGTTCATGTCTATTGCCGGAGACCATGCGCATAATGACCTTTGGGGTATCGAGGAGGGTGATGATTTCAGCGCTGCCGCTCCTAACGCCGACGCTTGCTGGAGACTAAAACTTTTGAAGATGGGCTTCAAGATTGACACGAAAGAAAGCCATAACGGAAGTTTAGAGAACTGTAAGATCATAGGCTTAGGCGATTACGACGCTGTTCGTCAGATCTGGGTGAACCATCTAAAAGCATTATATAATGATGCGGAGGCTTGGGAAACCGGAGAAGACTACCAGTAAATAATTGAGAATTGAGAATTGAAAATTGGTTCAGTAAGTACTCACTAATTTTCAATTCTCAATTGTTCAGTGTGTATATAATTTCTTTCGATCAAAAATCGTCGCCCGTTTATATTTCATGGCGAAACGGATGTGATCGATAAATAAAGACCGGATCGCCGGATTCTCACCTAGAGGCTTTAAATAAATATCCACATCGAAACCCTGTTGACGTAGCCCTTTCTGCCAGAAATCCGTAACCGTATTTTCCGTACCTCGAATCAGTACGAACATAAAAGGAATCAACTGCACACGCTTATGACCGGCTTGGCGCATTTGCTCACCTACATCCTCGATCGCAGGGAAACCCTCACGGGTTCCGGTATAATAATCTTTCATTCCTTTGGTCTGGAACATATACCCCAATTTCGCGTAAGCCGAGTTACTGGCATGATAAGTTCCGTGCGCCACCAATAACTTAGCCCCATTTTTAGTCACTCCAGAAGGTGAGGAAACCGCTTTCATCACCGCCTCATAATCGGTATCATCATATAACAAGGGATTACCTACACGCAAATCCTTAAACAAACCTTTTCGCTGTTCCGCCTCTTTACGGATTGCTTCCATCTCCACACCCTCTATAATGATAGTCGGTTGGATTATCACATGGGTAAACCCTTGATCACGCAACTCCACCAAGGCGTCCGCCGGCAACTGAACCCAAACACCTTGCGCCCTCAACCGACTCACTACGCTACGGGCGCTATAAGCCTGCCGGACTTCCACGTCTGGGAAAGCCTCCTTGACACGCTTGTTCATCACATCGAGTACTTGGGTACGAGCTTCCGGGTAAGCACTCCCGAAATGTACCATCAAGATCGCTAACTTATCTCCCTTTTCCATGCTCTCCCGGATATCGGAAGCGTAAAACTCCCGCCCGGGTTTCGCCCATAATGAACAGGCGAACCCAAGCAGGAGTGAACAAACAAACATGGATCGTAAAAATCCCCTATACATTATTATATTAGTTGATAGTTGACATGTGACAGTTTACTGCTTGAAACGGACCAGAAGGCTGACGTAATAGGTACGGCCCGGGGTCAATGTAGCGTAATTGTAATTAAAGGGGCGATCGTCTACATAATCAAAAAGGTTCTCGATACCTACTCCCGGTTCCAACAAGAAATCGCCAGCTCTAAACGTATGGCTCGTATTGAGATTCCACAAGGAATATTTCGGCGCATATCCATAAGAAGTAGAATAACGTTCCCCTTGGATGCGTCCATTAAAATTCACGTTCAGCTTATACTTATTCCAAGTATGAGACCACATAGCCGCTACCGTACCACTATGTTTAACGGTCTTATCCAAAGGCTCATCCTCGTATACGTTCTTTCCATCCATGAAACTATAGCCACCATTCAAGGTAAAGCCCGCTCCCAGATAACTATTGAAGGTTACGTTAATACCTTTGATCTTCGCTTTATCGATATTCGCACGCATCTGTATCTCATCATAATCCGTACCATGGGCGGTGTTATAAGCATCCCGTTCCGCCGTATCCAATATCTTATAGTTAATCAAGCTACGTACGTTATTCATAAAAGCGGACACGGACAAAGAGAAATACCTCATCGTATATTCAGCGCTCAACGTGAAATTGTCGCTCTTCTCTGGGTCCAGATCCGGATTACCGATCGTAAGGCGAGTCGCTCCGGACGCTTTCTTCTCCGATTCCGTATACAGCTCTTTCAATTCAGGTGTACGGAAACCAGCCGCATACGATCCGCGGAAATTAAAACCGCCTACCTTATACAGCAAAGCCACGTTAGGAGTCGCATAACTCTTAAAATTCTCATGGTAAATATAGCGCAAACCCGCGTACGCTTGGAAATGCTCATTGATATTGATCTCGTCTTGCGCATAAAATGCGGTCGTGTACATACTTTTACCCGTTATGTTATCCGTCTCACTGCTCAGTAATTCTTTAATGAACTCCGCACCAGCCGAAAGCTTATTATACTTGCCCAAACGAAAGATTCCCTTGACATTCAAGTTATGGTAATGAATCCGTTTCGTCATATCACTCTCTCCGCTTTTCTTTCCATCAAAGAAATCCTTATACGTACTATGATTGTCCGACAGATAATCAGCGTTCAAATAAGAGTTCTTATTAATCATGTACTGAGCGCCCGCCCCATAAGTGAACGTCTCTCTTCTCATATCATAGTTGGTCGTATTCACTTTATCCATCGGCATCGGACGATCGCTGGAACGTCCGAAGAAAGTGCCACGCACATAAAAAGACAGACGATCCGTAGCGTCGTACGTGAAACGTTGGTTGATCACGTTCCGGTGAAATCCCTCGGAAGCTTGCTTATTGGTAGGAACCAACTCGCCTTTACTTTCCGTATAGGGATTTAATTGCCAACCATCGGCCCGTTGATATTGATAAGAAGTATATGAACCGAACTTCCCTACATTCACGTCCGCGTTGACCGACTGCAAGAATTGGTTCTTGCTACCATAACGGCTATTGCTCGTCACGTTCACCTTATTGCGGGAATCATCCGTGATGATATTGATAACGCCGGCGATCGCGTCGCTACCATACAAAGCGGAAGCGGCCCCGTTCAAGATCTCTACCCGCTTTACGTTAGACATATCGATACGGGAATAGGTATCATCGCCGGCCAAACGCTTGCCGTTTTCCAAGATAACCACGTATTTCTCCGTCAATCCGTTCATATTCATCGTAGCCCCCTGTCCGTTTTCCATAAATACGATACTCGGATTCAGCTTGGTCATCGCATCTTGGAAATTGGTTACGCTCGCCTCTTTCAAGTCTTTTCCGGTAAGCACTTTCACGGGAATAGGGGAATTACTCATGCGGCGATGCGAACCGGTACCGGTCACCACCACTTGATCGATATTCACATACTTTTCTTTCAGCTTAATAACGACATCTTTTTCCGAGTGATCCGTTTGATACACGCCTTGCTCATAGCCAAGGTAAGTCACACGAATACGATGTCTACCATCGGGAAGGTTCAGCTCAAATTTTCCGCTGGCATCCGTGGTTGTACCATTCAAGGATTCCGACACGCGGATATTCGCGCCCGGAATTGGTTCATTACTTTCATCCACGACCTTACCCTGTAAACGTACCTGCGCAAATGATACGTTTATCGCACAACTTACAGCTAAAGCCGCGCACAAACACTTTCTTTTCATAAACGATTTGTTATTATGTATATTTCCGCTTTCCTGACCCCGAGAAAAACAGCAATAAAAACGCTTGGCAGGTTTCCTGACTTACCTCGTAGAAAACGACCTTCCCGTCTTTTACAGACAGTGGTATAAGAAATGTTTTCTACTTTACAAAAGCTTACAGTAGCGGGCACTGCTCCGGATTCACACCGGATTCCCTCTTTATGACGAAACCGGATGGTTTTACGTCATCACCAAAACGGGGGCAAAAGTATGAATTATTTTATATAAACAAAAATATATCCCGGCTTATGTTCTTTAAAAGCTTTACAAAGAGAAGCTTACAACACACCACATCGCCAAAAAGGAAAACAAAAGCAATCATACAAGACACAAAGTTTTCCAAAACTTTTTACAACACACTACAAATTAATACCTTAACATAATTTAATCAGCAAAAAGTTTTCCAAAAAGAAAATCATATAGAGTAATAAGATACCTTTGCACGCATAATCAATCACAAATTAATCGACATCATGATACAGACAGTTGTTAAACGGGACGGGCGTATCGTTGGCTTTAACGAGGAGAAGATAGTAACCGCTATCCGTAAAGCCATGTTGCATACAGACAAGGGAGAAGATATGCAACTGATTCGCCAGATCACAGATCATATCTCATTCAAGGGAGAACCTCAAATGACCGTAGAGGCGATTCAAGATGCCGTGGAACTGGAATTGATGGCCAGTAGCCGGAAAGATGTAGCGCAGAAATATATCGCTTACCGGAATCAGCGAAGCGTAGCCCGCAAGGCGAAAACACGGGATATGTTCTTGGAGATTATCAATATCAAATCCAACGACATCACCCGTGAGAACGCGAATATGAACGCCGATACACCCGCCGGCATGATGATGAAATTCTCCAGCGAGACCACCAAGCCGTTTGTCGATGACTATTTATTGAGCGAAGAGGTCAAGGAAGCCGTATCAAACAACTATCTCCATATTCATGATAAAGATTATTATCCGACTAAAAGCTTGACCTGCGTACAACACCCGTTGGATCGCATCCTAAAATACGGGTTCTCCGCCGGTCATGGCGAATCACGTCCGGCTAAACGAATCGAAACCGCAAGCATCCTTGGCTGTATCTCTCTAGAGACCGCCCAAAACGAGATGCATGGCGGACAGGCGATACCGGCGTTCGACTTCTACCTAGCTCCTTACGTACGTAATAGCTTTATCGAGGAAGTAAAGACCTTAGAGGATTTATACGGACAGGATTTCTCCCACTTATATAATAAGCCTATCGACGATTACCTGACACAGACCTTGGATGGATTAAGCGGTGATAGACGCATCATACAACATGCCATCAACCGCACGGTAAGCCGTGTACACCAATCGATGGAGGCTTTTATCCATAATATGAACACGATCCATTCCCGTGGAGGCAACCAAGTGGTATTCAGCTCCATCAATTATGGAACCGATACCTCGGCGGAAGGTCGTTGCATCATCCGGGAGTTATTAAAAAGTACTTACAGAGGCGTAGGTAACGGCGAAACCGCTATCTTCCCGATCCAGATATGGAAAAAGAAACGAGGCGTAAGCTATCTGCCGGAAGACCGTAACTACGATCTTTACCAATTGGCCTGCAAGGTCACCGCCCGTCGTTTCTTCCCGAACTTCTTGAATCTCGACGCGACCTTCAACCAAAGCGAAGATTGGAAAGCGGACGATCCTCAGCGCTATATCCACGAGGTAGCGACCATGGGATGCCGTACCCGTGTATTCGAGAATCGTTTCGGACCGAAGACTTCTATCGGACGGGGTAATCTCTCTTTCTCGACGATCAATATCGTGCGATTGGCTATCGAGTGCATGCAGGTGGAGAACAAGGAGGAACGTATCGCCCTGTTTTTCGCTAAACTGGATCATATGCTGGAACTTACGGCTCGTCAGTTGCATGAGCGTATGGAGTTCCAGAAAACCGCTTACGCGAAGCAATTCCCGTTGTTGATGTCTTCCTTGTGGTTAGGCTCGGAAAAATTGAAGCCTAACGATTCGATTGCCTCCGTTATCAACCAAGGCACCTTGGGTATCGGCTTTATCGGACTGGCCGAATGTCTGGTGGCCCTTACCGGTAAGCATCATGGCGAAGATGAGGATTCGCAAGCCTTAGGTATAAGGATCGTTACGTATATCCGGGATCGTGCCAACCAATTCTCTGAGCAATACCAACACAATTATAGCGTACTGGCAACTCCGGCAGAAGGCTTGTCCGGAAAGTTCACGGGAAAAGATCGTAAGCAGTTCGGATCGCTCCCCGGTATCACGGATCGGGATTATTATACGAACTCTAATCACGTCCCGGTATATTATAAGTGCAGCGCCCGTCATAAAGCCGAAGTGGAAGCTCCTTATCATGATTTGACTCGTGGTGGCCATATCTTTTACGTAGAGATGGATGGCGACGCTACCCATAACCCCGAAGCGATCATGCGTGTCGTGGATATGATGGATAAATACAATATCGGATACGGTTCCGTAAACCATAACCGTAACCGTTGTCTGGATTGTGGCTACGAGAACTCCACCCCGAATCTGGAAGCCTGCCCGAAATGCGGCAGCAAACACTTGGACAAACTTCAACGCATCACCGGTTACTTGGTAGGAACCACCGACCGTTGGAACAACGCCAAGCTATCCGAGCTGAACGACCGTGTCACCCACAACTAATTTTCAATTACCATGTTGTCCATCATAGATATCATCGAAGATACCACCGTAGACGGTCCGGGATTCCGGACCGCCATCTATGCGGCGGGTTGCCCGAACAAATGCCCGGGTTGCCACAACCCCGAATCATGGGACATCCATAAAGGGAAGAAAGTAAGAACGGAAGAGATCGTGGAGAAAGTGCTGGCTGACGAATTCGCCAACGTCACCTTCAGTGGAGGAGATCCCATGTTCCAACCGGAAGGCTTCACCGAGGTAGCCAAGGCGATCAAGGCAAAAAGCCAAAAGACGATCTGGTGCTACACGGGATATAAATTCGAGGACCTGATAAAGAACCCGGCACAAGCCGCCTTATTATCCTATATCGACGTATTGGTAGATGGCCGCTACAAACAAACCCTTCGGGATGAGAGCCTTTTATTCCGGGGAAGCAGCAACCAACGGTTAATTGACGTACAAGCTTCTTTAAATAAAAAGGAAATCGTAACATACAAGTACAACCCTTTCATTTAAGGAAATTCTCCAATTATAGCCCGGATATTAACAAGATTTCATACCTTTGTCCCGAATTGGTTCCGTTTCACCCAACCGGGGTTACGGATTAAAAGGGAATCAGGTGTAATTCCTGAACAGTCCCGTTGCTGTGAAGCTCTATTTCAAACATTCCGGAAACACTTTCGCCACTGGTATATAAGGATATATATCGGGAAGGCTTTCGGGATGGGAGTCAGTCAGAAGACCTGCCAGTTAGGGAGAAGTCGTTCGCGAGGACAGAGCGGCTTGGTACGAATCATTTTCTAAACAGGTTTTAAATAATGGTGTTATCCTTTGCTAGAAAGGGATACCTCGCTTGCGTATTATCGATGCTGGCGATAGGTATGTCCCATGGACAAAGCAAACTCGACTCTATCCAACACTTGGACGAAGTTACGGTCACGGCCCGGAGTTTCAGCTTTAAAGAGGTAATTCCTTCCCAAAAACTATCGGGGAAAGAATTACAAAATTTGAACAGTCACACGGTAGCGGATGCTTTACGCTACTTCTCGGGTGTCCAATTGAAAGACTATGGGGGCGTAGGAGGTATCAAGACAGTAAATATCCGAAGTATGGGAACGAACCACATGGGTGTTTTCTACGACGGCATCGAATTAAGCAACGCGCAAAACGGACAAGTAGACCTTGGAATGTATTCCTTAGACAATATCGAGGAGATTTCTTTATACAATGGCCAGAAGAGCGATATTTTCCAATCCGCAAAAGATTTCGGTGCGGCCGGTACGCTTTATCTGCGTTCTCGTCGTCCTCGTTTCGAAGATGGAAAAACAACGAATATCCGTGCCACGATGAAAGTCGGTTCTTTCGACGTTATCAACCCCTCGGCGCTGTTCGAATATAAGATATCAGAAAACATAGCCGCCTCTTTCAGCGCCGAATGGTTAAGCGGAAGCGGTAAATACAAATTTCGTTACCGCCGTATCAACCCTGCCGGAGAGATCGCTTACGATACGACCGCCGTCCGGGAAAACGGGGATATCAACGCCACCCGCCTAGAGGCCGGATTGTATGGCAAGATGAGCGACGGTACTTGGAATCTTAAGTTCTACAACTACAATTCCGAACGAGGTATCCCGGGAGCTATCGTAAACAACGTATGGCGACGCGGCGAACGAGTATGGGATACGAACTCTTTCATGCAAGGCTCCTATATCAAAGAAATCAATAGTAAATTCAAGACACAGGTCAATGCGAAATACGCTTTCTACCGTACGCATTATGTGAACAACGACGACAAGCTGATTCATGTAGATAACCTGTATAAGCAACGGGAGATTTACCTATCTTCCGCTAATGTCTACTCCATCCTCTCGAACTGGGATGTCTCTGCTTCTTACGACTTGCAATGGAACAAGATGAACGCCGATATGTATGGATTCGTTTACCCGGAACGCTTCACCAACCTCCTTTCGGTCGCTACGGCGCTCCGGTTAGGAAAAGTAAAATTACAGGCCAGCGGACTGGCGACTTTTATCAACGACCGTGTAGAAGAAGGCCCCGCACCGAAAGCCCGGCAAATCCTTACACCCGCCGTATTCGCCTCCTACAAGCCGTTCGAGAAACAAGACTTTAATGTACGCGCTTTCTATAAACGGATCTTCCGTATGCCTACCTTCAACGATTTGTATTACGCCGATATGGGAAACTCCAAATTAAACCCGGAATACGTAACCCAATATGATGCCGGCTTCGCTTACACGAAAACATGGGAGAACCATCTTTTCTATCGCTTCAAGATACAGGCGGATGGTTATTACAACAAGGTGAAAGACAAGATCATCGCTTACCCCAAAGGCCAGCAGTTCCGTTGGACGATGCTGAATTTGGGTAAGGTAGAAATCAAAGGTATAGATGTCAGTACGGAAACGACCGTCAATCCGGTAAAAGATTTATTCGTCACGTTACGCGTACAATACACCTATCAAAAGGCCCAAGACTTCACGGATCCCTCGGATACCTATTACGGAGATCAAATCCCTTATATCCCTTGGCATAGCGGCTCCGCCATCGCACAAGCCTCTTTCAAGGGATGGAACCTCAACTATAGTTTCATATATGTGGGAGAGCGGTATAACCAGCAGGAAAATATCAAATACAATTATACGCAACCGTGGTACACCAGCGACATCTCCTTGTCGAAAGATTTGAAATTCAAATTCGGACTTATCAAGGCTGCCGTAGAGGTAAACAACCTGTTAAGCCAAGACTACGACGTGATCCTGAATTATCCGATGCCGAAACGAAATTACAAAGTGTCTTTAACGATCGAGATATGAAAAGACATACATTATATATAATAGGTATCCTGATCGGTTGCGCTTTTTCATCCTGCCGTAAGATCGAGATCGTAGTTCCATCGGAATACGAGCTGGTCTCCGATGGTATCCACCCCGAGGCGAATCCTCAAGGGATGTATTTAGTGAACGAGGGGAATATGGGAAGCAATAAATGTACGCTGGATTATCTGGATTACGTGAACGGTTATTATATCCGCAACCTCTACTCGGAACGGAACCCAAACGTGGTCAAGGAGTTGGGCGATGTAGGCAATGATATCCAGATTTACGGAAGTAAGCTATATGTTGTAGTCAATTGTTCCCATAAAGTAGAAGTATTGGACGCCCGGACTTGTGAGCGGATCACGCAAATAGACATTCCTAACTGCCGGTACATCCGTTTTTACCGGGGAAACGCCTATGTAACCTCTTATGTCGGCCCCGTGCAAATCGACCCGAATGCTCCACAAGGAGCCGTATATCGGGTAGACACGACCAGCCTGAAAATAGACGCTAAAGTCATTGTCGGCTACCAGCCGGATGAATTAGAGATTTTGGGTGAATATATCTACGTAGCGAATTCCGGAGGCTACCGTGCCCCGGAGTACGACAATACGGTTTCCGTCATTGAACTAAACCGTTTCAAGCAAGTCCAAAAGATTCCGGTAGGGATCAATCTGCACCGTATCCGTGCGGATAAATACGGTAAATTATGGGTAACTTCTCGGGGAGATTACGATACGGTACATTCCAACCTGTATGTACTGGAAAAGCGAAAAGGATATAATGAGATGGTGGTTACCGATACCCTGAATATCCCTTGCTCCAACCTTTGCATCAGCGGAGATTCCCTCTTCTATTACAGTACGGAATGGAACGTGAATACGCAGAGCAACACCATCTCGTACGGGATCATAGATGTCCGTACGAAAGAGGTGATCAGCACGAACTTTATCACCGACGGTAGCGAGAAAGACATCCGTATCCCTTACGGGATCATGGTCCATCCCTATACAAAAGATATCTTCGTCACCGACGCCAAGAATTACGTATCCAGCGGAACCCTCTATTGCTACGATAAGAACGGGATACGGAAATGGGGCGTACGTACCGGGGATATCCCCGCCCATATGGTTTTCCTTTATAAATAGAACAGCGTTATGAGACAAGTTTTATATCTATTCATTTCAGGTTTCCTAGCATTTCTATCCTGTACCCAAGACAAGATACAGATGGTTAGCTTGGGTATCGATGATGTCTATTATCTGCCCCGCATGAAAACTTATCTACTCAGCCCGGCCTTTACCGGCGACGAGTATCGGTGGACACTTCACCGGAACGGGACGGACTCTCTCGTATCTACCGAACGTTCTTATATCTTCCTCGCAAAAGATACGGGCACCTATCAGATGACCTTCGAGATCATCGATAAGGAGACCCCCTATAAGCACGATTTTCGTTTCGAGGTGATGCAGGAGGAAATAGAATATAGCCCTTATTTATCCAAAGTGTACGACTTTTGTCCCGCACCGGGTCAGTTTGTCAATACGATGCCCGAATACGAGGAAGGCGATACGAAAGAAACCATACTGAAAAAGGTAGAGGAGAATATCTCCGGTACGAACGACGTGATGATCTCCCTCGGAGGATACGGAGGATATGTTATCTTTGGTTTCGATCATACGGTCATCAACGTCAAAGGGAAAAAGGACTTTATGATCCTCGGGAACTCTTTCTATTCCGACCTACCGGAGTATCAAGAGAAAAAGGGAGGCAGTTGCGAGCCCGGCATTGTCATGGTCTCTTTCGACACGAACCAGAACGGCTTACCGGACGACGAATGGTACGAGCTGGCCGGTAGCGAGTACTATAAACCGGAAACCGTCAAGAATTATCGTATTACCTATGATCGCCCGGATCCCGACAAGATTCCCGAGCCGGACATGAGCCAGCAATGGAGTGATGCCACCTATCTGTCGTGGAAGGATAACCAAGGCAATACCGGCTATTTGCCAAAAAACGTGTACCACACGCAGAGCTATTATCCGGAGTGGATCGAGGAGAGCACCTTGACTTTTACCGGAACCAGATTGAGGGATAACGCCACGGACGAAAGCGGTACAGGCAAATACTACGTGCTCTACTCCTATCCATGGGGATATGTAGATAACCACCCGAACGATTATCAAGATCTAAATAGCTTCGATATCGAATGGGCCGTAGATGCGGAAGGTAATAAAGTAGAATTACCCGGTATTGATTTTATCAAGGTGTACACGGCGGTAAACCAATATTGCGGTTGGATCGGGGAAACCTCGACAGAGATCATCCGTGCGCAGGATTTACACATCGCCCCCCCCTCCATCATCGTTCCAGATCCGGTAAGCGAGCAAATGAAATTACAATATGATCAAGCAATCCTAAAAATAAAAGGCTTATGAAAAAGACGATTACCTTATTTCTCTGTACGTTCGCCACGAGCGGCCTAATGGCCCAAGGCAACACCTCATGGATGGCCGCCGGCATAGATCCGGTCCAAATGAGGGATGTACCGTCACAATCTTCCATCCTGCGTTCCACGGATATGGATTACAGTCAGGGTACATTTATCGTAAACGAGGACTGGTACGGCCATCAGAACAGTACCGTCAATTTCCTCACCCATGATGGGGAATGGCACTATCGTGTCTTCCAGACCGAGAATCCGGGTCATGAGTTGGGATGTACCACGCAATTCGGTACCATCTATGGCGATAAATTCTACCTTGTCTCTAAGCAAGAGCGCGATCCCGGGGCAAAAATCACCGGAAGCCGATTTGCCGTATGCGATGCCAAGACCATGAAGGTGATCAAGGAGTTCAAATATATCGCCCAAAACGCCGAGGGTAAATCCATAGCCGATGGCCGCTCTTATCTTCCGGTAGACGAGCACAAAGGCTATATAGGAACCAGCAACGGTATCTGGATCTACGATAGCGATAAGATGACGATCGGCAAACAAATAGAAGGTTCCGGAAATCCGAACGCCGATGGATACGGTGAATTGTATTATGCCCAGATCGGAACCATGGTACGTGCCAACGACCTTGTCTTTGCCGTCCATCAACAATATGGTCTATTAATAATAGACCCGAAAACCGATAAAATTATCCGTACCATCGCCGCCCCGATCGAGAAAGAGACCGTAAAAGGGCAAGAGAAGGAGATTCAACGAGGCTTCGGCTCTATCGTTCAGTCCAAGGATGGTACACTTTGGATCAGCATGACCCAGAATACGGCCGGGGATGGTTCCGCCTTGGAATATATGCTAAACTTGAACCCCTATACCTTTAAGGTGGACACGGTAAAGATCCCGTTAAGCGAGACCATCGGTGTCGTTCCAAACTCTTGGTACGCATGGACCGCCGACGGTTTCTGCGCCAGTGCCAAAGAAAATAAGATTTACTGGAACGGACAACCGAAAGAAGGCAGTTGGTTCACGGGGTATCAAATCTGTGGGTATGATATTGACAAGAAACAATTCTTCCAGCTAATCGACCTCCGAAAACAGGACTGGGATTGGCGCTTGTACGGAACCGGATTTCGCCTTAACCCAAAAACCGACGAGCTATACACCTTCTTGTATCATGAGTTCCAAGATCCTACGCACATGTTAGCTCGTATAAATAACAAAGGCGAAGTGGTACAAGAATATTCGATGATCGTCAACTATTGGTTCCCGGCTATCCCGGTTTTCCCGGATAACGCCGCACCGGTAGTATCTTCCGGTTTCCCTTCCTCTATCGTATTAACCGAGGAAAAGCCAGTCTATAAACTCGCTTTAGGCAATATGGTGACCGATGAGGACAATATGGATGCCGCCATCGTAAAATCAGTCTCATCCGTTACTCCCTCCAGCCCGATTAACGCGATCGTTCGTAATGACTCCTTAATCATCAGTACGACCTCAGATATCAAGGAATATCAGAAGGCTACAATAACCGTCCGCTTCAACTCGAACGGAAAGATCGTCACCAAGAACATGGTCGTAACAACCGAAGAAGCACCGACAAGCATAGAAGAGGTCTCGCAGCCGACCTTGAAAATCTATCCGAACCCGGCGGTTAACTCGATACAAATCAATATCGATACCCCGGCGAAGATAGAGATCTATACATCTCGCGGAACAATGGTCCGGAAATCCACGATCAATCCCGGAGAATCCATCAACGTAAGCGATCTATCCCAAGGCCTCTATTTCATCCGTATCATAACCGGAGGAAAGACAGAGTCTCTACGGATGATTAAGAAGTAAATATAAAAAAAATTCCGTACATTTGCGCCCGAATTGGTTCCGTAGTGCCTATTCGGGCGTACGGATTAAAAGGGAATCCGGTGAGAATCCGGGACAGTCCCGCTGCTGTGAAGCTCTGTTGAACATTCTAATACTACTTTCGCCACTGACGCGATAGGGTCGGGAAGGCATTAGGATGGGAGCTAGTCAGAAGACCTGCCATTCATTTCAGATTCATGTCCTCGTGGGTTAGGACATAGGATACACAGACAATATAAGAACAAAAAGAAAATGATGACAGACAAGGAAGTATTGTTGTTACGGCGCAAACTGGATCTTTTGCTCCGTACAGGAAAGTTGTTGATGGAAAGCGCCGCCGACACGAATCGTATCGAGCGAAACATGAAACGAGTTGCCGCCTTTATGGGGATCCCCGAGGAGAAGTTGCATATCGATATCCGGTGGACCATGATCATGGTAAACGTAAGCGATGAGCGAAACTCATTCTCCAAATTCCAGAAATGCGAGAAGCATGGCATTAACATGACGACAATCTCACAGGTAAGCAAGCTTTCATGGCGGGCGATCGAGCAAGATTATTCCTTGGATAAATATGAGGAAGAACTGGAGAAGATCGTTCACCAACCCCGGAATTATACCCCTTATATCGTAGCTATCGGAGCGGGATTCGCATGCGGAGGATTCTGTAAGCTATTCGGATGCGACTGGATGGCATTCCTATTCGCTTCCATTTGCGCTTTCGTCGGGTTTAGGGTACGGGCCCGCTGTGTCGAGGCTGGACTTAACGTATATATGAGTATCGCCGCGGCCGCTTTCGTATCCACCTGCTTGGCATACGCATCCTCCTTCTCCGGGCTATCCGACACTCCTTATCATCCATTATTAGCCTGCGCTTTATTTATCGTGCCGGGCGTACCCTTGATTAACTTCGTGGATGATATGCTAGACAATCATTTGCTTGTCGGCATCACCCGGGCCTCCAATACGGTCATGATGGTAGCCGCCATGACTTTCGGTATCGCATTCGCCATGCGGGTACTTGTCATGAATGATGTCGAGATAGATCATAAGTTCAGTGAATTAAATATGGTTCCACATGACCCGTACTACATATATGCATTAGCGGCAGCTATCTCCGCCATAGGCTTCTCCATGATATTCAATATTCAACGCCGATTATTATGGGTGGTAGCCGTAGGAGGTATCATTGCGGTATGTACCCGTAACTTTGTGAACTTCGAATTAGGTTATGGTCCTGTGATCGGCTCGTTTATGGGAAGCTTCGAAGTCAGCCTCCTTGCCGTAAAAGCGGTTCATTGGTGCCATGTTCCCAATCACGTATTGACGATTCCATCTGTCATTCCTATGATTCCGGGAGTACTCATGTATCGCTCATTACTGGCATTTATAAACCTGCATGGAGTAGTCGGTGAGGTCACAAACGCATTCTTCAACGGGATCAATTCCGCACTCATCATTCTTTGTATCTCACTCGGTGTAGCTGTCCCGAACATCTTCGCCCGTCGTTACATCGCCAAAGATCGCCAACGACATTTACAAGAGGAACTGGAAAAGCGCCGGGAAAGAGGAAAGTTCATTGAATGGTGAAAAAACTTTTCCATAAAGATTAGTCCGGGAAAAACTATCGCATAAGGATATGCCAAATTGTTTAACACGTTCAATATATTTAACATATTTCATTAAAAAAAGCCCTATCAATACTATACTTTTGTGATGTCTTGGTGATAGACGTTGCATTCTGCAAGTCTATAAAAGGGAATTTCGGTTAGATTCCGGAACAGAGCCCGCTACTGTAAAACCCGTAAAGAGGAAAGCTTCTTCATGCCACTGTCTTTTCTAAAGATGGGAAGGTCGCTTTCCGGGTTAGTCAGGAAACCTGCCAGATAAAAAAAGAAATAGATTCTCCCGGGATTTGGGGAACTAGTGGAACGATTACATTAGAGATGTAAACTGCGTAATTAATTTTTATACATTATGAGACACTTTTATTTGTTCCTGCTAATTGTTAGCGGGATTGTTTTGTGTGGCACCCGGACGGTCGCTCAAAGTAGGCCATCCGAGGGAAGTTCCAGAGTCATATCCGGTACGGTCGTAGATGAAGACAACAAGGCGATGGCAAACATTGTCATTTACATTAAGGGTACGGATATACGGGTTATTTCAGATACGGATGGGTATTTCTCCTTATCACTAAAGGACACGAAGGACCACGTACTAATCACCAACAGTTACAACACCGTCTCGGCGATCCGGGATATTCCCGCGGGAGAAGGAAATTACGAGATGGAGATTCAGTTATCTTACAAACTATTAGGATTACCCGAGGTAGATATCGTCGGGGCAAAACCACAGAGTTATAACTCCGACATCGCTAATTCGGCTACCCGTATGGATATCCCCGTGATGGAAATACCCGGAACCGTAGGCATAGCGACCCGGAAATTATTGGAAGACCAACAGGCTACCACCATGACCGAGGCCGTAAGGAACCTGGGCGGCGTGAAAGGCGGACCTTCCGGCGAGGCTTCCAACATCAACGAGGTCTTCTCTTCCCGTGGTTTCTCCATGACGAACTCCCGTAACTATTTCAGGAACGGGGTACGATACCTAAAGTTCTCGAACGACGCGCTATCCAGTATCGAGCGTATAGAGATCCTCAAAGGCCCGGCATCTGTCCTTTATGGAGCGGTAGAGCCCGGAGGTATCATCAACTTTATCACCAAGCCGACCTTATATACGCCCCGGTATGGCGCTACAATCAGATACGGCAGTTACGACTATAAGCAAACCTCTATCGACATTTCCGGCCCGCTGAACACCAAAAAGCCCATCCGTTACCGCTTGAACGGAATGTATGAAGATGCCGACAAATTCAGGAAACCGCAAAACAGCAAACGATACGACATCACCCCAGTCATCGACATTGACTTAGGACGCAAGACCACCCTTAATATCGATGCCGATATCTTCCGGGATAAAAGGACACAGGATCCGGGCGTTTTGCATATCAACAATGAGGTGATAGATAACGGATTCAAGACATTCCTTGGCGAACCGTGGGCCTATGGCAAGTTTACCAATAATAGCGTTGGTTTCCAGTTGACCCACCGTTTCAACCAGAACTGGTCATTCAGAAGTTCCGCCCGCCAATATTTCACGCATGAGGATCGTCTGTATTTCCAGATGAAAACCCCTCAGAAGGACAGCACGATTACCCGCCGTTTGGCACATTGGGACGCAAAAATCAATTATACCAATGTATTGGAGGAATTGAACGGCAGCTTCAAGACGGGCTTCATCCAGCATAAAGTAATAGCGGGCTTGGAATACGGATGGCTTACCAACCGAAGGAAAGTAAAAGGGAATATGTACACCCCGATTAGTTATGTTCATCCGGAATATTCCGAAGAACCAGTTGATTTCGAGATGGAACAGAGTACAGACTTACGTATCACCCAACGTACCTACGCAATCTATCTACAAGACCAAGTAAGCTTTTCCGATCAATGGAAGTTATTGCTTGGTGCCCGTGCGGACTGGGTAAACGATAAACAAGATAATTATATTAAGGATAAAAAAACGGATGAAAACAACTTTGCCATCTCGCCTCGTGTGGGTCTTGTTTATCTGCCCATGCCCGACTTGAGCCTATATGCTACCTACAGTCAGTCTTTTGTCCCTCAATCCGGGCAAACGAAGGATGGCGAGGCATTCGACCCGATTACCTCTAAACAATGGGAAGCGGGAGTCAAGAAATCATTCTTCAACGATCGCTTGAGCACCGGCCTAGCCTTCTATACCTTGTCGAAGACCAACTTGCCGACGATAGACCCAGAAGACGAGGAATATAAGATACTGATCGGCAAGCAGACCAGCAAAGGTATAGAGTTTTCGGTAAACGGAGAGATCACTCCCAGTTGGAGCGTAGCCTTCAATTACGCATATACGCATGCCGAGGTAACGAAAACGAACGACGAGACCTATCCCGTAGGTACGCAACTGGCCAATATCTCACCAAGCCAGTTCAACCTATGGACCTCCTACCTAATCCGTAAAGGCCCGGTTAAAGGCTTATCTTTCGGCGGTGGTTGGTACTTCCAAGGTAAATCCTACGGAAACATGGCACATACGATCGATCTGGACGCCTATCATCTGGTTGACTGTTTCGTGGCTTACAAGCGCAGTTTCTACAAGATCTCGGCGAACTTGAAAAACGTATTCAACCAAGAATATTATACCGGATCCCAAGGGAACTATCTTTTATTCCCCGGCTCGGCCAGGACGCTGATGGTTATGCTAGCGGTCAACTTCTAAAAAAGGCACAAGACATGTCGCATAATTCGATCATTAGAAAGATCATAGTAAAGTTACATTTATACACCGGACTCATATTAGGGCTAATAATAACCCTAATATGCCTCTCCGGCACAGCGATCGTGTACAAGCCGGAACTTGAAAAACTATCTGTCAAGGATATCGCTTTTGTCAAGCCAGCCTCCCGAACCGTGTCGCCGCAAACTTTGCTAGAGAACGTAAGGCACGAATATCCACAAGCTAAGATCAATAATATGGTCTTATACGGAGGCGAGGATTGCGCCTACAGTTTCCGTACTACATTCCCGGATGAGAAAGGCCGTATCCAGATCTATGTCAATCCCTATACAGGGGAAGTTACGGGAGTGGACAGATACCGGCATAAGGTTTTTCAATGGTTATACGACTTTCACGTGAACCTGCTATTGAAAAAGCAAGGAGCGACCATCGTCGCCTTATCGGGATTCCTGTTGATTTTCCTAACTCTCTCCGGCTTTCTATTATTACCCAAGCGTCGTATCTTCTCCGTGAACAGAAAGATGGGCTTGAGAGCCAAGCTTTTCAAGTCGCATTCCATCATAGGTATATGTACATCCCTCTTTTTGCTGGTCATCGCTTTTACCGGCTCTTATTTCGGGTTCAAGAAAGAATATCAATCTTTCTTTGAATCCATATCCGCAGGAAAAGCAGTCGCACCGGCACCAAAAACAGATAAATACACAGGTGATTGGGTATCATTGGATTCCGTTTTAGCGACCGCCCAAGAAGAGTTCAAAGAGGGAACCCCGACAATGATCTTCTTCCCGAAAGACAACACGTCTGTCTTCTCCGTACGGATGTATCAGGAAGGGGACTTCGAAAGAACGGGAAGCAACCATATCTACATCCATCCTATCACCGGAAAGGTCGTCGCCACAAACCTATGGAAAGACAAACCGGCCGCCGAGAAGCTTGTCCGCTCCATGTACTTTGTCCACTTCGGCACTTTCCTCGGGCACTTCTCCAGAATCCTATGGATCCTCATAAGCCTAGCCGTACCGTTCCTCTATTTCACGGGAGTTTACCTTTGGGTTATTCGCAATCGGCAGAAACATTTCCCTTTCCGGTAAACATAAGTCCAGTAAATCGCATCGCATAAGGAAATTTCGTATATTCGTAATATTGTGTAATTAGGAAAAAAGAAATGTCATGGCACAAATAACGATTCCTTATGCGGTAGCGGATTTTATATTTACGGGAGCGTAAATTCTATTATGTGGATAAAACGAACTTTATCCCCAGATTGGAGAATTATAATGCCCCGGTCTTCCTGCGTCCCCGTCGTTTCGGGAAAAGCCTACTCGTATCCACTCTTGCCTGTTACTACGATCGCACCAAGGCCGATCGCTTCGAAGAATTGTTCGGCGGCACTTGGATCGGGGAATACCCAACGGAGGAACATAGCCGCTACATGGTCGTGCGTTATGGCTTCTCCGCTATGGTCATGGCCAATGACATGGAAGGGTTGGAGCGGAATTTCAACCTCTTGAACTGTTCTCCAGTAGAAATCATGGTAACACACAACCGGGACTTATTCCAAGACTTCCAGTTTACCACCAAAGGCAATGCCTCCCAAATGCTGGAGGAGGCTTTGGGGTACGCCCGCGAGCATGGCCTTCCAAAAGTATATATCTTGATCGATGAGTACGATAATTTCACCAACCAATTATTGACCGCCTACAAGGACCCACTGTATGAGCAAATAACCACGAAGGATAGTTTCCTGCGTACCTTCTTCAAGGTTATAAAGAAACGACGAGTTGCCGTATAACGTTCCCGACCTATCCAGTAAGCTCAATAAGAAGAAGTTCTTCGATAAGACCTTTTATCCTGTCAGCCTCTTCTATCTGGGTATGACTACGCTACGTAACAATTATCGCATGGTAGCCCAACCTCACGATGCGCAGTATCTACATGGACTATTATAACGAGACGAACCATATAGAAGGTGGTGCCCCCCGTTATGTACCCACCTACGAACGCTTCACGGAAGACCGCTGTTTCGAGCCGTTGGTGCAAAACTATTTCGAGCAGTATCTCGGGCAGTTCCCGGCGTAGGTGTTCGACAAGATCAACGAGAACTTTATCCGTTGCTCCTTCTTCGAGCTTTGCTCCCGCTACCTAAGCAGCTATTATACGTTCGCCATCGAGCAGAACAACTCCGTAGGCTGTTCCAATTTCGAAATGACCGGCATACCCGGCACAAACTATTATAAAGATGACCGATTGGTGGAATTCAAGTATTTCAAGGCGAAAGAGGCCGAACACATGCTGGCGCTAAACGATCCCCGCCCCGAGGACGTGGCGCAAGTACGTGCTTACGCCAAGGATACCAAACAGAAATTCCCTGTATATAATGTACGCTCGTACATTGTATATATCTGCGCTAATAAAGGATAGAAATGCTGGGAGGTTACCGAATAAAGCCTAGCCGTACCACTCCTCCATTTCACGGAGTTAACTTCATCGGCAAAGTAAGTTAACTCCATCGACAAAGTAAGTTAACTTAAATGGCAAAGTAAGTTAACTTACCAAATCGGGGTTTCCCAATCATATAAGAATCCACTAACCAAAAGTAAATATTCCGGCAAATTCCGATTCTCGGACCACTTCATCTCTATACCGAACAACTCCGAGGTAGTACGTCCCAGATCGAACCCACAGGCCTCAAGGGAACGACGAATCCGCAAGGGGTAGCGGCAAGCCTTACCAGATCTACGTGTACACTCTTCCCAAGGGCAAAGTATACAACTACCGGCATAAAACGCCCGCCCATTATATTCCTCCTCCAACGCAAGAAGACGTTTATCCAATCGGCTCCTTTCCCTATGCATCAACTCTTGCCCCGCTTCCACCGCATCCGGCACATCCAATACGACAGGAGTAATCTGCGTACAAACAATCAATAGATTCCGAAAACCGGATAAATAGTCCTCCGAATCATTAAAAGGCGGACAACTCCAACAGTTTCCATACCTACGGCACTCCCGGCAATAGGCCATGAAACGCCGCTCATCCCGATAACGTAAGATATAATCATCCACAGGGATGGTTCTTGTATAATCGTAACTTTTATATTCGATCATATGAAAAGAAAATTTTCTTGTAAAGAAATAAAAAAATCAGCAACTACATACATTATAATACAGGGAACACAGTACAGCTACACGTGAAGCTTTCAATGAAAAAACAATGGCATGGTATTATGGTGGTATACTCCGGGATCGTCGCAAAGAACGCAAATTAATCCAAAAGCTAGCTTGTAGTCCGATAAAAGATATATGATCTTACCATTATAAGATGTATGATCTTACCGTTGTAAGATGTATGATCTTACCGTTGTAAGATGTATAATCTTATCGCCGTAAGATCATACATCTTTCACGGAATCTGTAACGCTAGAGTACTCTCAAGAGCAAGAGAGAGCACTCTAGCGAAATCAAGAGATGATTTACTTCACAACAAACTTAACAGAGACTTTCTCTGTACCTTTTACCGCTGTAAAGCCATAAACACCTTTATTCAAGTTTACTGTTTTCACGTCATCAGAAGAGGTGATCGCATAAGTAGATACTACAGAACCTGCGGTGTTCGTGATGTAACCGGTATAACCGGCTAGATCTTTTACACGCAAGGTATTGTCGGAATAAGAGATGTTTGCGGCTGCAACCGCTGATTTCGTGGCTGTACTGGTTACGGTTACTTTACAGTACGTGTTATATTGACCATTAGCTGTAATTAATTTGATTTCAGTTGTACCCGGAGCTACAGCCGTAACTTTACCCGTTTGGTCAACTGTCGCAACAGCAGTATTCTTAGAAGACCATACCGCACCAATCAAAGAAGCATAAGTAGTTTGTACAGATGCTGTTAATTGTTCCGTTCCGTTTCCACTTAAGGATATGGCTTTCTTATTAAGCCAAATGATAGGAGTTGCCGCTACTAAATTATCACCCGGTTCTGTTCCCGATGTCGTTCCCATAAAACTATTCCAGCTCCAAGCATCCCAAGTACCATTCTGAACTTTACGGCTTGATGCCCCGTATCCGGAATAAGAGAAATCTTGAGCATAGGAATCACGAACGAAATAACTCCAATAACCGGAATACCAACCAGCGAACCAATGAACATTTGATGCTGTTGAAGCTGTCCAATAGTCATAATCATAATATGGACCACCTGAAATATTTGCATCAAAAGGATGATAAATCACGCCATCATCTTCACCCTCCGAAATTGCGGTAGCAGCCATTTCCTCTGTAGTCTCTTTATCATAAGGATATTTGAATTTAGCACTTGCTCCCTCATAATCAAAGGTCACCTCTACATCACTCCTAAATTCGCTATATCCAATACCATTAATCGTTGATCCCATCCAACCGGTGTATTGCACTAAACCGATCAAACGAGGATCCGCTTTCATTACTGCCTCAAATAGGCTCAATCCAGAAATAGTATCTACATCAGCAGACCACCGATATCCCCAAACCATATTATCTGGTACAGTTTTATTCGTGTCATGCCAAGTCAAAACTATAGCCGCACGGTTTTCACCATCACCTACCCAGAAATCAATACTGTCAAAAGAAAAAGTACGGTTACTCCTTGCGGACATCAAAGCCGCTTTCTGTTTTTCCGCCGGTAAATCCGAACGTAACACACCTTGTACCATACGCTGTGCGCTGATACTTCCCGCCATTAAG
>ULTS01034328.1_pt1 | contig 28349 bp, 54 predicted proteins | sample 1957821 | NCBI WGS metagenome assembly ULTS01 (sample SAMEA4835741, study PRJEB28245) | human gut metagenome | biome: gut microbiome; material: fecal sample | place: Denmark | collected 2008
CTTTTTGATAGATGTTCAAGAAATCGTACTTAATTATTTTATCAATTGCGTTTTCAATAGCAATTTTCTTTTCTTCTGAAGACATTTCATCAGAAACATTAGCGAATCTATCTAATTTGCCGCAACAATCGTAATTATGTTCAATGTCGAACATGAACCAATCATCAAACTGAGTGAAAGGATTGTAAGGATTGTCAATTGTTGTTAAAGCACATTCATTTAACATTACTTTACGCTGCTCCTTTCAAGTATTTAGAAACTGTTGATGTTGAAACTCCAAGTTTGTCTGCGATTTGAGCAATTGTGTAAGAAGACGACAATGCTTTAATCTGTGCAACCTTTGCTTGATTGATCTCTTTTGATGTTTTCGGCATTGCTCTTTCTCTTAATGAATCAGCATCACAATTGTTAAGTATTCTTTTAAGTATCGTTTCAGATACAGCACCAGCTTGAATAGCTTCCCATTCTTTGTCAGTGATCTGGATGTTTCGATCTCGTCTGGATACAGAACCAACTTCCTGTCTATATTTAGTAAGAGCCTGTTGTCCAGCCTTTTTAACGTCTTTCTTACTAAGCTCTGAACCTGCTGCCTTAGCAGCTGCCTGTTTCTCTTTAACGGTGGCTGCTGCTTTAAGGTTGGCAGACCGTTCCCGGATAGCGTTCTTCTCTGCGGTATTGAGTTTATCCATGAGAGAGTCGTATTCAGCTCGATACTTAGCCTTAGCATCCTTGTTGTACTCGATCTTGCCTGTGGACATCTCTAGCTTACGAGCCTCATTGGCCAGTGACTTCATACTGTTAGCATAGTCCGCATATACGAGCTCCATAGGATGGCGACGGGAGGATACCAAGGTATAGGCATCATCAGTTTCTGCCATCTGCGTACTCTTCTGGGTATGTCTCTTAGTAACTTCAGTCACCTCACCAGTACGCTTATTGGTCTTCTGTACTGTATACTCCACATCATCCGCCGTCTTCCATACGAGTGCCCCCTCTGGTCGAGATGGGTCATACCAGGGCTTACCTTTAATATTGTATCTAGGGGATCCCTGTCGTTTGTCTACGTCATACTCACCCTTTGCTCTGGACACGATAGTTGATGCACCACCACCATTATCGCCACGATACTTCTTCTTAAGGTATGCGATGTCGTTGTCTCTCTCACTGGCTTTGTAGTCCAGTTTATGCTTCTCAGCATCAATGATAACCATACTGTGACGTACAGCTTTCTCCATGTCCTCTGGTTTAGCCCCATATAATGTCATATCAGTGATAAGGTTCGAGATCTTACCCATTTCAAGCTGCTTGGTATGTTCAGACATTACACGATACTCATTACCGTTGCGATAGTAATGTTTCTTACCATCTGCATCTACAGATGTTTCGGTAGCTCCATAAACAGCTTTATTATCGAAGCCAACTAATCCCTGAAGCGGTGGGGTTGAAGTAATCTTTACCTTACCAGCTCTATCATGAGTAGGTATACACATAACTGTATCGCCATCGAAGTCGGCGCCAGACAAACGTTCTGCTACTTTACTGTTGATACCAATAGCGTCTCTGGCGTCTTTGCCAATAACTTTGATTCCCTCTTTATTACGGTTGTTAACTGTAAGGATTGGAATCTCAAATGTACCACCATGGGGGTAGCGAACCAGTGCAAGTCTTGTACCATCGTCATAGTTCGGAGCATATACTTCTTTATCACTAAGACTTGTCATTGGTAAGATGACATGATATTTTTGGCCTGGTAATGCTGCCGCTTGTAGATGAACAGCCGCCGAATCACAGCTTTCTGCAAACTTATGCAAGTAATACTTCTTAACAGTAGGGTTCTGAAGTGCACAGATCTCAGCATACTCTTCCATCTTATTGGCTTTGGCAATACCAAGCTGCTTTTCAGCCATCGCTTTGCTCTGCTTCGATAAGAACTGTGATGGTAACGCATCTTTCCATTCGGACCAGTCACCCGCATCTGCACGCTTGTTGATAAGACCAAGTTTTTTATTAGGGTTATCAGACGATCCAGTGATACGCTCACCAGTTTTAGAGTCATACCAATACTGGCCACCCAGATCAGCATCTTTGATAGCAGATCCGAATGGATTGTCTGGATCGTTTTTGATTCTTTTCAGAACTGTGTTGCCATCTGGTCCACATGCTGGTGTTCCTTTATGTTTGTTCGTATTGAAGATGACGTCTACTCCCGGCGGGAAGTCTTTATCGTCCCCATAAACAGCCATACCTTTAAGATAGTGTGTGCCGTCAACCATAATACGAACCTGTGAATATCTATTTTCCCCAAGGGATAGATCATTTACATTTCTTCTAAGCTCAATTGTTCCGTCCTTCTCTACACCTCCGTCTTCTGCGTAGCGAACTTTAAGACGTTTCGAATCCAGACTCTCCGGATATGTGAATTTCTTTTCGTATGTATCACCGCCATCTCTTGAAATGTACTCATTGATGGAGTGAATTTTGTCATAATCATAAATTTCTTTATGCTCAGTTCCAGGTTTGCACAATACTTTCAAAGTTGTCTGCTGTCCTGGATTCGTAACCTGAGGGACACGTCCGCCATACTGAACATACCCATCTCTCTGAAGAATATAAACAGCTTGAGCCAGCTTTTCTTTTGAGATGTTAAGCTCCTGTGGAACACCATTACCAATATCCACCATCCCGTACTTATCTACCTGCTTCTTCAGGAAGTCAGCGGTTTCTTGAGCTTTACGCATATTGTTCTCAGATTCTGAGTTGAGCCATGAACGAACTGTAGACTCACGAACTCCCATCTGTCGTCCAATCTCGGTGTAGCCTAGTCCGTCCTCGCGTAAAGATTTTGCACGATCTACAACTAATGCTCTACGTTCAGCTGTAGCTAACGCTTTCTCTGTTCTGTACTGAGTGGTGGTCAATCCAAAAGTATTCTTAATATTCTCCGGTGTCTCGGTCCAACCACTCTTCTTAAGCTCTTCAACTCTGCCTAAGAAATCGTTAGTATGCTGATATGGATCTTCTCCGGATCCCCAAGGGTATCGGCCAGAATGTCTTGGCGTTCCGTAATGCTCAAGGAACTCTTCATCATCCATTTCAGCCGAACCCAAATACGATAATATTTCGTCTGCTAATACTGACATGTCTTAATCCTCTCGATCATCATATTCCTGTAACACTTTATCCAACTGCTTGATCTTATCCATGATTGGAACGATATCTTCCGCGGTTGGGTTGAAAATATCAACGTCGTCATTCTGATAGATTCTACATTCGATGCCTGCTAACTGGTCAGGACGGAAACGATACTCCAAACAAAAAAGAGCAACGTATACTAACAGCTGCTTCTTGTGCACCGGTCCTTTTCCTGTTTTTAAATCATGGATTCGTAAGAAATTATCTCTGAAAGATATTGCGTCTGCGGTTCCGTAGAATCTCTCCGAATAATACAGAATTACTTCTGTTTGCATCTTGAATCCGATTGCATCGTTTACATATGCAGATAATGTTTTCTTTGATCGAGGCTGTCTGATGCCAAGATCAATTGTGTCTTTCGCCCATGCGTGCAGTTTAGTACCAATCGCTGCTGCTCTCTTAGCCTGTAAAATATCAATGGCTTTCTCAACGCTGTAACTTAACCATGCTGGTTGACTTGCGCTGAATGGTGCGTGTGATCCTTCAAGTTTTGAATGCCTGTTGAAGATCATGTAGTATTTCCTCCTCGTTCTCAGGATATATGAATCTCGCAAATGACATTTCATTCATTCGGTCGACGTAATAATCCTGGTTTGGTCTGTGGCTCGCAGTACCACTTTTTTTGCATTCTAAAACCGCCCATCTGTCATTAAATAAAATGAGCAGATCAGGAAGGCCTTGAATATAAGTTGGGTCTGTCTTCATAACCAAACAGCCGGGAAATATTTTTTTCAGCTTTTTAATAAGCTTTGATTGAAATTGACTTTCCAACATTTTGGTTTCTCCTTTCGATGACAGATTGGACTGACAGGATTCGAACCTGTGACTGACTAACTGGATACTAACAAGGTTAAACCAGGTTGCTCTCCCAAACTGAGCTACAGTCCAAAACTAAAGAGAAGGTGTTGATGTCGTCTAAAATGCGAACTTCTCACACCTCTCCTCTATAAAAGGCGTTGTTTTTCACGCGAATTTTAAAATGCTTGAAAATATGGTGTTAATGCAAAAATAAGAGCCCTAGATTAACTAGAGCCCTAAAATATAATTTTATTCAGTTGCATCGTTAGCTGATGCTTCCATCTCAGCTTCAGCTTTGTCCAAAATATCTTTGATACGTTTCCGCTCATCCATAATCGCTTGCTTGATGGTGCAACCATTGCAAACGAGTTTCACACGATCACATAAAATATGTTTATTGTATTTACATTTCAAAAATATCACCTACCTTCTACTTGCCCCATAAATATGATCGTAAGTCGGAACCAGATCATCGAGATTACAATGGAGCGCAACCGCTATGTTGATTAGATTCTTTAAAGTTGGAAATCTCTTTTTGTTCACGTATTGACTTATACATGCTTTCGTTATACCAGTTCGTCTTGCAAGTTCGTTTTGCCCGATTCCAAAAATAATCATTGAGTCTCTAAGATTATCACCAAAAATATCAATGAACTCGTCTTCGCTCAATTTAACCACCTCCACCACAAAACGTTTTTGTAATACGATTATTTAATTGTGAACACCGGCTATTTTTTCTATATTTCCTATTTTATTTTTCACGTAATAATTAAGGGGTTAACAATTAAATAACAAAAATAGGGTTTTTTTCCGTACAAAAACTAGTTATTGTACGTACAGAAACCTATTTAAGGATAGTTATTGTACGTACAGAAACCATCATTCAAAATCCATCTCTTCGCGATACAACGCTTGTAATCCGCTTCTAAATATCTCCGATTTAGATTTTCCAGTCTTTTCAGACAAAATATCGAGCAACATTTTGTCAACTTTGGATAGCCTCATTTCGAATCGTGTTCCCATTATATCTTCTTTCTTTGGTCTTCCGCCTCTATTTTCCGCATCATTCATTCTAACATGCTCCTAACTTTCGTCATCGTTTCACTTTCTCCAGTAATAACGTCATATTCACAATCTGCTGGAATCACAACAACTTTATTATCATGATCGGAATTTATCTCAGCAGCAAGTCTTTCTTGTAACTTTTTCAAAGATTCCTCATCGTACATACTATCCGGTCTAACCACAAATATCATTTAAGCATCACCTCCAAATCTTCCCGGTTTCCTTCTCTTTCAACACTATTCTGTTCTCCACATGAAATCCTGCAAGTTCACAAATATCAAAGATAGAATTCAGCAGCTTATAGAATTTCTCATCCGATTTATCAAAGCTCCGTTCTTTATTCTCTGTATTCTTAATGGCTTCATATGCTGTCGGGTCATAATATCCAGACCCATTTCTTCGTATTTCGTTATCGTTCAATTTTCTTAATCTTACCTTTCATAAATTCTCTCAAGTCCTCAGACTTAATATGATACCAACCATCCACGTTGTACCTCAAATAACGCAAGTACGCCCCGACGCTTCCTTTCTTTGGATCATACGGGTTCCGTTTCATCGCCTCTGTCAGTGTCACGCATTGTCACATCCTTTCCTGAATACCAGCCCATTTGCTTCATTTTCTTCACAAATAACTTCATTTCATAACCTGTAAGACCTACTGCTGCACTAACGCCACATGTTGAATCATACGACTGGATAATGTTTTTGCCAGAACCCTTGTGCAAAATATCAACCGAATGAACATATTTGTATTTCGCATCATATCGCTCATAATAAACGACATGCTCATTCTCTATATTTTTACAAAATCCAATCTCAGCAAGTTTCTCATCTACACTTTTAAATAGTTTCATCGATCTATCTTCCTTTCTTTCAAAAATAAAAGACCCAACGCATATCACGCTGAGTCCTCCGCTTCCAATTTAACTCCACCGTACTCCCACAGATCACGCTTCAGCTCGTCCATGTCCAGTTCGCCGTTTTCCCACTTCTCGAAATATTCAAGGACATACTGCGTGAACTCTGGAATCCGCTTAGCATAGCTCTTCTTCCAATAATGATCCATTAAAACCTCAAGCGGCAACACTAGCATCAATGTCACCGCCTGAGTCATAGCCTTTTCTGTAGCTGCTTGTTTGGCATCATCAATTCTTTTACCAAGAGCTGCATCAATCATAGCATCCAGCTGAGCCTGTGTGAGATTATACGTGGCAGTCTTACTCTTCTCGGTTTCCCGTTTCTGCCTCCGCATTTCTGCTCTGCTCATCTAAATATGCCTCCCATGCCGAATCAAACATATTGGCGATTTTCTCGTGTTTGAATCTTTCTTCTCTGCATTTACATATGCGATCTACTACTGCAAACACACAAAGAAATGCTACAAATATCAATAATAAAATCTCAAAAAATGTCATTCCATATAGCCTCCTAAGCAAATATCTTCAATTTTATCTGCTTCGATCTCTTCAATCCTGATTTGTAATGCGACATCATGTGGTGTACTGACATTTGAATAATCTTTAAGCGTTTCTATTTTATAAATATCATTGGCGAATACATCTCTTGCATTTTCAGCTGTTTCTTCATCTGTAAAAATTCCGAAAACGTGTCCTTCATATCCGTATCCTGAAAAACAAGTGTTTCCATGAACTAAATATAATGTCATCTCTTATTCCTCCACGATTTCTAAATAATACGCGTCATTAGCCGGAGCTAATGTCATCCCTAAATGACTCAAACGTGCTTTTTTAACAGTCAAAACCCCATTTACTGGCTCACCGTATTCTATTTCAATATAATATCCGCCAACACCAATTTTGACATCGTGATGCTCTTTAAAACGATCCTCGGAAAGAGCGCCTATTGAAATATCAGCGTTTAAACCATTTTCATCTCTGGTGATATGCGCGACTCCAACCTGATCCAGCCGATTAAAATCCCAAAACACAGGAACGTATTCTGGGAACTGAATATCGCAATCATCAGGCACGACATCCTCATCACATCCACAATTATTAATGGAATTGAATAATAAAAATCTTCCTTTATATTTCGTCATCACTTATTCCTCCACTTTCTTTTCATCTGCCATTTCTACCATATGCTTTCTGGCGTTAAGAGAATTACCATCCCAATTGAATGCCTCTTCCTTCATCACATCTCTTATTGGTCCGATTATAATATTCTCCATCACGTTTACATAAAATTTATAACCATTCACATACACATAATCACCATCAATATCACAGCCAGTCACTTTTGCAGCCTCAAAAATATCTTTTTGCGACCATGACATACAGAAATTTCGATTCTCCTCAATCCGCTGTTTAATGAATGTCATAATGAAATCTTCTGCATATCCGTGGCAACGAAGATCATTTTCTGGTATGTAATGACGAGAATGAAATTTGGTTTCTCGATCATATACAATGAGCACAAGTCTTTTATTGTCATAATCGTACCAGAAATTAACCTCGACATTGTATTTCTTGGCGAGTTTTGTTAATTCTACAAGCATATTATTCTCCCTCACATCTTTTTACATAACGAATTTGATTATACGGAATAGCCGCCATCATGGAGTAATCGCTATCTTCTTCCTTTTTGTGCAAAAACAAACACATATTAGGACTGGTGTTTTCAATGAAATTACATTTGTGATCAAAATCCATAGTAGTTCCATTGATTAATACCACTACGAAATAAACTTTATTATCATCCATTTCTCTTACCCTTCCCTCTCCGATGATTTAAAATATACCCGCCATACCGATCAGGTGTTATGTTCTTTTCTATCTTAGCTTTCCATTTTACCCAGCCCTTACGGCCACTTATCCGATTCTGCTCTTTAGTGAACATTGTTGAAATATCATTACTCATAATCTTCCCTCCTACTCTAACAAATCTTTATCGATAATCTGGAAGTTAGCTCTATGAATATAAAGAGCCTTACCGTCAATCATTAATTTAGTCATCTTAGGTAAATCTTCAGGAATCTTCCAGTAAACCTCATCTCCGGAATATGCAGCAATAGGTTGTCCGAGCTGGGACTTAATGACTACCACCCGACTTTTACCGAAATAATTCTTATACTCATTAATGATTCCGGAAACATATGTATAATCTGTAATGCCACCAGACGAATGACTGTAAATATCATCCTGTGTAAATTCGGCTTCTGGCTGCAGTCCGTCCTGTTCGAATATACAGGTGTCACCACAACTCTGAATCTGATCGCCGTCAATGTTAATTGTGATAACTGACGACAAAGAATATCCGGTAACAATCGAACCATCGCTATCATAAGAAGTCTCTTCAACTTTGTTTCCTGTAATATTAATCTTATCACCTGTCGTGGTCATCACTCTGTTGCCATAATTATCGTAAGTCCGGATTGTATACCCGTTACCTACCAAATTGCCTTTGAATTCATTCATGGCGTCATCCAGAACAGCACAACCCATAAACCCGCTGAATATACAAACACATAACACCATACACACTAATACTTTAATTTTCTTTTTCATCTTTTGTTTCCTCTCTACATTCTTGTTACTTCAGCTCCACAATTCGGGCAAGCATAATATTTGAATCCACGACTAGCTCCTCGCAACTCATATCTTGTACCACATTCAACACATATACCATCGTTCCATTTACTGCTACTGGTCCAATTAACACATGATTCCATTCCCAACCCGAGTAAAACGATCATACCAATAGCCGCAATTACGGTTACTATACAATTTTTCATTTAATCTATCTCCTTTCATTTCCTACATAATATGGACAATCGATACATTTTTCTGACGTATAATCAGTTTCTTCTGTTCCGCCAATCATGCCAGAGCACATGCCAAAAACTGCCACGCCTACATCTTCCATATAGGAACAACAATCATCGTATTTGGTTTTTAATCTACCGATAAAGATAGTACCAGCGAATACAATGAATAAGATAAGTAATTTCGTAATCATCTTTTGTTATCTCCTCTGGTTCAGTACAATTTTATTGCTGCATTCAGGGCAGATGATGAATTTTCTAACCCATCGCCCAGTTAAAAAATCGTCTACCGGTTCCTGAATAACATCCTCATCCATATGGTAGCTCAGTAATGCATTACATTTACTACATCTAATCTGTCTACGCGTTCCATGTTCAATAACTTTAATTGCCATTTCATTTACCTCCTACCTGTCCAAAAATCTCCAAATTTTAATCTCTTTTGCAATGCTGTAGTTAACTGCCATTATGCATAATCCTGCAAATCCAATGATGAATAAAAATACAAATATGCCATGCCAGAACTCATGATCGCAAAATATCATACCGATTAATCCAATAAAAAAGAGCACTGCCAAAAAGACAATGCCTACTATTAATTCATTCATTTTGTTTGTTTACCTCTTTCTTTTAATTCTTTCATACTTATTTATCGATCCATCTCCTAGTCGGCTCTTTTGTTCAGCGATCTCGGACGCATTATTCATGGCATCGGTATACCCTTTGCTATATCCCTCGCGATACCCGAGATCATATCCTTGCCGGTAATAATTTGAGTAAGAAGTAGCTGTGGCCTCACACTCAAAAATATTAATACCTTTTTCTCTCATGTGTCGTACCAGCTGAAGCGCTGCACATAATTCTTTCTTATCGACAATGATATCGTACGTTTGTAATCCGAAGTTGCATAATGTTTGAAATATAAAATTCTCTTCCGTCTCTTGGACAGTGTTTGTTACCCCCGGTTCTTCTTTTGTAATCTTCTCTGATGACATTGAACGTTTCATCCTCCTTATTCCGCTTGATTAATGCGTGTTAAACAAAAAAAAGAAAGGGCCTGCGATTTTTCAACCACAAGTCCTTTCAGACAATTTGTTTCTTTATGCTTCGATGTCTTTCTGAGTATCCTCAATTAAATCGTCAAGTTTCCGCAAAGCAGTTTCTTTATCTCCTTTGTTCAACAACTCACGAATTTCTTTCAGACTTCTCAAGAGTTTTCGACTAAAAGCTACGAATTCTTTCATGTTGTCTTCCATTTACCTGCCTCCTTTAGCAAGCCCTTTCTATAATAGTAAGGACTGATATATAGTTTATTATACATCTTCCTTCCATAAGATACTATGTTTATCTGGTGAATATTTACTGTATATCGGATTTCTTCTTTTATAGTCGTCCCTTACAATAATGAATATCCGATCGTCCTTGTTTTGCTTATGTAATTTATTGCACCGAACCCATATGTCCTTTACATAATCTGGTAAACTCATCCACCATAGATGCAAACGTGGCAACTTACCGCTTCCTCTAGGTAAAAGTATGTTAGGTGGCCAGTTATTATATACGGCCATCCTATTTCTCCTCCTTGATTGACTTATCATATTTTTCGATATCTACTAACACGCTGGATATTCTTCGGTCACAAAGATATTTTATAACGACATCTAAAGCATGGTTATAATCTTCATTAGTAACCTCCGGCAGTTTTCGTGATAAATTTTCAATATCCCACGGATGAATTAATACTTCACCATCTTTATTGGGCGAAGCGTATTTGTTTGCTGCTTCAATTATTAAGAATTCTGCCATTTCTCTATTCCTCCCGAGCCAACCCCACAAATTCCACACGCTCCTCTGCAAGAGACACAAAATATCTTTTGCCTTGATAGTTGATATAGTCTCCTTCGTATTTAGTATTCTTATCTGGCTCTGATGCATATGCCAGAATGTTGATCTTAGTTGTCTTGTTCATTTGTTTTGTATTCCTCCCATCCAATTGGCAAAGTGAATAAATGATTACAGTACGGGCATGACACATTCATTCTATGTGTTTTTGAGTCTTTGATTGGATAAAAACAGTCAAACACAAACCCCTTCTCGCAGGACGGGCAACGTGTTCTGTAGTAAATATTTGGTTTACTACTCGGTCTCTTCTCATTCTTCGAAACCAATGTATCAGCAATTTTCTTCAAACTGCTGTCAATCCCTTTCAATGCTCTCAAAATATCCTGTTCGTATCTGTCATGTGTTGGCATTTTCTTCATCCTCCTGTTTTGTCAATTTATTGAGTAGCTCATTAATTACGTTTTCTTTAGCTACTATTACCTCAGCATCGTCGCAAAGTGTATCGCGCAAACGGCTATTGCCGATCATTACACTATGATATCTATCCTCAAGCTCGCTATAAGTCTTTCGCATCACACTAACGATGAATCCGAACACAATAAATTCAGCAATAGCCATAGCCGATAAAGCAATTATCAGAATTTCATATACAGCCATAAAGTATTCTCCCTTTCGATTTGTTATTTTCCTCAATACATCTCTTTTAAACGCTCATTATCTCTGTCAAATATAAATATACTGTCAGTTAATGCGTCATTTTTTATGCTTTCCTCCCGGTTGCAATCATGTACAATATTTTTTATGTCATACACGCTCATTTGCGGATCAGAAACAACCATTATCTCGTCCTGACTGCTAGCTATAAATATCACATTTCTGTGAGAATCTTCGCACACCTCTTCGCAAATATCTTCTAGCATTACTGCATCACATAAATAAAAAGTGCCATATTTATAATATGATGTAGTAACAACATATAGCGGAATAATATCTCCAAACGGTACAATCGATAAACCCATTATGTCGTTGATAATATCATCAATCCTTCTTATGACCGGCGTACCCATATTGTGAATCGCCAATTCTTGAAGCGTTGGCTGATAAATCTCAAATCGGTCGATTAAGTATTCATTAATTTCAAGATATGCAAAACCGTCCAATCCGTAAGGTATCTTGAACGCATACATTTTACTAATATCTGTGAAAAATGGATCGAGTCCCTCTACATAAGGTTTAGTTGCATAATCAATCTTATCATCTCGAACCAATTTACCAACAACGTAATCTCCAATATCTGCCTGTTTCTCTAACCAGTTCAGAAACACATCAATATTAATATTTTTAGCCATAGATATTCTCTCCTTTCGATTTGTGTGTAATAATATCTACTCCCTCTCCTCAAAATTTACTGGTTTTCGTGAATGTAAATTACAAGGCTCAGTAAGACAATCATTGCATGGATCCTCAACATCTTTTTTATCCTTGTGTTTACATATGTTACAGTATTTGAAAAAATCAACCTCTTTGTATTCGTACTCCAAAATATCACTCTCCTTTCCGACATACAACCAGCATTATGATGGCCGCCAAAATTAAAAATGCAACGAATCCATCGTTCAATGGTATCACCTCCTAAAAACAAAAGACCCAATGTAATATACACTGAGTCTTTTTAATCACTTAAAATATGAATTCATCACATATTTCTTAAGTTTTTCTATAACTTCGTATGTCGCATAATCTGTCGTATATCCGTTCAACATCTTTTCACTAAATCTGTTGATATAAACCTCAAAATCCAAACCATCTCTTCTTGTGATTTGGATATAAAGTTCATCATCATCAGTTACTTTCACATAGATGTGTCCGTATATCCTCTCTTTTAATTTCGCATACAAAGCCATAGAAAAATCATAACCATATTGTGTCATGCTATTTACACTCCTTTCATTATAGGGAGTGTTTGTCTCGTGAGCGCAACAGTTGCCTTGCCTTATTCAAAGCCCACTCATCATTTATTGGTAAATTGAATCCGGTCGATGCATCCCAATCTTTAAAATATTCAGCGTATTCCACTTCAGCAGCTGTCTCCGGATAATTCTCCTGAAGCACTTTTAATTCGTTAGCCCACTGACTCCACTGAGCATCGGAAATAATGTTGTCGTTCAGGATATAATAAATAGCTGAGTGAACGATCATCTGCAATCTACGCTGCTTAATTTTTTCAGCTACCGTCATTGAATTTATCACCTACAAATTTTCCTTCATTAAATTTCTTTTTTCTACTGATAGCCCTAGATATAGCGTTATCAATACTGCTTCTCGATTTCAAATGGTAATAGTACAAATCAATGAATTTAGTATTCATCCGATCTATTCTACCTGCAGCCTGCTCCATTACTTTATAACTGTAGTTCTGAGAATAAAATATTATAGTATCTGTCTCAATACAATTCCAACCTTCGCAACCGGCAGTGTACTGAACCAAATATATCCATCTGTCAGACCTCGGGATAGCTTGATGCGCATGTCCAGACCACTCGGCTATTTCGTACCCTATGTATTCATCATCGCAGAATAGATGAAGCAACATTTCCCGCTCATAATCGAAGTTATAAAATATAATAGCTTTAGGGGTTCTCTCTAAGATTTCCATAAGAGCAACAATACGTGAATCGTCTTCACTTACAATTCTCCTAAGGACATAGCATAACCCAGCTGCTTGTTCAATTGGTTCATTTTTGAACGGATCCCATCTGAGCTTTATAGCTTCTTTATACTTACGAATATCATAACCGACAAATATATCTTCATCATGACGCACGGTTGCACGCTTGAAATCCATGTCTACGAGCACACGGTTTCTCAATCGTACTAATCGATTAGTGTTGATGTATTTATCAATCTGAGGCCATTTGGTAAATCTGGAATATACGATATGCTCCCTGCCAAATTCAGTTCTGTTTTTATAAAAACCATTAGCAAGAAAAACTGGAATATAATCACTCCAAGTGTCTCCTGCAGTTGCAGATAGAATAATCCAATCGTTATGCTTTACGATCTTTAGAAATGTTTTAACCCATACGCCGGTGCCGGTCACCTTATCCTCGTCAAATATAAAGAAAGCATCCTTAATATCTGCATATTTTTTAATATTATTCCAACTATCAATAATAACCTGAAGCTTCTTATATAATGTAGCTTTCGGATTGGTAGATATGCAGTAATTCGCCAGTTCCCCCTCCCATTCGAGTGAATCACGTTTCATTGCGGTCGTGATAATATACAGATCTTTAGGGTTTTTCATCCGGACATACTTTTCACCATTATAGCTTCCGCCTTGTTCTTTGAAGTAGTAATATAATCCGGTTCTACTTTTACCAGATCCGACGCCGCCATTGAGAATACAGCCGTTATGCATTTTTTTAACTGCATCTGCTTGATAGTCTCGTAGAAATGTATTAGTTTTCTTAGGCATTCACTTTACTCCGCATCGTAAATCGTATCACTAGTTCTTAAAACGGTAATATCAGTAACAACGATACGTCGGTCTTGTAAGATGTGATATTTTACATATGAGTTGAATGCCTCATTCAGTTCATTTTTATCTCCAGAACGAATAGTCAGAAAAGCTTCATCTTGATATTTCGTATCATTATCATCTTCAAATGACACAGAAACTCTTCCGTATTTTCCATTACTCAGGTTTCCGGCCCATCCGTTACCCATGTCGAAATAATCTTTCACCGGCCCAGGATTTTTGATAGGTGTTATTACTGCTAAGAGTCTCCCATCTCCATATATATCAATGGTTTTATCTTCTTCCTGTTTTTCTGCTTTATATGGAACCCACTTTTTGAAAATATCATAGTAATGTCCAATATTACCGAAACATTTCTTAGAAATCGCCATTGCAAATCCTTTTTCCGGATCGTATTTCTCGCCGTTCTGAGTCTTCACAACTGTTTTAGTGTCATCAGCCCACATGACGATTGTTGCTGGATCATTAAATATAACTTTCTTGATTCCAAATTGCTCTCTCATCTTGGTATCAAAAAATGCATTTAAAGTGGCTTTAATATCAGTGTCAATATATGCTTTTCTTAATCCTGTAAAATCCATTTTAATATTCCTCCTGAATGATAAATTTTCTTCCAACCTCAACCCGATACACCTCATCAATGTCGTATGGTGTAATATCTGTTTTTGGTCCAAAACACGCCCATATGAATGTCATATCATTTAGCGATGCTCCCAACTCGGTGATATAATAGTCACTGATCACATTTTTAATAAATGTTGTGACAAGAATATCCCGACAATCAAACCGCAGCTCATCGATGTTTCTAAAACCCATTCTTGAAGCCACGTTCGCGTAAAAATGATTTAGATCCGTGTAGCATTCATCTCTAATAAGTTTCAAAACCATCAAATCACCCCCAGATTTCGGAAATGTTCAATATGCTCATTACGTGCAAATAAATATGCGTTCTGAATTGAAATATCAACCTTTGCAAAGCTTTCGGGAGTCCATCCAAAACAATTCAACACATCAGAATCTCCATCCCAGTTAATGGAATATTCATGGTTATCCATTTCGTAACGGAAGGCTGATTTAGCAAACTCTGGATCTTTCATTGCTTCATTAAGTTCTTTTGCGTGATTGATTGCCATATCTTTATATGCTTTAAAATCTCTTTTACAGATAATGTCCCCGCAATTATGAACGGTACAACATTCATCGATGGATTTGACAGAAAGCTTTTCAAGTGCTTCATTCAACTGTTTTTCATTAAAAGCAAACGCGATTGGAAAATTATTCACGTCTCTCAGATGTCGTTCTCTCATTTCCAGATATTCCTGCAGTTTAGTCATTCTGATTTTCCTCCTTCCATCTGAAAACCAATTGCACACAGCTCCAACATCTGCTTTGATTTCTGTACCATCTGTCATGGCATCCTCTCCTTTCGATTTGTAAAAAATATTAGAGCCTCAGCCGTTAAGCCAAGACTCTAATATTCTTTTAATATCTACCGCTGAAACGATCCTCTTCTTTCACTACGTACATCGTTTTAACGTAAGCGGTACGATGCGGCTCATTTCTTTTATTGGTGTCATATGGGACAATGTCAAGGTCAATCCGTTCGATATCAATTTTCTGAAGAATTCCTATTGACGACGAATTTAACAGTTCTTTGACGTCGCCATCTATCAAATAAATCTCCGGCCCAACTTCTTTCCCGTTCACCATACGGTATTTCAATTTTACTTTTAAGAACATTTTTAATTCATCATCATCGTTAATCGGTTCAATTACTTTCACGTTCCAGCCAACACCATATTCATTCAGATCATTTACCAATGCATCAGCAAATTCTCTATCTGAAAATTTCAATGTGAAATCTAATTCCCCTAAATTGTGAAATTCGTCAGGTTCATCACTGAAATGTCTGTTTACTATTGTGGCATCATCAATCTGTACAATTCTTCTTCCATATTTTCCTGTCGCTAAATTCCATTCCATAATTCTTAGTTTCCTTTCTTTTCTTGGATAAATTTTTTATAAAAATAAAAGAGCCTCAGCTGTTAAGCCAAGACTCTAATATTTAACTAATGTTTTAAACCAGATACTAGTACCATTATTTTCAATGGAATCGCTGCTGGCCATATAAATACGGTTACTATAGCGTCTATCATCACTGTTTCAATATCAAAACTGTCAAGATATTCATTTAATCCATCTTTTCCAATTCCAATTCTAAGTAATAATACGACCACTAAAAAGCCAGCCATACAAATGAGCTCAGTTACAATCCCAATCTTCAAATAAGCTAACATAATATAAATCCTCCTTTTATTCTTAGTCATTAAAGGAGCTGATTTCTACGCGTCTTTCTCTTTCTTTGTGATTACGCCATACTTCATGCCGGTACAAATCATGGCCGAATCACAAATTTTTGTGGTAATATACAATGCCGCAGACATACACATAACTTTCCAAATTTTACGAGTCAAATTAATCACTTCCTTCCTATTAATATGCTGTTATTCACATAGCCCATGGGAGCTCTTCTACTTCCGGTTCTGGTACTCTCATAAATGATGGGTCTGGAATATATGGATCATCTGATACAAACCACTCATAATCTCCGTATTTAGAGATCGTATCTACCGCATCGTTTAACAATTTATCATAGAACCGGTAATCAACATTATCTTCCAGATGCATATCACGAACCTGCTCTGATTCTAACCAACGATATCCAGTCGATCCTGGAGCAGCATATCGCTTACCCTCATTCACACGATAAAGAATACCGCCTTTACATCCAGACATGATAGGCGTAAACTGTCCGACCCGTCCAACAAATACTAATGAATGACCTTTATCAATTTCTGGTTGAAGTTCCGTAGCTTCACGCTCAAAATCTGTATCGGCAATCTTACCTTTCTTATACATCTCCTCAAGTTTTGACATTCTCTTTTCTTCGGCTGACACATCCGGCAAATCCTCGTTCATGTCCAAATATAATTCACCCTTGGTTGTAGAGAATGTCTCACACAAATCCTCAAATTCTACCGATTCATGACTGAAGCATTTCTTGAAAATATATGGCACTGCAAACTGTTTACCCGTCGCAGTCCATTCTCCACCATGGTCAGCATTATCGCCAGGGACATAACCATACAAAGCTTTACATTCTTCTGGATCCTTGTATTTGGCAATGTAAACTGCATCATTCACCAGACACATTCTGTCGTAGGTCGCCTCATGCTCAAATGTATAACCGTATTTCTTACCAAAGTCCATAACAAACTGAATAATCTCAGGTGTTGCATCTGGAATCTTGATGGAATCCGTCTTAATATGAGCGACAGTAAATCCACGTTTACGAACCTCATAACGAAGATCGAGCATGAATAATGCGCCACGTTTTGCGACAATATTATCAATGTTACGTTTGTCACGGAATGCATTATCAAAGCCAGCAGAAGTAAGACCATATACGGAATTAATAGCTGTCTTCAATGCATTTGCTAATTCCTTAGCTGTCATCTCTCCATCAATTACTCTCTGAATATGTTTGGTAAGTTTACCGTCCAGCATGTTATTAACCTCATCCCATGCCTTATGCTTAATAGATACACGTCCCCATACAATATCACGATACGCTCTTGTATAACGAACGCCGAACAGACACTCAGCAATAGTTGTTGATGGGTGCATAGAAGCAATATCCAACAAAGCAACATTACCGTACATACCTGGCAATCCCTCAGCAAATCCGCCTTCGCCTACTTCTTCTCCACGATATATAGACTTCGCTTTTCCTTTTGCAAATTGGTCAAATTTATATCCTGGAAAATATGGGAGTAAGCTCCGAGCTTCGCCATGCCGCTGAGCCATCATTTCTGGACAAGATTCTTTAAGAAAATCAATTGTTTCAGGATCCAGTTCCATAACCGGCTTGGATAAATCTCGGTAATGAAATTCTCCCTGAGGATTTTTATTGTTGCCAAATATAATTCTGGTGGTCAGAGTATTTGTGGTATCATTCAATGTCATACCGGCTAAGTCTGCCAGAATCTCTCTAGCTGTGAAATCGCTTTGAAGTGCATCAAATACAGCTTCGGTAGAAATGACATCATTGTCACAATATTCGGCAACAGTCTTCCATTTTTCTTCCGGCACAGGTTGATCCCACGGTAGCCCAAGTTCTAAATGGTGAATGCCAAGTTTGATTTCCCACTTCTTTAAAGACATCTTATTCCCAGCTGATGCAAAATCATAAATATCAGTATATGAAAGATTATATGCCTCTCTGAAAAATCCTTCATGCTTCGTAATAATCTTCTGGGATAATTTATACAGCTGCATGTTATCGTAGCCCATCAATCTTGCATAAAGCATATGGTTATCGTATTTGCGGTTATTAAACCCAATTAATCTATGCTGAATAAGACCTTCAATATCTTCTGGCGATGGATTTATCATTCTGATTACCGGATTTTCTTTACCTTGAAATTTCCAGTTTACAAGAAATAAGTTCGGAAATACCTCAACATCAAAGAATACAATTTTTTTATCGCCCTCATCTACACTTTCGCTGGCATTCTCCGACTTGTAATGCAGATCGCTGGCAAGTCCAAGACAATATTGAGCATGATTGGTGCTATGCATGGCAAAACCTACAATTGCATTACTCATGTCAGACACATCATATGAAATACCGCTTTCATACGCATCATCCAGAACTTTCTTGATAAAATCCATGTTCGGTTTTGTACCAGGATGAATCTCTTTCCGCAAACATTTTTCTATAGTGGTCCTCAACCCTTTTTCGGTTGGTATAACGTCTGTTCTTAGCACTTTTTCCTCCTTAATAGGCAATCCAGAACTGATTGTCGCTATTGGAAGATCGTTGCACTTTGTGAGTTTGCGTCTAAGGGAACTGTTTCCAGTGAACACCTTAATCTCAATATCTGGTGCAAATACTCGGCTAAGTCGTTCTGGATCGCCTGTATAAATATAATGAAGATGAATTCCAGCTCCACTTTTACTCAATTCAGCATATGTGGCTGGCCATTTAGAAGCTTCCTCCAAATTCTTCTCAAATGATTTCTGTCCATCTTCACCCTTAATATCAAAATCAATTACTATGTGATTCGCAGGAACCTTGACATAATGAAGTCTCGATGTGTCAATTGATTCAAGTGTGGTTCTGACTTCGTCCCATGGCTTTCTGGGAGTTCCACTGTCGCTAGCGTATTGAGCTGGATAAGTTCTTCCGTACTTATCAAATACGGATTCGATCCCGCTATTGAAATGAAGCCATGGAGTCTCTGCATCTCTAAATCCTCGTTCAGATTCTCCTGTTCCTCTTGTGTCATCTTTCTTATCCTCCTCTTTTTTCTTCTTTGTGTGGCTGCTGAATATCTCTGTTTTAAAGCCTTTAAAATATCCAAATGTTTTACCATCCCCGTCACCATCAGTATCAAAAGTGCTGTCAAAATCCCAGAAATAGTTCTTTAATTCCTCTTTGAAGTTCCTCTGCGATAACGGAAACGGTACTTTAGCTTCTTCGCAATATGTTTTATATCTTTCCCAAGCAGATCTAAGAGATGTTCCATCTTCTCGTTTAAACACGTGATAGGAGTCAATAACATAGTTGTAGAAATCATTGGAAGCTCCTAACATTGCAATCGGAACGTAAGTATCATACGCACCCGGATCTTCCAAATATACATCTCTGCAATGGCACGCGATGCCACCAAGTTCAAACGGTACCTCTCGCATGGCTTTTATGTATTCTTTAACGCCCAGTTTATTTCCGGATGGAGTAACATCGATCAATCTTCGAATAAGACCAGATTTACCATCTGTAATCTTTACTGGCTTGTTCGTACCCATAAGCAAAAATGCATTGAACTTATTTGAATATGTAGACTTAAATTTCTCATTTACCGTCATAAGTTCATGCGAAACCAAGCTATTCAATCTTGTATTATCCTCAATCTTTGACAGGTCGCCATCATGTTGGATAGCCACAAGTGGATTGGTTTTAAAAGCTTCTAAAGCAAAAGAGTTACTAGCCGAGCCCAATGCTTTCGCATCAAACACCGAATAGTAACCCTCAAATAACATTTGGATAATATTTAAAATTGTTGATTTACCAGTACCAGCAGCTCCATAAAACACCATGAACTTCTGTAATGTCTTAGAAGCTCCGGTAACGATAGCCCCGATGCCCCACTCAATCTTGTGGCGCTCGCCTTCAGAATATAAAGTGGAGATAAGTTTCTCGTATGCATCTATATTCGTAGGTTCCAGTGGATAATTGAGTTTTTTACTTGCGTAATCTTCCTTAGTCGTTTCCACATTAGAGAATATCAATGTTTCGTCAAGTGGATGAAAATTATCTCTAAGCTGCTTTTGGCAATACTTGTGCCACGAGTCGATCGAACCAGAATCAGAATCCCACATATATAACGGAATAAGAGAATCGGTTGTCTTCTCTCTGTAGTCAGCAACAAATTTTTTGATCTCACGGTCTACAATCCTGACTACTTCTTGTTCATCTGTGGACCACAAATGCTTCTCTTCGTCCCAAATAGCATAAAAATCTCCGCCTCGAATCATTAAATCTGTACTTCGATTATTAATGATAAATTTGGGATATATTTCAACCACACCCTGCTTTTTGGTTCGGGTCGCGATTTTAAAAAAATCCATATTACATCAATTTATCTCCTCTCATGAAATTGTGTCTAGGTACCATAAAAGCTGCACCCAGATTTCAACGTTACGCAAGTCGTCCTTACTTCCATGGATTGTAAACAAACCGCCATGACCATCTGGTTCGTAATCGTTCCTCATAAATTGATTCAGTATGAGCCGAACATATCTACGATCGTAATTATCATCTGTCATAGAAGATAATCCAAGACTTGCTACCATTTGCCAAAACCATTGTTTGGTCCGGTTTCCCTTTTGCGGATTATCCATGATGGTTTCCTCACAGCGTAAGGCCAGTGCAATCATCATTTCAAGCATTGAGCATGTCTCTGGTAATGCGGCTTCGACATCCTCATAGCGATATCTTTTCAAATCAGAAAACCGGTAACGAAGCCCTAATCCGTCACCGGCTCTATTACTATCCATTGGAAGTGCTGGATCATACTCTCTGTGATATAACGCATCCAATAGGTAGCCATATGAAATATCGCGTATATGCTTATCGACGATGGAACGTAACCACTTATAATATTCGTCGTTAATATCCATAGGCTACCTCCTGTTTAAAGCATATCTCTATAGTTAGAGTCATCCTTGAGAATCTCGAAGTCCGTTTCAAGCTCCTCATTTCTGACGTATACTGTATCTTCTTCGTATTCACCGAAATGATCTAATGATTCCTCGCCGACAATCTCATCAACATTTGTGATCACATTATCGTATTCATCCGCCAGAACGCCATCAGCGTATAATGTCAATGTCTGTGTTTTAAAATCATTAGTGTCAAATTCATCAGGCGAAATCACCTGTGGTGTATAAACTTCTACCACTTCTTTCTCAACCTCCTTTTGTATTTTCGAATAGTTAGTGTAGCCGGATGCCATTTCGCGATACTGATTAACCTCTTCTTTTGTCGGTTCTGGTTCCGTATCGCCTTCGGTTGACTCTTCCAGCTTTTTCATTTTCTTTGCATAAACTTCTTTTACAGATGCGATTTCTTCCTCCGCAATCTGTTCATATTTTGTTTTTAATACTCGTCCAGTAACAATCGTTCCAAGCGCTGCACCTGCTAAAAACATCAATAAATTTTTACATGTATTCATCTTCTTCATACTCCTTATATAGCGTTGTCATGTCGTTCTCTTTATCATCGGGTTTCAATGTTATGGCAGTTATTGCGAGCCCACCGAAAAATAGCGATAGACTCAAAAATACACCGCCTGTAATATGTCGCTTCTTACTTGTGCTCAGTGACATTTGCAACATGTATAGCATCCTTTCGATTTTATCCATACCGCTCAACCCCTTTGTAATATGGCGATTCCTCCCATGAAGAATATGCTTGCTAAGGTGACAAATACAAATGCATGTTTTCTCATCGATTTAATCCTCCTTTTCATACACTCTCACGTAATCGACGGGGCTATCCCAAGACTCAGTACAACTCGAAATATCCCCATCACGCATTGCAGATCGGTTCAAATTGTCCCAATCTATTACAAATTCGGACATACAACCATTATGTTTTGTAACAATGTTAGCTCCATCTGTGTCATTGTCATCTTTTTGATCGGCGAGGATGCATGGAATGACTGTTCCGTTCTTTAATATCAGATCAAACCATGCCCCAATCTCCGATGTAAAATATGATCCAATGGCAACACAATATCGTCCATCCACTTGTCGAATACCAAATTTTCCTGTGTAAGCTTCAGTATTCTGCAGTATATACTGAGCCGAGCTACGGTCTGTGATCATATTGTAATCCATGAATGATTTGTATCCGGACGTCTCCGGAGCATCATAATCAATATACGCACAAGAATCGCCGGAGATATATTTTTTACATATATATCCGATTTGTCCATGATAATCAACAGATACCCATTCATTATCATATTCTGTGTATTCAATTTCTGTATTGAAAATATAAGTATCTAAGATGTTGGATTCGACAGATGGTTCAGACCGAACATTGACCGATGTAGATGTATATCCGATACATGTGGATTTTGGGATTTGAATTGCAAGTAATGATATTCCGGTATGCGCAGCCGTTTTTGTATTTACTGAAACAACCTCTCGAGAAATGTTATATTTTTCAGATATATTAACTGGCTGGCACATACAAAAGCTTAATGCCGCGACTAAAATAAAGGCTTTAACTTTTCGAAATATCATACGTTACTCTCTTTCTTGTTATAAATATAAATCTTACCGCCGATTCTGCAACCTTTAATTTTACCGAGCAGGTATAATGTCCGGACTGTAGAAATACCAGTATTCATTTTTACTGCCGCCTCCTCAAGCGTAAGTAAGCCAGGTAAATTAACTGTATCACCACTGAATATTTCCTCACTTTCCAGATTGTTTTCTAAAATATAAATAATCAATTCTCTTCCAGTCATAAAATGGATCCTCCTTTGATAAAAACTTTTTACTTTCGATCGATGAGATCTCTATATATATTTCCTGATGCTGTGGTATTCAGACCTGCCATTCACATCATATTAACAATCGGTCCATCCACATTGAAATCAAGAATGATATTACGCTCATAGCCATTGATAAAATTCTCTTTGGCTTTGTACATATCATCAAAAATACCAAAGTCGACGAAATTGTCGCCAATGGCATTATCGTCTCGATAAATCCATCCAACAACCTGTCCTTCTGCTGTACGCGGGAAACCAAGAGCCTCATATGCATCATTCAGGAATAAGAAACCATCTCGTTTCAGCTGATCATTTAACTGAGACTGGATGCTTTTAAGAACCCACATATTGTGACTTGGGTCTTTGGTCCAACCATTGCAACCCTCGGCGTATACTCTTGCATATCCGCTGAATCGTTCCGGATCGTATACGTTGTATGTAGATTTCACGGTTTTCTCTTTGCCATCTTCGTCTTTGACTTTTTCTTTTACAACCTCCGCATGAGTATCAAATCGAAGCTCCTGATCCAGATCTTTACCGAATTTGTCAACCACACGTTTACGATAATCCTTGAACGCTTTGTCTACTGACGCGTATGCTGCAGCGAGTCCAAGATTTCTCTTTCTGATAATATTGTGAGATGCCAGAATTGACATTACAGATAATGTTCCCATTGCTACCGCCGGTCCGTATAATTTGATAAGTTTAACCATTGTCTGCGCACGAATAATCATACGGTCTTTCTTTGCGTCAGCTGGAGTATACTCTTCATGAAGATTCTCCGGATGCTCTTCTGCTTCGTTTACAGCTGCAATGTCGTCTTTATGAGATTCCATAATGTCGTTCAGTTTTGTAGATGCTTTACAAGCCATTACAGCTCCGGTCACACCTAAAACAATACCGGAGACCAAAAGAATCTCCGGGCTGTATTTCATAGTTTTCAATTTTACTTTTCCAAGTGATCTTGTCATTTTATTCATAATATTAGCTTTCATTTTATTCTGTCTCCTCATATTCTACTTTGTATACATAATCCACGCTATCTGGTGCACAGCCAAACTCCGGACAAAGCGATAACCACAATTCTTCTAACTCTGACATGCTGCTCGCCGTCAGTTCTGTTTCGGCTCCATCATTGAAACCAATTCCATATGTCATCGGCTTTTCGGTTTCAACCACGATGTTTTTACCTGCTCTTTTAATATTCATTATTCGTTCTCTCTTTCATCTAATCTTACTGCCGCCGGCATTTTAATAACCCATTTACCGAACTCTGAAAGGCTTATAACCCGTTCGTATTCAAATTCGCCTAAATCATCCCATCCGTATTTCTGGTCGATATATCTTGGATCTGGTTCACCGCATATACAAAAATAATCACTAACCGAGCATGAACCATATTTTTTGATAATGTTCTGTACTCTAAGCCACGTACGAACGGCGTCCGACAAACTGTTGAATTCCATATCTATTACATCCATAAAATTTTCACGTTTTTTCGCTTTCAAATCTTCTTCGTCGCCTTTTGGATCGTGCACGCCACCAAATTTACCAATATGACAAAGGTGTTCTTCTTCCTGTCCATCAACAGGCTTATTCATATACTGCGCGAAGCTGTCGTAATCAAATTTACTCTGAATTTCTCCACCGAGAGCTGCATAACCACAAATATCAATCCAGTTATCGTCTTTATACACTCCTCCAGCATTACGAGCTACTTTAAGTAACACCATCATGTTTGCTACATCAACAGATGAAATATCATGGTTCAGATACACGCTCCATAACTGAGCAATACGATCAAAGCTATCCTCCGGTTTGCCGTATGTGCCCTCACGATCTCCATTAATGATTTCCTCTGCCTTGTTTAAAATCTCTTTTCTGTTCATACTAATTTCTCCTTTCGATTTGTATATAAATTATTTAATTGGTACCACTTTCGGGAAACGAATCATGTAATCTCCGCCATGAACACGGATAATATCGGCATTACGGAGATTTTTCCATCCGTAGTTATTGTCTGTGTAATTACCAGTAATTCCTACAAGCTCGTATAAATCTGCCACTGTAGCTGAACCATAATCATCGATTATCGCGTCAAGACTATCTAATACATCCTCTGCTTCTCCACGACTCTCGAGTAATATATCATCGAACTCATACACTGATCTTCTTGTGTAACTGCGATCATCTCTTCTGGAATTATCTGAATATGATCTATACGACACGTAGCTTGAATTTGGTCTATTATTGCCTCCACGATTTCCTTTCGGTTTTGTATCACCAAAGAACATGATATTAATCCCATCCCAGACAATATCCAGAACAGTGTTTTTGATAGCTGGGACCAAAATATCCATAACCGTATGCTCCATTACTCCACCAGAATTCTCAGATACAAACGCATCCGTAAATTTAGAAGCTTTTGTTTTCTTTCTGGTTTTTACTTTTCCGGTTACAACTTTTTCAACTTTTTTCTTTTCAACATTCTCTTCTTTTTCAATCTCTTTGGATCTGTGAGAATTAGCTGGAAGATTATTGATATCCATATTTTTCTCCTTTACGCTTCCATAATTGTCAATTTCCCGGGCAATGTGATTCTTGAATCGGCTGTACGCTTCGCCCATTTCTTAAACTGATACGCCAGATTGCTACGCGCCTTTTTCTCGGACGATGCTGTGGTTTCCCCCTGCCATCTATTTGAAATACACTTATCGAACTCCATCACCGGTCCATCGTATCTATATACCGCCATACGTTACCTCCAAAATAAAAAGAGACATACCTTGTTACAGGTATGCCCCTCAGCCTAGAATATAATTATTCTACTGGACTCTCGTCAACATCTTCCACAGTGCAGTAGCTGTCAACTACATTTTCGTCATAATCGTAGTTGCCTCCATTTGATTTTCTTGAACCTAAAGCATATCCAAGAATTCCAAGAGTTACACCAGCAACTACCATACCGATAGTTTTACCGTGTTTCTTGAATCCTGCTTTTGCCTTATCAAGTTTGCTCATTTCAGCAACTTCATTTACTTCTACAGTTTCCATTTCTACTACTTTTTCGTTATCTGACATTGTTATGTCCTCCTTTATAATAATTTTTACATTCTATCATTAAAGACGTTGAAATTTTCGCGTTACATAAGTTTTGAGAAATCATATCTCGGAGCTACAGTGTAATCCATAACAAGACTAGGTGTTCCATCTTCACCGACAATAGAATCAAATGACACCTCGATCAATCCCTCATCCAGATTCCATCCAAGTTCGTCACTGATCTTTGTATGGGGAATGCCTAACTCATCATACAAATCAGATAAAGAGACGTACATGTCATATGTCATTGTACGGTTGAGCTTGTTAACAGCAGCTTCGATTTTATTTTTATTTGATGAAAACGGATAATTTGAAATAACATCAATACATTTATAATCTCCATTCCCAATAACAATTGTTTTAGTAGCCGGTTCTTTTTTAACAACCCGTTTTGCTTTATCTTCTTTAGCTTTCTGATTGATCACACGCTCTTTTTCCTCGCCAATCTCTTCAACAACTCTGCGTCGATAGTCGAATAAAGCTTCTTTTGACAAATTACAAGCCGTGGCCAGAGCTGCTTTCTGTCTGAGATTGATGGAATTTGCACCAATCAGGCAAGTGATAGATAATCCGCCTAAAATAAATGATGGTATGTACGGTTTCCATGCCGCCATAAAAATATCTTTTTTGGTGAATTCCTCATCATTTTCCTCAGCAATCTCAGCCGCTTCATCAATTAGTCTCAAAGCTTTTGGAGTTGCCGTTACTGCGGATATAGTAGCCCCAATTCCAAGCCCTATCCCTACTGCCGTAAGAAGTGCTGGACTGTTTTTGCTAATTCCTGTTCTAATGTTACCAATAAAATTTGTCATATTATCAGTTCCTTTCTACGCTAAATTTATTGATTGATAATTAAAAGTGTTCCAAATCGTCTTAATACCTGTTTTGTTACCACATGAAATATAAATCGGTTCGTTATTAACGGTTTGAATATCAACGGTTCTATTGAAACTATCGATACTTATGACCGTACAATGGACACCTGCATTTCTTTTACAATGTCCATTTAATACGATTTCGTCTCCGATTTTTAATTTGTCGAACTCAGCCATTGTCATTTTGTGTTTCCTCCCTTGAAAAATATAAAAGGAAGAGACCTAAGCCTCCTCCTGTTCTTTCTGAGTAAGATACTCTTCTACTTTTTCGTCAATCTGCTTCTCTGCACGATTCTCTGAAATCACACCAATCACAATCGCTGCGAGTGCATTGATCGCCACGATAGCAAATTTACTCCAATCTGTTTTCTTCATAGTATCTATGTCCTCCTTTCATTAAGGTGTTTGAAATTTTGCGAATTATCATATGCTAAGATTCATTTCTAACCATTTTTCATAAATACCAAGTTCTAATAAAATCTCAGGAAGAGGCTTTCTCTCCTCAGGATTATCGCTAAGTTTATTGTTGCATTCAATTGTAGACATACCGGTATTGCTTTCGAACACGAATGGATATCCAAGCGCAAACAGGATTGTATGTATGGTAGTTTTACCAGTACAAGCTGGACCAGTAAGCATTATGTTTCTATTCATTTTTACGGCGTGTATCAATTTTGCAGTTTCCGCTTCGCCGATTCTTTCAACTAAATATTTTTTGATTTCTGGTGTTATATTAACGTCCATCGCTTTTCCTCCTTTTTGCGAATTAAAACATATCAATATCTGGATATGGAGTCTGCATGATTTCAATAATATAAAATTCTGTACCATCTTCAAGATGTGCTTTTCGATGATTGAAATCAATCCAGAATTCGCCTTCATCCATTGGAGCCCAACCCATGCGATTGTCATCATCCGACGGTTTTAATCCAAGAAATTCATACCATTCGTTTACTGTTTGAAAACCGTACAGAATATAATTCCGATTAGTATGGTACTCGGCCTCCAGAACGGCTTCT
>ULTS01031066.1_pt1 | contig 26190 bp, 20 predicted proteins | sample 1957821 | NCBI WGS metagenome assembly ULTS01 (sample SAMEA4835741, study PRJEB28245) | human gut metagenome | biome: gut microbiome; material: fecal sample | place: Denmark | collected 2008
CACATAGAAGAACCCTCTTTCAGTTAAAGACTCCTTTCAGGGTTATTAAAACATACCTAGATCTCTTATAGAGAGTACGTAAAGTATTCAAAACCTTGGCAAAAGATATTAGAAAGGAGACGAAAGTATATGGGAAGAAGAGCAGCGACAGCTACTTCCGAAAAGAAGCACACAAGGGTTCCTATGACTCCTGAAGACAGGGAACAGTACTTGATCAACCTTTCGCTCGATGCTGCTGAAAAGCAGTTACGTGAAGGTACAGCCTCATCTCAGGTTATTACGCATTTCTTAAAACTTGGATCTTCAAGAGAACTCCTCGAGCAGGAGAAGCTCAAAGAGGAAACAAAGCAGACACGTGCCAAAATCGACTCACTGGAAGCTTCTGCCAAGAGTGAAGAGAGGTACGCTGCGGCAATTGAAGCAATGCGTAGATACCAGGGCATTGAGGATGAGTAGTTCAAGTACTATGTCACGATCATATTTGGAAATGATTAAGTATCCTACATTTGAAGAACGTCTGCAATATTTAATGCTGTCTGGTTCAGTTGGGTATGAAACGTTTGGATATGATCGATGGGTTAATCAGGCATTATATACATCAAGAGAATGGAGAGAGTTTCGGAATAGAGTAATCATCAGAGATGATGGTTGCGATTTAGGTGTTGAAGGATACGAGATACAAACACGACCGTTGATACATCACATAAATCCAATTACCAAAGAGATGGTCCTTAACCGAGACCCAATGATATTCGATATGAACAACGTTGTGACGACAACCCATCAAACGCATAATGCCATACACTACGGGAACGATACAAATATTCGTAGTGGACCTGTAACAAGGAGACCAAATGATACATGCCCTTGGAAACATTGAGGAGGTATTCAATGGAAGAGAGCATTCTTAAGACGATCAAACAACTCATTGGATGTCCCGACGACTTCGAGCAGTTTGATTTGGATTTGATGATCCATATCAACTCAGCATTTGCAACTCTCACTCATATAGGAGTAGGACCAAAAGAAGGATATAGAATTACTGGACCCGACAATGTCTGGAGTGAATTCGAGACGGATGACCAGAAGTTAAGTTTGATAAAAGATTATGTGTACATTAAAACTCGTCTATTATTCGATCCGCCAACAACTGGTTCGTTAATGGATAGTTTGAAAGAGCAGCTCAAAGAAATGGAATGGAGATTGTACATACTGTATTATCCTATTTCGGAGGATGATGAGAAAGGAGAGAACGACGATGGCTAATTACTCAGCAAATGATGTCAGAGATTTCTTAGTCAATAATCATGAACTCTTAAACGATCATCTGGAACACTATGGATTACCAAGACGATCCGGAAGATACAAATGGGGATCTGGAAAAGACCCATATCAAAGTCTTAGATCATCAGCTAAAGCTGGTGAGAAGTTTATAAAAAGCTTTTCTAAAAAAAGTGGAGTTGAAAAACAAAATGTCAAACGAAGAGAAAGAACCAAAGCAGCCCAGATTGAGAAAAAGAAACAAAAAACTAAATACAGAAATGAAAAAGCATATGTAAAAACTTTATCTGATGAAGAGCTCAGACGAATAAATGCTCGAGATAGTATGGAAGCTACATACCTTAAAAATCATCCACAAAAACAGCCATTGCCAAAGAAGTTGGTTGATAAGGCCGTAAAGGATATTATCGTTCCAGCAGTTACAGAAGTCGTTAAAGAACAAGGGAAAGTTTATATTAAAGGCAAACTTAATGCTGCCGCTCAGAAGATGATTAATGAAGCCGTCAAAGCTGAAACAAAGAAAACAAAGAAAAAGAAGTAGGTGACGTGAATGCTAAGCAATATGGCAACACCTAGGTACTACGGGGAGTTCCGAGATAAAGTTCTGAACGGCGAGATTCCTGTTAACAGGGAGATCTCTATGGAGATGAACCGTATTGATTGGCTGATCGCTAACCCCGGTGTATACTATGACGACGAATCTGTAGAAGGTTGGATTGCCTTCTGCGAATCTGAAATGGTCTTGACAGATGGATCAGACTTGGAATTGCTGGATTCATTTAAACTTTGGGGAGAGCAATTATTTGGTTGGTTCTATTACGTTGAGAAATCCGTATACGAACCAAACGCTTCTGGACGAGGCGGACATTTCGTAAGAAAATCTGTCAAAAAGCGTCTAGTCAACAAACAGTATCTTATCATTTCTCGAAGTAATGCAAAATCGTTATATGAAAGTTTAGTGCAAGCATATTTTCTGACAGTCGACACAACAACGACACATCAGATTACGACGGCCCCAACAATGAAACAGGCTGAAGAGGTTACTAGTGCAATTAATACTGCCATAGCCAGAGCGAAAGGGCCGTTGTTCCAGTTTCTAACTGAAGGTTCTATACAGAACACTACAGGTTCCAAAGCGAACCGTGTAAAGCTTGCATCAACCAAAAAAGGTATACAGAACTTTCTTACAAATTCGCTACTCGAGATAAGACCAATGAGTATTAACAAACTTCAGGGATTACGAGTAAAAGTAGCAACGGTTGACGAATGGCTCTCTGGTGAATTGAGAGAAGATCCAATTGGTGCGATCGAGCAGGGTGCAGCCAAAATAGATGGATATGTAATCTTAGCAGTAAGTTCGGAAGGTACCGTCCGTAATGGATGTGGAGATGCCATCAAAATGGAACTGATAGACATTCTCAAAGGTGAATACCAGAACTGGCATACTAGTATTTGGTATTACAGGCTTGACAGCGTAGAGGAAGTCGGAGACCCAGACATGTGGCCTAAGGCTAATCCTAACCTACCGATCACAGTCAGCTATGAAACAATCCAGCTAGATGTTGAACGAGCTGAGAAAGCACCTGCTACAAGAAATGATATTCTGGCAAAACGTTTCGGAATTCCTATGGAGGGATATACATATTATTTCTCTTATGAAGAAACACTCCCACACAAACCTAGAAGCTTTTGGAAAATGTCATGTGCAATGGGAGCCGACCTTTCCCAAGGTGATGACTTCTGCGCTTTCACATTCTTGTTCCCACTGCGAAACGGAATGTTCGGAGTAAAAGTTAGAAGTTATATAACTACACTTACCTTGAGTAAGTTGAACCTGGCCATGAGAAAAAAGTATCAAGAGTTTATCTACGAAGGTACGCTTATGGTTATGGAGGGAAGTATTTTAGATGTCCAAGAAGTATACGAGGATCTTGACAAATTCATAATAGACGCTCAGTATGATGTTTGCACATTGGGCTATGATCCATACAACGCAAAAGAGTTTATTGAAAGATGGGCTCAGGAGAATGGATCATTTGGAATTGAGAAAGTTCCACAGGGTGTTAGAACTGAAACGGTTCCTCTCGGAGAAATTAAGAAACTGTCAGAAAAGAGGATGCTGATATTTGACGAGTCTTTGATGAGTTTCTGTATGGGCCATTGCATAACATTGGAAGATACAAACGGAAACAGAAAGCTGTATAAGAAACGATACGAAGACAAAATTGATAACGTCTCAGCATTGATAGATGCGCTTGTTGCTTACAAAGTTAATAAAGATGCATTCGAATAGGAGTAATGGTTATGTATGTAAAAATAAAGAATAAGGACGGGACCATGTCACTGGTTCATTCTGACTTATGTGGTGACCATCTGGAACATTATGGACTGCCGAGACGGTCTGGCCGTTACAAGTATGGATCAGGAAAAGATCCGTATCAACATTCCGGAAGAAGAGCATCGCATCTGGAGTCAAAATCAGATCGGCTTGCGTCTAAGATGAAGAAACAAACTTCTCAGAAGACAAAGTCACGTATATCCAATTACGAACGAAAAGCTTCAGAAGCTATGGCTAAAAGAGTCAAGTTCAAAGAAAAGGAAGAGGCAAAACGAGTCAAACGTGACCATGCTCTTACGGATATTGGATATACCGGAAATCTTCAAAAAGCTGAACGAGCTCGGAAGAAGGCAAACCGTTATGGAAAGAAAGCTGCTAAGTACACCAAGAAGGCTGAAGCCATCAAACGGCGTACAAACAAAACTGCAGAAAAGAAGAAAACGGTAGATGCTGAGTTAGCTTCTATCCGTGGTGCAAAATACGTTCAAAAACTTAAAAAGAAACAGAAAGGATGGTAATATGAGTAATTCTGTATATTACAAGGCCACCGATGAGGACGGAAACACTGTTCTCAGACATAGCTGGAAAAAGCACAAATACTTATACATTAAAAATGGTAAGTATGTCTACCCAGAAGACGTTAAAAAATCGTCTGTTCCATACAAAGGCCCAACATCAGCAATGCAGGCACAGAAAGCTCAGCATGAGAAGGATTTCCAGAAACGTGTTAGAGCTATGAATGCTAATACTGTAGCTAAGAAGAATGCTGACATGGTTAGAAAGAAACAGGAACAGCAGATGAAACAGATCGCTGCTAATGTTAAGAAACAGAACGCTCCTTCGACAAAAGTTAAGAAAGCAGCAAACTTCGCTAAAAAGGTAGCAACCAGAGATGCAGTTGCAAAGACAGTAGCAGCAAGATATCTTCTGGATAAAGCTTCAAAATCGCCAACAGCAAACGCTGCAAGGGCAAAAGCAAAGTCTGTAATTTCAAAGGGTGAGTACAAGGTTACCAGAGCTGGTAAGAAACTCTCTCGTGATATCAAGAAGTCAGGAGCATACAAGAAAGCAAGAAAAGCAACGTCGACTGCTAGGAGCCGTGCAATGACTTCTGCAGAAGCACGCAATAAGGCAAATTCTGTCAGATCAAAGGCAGAGTACAAAATTGAACGAGCCGGTCAGAAGCTTGTCAATGATGCTAAACCTTATGTAACATCGGCAAAGAAGAATGTTAACAAGGCATATAAGTCAGCTAAGAAAGAATACAATAGAGTTTCTAGAGATGCTAGCAAAGCTTACAAATCAGCTAAGAAGAAAGCTAAGAAAGTAAGCAGATCTTTCAATAAAGCTAAGCGAGCAGGCAAAGCTTATCTGAATTACCTTACTAAATAAGGAGATTACTTATGGGTTTTATGAACAGATTAAAGCATGGTTGGAATGCATTTATGAACAAAGATCCAACAGCGTATCAAAATGGAACTGGTCTTGGCGCAGTGAGCTATGACAATCCATCTCGTCCTAGACTTACTATGGGGAATGAGCGGTCAATCGTTACAACGATCTATAATAAGATATCCGTAGATGCCGCAGCAATTGACGTAGAACACGTCATGCTAGACGCAGACAAACGCTTTACTGACGACGTTGAGGATGGGCTTAACTACTGTTTAACAATGGAAGCCAATATTGATCAGACATCGCGAGCGTTTAAACAGGATATTTTCCTGAAACTTCTTGACGAAGGATGCGTTGCTATAGTTCCGATTGATACGACTATGGACCCTGTGCATGGCAACGTTTACGATATTCAGACGATGCGTACAGCAAAGATAATCAATTGGTATCCGCGCCATGTTAGAGTGCGAATTTACAATGACCACACTGGTGAATTCGAGGAAATGGACCTTCCAAAGAAAATGGTCGCGATCGTTGAAAATCCATTCTATGCAATTATGAATGCACAGAATTCAACGGCGCATCGACTGAAAAGAAAGCTTGCAATTCTCGATTTCATAGATGATCGAAGTGGATCTGATAAGCTTGATTTGATTATTCAGTTGCCATATACGATAAAGTCCGAAGCAAAAAGAGCTCAGGCTAAAAAACGTCGTAAAGAGCTTACTGAACAATTGGCAAGCTCGGAATATGGTATTGCGTATATAGATTCGACTGAACATGTCACTCAGTTGAATCGTTCAATTGAAAACAATTTGCTCAAGCAGGTAGAGTATTTCACGAATTTGTTATTCTCTCAGCTTGGAATGACGGTGGAGATTCTCAATGGCACAGCAGACGAGAATACAATGAATAACTACTACAATAGTATAGTTGAGCCAATACTTGCAGCAGTCATAGATGAGATGAATCGGAAGTTCTTAACAAAGACTGCTAGGACCAAAGGGCATGCAATTAAATATTTCAGAGATCCATTTAAATTGGTGTCTACTACGAATCTTGCAGAGCTTGCTGATAAGTTTACGAGAAACTGTATAATGACATCCAATGAATTCAGGCAAGTAATTGGATTAAGGCCAGTGGATGATCCTAAGGCAGATACGCTGACGAACAATAATATTTCGGTGTCGAACACTGAATTGGATCAGATGTATAATACAAATTCTGCTGACGAGGAAACAGAAGAACAATAAAGGAGGAATTCAAAATGGGAGCTAAACGCTCAAAGTATGCCGATTGCGACTTTAAGGGCTGGGCTACAAAGTTTGGTATCCTTTGCGCTGATGGAAGAATTATTCAGCATGGTGCTTTTGATGATATTGATGGCACTAAAGTTCCATTAGTGTATAACCATGATCACGGCAACATTAATAGCGTGCTTGGGCATGCTTATATGGAATGCCGAAAAGATGGTGTTTATGCATACGGATATTTCAACGGTTCAGACAATGGTCAAATCGCGAAAGATGCTGTTCAGCACGGAGATATGGATTCGCTTAGCATTTGGGCTAATCATCTTCAGCAGCGTGGGCCATATGTTCAGCATGGTGAAATTAAAGAACTTAGCCTTGTTCTTGCAGGAGCAAATCCAGGAGCATACATTGAAGATGTTGCCTTAGCACATGGCGACACAATTGACAACGATGATTATGAGGCATATATTTATTCGGGAGAGTATCTTGAGATTATGCACTCAGATGAGAAAGGAGAAGACGAAGTGGGTAATAATAGCATTCAGGATGTCGTTGATACAATGACGCCAGAACAGAAGGATGCTTTCTACATGGCTGTAGGAAGTGCATTAGCAGAAGATCCTAACGCTCTCGAGGACGAAGATGAATACGAGGACGAAGATGAATACGAGGACGAGGATGAAGAGGACGAGGATGAAGAGGATGAAGAGGACGTCGAAGATCCTGACAAAGATGATGACGATTCCGAAGAATATGAAGAGGAGGATGACGACATGGGTGCAATCGCACATAACTTATTTGAAGGCAACAATACAGACAACGGAGACGTTCTGTCCCACAGCGAAATGCAGGAGATTATCGAGGACGGTAAGAGATATGGCTCTATGAAAGAATCATTCCTTGCTCATGGTATTACAAATATTGAGTACCTGTTCCCGGATGCCAAAAATTTAAACACACCACCTGAGTTCATTGCAAGAGACCAGGGATGGGTAACCGAAGTAATGAACGGTGTACATCACACACCATTCTCAAGAATCAAATCTACATTTGCAGACCTGCGTGAGGATGAAGCCCGTGCAAGAGGTTACATCAAAGGTAAGCTGAAGAAGGAGGAAGTATTCTCATTACTGAAGAGAACAACCACCCCGCAGACAATCTACAAGAAACAGAAGATCGATCGTGATGATGTAATTGATATTACAGATTTCGACGTAATCGTTTGGCTGAAAGCAGAAATGAGAATGATGCTGAACGAGGAAATCGCAAGAGCAGTCCTGGTCGGAGACGGGCGGCTTACGTCCAGTGACGATCACATCAAAGAGGACAACATTCGTCCAATTTGGAAAGATGCCGATCTCTACACAATTAAGTATCCTATTGCAATTACAAAAGAAACAACCGCAGCTGAGAAGGCTACAGCATTTATCGAGGCCTGTGTAAGAGCACGTATCGACTACAAGGGTTCTGGCAATCCGAAGCTATTCGCTCCAGAGTCAATCATTACTGAGTGCTTGCTGCTGAAAGATAAGAACGGCCGTATCATCTATGACAACATTGACAAGCTGGCTACAGCATGCCGTGTATCTAAGATCGTATCCGTTCCGGTTATGGAAGGTCTTACTCGTGTGGACAAGACTGACACATTAGCTCTTCAGGGTATTATCGTAAACCTGCAGGATTATAACATCGGTGCAGACAAGGGCGGAGCTATCAACATGTTCGATGACTTTGACATTGATTACAACGCTCAGAAGTATCTTATCGAGACACGTATCTCTGGTGCGTTAATCAAGCCATTATCAGCTATTGCAATCGAGACAAAGATCCCAACAGCAGATCTTAGCAAGACAGTTTCTGGCCAGAGCGGCAACTAATCAAAATGGGAGGAAATGATCGTGAATAGATGGTGCGGTAAGATCGGCTTTGCAGAACAAGTGGAAACAGCCCAATCAGTTTGGACTGAGGAAATAACCGAGCGTACATATAGAGGAGATATTCTTCGTAATACGAGACGTCTTCAGGATTCGCAGCAGATCAATAGCAATATTTCAATCTCTAATCAGATAAGTGTAGTCGGCGATGCCTATATACGCGATCATTTCATTAACATGAGATGGATTGAGTTTATGGGGGCTAAGTGGAAGGCAACAGAAGTTGATGCTTCGCAGGCCCCTAGACTTATAATAACGTTGGGAGAGCTGTGGAATGAGGACGAGACTTGACTTTGATAGATATTTAAAAGATATCGTTGGAGAGGGTGTCAATGTATATTTCCAGCCCCCTTCTAATGTATCCGGTGCTGGGCAAAAAGTTATAAAAAACATAAAATACCCAGCTATAATATATTCTGTTGATGATTATAATATTCGATCGGCAGATAATAAAAATTATAGCGTTGATAAAGAATACGCAGTAGAAGTGGTAACTAAAGACCCGGATAGTACATTGATTGATAAGATAGTGGAGATGCCCACTGCGAGATTCAATAGATCTTACTTATCAGATGGCATGTATCATTCGGTCTTTGTAATTATATTTTAAAGGAGGAAAAACATGCCTAAATTAACATGGGACAAAACCGGAGAACGTAAATACGAAACTGGTGTAGATCATGGCGTTATTTACCCGGTTATTGACGGAGAATATGGCGCTGGTTCTGCGTGGAATGGTCTTACCGCAGTTACAGAATCTCCATCTGGAGCAGAAGCATCTGCTGTATATGCTGATAACATGAAGTATCTTAGCCTCATGTCAGCAGAAGAGTTTGGAGCTACAATCGAAGCTTATACTTATCCAGAAGCATTTGACAGGTGCAACGGTACAGCCGAGATTAGTAAGGGAGTTACTATCAGCCAGCAGAACAGAGATACATTCGGCTTCTCTTATCGTACCCTGATCGGTAATGATATAAAGAGTAATGATTATGGCTACAAGATTCATATCATTTACGGAGCTAAGGCTTCTCCATCTGAGAAAGGCTTCCAGACAGTAAATGATTCACCAGAGGCAATTTCGTTCAGTTGGGAATTATCAACAACCCCAGTTACAGTTGACGGATTCAAGCCTACTGCTCATCTCGAGATTGATTCCACAAAGATCGAAGCTACCAAGATGAAGAAGATTGAGGATGCTTTATACGGCACAGAAAGTACAGAAGCTAAGTTGCTGCTTCCGGATGAGATCATTAACCTTTTAAAATAACAGACCCGTCACTGGACGTCTCTGCAACTCCTATTACAGGAGAAGACGACCTGCTTGGAAAGAAGGCAGCTGACCTTCAGTCCAATATCAAGGTCAATGAGAGTACTGGAGTAATTTCTGGTACTCTTAACTACATGACGGGCTATACAGGATTCAGCAGTAAAGTCGACGACCAGAGTGGTAATTACATCGCTCTTGATATTGCTCCAAAGAGTGGTTTCCCTGAATCATTAACAGTTGAAGTTAAGGGCGGAACATCTGGTCCATCTAAACTTCTCCAGTCTGATCATCGGGCAGTTCTTAAGATCAAGGACACTAATAAGCAGTCCATCTTGATTAAAGCAACTAACAAAGGCGCGACAGAAACAAAAGAATACTTACTTACAGGTGTAACACTTAAAACAGAATAAAGTTTTTCCTAGTCTGCTGAAATATGCAGACTGGGATTTTTAAGAATGAAAGGAGATTAAATTATGTTTATCAAAACTATTAATTACAAGGACTTTGACGGAAATGAGAGATCTGAAGATTTCTACTTCAATCTTACTCAGAGTGAAATTTTAAAATTGGAAACAAGCCTTAACGGGGGCTTAACATCATATATGAGCCTTATGGTGCAGAAACAGTCTCAGCCGGATATCATGAATATTTTTGAGAAGATTATTGACGCATCTTACGGAATCAAATCTCTTGACGGCCGTACATTTACAAAGACTCCTGAAGCACTGGCAGAGTTCAAGGCTACTGCAGCATATGACAAGTTCTTTATGGAAATTTGTATGGACGAAGCAAAAGCTTCCGAGTTTCTGCTTAATATCATGCCTGACGATGTAATTGACAAGATCAAGAAAGCAGCGGAATCCGGAGTCTATGACGATGCTACATTAAGCGATGCTCAGAGAAAAGCGATCTCAGCAGCAATGGCGGAAGTAGCAGGATCTGTGGCTGCAACTGATGATGCTGTGAAAGAAGGAAACTAAGGAGATAATTATGCTCGAATTAATTCTTCCCGGATATGAGCCATTTGATCAAGAAACTCAAACTTTTGGAAAGGTTGTAAAACCTACTAAGATTAAGCTCGAGCACTCCTTAATAGCAATTTCAAAATGGGAGCAAATATGGCATAAGCCATTGCTGAAACTCATGGATGAAGGAACTCTAACGGATGAAGAGTTTTTTGATTATATGTATTGCATGATAGTTGGGTCTTTCGATAAGGTCGAATTCTTTAAACGGCTTGATGATCATTTACTTAAAAAAGTAACAGACTATATCAATGACCCAGCTACGGCATCTAGGGTTTTTACAATTGGAGATGATGACAAAGGAAAACCGGAGACGTTAACTAGCGAATTAATATATGCTTACCTAGCAATAGCTAGAATACCATTCGACCCTTGCGAGAAATGGAATATAAAGCGTGTATTTATGCTAATAGAATTATACACTGTAAAAACTAATCCACCTAAGAAAATGTCCAATGAAGAAATCCGAAGATGGCAAAAGAAAGAAAATGAACGAAGAAAAAAAGAATTACACACAAAGGGGTGACATTATGGCCAGAACACGAAAAGCGGCTGTTAACCTTATTAATTCTTGGGTTGGCAAAAATGAAAAAGATGGATCTTATAAATCCATTCTTGATATTTACAACAAACAGAAAACAAAACCAAGAGGCGTCACTATGAAATCTGAAATGGCATGGTGCGCTACGACTTGGTCCGCAGTAGCAATTGCCCTTGGATACACTGATATTATGCCTGTTGAGTGCAGTTGTTTCTACCTTATTAAAAGGGCACAGAAAATGGGTTGCTGGAAAGAGAATGATAACTACATTCCTAAAATTGGAGATGCTTGTCTTTATGATTGGCAGGACAATGGGGTTGGAGATAACAAAGGAACTCCAAAACACGTTGGCATGGTAACATATGTCAATAAGAAAGAAGGATACTTTGTTGTAACGGAGGGAAATTATAAAGACGCTGTTAAGAAGAGAACTGTCAGTATTAATGGAAGATTTATACGCGGATTCATTACTCCGAAATACGACGCAGGCCAGCCAAAAATTAATACAAGTGCAAATCGCCATGCTGGGGAAGACGTCAAAACGGTAGCTAGAGAAGTTATCGCCGGGCAATGGGGAGAAGATTACAAATCGAATCTTAAAGAAAAGCATTATAATGTTGACGCAGTTATGAAAGAAGTAGATGCAGTAATTAACACTCCATGCGGTTTAACGACCACTACCTGTTCGGCAGCATATACGAGCAATATTTATAAGAACTCGTATAAAACTTCTAAGAAAGTACCTATGCGCATTGACGCTGGATGGAACAAAAAGCTCATGATTGAAATTCCAGCCGGCAGAAAGGTTGAATGCTATGGATATTTCAATAAGTATAAAAAATCAGTATGGCTGCTTTGTGTTGCAACTATTAAAGGAAAGAAGTATACGGGGTTTGTAGAATCTTCTGCGTTAATTAGATAAGGAGAAATGACATGATCAGATGCAAACTTGAGGGTAACTTTAAAAAGCTCGATAATTATTTCGAAAAACTTTTGGAAGGCGTTAACGTTGGTATATTAAACAAGTACGGACGTGAAGGCGTAGCTGCCCTCAAGGCTGCAACTCCTGTTGACACTGGAGTAACAGCAGCATCGTGGTATTATGAAATAGTTCGTGGCAATGGGTCAGTAAGTTTGGTTTTTAAAAATTCTAATGTAGTGAACCATGTGAATATAGCTATTATTCTACAGTATGGGCATGGAACTAGAAATGGTGGATATGTTCAGGGGGTTGACTATATTAACCCGGCTTTAAAGCCGGTATTCGATAGGCTAGCTAAAGATGCTTGGAAGGAGGTCACTGGATAATGGGTAAAGTTGTTGAAGATGACGTTGTTCGAATGCAATTCGAGAATGGACAATTCGAGAAAAAAATCCGTCAAAGTCAAAAATCTATAGAAGCTCTTAAGAAAAGCATCGATTTTAGTGAGTCTGGAAAGAGTCTTGCTAAATTTCAAAATGAGACCAAAAAGTTCAACATGGACGGAATGGGCAGAGCGGTAGAAGCGGTTCAAGTTAAGTTTTCGGCTATGGATACAATAGCTATGAGCGTTTTAAACCGGCTTACAAATGCTGCTATAAATGCTGGCAAGAGGATAACGTCTGCTTTAGCATTTGATGGAATGTCTGACGGATGGAATGAATATAAACTGAAGATGAATTCGATCCAGACAATTATTATGTCTACTGGAGAAAGCTTATCTACAGTTAATAAGTATCTCGACGAGCTCAATAAGTACTCAGATAGAACAATTTATTCGTTCTCAGACATGACCGCAAATATCGGTAAGTTTACAAACGCCGGTGTAGGTTTGAAGGATGCAGTTGCGGCAATTAAGGGTGTTTCGAACGAAGCAGCTATTTCAGGTGCAAATGCAGAGCAAGCATCGCATGCCATGTATAACTTTGCTCAGGCATTATCTGCTGGATATGTAAAATTAATTGACTGGAAATCAATTGAAGTAGCGAATATGGCCACTATGGATTTCAAGCAGAATTTGCTTGATACTGCTGTTGCTCTAGGTACAGTTGTTAAAAAGGGTGAAGACTACTACACCACAACTACAAATGCTAAAGGAGCTACATCTGACGCATTCAATGCTACAAAAAACTGGAACGATAATCTTCAGTATCAGTGGATGACTACTGACGTACTCATTCAAACGCTTGGTAAGTATACGGATGAAACAACCGAATTAGGACAAAAAGCGTATGCTGCAGCTTCGGAATTCAAAGATGCCGGACAGATGTTTGCTGCTTGGAAAGAAGCGATCGGATCTGGATGGGAGCATACATGGGAAACAATATTCGGTAACTTCGAAGAATCCAAAAAGCTTTGGGGATTTATAGATAGCATAATCGGTGATTATATCGTAAAAACGTTTGCTGCTAAGAATGCTACTCTAGATGCCTGGAAGAAAATGGGTGGCCGCAATTCATTAATGCGTTCATTCACAAATACTCTAGCAGCAGCTGTTGCAGTATTAGATACTTTCAGGGTTGCTTATAGAGCTATCTTCCCAGAAAAGAATGCAAAAGAAATAAAAAATATAACCGATGCATTTGAAGCTTTCACTAAGAAACTAATAATGTCTAGGGATAAGGTCGATAAATTATACAGGACATTGAAAGGTTTATTCACAATTGTCAAGATTGTTAAAAATGTTCTTGGAGTAGGACTTAAGACAGCCTTACAGGTAGTTTCTAAATTGTTGGGTATATCTGTAAATAGTATACTCGACCTTACAGCGGTTCTAGGTGATGGAATTGTACAGTTTGAAAAGTTTGGAAATATTTCAGGTATAGCTGCTAAGAGTGTCGATTTCATATCATCAGCAATAGCATTTGCCATCAAAAATATTGAGTACTTTGCAAAAGCGATTTGGAATTGGAAAGGAACACAGGAAGTAATAAAATTCTTAGACGATCTTATAGTTAAAACGTTGTGGCCAGACATAAAAGAATTTGGTGAAAATGCCGGAAATATGATCGATGATTTTATAGACCACTGCGAAGAAGTTGGTCATATAGATTTCAAAGCTTTGCTTAGTACTATTATTGGGATAGGTGCTATTGCGAAAGATAGTTTTGGAGGCGCTGGAAATTCCATAGATTCATTTACGTCGAAACTGTATTCGCTTAGATCTAAGATTACTGGATATTTTAAAGGTTGGACGGATCAAGCAACTGGATTTAAGAAAACGATGATTGACACATTTGATGGGGTGTTTTCATTTGTTAAAGACAAATCTGGAAAAGTTAATACTGCTAACATATTGACTATTTTGTTGGGCGGCGTTTCAGTAAAAGCTCTTTATAATCTTTCTAAATTGTTAGAGGTGCTTACAGATAGATTCGGTGGTTTATTTGCATTACCGGCAGCAATAGGTAACAGTTTTATTAAACTAATGAATCAAGGAGCATTAACTCTTAAAACTTGGCAAGATTCTATCAAAGCCGATATAGTTATTAAGATTGCAAAAGCTGTAGCTATATTAGTTGGGTCCATAGCTTTGTTAACTGTGTTACCTCAGGATCGAATCGAAGGTGCCGTTGTTTTGATAGGTATATTGGGAGCAGCGTTAACGGCATTTGCTTACGCGATCGGTTCTATTTCAACAGAAAAGTTAGCAAAGGGATTTTCTGGTGTTTCAGCAATGGTCATTTCTATTGCTGGAAGTATTTTACTAATGACTGTTGCACTTGAGAAACTTCAAAATGTGACCATTAATAAATCCATGGCAATTAATATTGGAGTAATTACAGGGCTTGTAGGAGTTATTACAATATGCTCAGGAGCTTTAACAAAGTATACAATGGGTGCAAATGCTAAATTAGCAGCCGCTGGAGCCCTTCAAATTGTATCTTTATCAGCCTCTTTGCTACTGATGGTTAAAGCTATAAAAGGGTTGTCTAATTACAATATTGAAGATGCTGGGAGCACTATTGGTGCTTTAGTATTGGCTGTTGGATCATTATCAGTTCTTATGATTGCTGTTGGAAAAGCGAACGCTTTAGGCGGAACTAGAGGAGCACTTACATTATTAAGCTCTGTAGTGGCAATATATGGATTAGCTAAAGTGATGTCTAAAATTTCTAATATGGATTTTAGCTCCATGAAGAAAGGATGGAAACAATTTGTAGTAGTATTTGGAACGATGATGCTACTATTCAAGGCATCTGCTAAAGCCGGTCCTAATGCATCTAAAGCAGCTGTATTATTGCTAGGATTTACTGTTAGTCTACATGTTTTACTTGCTGCGTTTGAGAAATTACAGAAGTATGATTTTAAGACAATGGCTAAATGCATAACAGATCTAATTGCATTGATGATACCTATTGGAAGTCTAATTAAGGCTAGTGCTAGCGCTGGACAATATGCTGCTAGAGCTGGCGTTATGATGATGACTGTTGCTGGTTCTATTGTGATTTTAACTGCGGCTATAGCTATATTATCCGGTCTTGACCAGTCAAAAATGGCAGGAGCGACCGCAGCTGTTGATTCCATAATCTTATGCATGTCAGCTATGATCAAAGCTGGCGATGTATCAATTGATGCTAAGAAGTCTGTAATAGTCGCTGCTTTAGTCGTTGGTGAAATAGCTGGAGTTATTGCCTTATTGGCTCAATTAGATCCAACCGGAGTTATTGCAGGATCAGCAGCAATATCGTTGCTTTTAGGTGTATTTACACTATGTTTAAAAGGGTTCTCTGGTGTTGGAAAGGTTCGCGCTAGTGTTCTTTTAGCTGGTGCAGTTCTTTTGGAAATAGCTGGCGTTATTGGGATGCTGGCTCAATTGGACTGGAAACGATCGCTGGCAGCCTCTGCAGGATTAAGTATGGTTTTATTATCTGTATCCGCATCAATGTTGATACTTCAAAACGTTCCGATTGCTGGGGCTATAACTGCGCTAGGCAGTTTCTCAATATTTATCGCTGGACTTGCCGCCATTATAGCTGTGCTAGGAGGGCTTAATAAGATATCAGGATTTCAGGATTTCATGAATGGCGGAGTTCAAATACTAGAACTACTAGGTGAAGGTTTAGGAAAACTAGTCGGCGGAATTATATCCGGAGTTGGTCAGGGAGTTACAGACGGGCTACCACAAATAGCTACAAATCTATCAGATTTTGCAAATAATCTGCAACCATTCTTATCAACGATGGGTAATGTAAATCCGGAAATAGGCTCGTCTATGTCTGTGTTAGCAGGATGCATTGTTAAAATAGCCGGAGCAGAGATTGTTAATGCCATTTCGACGTTTATAAATCTTGGGAAAGATCCAATTCAGAAATTTGCTTATCAGCTTCAGTATCTTGGTGCTGGCATGAAAGCATATGGCGATCAGGTAGCAGGCGTCAATCCTGAAACAGTTAAGGGCACCGCAATAGCGGCTAAAACTCTAGTTGAATTAGCGAATGCCATACCAAGATCTGGAGGATTAGCTCAACTGTTAGCTGGGGCAAAGGATCTCGCTGATTTTGGATTATCTCTTATACCGTTTGGAGCAGCATTTTCAATATATGCTACAGAAGTCGCTAACATAAATCCTGGGGTAATTAAAGGAACATCTTCTGCAGCTCAAACATTAACTGATTTAGCGAATGCTATACCTGAAGCTGGTGGATTAAAACAGCTACTGACAGGATCTAAAAGTTTAACTTCATTCGGATTATCTCTTATACCGTTTGGAGCAGCATTTGCTACTTATTCTAGTCTAGTTGCCGGAGTTAATACGGATACCGTAAAAGCAACATCTGCGGCAGCAATGACGATAACAGAATTTGCAAATTCAATCCCTAAGTTAGATGGTATGAAAGAGTGGTTCGTAGGGGGCTCTGAAGATTTAGGAACTTTTGGTAAGAGCATGGTATCATTTGGTAAGTCATTTGCAAAATACTCTGACACTGTATCTAAAGTCGATACTGAATCGATAAAGGCAACGTCATCGGCTGCAATGACAATTACAAAATTAGCAGGAACAATACCGAGTTTGGATGGTATGAAAGAGTGGTTTGTTGGAGGCTCACAGGACTTAGGAACTTTCGGTAAGAGTATGGTCTCATTTGGTAAGTCATTTGCTAAATACTCTAAAACAGTATCCGGAATCGATACCTCAACTATAACAGCTACATCTGCCGCAGCTACATCCATTGCAAAATTGAATGATGATCTACCAGAAGCAACTTCTGCTAAGAGTATACTCTTTGGCGGGAACAAGGAGAGCTTAAAGAAATTCGGAAAGAATCTTGTATCGTTTGGCGAGAGTTTCGTCAGCTTCTCAGCAACAATAAAAGGAGCCGACACATCTAACGCTGGAACTATTGCTAAGCAATTATCTGATTTCATTAATTCGTTAAATGGAATTAAGGGCGGACTAGATAAAAAAGTCAAAGACATGAACAAAGCATTTAAGGCTTTGGGTAAGACATCCCTAAAATCTGTGCAGAATGGATTCGAATCAAAATCGGGGGATTTCGAGAAGGTTGGTTCTAAGGTTGTTGGATGGATCTCAGCTGGAATGAAAAACAATAGCGAAGATATGAAGTCTCCGTCATCAAGTGTGGCCAAGAAATTCTTGAAGTACGTCACTGATGCATTTAAATCGGATACAGATACTACCGATGGATTTAACTCAGTGGTAAATAGCGCTCTTAGTACAGCTAAAAGAACATTTAATGATTATAATTCAAAATTCAAAGACGCCGGTTCATCATTAGCCAAGAACCTTGCTAGTGGTATGAGATCTAATTCTAAAGATTTTAGTACGGCTGGCGCTAATGCAGCTATAGGATTTATGAGTGGGGCGAAGAACAAGAGCTCAGATGTATACTCGACGGGTGTTTCATTGGGTAATCAATTGCTTAAGGGAATGAAGAGTAAAAAATCTCTTGACGAGCATTCGCCTTCCAAGAAAACCAATAAGATTGGTGCTTATGCTGGAGAAGGACTTGTTAAAGGTGTCAAATCTAAAGCTGGAGATGTTGAGCTTGCGGGAATTGATATGGGACGAGGAGCTTTGCTAGGCGCTGGAAAAGGAATAAAAGACGGCGCTAAGAAAGCTCAAAAAACAGTTACAGGATATGTCAAGGGAATTAAGAAATCCATTAGTAAATCGGTTGGAAATAAAGACGTTGATGGCGTCATGAAGACCGTAAATGGTATTCTTAATGCAGGCAACAGTACGTTTTCAGACCAAATGGATAAAACGACAAAAGACATTATCAAAAATGCTAACAAAACTGGAGCTGGCATAACTAGTGCATATGATAGCACTTCTAAGAAAATTACAGGTAGGTCTAAGAAGAACAGCAAGAAAGCAAAGATCAAGATGACCAAAATCATAAAGGTCGCTTATCAGTTTGGAAAGACTTTCGACAAAGCTGTAAGCTCGTTTAATAAAACTCCTTATGAGACGATTACTAAAATCTCTAAGAGTTTAGGAAAAGAGCTTCTAAAGACAACACCTAAGCTTAAGACACTTAGCAAAGCTACTAAAACTGCCGAAAAAACTATCAAGAATTTTGCTATTGCACTGTATAAGGAATCGGATCAGTATAAAGAAGACACTAAGTCTGTTAAGCAACACGAGGCAGCTTTGAAGAAACTTCTTAAGACACAAGATCGTTTAAAGAAGGGCCTTAGCGCTTCAGGCAAGAAACTTAGCAAAAAGAATCTAAATTCAGCCATTAAGGAAAACAACACAGCGATTAAAAATGCTGCAAAACAGCTGAAAGAAGATCAAAAGACTATCCAGTCTAATATTAACTCGACATTCAAAGAATACAGGAACAATATCATTAACTCGATAAAGGAATATACTAAGTTTACGAATATTGCATTCGATAACTCTAGGAACATATTCTCCGAATTCTCTGATTCTATGGACGATGAGATGAGTACAGTTCTTAAGAACATGGAAAGTCAGGTTGATGGTTATCAGGAGATGAAGGATAACCTTGCGAAATTATCCAAGAATGGTCTTAGTAAAGGACTTATTGATACTCTTAAAGGTATGGGAGAATCTGGTTATGCATACATAAAATTATTTGCAAATGCTTCAAAAGAAGAAATCGACAGAGCGAACAAAGCGTATGCAGAAGCCAGCAAACAAACGAAAGAAGATATTATAGCTTCTTATAAGCAGACTTATCAAGATGCTGTTAAGTGGAAGAATTCTATTAAGAAGATGCTTAATCAGGGTTGGGATATTCGCCTAGTTCAGGAATTGGTTGATGAAGGTCCTGGAAACCTTAGTAAAGTATTGGAAATGCTTACCTTTTCAGATGAAGAACGTAAAGAAATAAACAATGTGTATGTTAAGAATCTTAAACTTCAGAAATCTGGAGCTAATGATATTATCAAGTCGTTTGCTTTGAAGAAAGAAAAAGAAGCTGCCAAGAAGAAAGCTAAGAAAGCTGTTAAGAAAACAGCCAAAGACGTCAAGAAAGACGTAAAAGAAATTGCTAATGCTGTTTCAGAAGCAGCTAAGGAAATGGAGAAAAACCTCAAGAAGATAAATAGCGATTGGGACGATGCAAAGAAGAAAATCGAAGATACTGCAAAGTCTATGACAGAATCTGTAAAGAGCAGTCTTGATAGTTTCACATCGTTTGTTAATTTCGACATTTCAAGTTCTACGGATTACTTTACGAGATACGAGGAAGTAGTAAATGATCTCGGCAATGACACCATTATCGATCGTATGTGGTCACAGGTTAATGCCGAAAAGAGAGTAATCGAAGATCTCGAGGAACTAAAGAATATGGGATTTGCAGATGGATTGCTGGATTATCTTAAGAGTCTAGGGACGCAAGCAATACCGTATATCGAGGGATTCAGACTTGCCACGGCTGATCAGATTGATCGAACAAATGCAGTATTCAAAGAGAAGATGCAAATGACAAAAGATCAAATTTTACAGCAGGCAAAGGATAATATGGAATCTGTTAAGAAATGGCGAGATGAAATTGTTGTGTTGTCGAAAGAGCTTGACCCAAGGCTATTGCAAGAGTTGATAAACAAAGGCTTGGACGGAGCAGATATCGTCGATGCGTATTTCCAAATGACACCAGATGAAAAGAAGCAGATAAATCAGTATTACAAAGATACATTATCTATGAACGAGGAAGTTTCTAAAGAAGTATCTGATTCGTACAAAGAAGCAGGTCTAGGAGCTGTCAATTCCATGTATCAGGGAATGATTGATGCTGCTACAGGCAAGGATGTATCTTCTAAGAAAGGCTCATCTAGGAACCTCAAAGGATCTGCAGCGACAAAAACGGTTAATGCGGTAGCTAAGTCATTTGACGAAGTACTTAAAAAAGATACGTCATTCAAGTCTTCAGGTAAGAAAGCTGGAAACCAGTTCAAAGCTGGAATCGACTCAGCTTCCGAAGGGGTTGCAAAGTCTGCAAAGCAATCAGCCAAGAAGGCTTGTACAACCTTTACGAATTACGCAGAAACAAACTTCAAGAAAGCTTTTAAATCTGCCGGAACATCTCTTGGTTATTGCTTTGCTTTAGGTCTTGCTGCAACAACGGTGTTAACAGCTGTAGAATCTTCTTGTAAATCAGTGGTAGATAAAGCATTATCTTCGTTTTCAAAAGGCAGCGGTAAAGCATCTTCTAAAGGAAGCGCACTTGGTAATTCATTTGCTGAAGGGATTAGAGGAGCTATACCATCCGCTGTTAGTGCTGCTCAGGCATTAGTTGACGCTGTGAACGCAGTACTGTCTAAGATAAGTATGCCTAGTTTAAGTGCCAGTGTTAACACTTCGAATCTGTCGTCAATGATTAGTAGCGGAGTGACATCAGCTACGGGATCTTCTGTAGCAGGAGCTAGTGCCGGTTTAGCAACTTCTATAGCTAGTGGAATAGCCGGAAGTGTGTTCGGAAAAGGTAGCGGTCTTAGCAAAGCTTTGGCGGAATTACAGAATAGCGGTCTTAGCAAAGCTTTGGCGGAATTACAGAATAGCGGAAGGGGTAAAACTGGTCGCGCTCTAAAAGGATCTAGTACCAATGTAACTAACAACTATACATTCAACCAGACTAATAATTCGCCTGTAGCATTATCTAATAAAGAGATATATCGACAGACAAAGAACCAGTTTAGTCAATTAAAGGGGGCTCTTAAATGATAAAGAAAGTAATCGTTACTAATTATTTAGGGGAATCCCTAGAAATGGAACTAGCTAGGCCTGAGGTTTCGGGTCTAGCTATAACAGATATCGAAGGTTTAGGGCCAGTTAAGGCAACTATCAACACTAGTGAGATAGCGACCGGAGATGGAGCATTATATAATAGTGCTAAACTTGAAACTAGAAATATAGTTATGACTCTGGATTTTAGATTCGGAACAGATATCGAAACCATTAGGCATACTACATATAAGTATTTCCCTATCAAGAGATACCTCACGTTGACATTTGTAACGGATCAGAGATCTCTTGATGCTTTCGGTTATGTAGAGTCAAATGAACCTGATATATTCCAGGCTCATGAAACTACTCAAATCTCCGTAATTTGCCCAGACCCATACTTCTATGCAACTAATGGAAAGACGCTTACATTATTTAGTGGCGTCAATCCTAAATTCGAATTTCCATTTGAAAACAATTCGTTAACTGAAAAGCTCATAAACTTCGGCGATATCGTACATATGTATGAGAATGTAGTAACGTATAAAGGAGATGCTTCAGTTGGTATAACGATAACAATTCATGCGTTAGATACAGTAAAAGATATTGTTATCTATAACGCTAGAACTCGTGAAGTTATGAGAATAAATACTGACTTTATACAGACCTTAACCGGTCAAGCATATGGTACTGGTGATGATATCATTATAAATACTAAGCGAGGAGAAAAGTCAGTTACATTACTGAGAGCCGGATTAACGACCAACATTCTAAACTGCTTAGGTAAAGGATCGAGCTGGTTCCAGCTGTCGAAAGGAGATAATATCTTCATTTACAATGCTACAGAAGGAGCAATGAGCATTCAGTTCAAGATTGAAAACGATACGATATACGAAGGAGTATAACTTATGGAAGGCGATTAATTCGAGGAGGTAAGCAATGGAAGCTACAATATTAAACTCAAGGTTTGAAAAAGTAGCCATTATTGACAGGTTCAAGTCCTTCATTTGGACTGATAGATATCAAGAGAATGGGGACTTTGAACTCTACCTCACTTTGGACATGGATGGAGTGTTTCCTTATCTAGTCAATGACTACTATCTTCAAAATGATGACTCAGTTCATATGATGATTATTCAGGGAATGCTCCTTGAAACAAATGCTACGGATGGACCAACAATTAAAGTTATAGGCTACTCTCTTGAGAGCTTGCTGAAGCGTAGAATAATATGGGACAATACTACACTTGGCGGAAATTTCCAAGATGGAATAGAGAAGCTTATAAATGACGCTATAATAGCGCCGTCAAAATCGGAAAGAAAGATTTCTAACTTTATATTCAAGAAGAGTACAGACAGTAGAATAACCGCTCTGACAATTGACGCAAAGTATGAGCAGCATGAAAACTTATACGAGGCAATAAACTCACTTTGCGTCGAGAAACAAATTGGATTTAAAGTTACGTTAAATGAAAATAAACAATTTGAGTTTGAGCTGTACAAAGGCGTTGATAGATCTTATGCACAGCAATTAACTCCGTATGTTGTATTCAGTCCTTCATTTGAAAACTTAAATAACACATCTTATTTGGACAGTAAAGAAGATTACGCAAACGTTGCGTTAACTGTTGGAGAGGATGGGGATACACAAACATTATCCGGGAATCCGTTGAAGATTACTAAAGAAGTGACTAGGGACGGAGAAACTCAGGAACAGTTGAGCGGTATGCATCGATGTGAGATATATGTTGATGCTGGGTCGATTACTTCTGAGGATGAGGACCATAAAATGAGCGACGCCGAGCGACTGAAAGTAGTTGCTCAGAAGGGCAAAGAAGCTTTAGCTGAGAAACCACATACTATATCTATGGATGGAGATGTTGATCCTCATACTATGTTTGTATACGGACGAGATTTCAAAATGGGGGATGTAGTACAGATAGAAAACGACTATGGTATTAAAGGGACATCAACCGTGTCGGAATTTATTATGTCCCAAGATTCTAGTGGGGAAACTTCATACCCTACTTTTACAGACTTTGTAAGTGCCGATGATAATAGAATACCAGTAGGCTCTTAAAGAAAAAGATAAAGGAGGAAAAATATGAGTTTTGCGTCTGGATTTTTTAATTCCGTAGATCATGATAGATTATATGATGCTACCGACATTTCAAGATTATTTGATGGCTTGATTCGGGATGGAATATTTGCATCTATTGGCGACTGTCTTGTCGTAAAGCAGAGTAATCAGATGAATGTAACAGTTGGAACTGGACGAGCATGGTTTAATCATACTTGGAGTTACAACGATGCTCTTTATCCAGTGACGATTCCGCCATCAGAGATTCTTATGGATCGTATTGATGCAGTTGTTCTAGAGATCAATTCGGTTGAATCTGTAAGAGCAAACAGCATTAAATTAATTAAAGGAACGCCATCGTCTACACCAGCCAAGCCGGTATTGACAAATTCTAAAGAAATTCATCAGTATCCATTAGCGTATGTCACAGTCGGTAAAGAGGTTACGTCAATCAGGCAGGCGGATATTGAAAACTGTGTAGGGACGAGCGCGTGCCCATTTGTTACAGGAATTCTCGAGGTAATTAGTATTGAACAGCTTATTCCTCAGTGGAAAGATATACTGAACAGGTTCATAGAAGAGAATACTGCAAACTTCAATACATGGATGAATGGAGAGAAGCAGGATTACCAGGCTTGGCTCACAGCCGCTAAGAAAGAGATTACGGATTGGCAAGCAACTTCAAAATCGGACTATCAGAAATGGTATGACAGTATTAAGAATGGCTACGACCAGTGGTTTGCTACAATTAAAGCTGCTTATGACGCTAACTGGTCAACATTCCAGCAGTGGGAAAAGGAGTCCCAGACAGAGTTTGATAAGTGGTTTGAAAGTATGAAAAACAAACTCGAAGGTGACCTTGGAGCTAAACTTACTCTTGAAGCAGAGAAGCTAGGTAAGGAGAAAGTATCACTTATCGAGTCAACGAAAACAGATCTCAAAGGTACTGTGGAAGCCCCGTTAATGATGGGTAATGCTACTAGGAATTTATTACCTTATCCGTACGTCAACGCTAGCGGAAGCGTTTCGCATGGTGTAACTATGACATATACTAAAGAAGGAACTGTCTCTTTTAAAGGTACAATATCAAGCGGTAATAAACAACCTGCTTTGTTATTATATGAGAATGCCGAGAAGTTATTTGACAATGGTATAAATACACTGTATGCCAAGTATATCACAACAATTCCAAATATATTACACTCGTTTTTTCAGATTTTTAAAAAAAATAATGGTTCTTGGGTAACTAACGTTGAAACTTTGTCAAAAAATGATTACGATTGGGAAAACTATAAATGTAATTATATAGTTCAGTATCATAAAACATCCGGTGATGTTAATGGAACTGTTTCTAATATAAGAATAGTAACTAACGCTGACGACCCATTCGTACCATATTCAGGATATGATATTAAGACGATTGGAAAGAATTTGATTCCGTATCCATATTTTTATGGTTCCTCGCATAATGAACAGGGAATAACTTTCACAGTAGATTCAAATGGCGTTATTCATGCTTCCGGAACAGCAACGGCAAATGCATATTACTTGTTATTCAAAGGTAGTTTATTGCCTTGCCTGACCGTTGGTAACAAATATACCATGACTTTAACGGTTAAAAATGGGGGTGCATCGGCATACTTAGCAGCTGATGCTAAAGATAATACTAAGCTAGATGATATAGCCGCTATATACAATTTGAGTAATGGCACGAAATCAACCACATTCACATTTACGAGAATAGACGGAGCAACCGATCGTATTGGATTTTATATTACACCAGGAACGACCCTAATTGACTGCCAAATCCAAATTCAATTAGAAGAAGGTGAAACAGCTACTGCTATCAAGCAGTATCAAACCTCAACAACGAAGATTACTAAAGATACAGAGTTCCCTAATTTCGATCTAAAATCATTCAACGAGGTTACTCATATAATCTCTCCTGGCAATGTTCAGTCATTCCACGCTGATGCGCCAAATGGAAAATACTTGTTAGAGTCAATAAAGAAATCAGCAGAGTCTGGCGGCGTTAGCTATGGAGCAACTGAACCAACAAATCCTAAAGTTGGTGATCTGTGGGTTAATCCGGACCAAACAAATGTTTTACAGGTTTATGATGGGAAATATTGGGGAGGCGTAAACGGCCTTTATATTGGAGACGGCGGCAGTTTTCCATCTTCTCCATATCCCGGCCAGTTAGTATATAACCCTCGTAATAAAATGATGTATGTTTATATTTCATACGGGGGACCATGGGGAGATCCTGGCTGGCTTGCTGTAGGATCGGAAGACCCGGGAGGATATCATTACGGTGCTTCTGCCCCATCTAATACCAAACTCTTATGGATTGATACTTCAGGTGTGGCTAAATTCTACAATGGTTCTGCCTGGGTACCATTAGCAGCAACATGGGGATAATTCAAAATGGGGGATATGGATAATGTATTTATCTGGAAATGATCGTTTTACAAAAGATAACGAAAAACGAAATGTAAAAATCCCCGGGAGGAAAAATCAGATAAAGTTTTTAAAAAGGAGGTTGAAGATAATGCCTAATTTTCTTACTGCGGCAGAAATGAACACTCTTAAAGCCAAGGTAAAAACTGAAATGCAACGTAGAGCATATAATGGTTCTATGACTTGGTTTGCATCTGCATCGTACGACTTCTCCACAACTCCTACATCCGGAACTAAAGTCACAGCGGACCAAGGTAAAAAAGTAGTTGAGCCTTTATTGAATATTAAAGACCATGGTAATTTGAATACTGCCGATCTTAAGACGGGCTCTAAGATCCCATCATCGTTCAATAATGAATTGCTATCTTATACTGACTCATTATCTCAAGAGCCAATCGATGGGGCTACCTCTTCATGCCGAGGAGCATGCTCTGGACTATGCGTAGGGACGTGCGGCAGCACATGTAGCGGATGT
>ULTS01034442.1_pt1 | contig 26067 bp, 10 predicted proteins | sample 1957821 | NCBI WGS metagenome assembly ULTS01 (sample SAMEA4835741, study PRJEB28245) | human gut metagenome | biome: gut microbiome; material: fecal sample | place: Denmark | collected 2008
TATTTCTTCTTCCATGTACGGTGTGTTTTTCGAGGAAATCAATCACGCTGGTGATGGAGGCTTGTATGCGGAATTGGTACAGAACCGAAGTTTTGAAGAAGATGAAATCCCTGAAGGGTATCGAATAGAAGGAACGAAATTGATACCTCTTGCCAAACCTTATCATTTGACTGGCGAGATACGTGAGCGTTCTTTTGAGTGGTATGGAGGCAAAATCAGGGGGTGGAATTTGAAAACCGGAGATTTGTCAGAGGCTTCCATGCGTTTGACAAAAGAACGTCCTATGTATCCTACGGCTCCGAACAATTTGGAATTGTTTATTCAGAAAACAACAGGTGCTGTACAGTTGGTTAACGAAGGATATTGGGGTATGGGTATTCGGCAGAACGAACGTTATCATTTACGTACCATTGTGCGTGTGGATCCAGGTTATAAGGGAACCCTTACTGCTAAGTTGCTGTCGGAAAAAGGAGATATATTGGCACGGGCTTTATTACCTTGTATTCCTGACGGTGAATGGCATGATATGACACTGGTATTGACATCTGTGGCCACGGACTGTAAGTCATCGTTAGCTATAGAATTCGATGCACCCGGGAAGGTGTGGTTGGACTACGTGTCTCTCTTTCCTGAAAATACCTTTAAGAAACGCCAGAACGGTTTACGTAAGGATGTGGCGGAAATGGTGGCCGGTTTGCAACCCGCCTTTTTCCGTTGGCCCGGTGGTTGTGTGGTGGAAGGCATTACTTTGAATAACCGTTTCGAGTGGAAGAAAACTTTGGGCGATCCGGCGGCGCGCCCCGGGGAATACAGCACATGGGGGTATCATTGCTCTTATGGTTTCGGCTATTATGAAATGTTGCAGTTTTGTGAGGACATCGGTGCCAAGGCCATGTATGTCTGTAATGTGGGTTTGAGTTGCCAGTTCCGTATGGGGGAAGCTTCTGAAAAAAGTGATATATCTTATTATATAGATGACTGTTTGGATGCGATAGAATACGCGTTGGGGGATACGTTGACGGAATGGGGAGCACGTCGTGCAGCCGATGGACATCCGGCACCTTTCCCTTTGCAGTATATTGAGATAGGTAATGAAAATTGGGGAGACGAATATGACCGCCGTTTCGATATGTTTTATCAGGCCATCAAGCAAAAGTACCCTCAACTTACTTTGATTTATAACGAAATGCCCGAACGAAACGGACCGATGGGCATTACGAAGACCGATATGGTGGATCCGCATTATTATGTGGCACCGGAGTTCTTTTTCCGGAATACGGATTTGTTTGATCATTACGAACGGGGGAAGCACACGGTTTACGTCGGTGAATATTCTTGTAACCGAGGAGTGGGCGGTGGAAATATGTGGGCAGCCTTGTCGGAAGCGGCATTTATTGGCGGTATGGAGCGTAACGGCGATTTGGTGAAGATGGCTTCTTATGCCCCCTTGCTGGAGAATCGTAACAATCGTAAATGGCCGACCAATCTGATTTGGTTCGACTCCGAGCAAGTGGTCGGACGTGGATCCTATTATGTGCAGAAAATGGCGGTGGAGAACAGGCCTACTTATAATGTGGCGAATGATAAGGTTTTACGGGCAACTGATACGGCTTCGTATGTACCCGGCCATATCGGCTTTGGTTCGTGGGCTACTGCTGTGGAATTTAAGGATTTCAAGTTGACAGCAGGTGGCCGTAGGGTGGACGTGCAACTTAGGGAAACGACTCGGAATTATGGGAATTGGGGCTATACCGACAGTATTTTGTCTCAAACCTCTTTGGAAACCGGTACCCAGTATATTCTGAAAGGGTTTAAGGACAATGATTACACCTTGGAGTGCAAAGCACGCCGGGTGAGTGGTAAAGAAAGTTTCTTGATTTATTTTGGTATGACGGCCAATGGCCAAGATGGTTATATGTATAATATAGGTGGCTGGGATAATCAAAAGGCCGTATTGCAGCAGGTGGCCAATAGCAACCGTGCTAAAGTATTGGCCGAATGCCAGGGTGTACGGGTCGAAACCGATCGTTGGTATGATTTGAAGTTAGCAGTTTCCCCCCATAAGAGTGAGTTGTACGTAGATGGAAAATTGGTACTGTCTCATGTGCCTGAGCCCGTACCTTTACAGTTTGTGGATTCCGGCTATGATGAACATGCGGGTGAGTTGGTTTTGAAAGTCGTCAATGCCACAGATTCGGTCTATCCGGTTTCTTTCCGTATTGACGGGGCACGACGGGTGGCTCCTGAAGGCAAGGTCATTACTTTGGCGGCTGGGAGTGGAGCAGAGGAAAATTCTTTCGAGAATCCACGGAAGATTTATCCTGTGACATCCGGTTACGGTGATTTCGGACGTGATTTTACTTATACGTTCCGCCCTTTTTCATATACAGTGTTACGTATCAAGGCAGAGAGGGATGTTTCCGGGTTGAATAATGAACAATAAATAACGGATTATGGAAAGATGGCTGATTTTAGTTTGGAGTTTTTTATTTGCTTTACTTGGGGAAGCACAGGTGCGTGTCAGTGCCTGGCCTGAGGGCAAGGACGGATTGGAAAGGAGTCCGGATTATGATGTGACTGTAAAATCTCTTGCAGGAGGAAGCGGGGAATGGATACGGGTACCTAATTTACGGTGTGATGTGGATACCAGACATGTGCGCCATGCTTCGTTTGCTGAATTCGAGATGGGAAGTCCCGTGGTGGTCCGAGTGAAGAACTGCCGCACAGATGCATGGGACGGGAATGGCAAAATGCAAGTAAAAGTGAAGCCTTCCTCTCGTGGCATCGCTTGTCGTCAGGTGGATGCACGTACCGTGGAGTTTACTTTGCATCGTCCTGAATTCCTGAGCGTGGAATTTAATGGTGAGCGCAAGCAGAACCTTCATATCTTTGCCAATGACATGCTTGCCGAGACCTATACGGGGGAAGAACCAGATGCGATTAATTGGAAAGGAAAGAACGCACAAGACGTGTTTAAACAGGATGCGCGATTGATTTACTTCGGTCCGGGGGTACATTTTCCTAAGGATTTGCCGAGTGGGGAAATCAAGATACCGAGCAATACGACGGTTTATCTGGCTCCCGGTGCGGTAGTTCGGGCCCGTCTTATTGTGGATCGTGCCGAGAATGTCCGTATCATAGGCCGGGGAATCGTAGCCCATCCTTTGCGTGGGGTTGAGATTACTTATTCCAAAAATGTGCTGGTAGATGGGATTACCATCTTGAATCCACAACATTATACTGTGTATGGCGGTCAATCGGAAAATCTGACCATTCGTAACTTGAAGTCTTTTTCGGCTCGTCCGTGGAGTGACGGTATCGACCTGATGAGTTGTCGTCATGTGAAGATCGACCATGTATTTTTACGGAATTCAGACGATTGCATTGCGCTTTATAATCACCGTTGGTGGTATTGGGGCGGCACTGAGGATGTGGATATTTCCAGAGCTACTTTATGGTGTGACTGGGCACATCCCGTGAATATAGGAACTCATGGGGATGACCGGAGCGAGTCAGGCGAGACATTGAAAAATGTGCGTATCCACGACTGTGACATCATTTTTCATGAGGGAGACGGAATGCTGTCCATTAGGTGTGGAGATAAGAATGTGGTACGTGACGTGGTGTACGATTCCATTCGCATTGAAGACATATCCAGAGGGCGTTTGTTTGAAATGCAGGTGATTTACAGCGAGAAGTACAATCGTGCTCCGGGTAACGGAATTCGGGATGTACATTTCCGGAATATCTCGGTGTTCGATTCAGAAGGGTGTATGAATCCAAGTTTGATTACAGATTATGATGCCAACCGTGGCATAGGGAAATATACGATAGAGAATGTGATGCTGAACGGTAAGCCGTTTAACGAGGATAAAGGCCTCATACGCAAAATGATCGTAAAATAAAAAATGGAATCTGCGAATGTTTAACTAATTATTATATACAAATGAAGAAAGGCTTGTTTATTTTGTGTTGCTTAATAATAAGTAATGTAAGTTTTCTTTGGGCACGTGATTTCAAACATCCGTGTTCAATGGTTTCGATAGTTGAAATAGAGAAGATGAAGAAACATATTGCAGACAAAACAGAACCGTTTTATAGTGAATGGCAAACTCTGCAAAGCGACCGTTATGCCAGCCCGTCTTACACCACTTCGGGACATATTGAAATCGGAGGAAGTGATGGTACTCGCCAACAGGTGAGCAATGATGCCATGGCGGCTTTCTACAATGCGCTGCAATGGCATGTTACGGGGAATGTAAAATATGCTGATTGTGCGGCTCGCATCTTGTCGGTGTATGCAGAGAAAATGGAAAGTGCTACACAGCAGCTCTACCAGTATCCGGCTCGAGATTTATGTTATGCGGCTGAATTGCTGCGTTTAAGCGACGGTTCTTTCTATAGTGGATGGGAGGAGGTTTCATACAATCAGTTTCTAAATAAAGTGCGAACAATTCTTGTTCCGGCTTTAAGAAAGGAGAGAACAAACGGAATGAGCAGTTGGTCAGCGGGGGCCATCGACGGTTTGCTTATAGCTGGCGTACTACTTGATGATGAAGCCATCTACGATGAAGCCATCGGTTATTTTAAAAACGAATCTATTCCCGGTTCGATAATGGGAGCCATTACCGATTCCGGACAACTCAACGAAATGGGACGCGACATGGTCCACGCCAATCTTGTCCTTGATGATTTGTGCCGTATGGCACATGTGGCCTGGGTACAAGGTGATGACTTGTTCGGGTACGATAACAATCGTCTGTTGCGCAGTTTCGATTATTGGTGTCAAGCCAATTTGGGATATGAAGGCTCTATGGTTTATACTCCTGTTGGACGTTGGTATTATTTGTCCACCCATAATAACGGGAATCGTTTGTATCCAGACGGTTCTATTTTTGAATGTGCTTTGCATCATTACAAGGAAGTGAAAAAATTGGATGGTTCCCAGTATTATTACTTAGATCGTTATGCCAAGGTGGCTCGTCCCGGACGTTTCTATCATACACTCTTTTATGTGGCCGATCCGGAGTTGTCTCCCGTGTTTAAAGTGGTTCCTCAAAAGCCGGTTCGATTTAAAGTGACACAAGGAATAGGGTTTATGGAACTTTCATGGAGTCACCCTGTACTCGACGACCAAAGCGGATATAAAGTTTATCGTTCTTCAGATGGCGTGAATTATAATTGTGTGGCTACTGTAGACCATTATACAAAAAATAGTTACCAAGACCATAGCGTTATTGCAGGACATGCTTATTATTATAAAGTGATTCTCTTTAATTATGCAGGAGAAAGTGAAGCTTCTGATGTTGTCGGTCCTTTGACGGCCTCTGCCGGAAGTGAAATATTGCCTGAAGAATGGGCTTTTGAAGATGTGGGGCAAACAGGTATAGGGGCAGGAAAGTACCTCAATACCCAAGGTAGTTCTTTTGCCGTATCGGGAGTGGGGCATGACATTGGCGGCACAAATGATGCGCATGGTTTTGTTTATAGAAAGGTAAAAGGGGATGCCATATTTACTGTTCGATTGGTTTCTACCGAGGAAGCTTTTTATAAGGTGGGTATCATAATGCGTGAATCTCTTGATGGTGCATCCAAGCGGGTTGGTATCACTTTAGGCGAAGTGGGTTATCGTTTATGCCGCATGTGCACGCGCTCTTCACAAGGTGGTGGAACTTCTTGGGTGGAAGGCAATGATTTTACTTATGCACCCGTATGGTTTCGCTTACAACGCGAGGGGGATGTGTTCATGGCTTATCAATCTCGCGACGGAATGAATTGGTTTGAGATTGGTCGCCAATCGGTTTCCATGGCAAGTGATTATTACGTTGGGATGGCTTCAAGTACGGCATCTGACACAGGTGAAGCTTACGAAGCTATATTTGACCATGTCACTGTGGAAAACGTACTCACGGTTGTAGACACGCCGCAAAATGTACAGGTTGATGCTTGCAACAGTACGCGTGCCGCTATTTCGTGGACTCCGGTAAAAGGTGCTATAGACTATGTGCTTACACGTCACGATGGAAAAGAGTATGTTGCCATACAACCTATATTTCAAGATTCTTGCCTGGTACCCGAGCAGACTTACAGCTATGGCATCAAAAGCCGTGGATTTGGTGGTTATAGTGATGAGTATGCTGTTGTAAGTGTCACCATGCCTAAATTGGGTATTCCGTTGTCGCCTGCATATATTAGAGCAGAATGTAACGGAGAACCGGAAGTTGTTGTTAGGTGGGCTTTTACTGATGAAGCATCTTCGTATGTCTTGCAACGTGCGGAATCCATTGACGGTGAGTTTCAAACGCTGTTATCCGATTCTGTGCTGTCGTTTGTTGATACCTCGGTGGAAGAGAACAAAACCTATTATTATAGGGTTATGGCAGTGAATAGATTGGGTACAAGTTCGTACTGCGAGTCGGATAGTGTAGAAATATTCAGTATAGAAAAATTGGAGGGAGTGATTATAGGTACGGACGGAAGTTGGGAGGAAAATGTTGCCACAATGAAACAGGCGGCTGTAGATGGATTATTGGATACTTATTTCGATTCCTCACAAAAAGACGGGGCCTATGTGGGGTATGATTTAGGGAAAAATAATCGTGCTTATGTTTATGAATTACGTTTCGCACCGCGTAACGGTATGCCACAGCGTATGGTGGGTGGTGTTTTTCAAGGTGCAAACAAAATGGATTTCAGTGATGCGGAAACGCTTTATACTGTAACATTTACGCCAGAAGAAGGGAAGTATACTCACATAAAACTTTCATCGACAGGAAAGAAATTCAGATATTTACGTTATATGTCTCCTAAAGGTGGTTTTTGCAATGTGGCGGAGGTTCAGTTTTATGGTCGTAAGGTGAGCTTGAAAGAGCAGACTATTGACTTTCCCGAATTAGGTGTGGTAGAAGAAGGGATTGCAGATTTTTCACCTAAGGCAACAGCCACGTCGGGGTTGCCCGTTACTTATTCATCTTCAAAGACTGATGTGGCTACCATTGTAAATGGAAAAATTCATGTGGTGGGGCCTGGTAACACCTATATCGTAGCCTATCAAAACGGAAACGAGGAATGGGGTGAAGCTACGCCGGTCAAACGTCGCTTAAGAGTAACCGTTAAAACAGCTATATTGGAACATAGGAATAGCGATGAGTTACAAATAAAATCCACCATTTGGTATAAAGCAGATGGTACCCGGATAGACAAACCTCTCAAAGGATTTTATATCCAAAAACAAATATTATCTGATGGTACCGTGAAAACTTACAAGCGTATTGTGGGACGTTAAATATACAACACCGTTCAAATTCATTCTTTTTGGTGGGATTAATAATCGAGGGGAATGGGTTTGAACGGTGTTGTTTGCAGAGGAGATGAAAATCAGAGGAGGACAAAGTATCTCTATCGGAAATCCGTCATTCCCCGTGCTCCCCCCCAGAATTTTTCAAAAAGACCTTTCATCCTTCAGGTTATATGGTAACCAATTGTGATATAGAATATTATAGAATGAAGGACGTTTCAGGTATCTTTCATCCTTCTTTCATAACGGAGAGGGATAAAAAGTTCTAAGCCAAATGATTTTTCAATCTCAGGCGAACAATTTTTCAATCTCAGGCAAACGATTTTATAATCTCAGGCGAACGGAATGAAGCGTGGCTGAAGGATGCTTGGGACATCTTTCAGCTTATAATACAAAGGAAATGAAAGGCTTGTCTTACATCCTGAAAGATGAAAGGTCTTTATGAAAAATTCAGGGAGACGTATGTGGCATGCAAGGAAAATTTGAATTGAAACTAAAAATTTTTTTTCTTCTGTAAGTATTCTGAGGTTGTGAAACGTAGTAGGGTATAGAGAGAGTTCTATTTTTATAGTATAACTTTAAATTAAAAATTATGAGATTGAGACATTTACTCAGTGCGTCTTTGCTCTGTTGGGCCGGAATGGCCGGGGCGCGCGACGTTCACGGTGTGAACGGGTATTACAACTGGACGGCAGCCCAAATGCAGGCCAATGCCCAAATTGAGTTTGGTTCGGAAGGTAAAAAATGGGCACAATGGGAGCCGAGTTATGAATTTGAAGGCGATTATTTGAGATGGATTCTTGGAGTGCATAACACTGCCTTTGATAAAGACAAAGGTGGTTTTCAATTCCGTTCACGTATTGATTGGCGTGAAAAGGTGAAAGGGGAAGGTTTTATGACCATTACTCCCTCTTATCCGGTTTTTGTGGCCAAGTTGTCTATTCCGCGTCAGTCTCAGGTGAAGACACCCGGCGACAGTAATTTCTGGATTGAGTTCTTTTGGCATGACCCTTATACAGGAAAGCAAGACGTTGATTTGCCGAATAATGGAGGTGGAGGCTTTTGGGGATTTACCAAAGCTTTGGATGTGGTGAAGTCGCATTGTCCATGGGCTAAAGATGAATTAGGGCGTGATTCCATCTATTTATATAATAGGGAAGGGAATGACTCTACTTTGTCTATAAGAATAAATAAAGATGTGAATGAATTTACTGCCCAACAGAATGATACTGTATGGTATATGAAACGTTTGCCTGTGACAGAAAGTCAAGACAAATGTGAAATTATCGTAGCAGTCAATTTTGCTTCTATTCGTGACTCCTCCCAATTGGCCTTAGCCTCTCATCGTTTGATAGACCGTGTGCCTATTAAGATATCCCATTGTTCGTTGGGCTTTATTACTCGTGCAGATACAATGTATGTGGAAACTGATGAAAATGGAGATACGATTGTAGCTCGTGCGAAAACGCGGGAAGAGTTGCCTTATTTGAACGTGAAATGGTTCAAAACCTATGCGTCAATGGATGCCGCTGTAAAAAGTCTGACGGCTGAGAATAACTGGGGCGACGGTCCGTTGGAAAATCCTCAAAAAGATGTTTTGAATACGGCTTTATATGAGGCAGAAAAAGTGATTAAAGGATTTGAAAATTACGCAGGAGATGCCGACGCAGCTTATGCGGCTTTGAAAAACGTACATGCAGATGCTGATGTCGTGTACAATAAGTCAGATGCTACCACGGAAGAATATCTGTCTGCCATAGAAAATATCAATGCTGCGATTGCGGAGTTTTATTCTTATGTTAATCCGTCGGAGAATTTGGTGTATAACTATATTCGTACGTCTGATGCAGCTACGTCATTGTATGCAGCTCAATCGGAAGTGACAAAGGATAATTATACAGGTCGTCCTTTGGCATTAGGGGCTAACGAAAGTGCTATTCCGTTGACTTTTGTTCCTATTGGAGTATCTAACGGTCAGTGTGCTTATAATTTGAAGAGCAAGGATGGCGTAGTCGTACAATGTGCAGACGGGACATTGCTTTTGGTTAAGGGTTCGGGAGATGCTGCAACTTTCACATTTGCCGACCGCGACGGTTACGGGCTGTTCGACATGAAGTGCGGTTCTTTCTATTACTATAAGTCGGGTTATGGATTGAAGACCGTGAATGCGTTCCCGGAGGTAAGTTATGACGACATGCAGCCTTATTTGTTCCAAATTGAGGACGCATTGGAAAGTTATAATCCGACGGAAGACGAGAAGAGTGGACTGTTCGAGGCGTGGGAATTCAATGGCGAAGCCGAGGAAGACCCAAGTACGAAAGGTACGATAAACGGTGCGGAATTGGTTATGGGCGAACACGGACAGACGTTTATGTTGGATGGTTGGCGTATGCAACGCTGGCGCATGTGGTCGCGTGTGAACAAGGGTACTTACAAGAGCGAAGACGGAGAAGACTTGGGTTGCTTGGAACTGACGGCAGCAGAAACATACGATTCGTTCGACGGGACTTCTTTAGGCAATGCGACGGTTTATCCGGCCAGTCCTTCCATGCGTCGTGAAGGCGGTGTCTTTACGAACTTCTACGACTGCGACCCGGCGGGAGGCGTGCGTGACGAGTCTTGCCTGGTGAACTTGAATCCGGGTGTACGGCGTTATCTGGCCATCAAATGTAAAGGGACGAATCCCGACATTACGGTGGATGTATTCAACTTCTTGAGCAAACCGGAAACAAGTGCCACGGACTTTGCTTTGAATCTGGCCGATGCCGAAGCCAAAGGCGATGTATATTACTGGGACTTACTGAAATATATCAGTGTGGGCAAGATGCCGTACGTGAGCCAGTATTTCAGTACGATGGGCTTCCAGAAAGACGATGCGCTCTACATCGACTGGATCCGTACGTTTGAAACGGAAGAAGATATTCCGTCCGAAAGCTTCGCTACGGCCATCAGCGACGTACAGGCCGACGGAGACGGTTTGAAGGTGTTTGTGACCGGTCGTACCATCAATGTCTTCACAGCAGAGGCCGGTGCCATTTATACGGTAGACGGCATGCGCGTGGCTTCCTTTGAAGGTACGGTGCACCAGACGGTTCTTCCGGGCATGTATATTGTCCGTGCGGGCGACGCTGTGAAGAAAGTGTTGGTGAGGTAAACGCAATATCGGATATTAGATAATGATTAGGCGGAGTTTTCAAGGCTTCGCCTAATTTTTTTCAAATAACCGTAAGTATTTGAGCCGTGAGATACGTAGTAGGAAATAGAGGGTGGAAACACGAAACGTATGATTGTTTAAAAGAGAGATGAAGATGAATATAAGAAGGATTTTTCTATTCGGGACGTTAGCCTGCATGTTTTGCGTTTTCCCGGGATGCAAGGATTCCGATGACGTGGGGGAGAATTACACGACTTTCACGGGGGAGACCGTCAGCGATTTCCTGCAGGATAACGAGGAGTATTCGGCATTTGTGGATGCTCTCAAAACTGCTAACGCCTTGCCTTTGTTGGAGTCTTATGGGGCATATACCTGTTTTGTACCGAATAACGCGGCGATGGGGACGTATGTGAAAGAACAGGGCTACGGGTCGTTTGAGCATTTTTTAGATTCGGTGGAAGCTGTCAAGGAAATGGTGTTTTACCATCTGATAGACGGTGAGGCCAACGATGCGGGAAACTATGAAACGGCCGGTTTTACGTCCGGATCTATCGACACGAAAAACATGTTGGGGCGTTATCTGTACACGTCCATTGCGCCCGATGGGACTGCGTGGATGATCAACAATTCGGCACGCATCGTGTCGGGCGACCACATGTTGGTCAACGGTGTGGTGCATGTGGTGGACAAGGTGTTGGCCGGTAATACGGACTTGCTGCCTGATTACATTGAGACGGAAGGACATTTCAATTTGTATGGGGATGCTCTTCGTGCTACCGGTTGGAGGGATTCCCTGCTGTTGATTGATGATGAACATTATGTGGCACCGATGACGAAACCGGCTACCGACCCATATTCAAGTACGGCAGAATACCCGAAGGTAAAAAACTTCCGTTATACGGCTTTGCTGGAGACGGATTCGGTGTTGGCATTGAACGGAATCCGTACGTTGGACGACATGCGGGAATATGCCAAACGTTTCTATCCGGAAGGGGCGGATTTTCCGGACGAAGACAAGCGAAGCAGCCTGTCGCTTTTTGTAGGTTACCATTTATTGCCGACGATGTTGACTTCCAATCAGTTGGTTAATACACGAAATTATGCTTTCACCCATACGTGGATGGATGAAGACTGGTTGAATGATAAATTCCGGGACGGGAAGTTCTGGTTGGAGCAATACCTCATACCTATGGCCGAACAGTCAGTCATTACGGTACAGGCTTTTACATGGGGGAGTGAGAATGCTCAGAAACCGATATTTAATGATGAACGTAATTGTTACGACCCTCGTTATACGAACATGGCCGAAGAATTGGACGATGTGGTGACGTTGGATATGGCGCATAGTAATTTGGACTGCCAAAACGGGGTCATCCACGCCCTGACCGGCATATTGGTGTATGATAAAGACAAGTTGGGACATATCATGCGTGGAAAACGTATCCGTATGGACTTCGCTACTTTTCTGCCGGAATTGCGTAATAATGATATCATTTCAAATAAGTGCTATTATTTGCCTGAAGGGTATTGTAAAAAACTAAAGTATGAAGAGGGGGCCAGCGTGTTTGTCAAATATGTAGGGGATAACATGCACAGTGATTATTTACATGATTATATAGAGAGTTGGGGTATGTTCGATGTGACTATTACTGTTGGTCCTATTCCGGATGGAAGTTATGAAGTGCGTATCGGTTATAGGGTTAACACAAACCATAGAGGGATTACGCAATTTTACCTTGACGAACAACCTTGTGGCATTCCCATCGACATGCGCTTGAAGGGGGATGATGCCTCTATTGGTTGGGAACAGGAATACGTGTACACTCAAATCAACTCCCCTTATATTTGGGGCGGTGGCAATGAAGAGGATTATTATGGTTATGAAAATGATAAGAGCTTGCATAACAGGGGATTCATGAAAGCACCGGATTGTTTTGCTTCGAAAGAGTTGTTGCCGGTTGGTTCCAGTGGGGGAGTGAAAGGTTCTGCACGTAATGACCCGTATGCCTTACGTAAGGTCTTGGGTATATTCAGTTGGGATAAGATGGAAACCCATGAGTTCCGTGTGGTGCAAATGTTAGACGGGAGTTGCCATTTCGACTACATCGAGTTCATCCCGACCAATTTACTTGAAGGAGAAGATACACATTAATTTTTTTTTAATCGGCGTAAGTATTTGTCTCGTCGTATACGTAGTAGGATATAGAAGAAGACTTTTATTATGTTTTTTTTAATAATTAGATTCTATATGAAAATAAAGAATGTGGTAGCGTACTGTCTCTTGGCCTGTATGTTCTGTTGTTTTCCCGGATGCCAGGATTCTGACGACGTGGGAGAGAATTACACGACTTTTACGGGGGAGACCATCAGCGACTTTTTGCAGAACAATGCGGACTATTCGGATTTCGCGGAAGCTTTGAAGACGGCGGGGGCTTTTTCCCTGCTGGAATCATACGGCTCATACACCTGTTTTGTGCCGAACAACACGGCGATGGAGGCGTATGCGAAAGAACAGGGTTACGGGTCGTTCGAGCATTTTCTGGATTCCGTGGAGGCGGTCAAGGAAATGGTGTTTTATCACCTGATAGACGGAGAAGCCAACGAAGTGGGAAACTATGAAACGGCCGGTTTTACGTCCGGAGCCATCGACACGAAGAACATGTTGGGGCGTTATCTGTACACGTCCATCGCACCCGACGGTACTTTGTGGATGATCAACAATTCGGCACGTATCGTGTCGGGCGACCATATCAAGGTTAACGGAGTGGTGCATATCGTAGACAAGGCTTTGGCCGGTAATACCGACTTGTTGGCCGATTACATCGAGACAGAAGGGCATTTCAAACTTTACGGTGAGGCTTTGCATGCTACGGGTTTGCGTAATTCCCTTACGCTTCTGGACGACGAGACGTACGTGCCTGCTACGACCAAACCGTCGGACGACCCGTACGCTTCCGGCGCGGAGTTCCCCAAGACCAAGAATTACCGTTATACGGCTTTGCTGGAGACGGATTCGGTGTTGGCATTAAACGGAATCCGTACGTTGGACGACATGCGGGAATATGCCAAACGTTTCTATCCGGACGGGAAAGATCTGCCGGATACGGACGAGGGCAGCAGCCTGTACCGCTTCGTGGCTTACCACTTGTTGCCGGTCATGCTGGCTTCCAATCAGATCGTGAACACCCGCGATTACGTAGTGACGCACACGTGGATGGATGCGGATTGGCTGCGTGAGAATTACCGCGACGGCTCGTTCTGGCTGGAACAGTATTTGGTGCCGCTGGCCGAGCAGTCTATCATTACGGTGCAGGCTTTCAAATGGGGCGACCAGGATGCGCAGAAACCGGTATTCAATGACGAACGCAACTGTTATGATGCGCAGTACACGAATATGGCGGAGGAATTGGACGATGTGGTGACCTTGGACATGGCGCATAGCAATCTGGACTGCCAAAACGGAGTTATCCATGCGCTGACGGGGATGTTGGTGTACGATGAGGATAAGATAGGGCGTATCATGCGCGGCAAACGCATACGTATGGACTTCACTATCTTTACACCGGAATTGCGGAATAATGACATCATTTCCAAAAAAGACTATTATGTGCCGCAGGGGTATTGCAAAAAATTCCACTTTGAAGAGAGCAGTACGGTGTTTGCCAAATATATCGGGTCGAACATGCACAGTTTCTTTTTGGGCGACTATTTGGAGATTTGGGGGATGTTCGATGCTTCGATTACCGTGGGACCCGTGCCGGCCGGAAGTTATGAAGTACGTATCGGCTATCGTGTGGATGCGGCCACGCGCGGCATTACGCAGTTTTATTTAGACGACGAGCCTTGCGGCATTCCTATCGACATGCGTCTGAAAGGTACGGATGCCGGAATCGGTTGGGAGCAGGTGTGGCAGTTCACGCAGGACAATCCCGGAGCGTGGTGGGATTATGATTCCAAGGAAGACGATCCCTACGGGTATGAAAACGACAAGAGTATGCACAACCGCGGATTCATGAAAGGACCGGATTCCTTTGCTTCCACGGAATTGATGATGGGGCAAAGCGGAGGCATCAAAGGCTCCACCCGTAACGACCCGTTCGAACTGCGCAAGGTGCTGGGTATATTCAGTTGGTCGGAAATGTCCACGCATGAGTTCCGTTTCGTGCAGATGCTCAACGGTAATTGCCATTTGGATTACATCGAGTTCATGCCGACCAATCTGATTGAGAGTGAAGACACGCATTGATTTCTATTTAAACATTTTATACCATGAAGTTTTATAAGTTACTGGCTTTGCTTTCCGTAGGTGTGGCAGGGGCTTTCCCTACGGCTTGTACGGACAAATATGAGGACATGGAAAACCACATGCCGTCGTGGCTGAACAGCAACATATACGATTATCTTTCAGGCCGGGGGGACTGCACGTATTATATCCGCCTGATTGATGACTGCGGATACACCGATGCCATGAAGGTGTCGGGGAGCAATACGCTGTTCTTTTCGAACGATGCTTCTTTCGAACGTTTTTTCCAGACGAACGAAATGGGGTATCGCAGTTATGAGGATTTGCCTTATTCGTTCAAGATGATGCTGCTCAAGTTGGGAACGATACCTTATTCCCAACTCTTGGAACGTTTGTCTTTGAGCGACAGGGGGCAGGTGACTTTCCGCCGGACGACCGATTTCGAGGTGGAAGACACGATTCCGGTAGTCGACGCGGAGGATCTGCCGGACAGCAAATACTTCGCTCCCTACCGCCGGGCGGGCAAACCGATAAAATTGTTGTCCGATGCCACGAAATGGACATTGGTACAGTTCTTTCCCGATGTAATGTCCGGGAAGCACATTACGGATGATGATTTCAGTTTCGTGACGGGTATTCCCCGCGAGGCAGACGATGCGTCGTTGTTTGCCAATAAGATTATCCAGAAAGATATCGTTTGCCAAAACGGGTATTTGCACGAGTTGGCCGACGTGTTGGTTCCGCCCGAAAACATGGCGGCTTATATCCGGGGGAATGAAAAGGTGAGCCGTTTCAGCCGACTGATGGACCGTTTCGCCTGTCCGGTGTTCTACAAACGGGATGCCCAGGGCGACTCCATCTTCCAGACACGTTATTTCAATCAAAGTCCGGCATACTCCTTTACGGAATATAACGGTACGAATGCGCCGGGCCTGTTGTATTTCGATCCGGGATGGAACTTGTACCAACCGAAAGGCGGAAACACGAGCCAGCCCGGCTATGAGACGGACATGGGCTGTATGTTCGTACCGACCAATGAGGCGATGGACCGGTTCTTTTCTCCATCGGGTGAGGGAAGCGACTTTTTTGAAGCTTTCGGTTCGTGGGACAAGGTGCCCGACAATATCGCCGCAGACTTTGTGGCCAACCACCAGAAGTATTCTTTCCTGTCTTCGTTGCCGAGCCGTTTCGGGGACATCAAAGATGAGGCCGGTTATGAGATGGAGGTAAGCAAGGAAAATATCGTGGATAAATTTGTGGGACGTAACGGGGTGGTCTATGTGACCGACAAAGTCTTTACGCCGTTGGATTATCGTACGGTAATGGGGCCGGCCAAGATTGATTCCCTGAACTCCATCTTCAATCAGGCTATGACGGATGCACAATTTGTCTATTATTTGCGCTCGTTGAAGAGTACGTATCAGTTCTTTGTCACACCGAACGAGTATATGAAAGACTATGTGGACCCCGTGGCGAAATCATACGCCTCGGAAAACTATCGGTGTAACCTGGAATTCCAGTTGACGCCGCAGAATACGGTGGCTGCCGTACCGACCCGTACATCCGACGGGACGGTGATTATGGACAATGGTTTTCCGTTGGGCTCGAATGGTACCGTCAGTAACAGTTCCATCCTGAAGAACCGTTTGGAAGACATCCTGAACTGCCAGACTTTGGTCACGGAAAGCAATGAAGCTTTTGAAGCGGCTCGTGCGGGTGGACAGGAGTACTTTATCACTAAAGGATATGCGCCGGTTCGTATTACGCAGGACAACAAAATCAGCGGGGCCGGAAATGAACGGCCGCTCACTGTGAGTAAGATATATAATAAGGAAAACGGAAATACTTATCTGATAGACGGTATCTTGCAAAACACGACGACTTCCATTTATGATGTATTGTCGTCCAAGGATGATTTCCGGGAGTTTTATGACATGTGTGCTTTGCTGGGCATTTTCGTCAACAATCCGACGTCTTCTACCGTGGCACCGGGACGTAAGGTGAAGTTCCTCAACCAGTATCATTATACGGTGTATGTACCGACGAATGAGGCGATACGCGAAGCTCAGGCGAAAGGATGGATTCCCACGGTGGGGCAGATAGAGAACGAGGGGGACCAAAGCGTGAGGGATTCTCTGGAAAACGTAATGGAGCGTTTTGTCCGCTATCATTTCCAAGATAATTCCGTGTTTATAAAAGGTGAGAAGGTGGAAAACAAAGCTTATCTGACCTCTACGATCAACGAAGCAAGCAATAAATTCTATCCGGTGTATGTGACGAACAAGGACGGGAATATCACTTTGGTCGATGAAGCTGACTATGGCACGGGAAGGGTTTCGGCCCGTGTGGTCAAAACGGAAGGAATGTATAACCTGATGACTCGCGACATGACGTTGAACAGCGGCGATAAGGAAAAGGCCACGACGATAGAGGCTTATACCTACGCCGTGATACATCAGATAGACGATGTGTTGTGGTTCGAACAGCCCAAAGGAGAGAATGCAAAAGACCAAAAATGACCTTAAAAAAAGAGAACGATGAAGAGATATTTGTTATTAATGGCTTTTCTATGCGCGGTATGGCGTGCCGGGGCGCAGGTCATGGTGAGCGGGCGTGTCGTGGATGCAAACGACGGGCTTGAACTGATGGGATGTACCGTGGCGGAGAAGGATGCGACCAATCGTGTGGTCGGCGGTATGACGACGGACATGAACGGTAACTTTGCCTTTAAGGTGAAGAATGTGAACAACAAACTGGTATTTACCTTTATGGGATATAAAACGCAGGAATTTCCTATCGGCTCCCAACGTAAGTTCAATGTCAAGATGGAAGACAACACGATGAAAGTGAGTGAAGTCGTGGTCAAAGCGCAGAAGAGAGGACCGGACGGGGCTTTCAATATTCCGCAACGGGAGGTGAGTATGGCCATGACTACTTTCAAGATGGATGCCATGGAAGGAGTGTCTGTGGCCGGAGCCGACGATGCTTTGCAAGGACGTGTGGCCGGTTTGGATATCGTGGTAGGCGGAAGTCCCGGTTCGGGCAGTCAGATGCGTATTCGTGGTACGACATCCATCACGGGTAACTCACAACCTTTGGTGGTGGTGAACGGTGTGCCTTATAGCGGTGAGATTGATGAAAGTTTCGATTTCGGTACGGCTAATGAGGAAGAGTATGCAGACTTATTGAGCGTTAATGTGGAGGATATCGAGGAGATTACCGTATTGAAAGATGCCGCCTCCACCGCCATGTGGGGTTCTAAGGGAGCCAACGGCGTATTGTTGATCAAGACGAAACGGGGTACGAGGGGGAAGACACGTGTGTCTTATACCTATAAACTTTCCGGTTCCACCCAACCCAAAGGGATGAAGCTGCTGTCGGGAGGGGATTATACGATGATGATGAAGCAGGCATACTTTAACCGAACTTTGAGCGGACGTGACGAGACTTACGAACAATATGATTATGACGAGTTGCGCTACGAACCGGACAACCAGAATTACAATAATAATACAGATTGGGTGGACGAAGTGACGCGACACGGATGGACAAACGACCACTATCTGACCGTGTCGGGTGGCGGTGAACGGGCTGCATTCCGTATTTCCGGTGGTTACTATGACCAGAAAGGTACGGTCATGGGGCAGCGGTATCAACGTTTTTCTACCCGTTCGCAACTGGATTATTATGTGTCCGACCGTATGGTGTTCGGTTCGGAATTCCAATTTACTTATTCGGATAATGACCGGAATTATGAGAATTTGTTAGACATCGCCTACAAGAAAATGCCGAACATGGCCGTGTATGAGGAAAGTGCGGACGGCAGCAGTACGGGGCGTTATTATAATATGGATGCCGAGTCGGGCTTCAACAAAGAGCAGCGGGAATTGAAGAATCCCGTGGCGTTGGGCAAGTTGGCCAAGAACAACCTGAAAGGGTACCGTATTATGCCCAAGTTGTCGTTGCAATACGACTTTTTCAATCCGGAGGAGCATTACTTGCGCTATCTCGGCTGGGTGGCCATTGACTTGAACAATGAACGGGAAGAGAAGTTTCTACCGGCGGAATGTGTGTACAATGCGGCGGACAACTATGGTTCGGCCAATGTGGCGGAGACGAAAACGTCCGGCAAGCTGACGGTAGCCACGGAGCACGGACTTACATGGCAGAGCCGTTTCCTGAATGACGACCATAACTTGCAGGCGCAGGCTCTGATGCAGTTGACTACGACCACGAGCCATTCCCAATATGTGAAGATGCAGGGATTGCCGAGTTCTGCCATTAACGACGCCACGGCTACGGGATACATATCCGGCACGGAAAACGGGAACAGTAATGACAAGACTTTAGGTTGGATGGGACGTGTGCACTACAGTTTCAAGGGGCGTTATATCTTTGATGCCAATCTTCGTGTGGACGGTTCCACACAGTTCGGTCCTTCCAACCGTTACGGATTTTTCCCGGGAGTGGGTGGCAAATGGATTATCTCGGACGAACCGTGGTTGCAGAAGTACACGGGAAAAGTGCTGACCTTGTTGGCTTTCCGTCCGAGTTGGGGTATCGCCGGTCGGCAACCCGGACAGAATTACCTTCAGTATAGTGTATTGACGACGAATTCTACAGGCTATATGGACATGAGTGCCGTTTATCCCACACGTATCCGTCTGGACGGGTTGAAATGGGAGAAGGTGACTTCGTTGAACTTGGGTTTCGACATGGAACTTTGGAACGGAAAGGTGTCTGTCATTTACGACTGGTACAAAAAGCGTACAGACGATCTTCTGTTTAAAGATATCGACATTCCGTCTTCTTCCGGCTTCGCCACATTGACTTACAAAAACGTGGGGCGAATGGATAATGACGGTTGGGAACTTACGGTCAATTTCAACAAGGTGGTGGAAAAAGGTAAGTTCTCGTTGGACATCAATACAAACTTTGCTTCCAACAAGAACATGATTCGCAGTCTCGATCCGAGTGTGCTGAACAACTTCAACAACCATTCCGACTTCGGAAACGGGGCTTACTATACGCGTTTGCAGGAAGGCAACTCGTTCGGTTCCATCTATGGGTTCCGTTACAAGGGGGTATATTCCTACAGTTACGACCGTTACGACCAAGCGGTGGCAGAAGGTAAGACGGTGCCTGTGGCCCGTGATGAGAACGGAGTCCCGATGACGAATTTCGACGGTACGGTGAAACCGATGTACTATTACCACAGTACGACCAAATACCAGTTCCAGGGGGGTGATGCCATCTACGAGGATATCAACCACGACGGAAGCATCGACCAGTATGATGTGGTCTATTTGGGTAATTGCAATCCTAAACTTACGGGTGGTTTCGGCTTTACGTTGCGTTATGATCGCTTCTCGTTGAATGTGTTCTGTAACTACCGTTGGGGGAACAAAATCGTGAACATGGCGCGTATGAATGCCGAGAACATGTATCATGCCTACAACCAGTGTACGACGGTGAACTGGCGTTGGCGCAAGGAAGGAGACGTGACGGACATGCCGCGTGCAGTGTACAACCAAGGTTATAACTGGCTGGCATCCGACCGTTATGTAGAGGACGGTTCTTTTCTGCGTGTGAAGTACATCACGCTTCGTTATCGTTTCCCGTCCAACTGGGTGAAGCGTATCGGCATGACGAACCTGAGTGCTTATCTCACTGTGAACAACCTTTGGTGTTTTACCAAGTATTCTGGTGTAGACCCTGAGATTTCTATTTGTACGGATACAGCCAAAGACTATTACGGCATAGCGGTGGACAATTCCATGACTCCGCGTGCCAAGGAATGGACATTCGGACTTTCAGCTACATTTTAATTAAAAAACGGAAATGATGAAAACAATGAAATATTATCTGAAGAATATCTTTCTGGCGGCTTCCTGCTTGTGGCTTTTTACCGCATGCAACGACTTCCTGACGCTTTATCCGGAAGACGATATCGTGGACGACGAATATTGGGAAACGGGAGAAGACGTACAGAGTGTGGTGGCTTCCTGTTATCGTTTCATGCTGGAGGATAATGTGATCAGCAGAATCATTTATTGGGGCGAGGCGCGTTCGGACAATATGGATTATTCTACGTCGGCTTCCACTGACGAGCAATATTTGAAAGATGCGAACCTGCTGTCATCGAACGGATTGGTGACGTGGGGCGATTTCTATAAGGTTATCAATATTTGCAACAAAGTCATCAAGTCGGCTCCGGCCGTGCGTGACCGCGACGCCAACTTTACCGAAGAACGCCTACACAATTATTTGGCGGAGGTTTATACTTTGCGCGCACTCTGTTATTTCTATTTGGTACGCAGTTTTGGCGACGTGCCTTATGTGACAGAGCCCAGTGAGAGCGAACAACAGGACTATCAGGTAGCGCAAAGTTCGGCGGACGATGTGATTGTACCGGCTTTGATTGAGGATTTGAAACTGGCGGAGGAGTACGCTCCCGAAGAATGGCCGACGGAACAATACACACGCGGGAGGATTACGAAGAACGGTGTGCGTGCCCTTTTGGCCGATGTTTATTTATGGAAGGCTTCCGACGCGGGCAATTCCGAAGCGCAGGCGGATTATCGGTCTTGTGTGGAAGCTTGTGACCGTGTGCTGTACAATCAGGCCATGTATGAAACGGAAATGATGATGGTAGAGGGTAACAGGATGTATAATTCGGTGTTCTACACCGGTAATTCCACGGAGGCGATTTTTGAATTGAACTTTGATAAGGACGGAAAGATGAACGGGGCCACTGCCAATTTGTACGGGAATACTACAAAAGGCAAAAGTGCCCATTTCGAGCCGACTGCTCAGTTGTTCAATACCTATTTGGATGTGCAGTACGATTATCGTGCTCGCGACTTTATTGCAGCTACGGTAGAGGCCGGTTCCGACGGCTCTGTCGTGCCGCCCACGAGCTTCAAGGTATTCAAGTACGAGGGGCAGTCGCCGGCATTGGCCTTGGTGCCGCATACGTCGGATGAATATAGTTATCGTGCTTCTACCAGCACGGCCAACTGGATATTCTACCGTTTGTCGGATATTTACTTGATGAAGGCGGAAGCATTGGCCGAATTAGCCGTGACGGATGATGAACGCAAGACTGTCATTTCCTTGTGTAACGTGACGTACAAACGGGCTACCATGGAGATGGACTCTTTGGAATATGCCGACTATCCTTCTATGGATGCCGTGAAAGCGATGGTACTCCAAGAACGCCAACGCGAACTTTGTTTCGAAGGCAAACGCTGGTACGACCTGTTAAGGAAAGTACGGCGTGAGGGGGCGACTGCGGGGGCTTACGCTTTGTTGGAAAAGGCGTATGCCCGGGAGGTTTCCACCTATAAAGCCCGGTTGTCCAATCCGGAGGCGTGGTATCTTCCTATTTCGCTTACGGAGATGAACGCCAATACGCAATTACACCAGAATTCATATTATGCAATGAAAGAACAGTAATCACAGAGGAAAGCTATTATGAAAAGGACTATTATACAACTATCGTTCGGTTTGGGTGTACTGGCTTTTGTTGCCGGTTGCCAAGACCATTTGTGGGACGACCATTACGGGATAGACGGTTCGACGGAGACCCGTACGCTCATGCAGGTATTGGAAAGCCGTCCGGAGTATTCGGCTTTCTGCGAAGTCGTCCGGAGCCAGGGGCTTGATTCCTTGTTGTCCACGGACCAGACCTTTACGGTGTGGGCTCCGACCAATGAGGCCATGGCGGGTTATGTAGAGGACGCAGATACGAAAGACCAGTTTTTGAACAACCATATCTCCCGTTACCTGTACGGTATGGTCGATTTGGCGGATACCGCTTCCGTACGGGTCAGGATGCTGAACGGCAAGTCGCAGGATTATGTACGTGAGGGAGGAGCATATACTTTTGCGGGTGTACCGGTAGAGGCCACGGACATTGCGGCCGGTAACGGGATTATCCATACGCTTCGCCAAAGGGCACCGTTTTATTATAACCTGTATGAAAGTATCCGGCAAAAGGATAACGGGACGGACTCCATAGCCCGTTTCTTGACCTCGTTCGATGAATATACTTTCGACGAGGAGGGGAGTACGGCCATCGGAAAGAATGAGCAAGGCCAGATTCTTTACGACTCGATTTTCGATTTTAATAACGACTGGTTGCGCCGCTACGGTTTCCTCCATTCCGAGGACAGTGTGTACACGATGATCGTACCGACCAACGAGGGATGGGAAGACGGACGCAGGCGTATGGCACGGTATTTCCGGACTTTTGGAGAGACATTGAAAGACACGGTGAAGTCTTTGATTATTCCCGACCGCGAGTATGCCGTGGGTACGGCATTGGCAGATTCTTTGTCCGATACCTACCTCAAGCAGGCGATGTGTATGGACTTGGTGTTCCGTAAGGATTTGGATTTCGGAGATGTGCCGGGTGACTCTTTAGCCTCTACCTCGGGAAATGTTTTCCACCATCCGTCTTACCTGTTGTCAGGAGCGACGGAGGTTCCGGTCAGCAACGGCAGGATATGGAAGACCTCGGCGTTGAAACACAAACCGGAGGAGTCGTGGCTGAAGACCATTGTCGTGGAAGCGGAGAACACTGCCGGACGGGAGTCGAATTATGCGGTCATCAGTTCGCGTAGTGCATCCTCCACGTCGTTCCGCGATTCTGTATCGGAAGGACGTTTCATCGAGGTGGCCGCTACCAGCGAGAATCCCCGCCAGCAACCCGTGGTGCAGTTTACCGTGCCGAACACATTGGCAGCCAAATACAACGTGTATTGCGTGTTTGCTCCGGCCGGAGCTTATATGGAAGGAGTCGCTGCCGATAGCACGAAAGTGAATTTCTATCTGAATTATGTGCACGAAGACGGAAGGATGTACGAAGATGCGGTGATTGCCGGTCCGATGCCGACTCATGGGGAAACGATGACCAAGATGTTTGTGACCCAAATAGAATTGCCATATGCCAACTATTCTGAATCCCCGTTCGAGGGTCCCCTTACGCAAGACGACGATTGTGTGAAGTTGCGTGTACAGGCGAATGTCGACCGGAACGAGACCACGAAGTTTACCCGTACCATGCGGATAGACTGCCTTATTTTTGAACCTGTAATAGAATGATGCGATGACGAACATATTGAAATACGCCATGCTGGCCATGGCTTTGGGGACAGTTCCCGCACGGGCAGCCGGGGACGGTGTTCCGTCGGAAAAGGACGGACAGGAGATATATGTAAATGGCCGGGTTACGGACGCTCGGAGCGGAAAGCCCGTACAAGGTGTCAGGGTAGCGGCCGGTTCATGGTCGGCACTGACGGACGAGGAAGGCCGTTATAGGGTACGCGTACCGTCTTATATGGTGCAGTTGACCCTTTCTTCTGAAGGTTATTTGCAGAGGACTGTGCCTTTGCAGGGAGATTCGGTGAAAGATGTGTCTGTTTATAGCGATGCCTTTCTGACCTTGAAGGGAGATGATGCTTTTACCAATACGCAAGCTGTGTCGTTGGACGAAGTCTTGGGCGGACGTTGGGGAAGCGATGTGCGTGCGGCGACCCGCAGTGCAGTGGGCGGCGAAGGGGCGAACCTCTTTATACGCGGATATAATTCGCTGAACGTGAACGCACAGCCGCTGATTGTCGTAGACGGTACGATTTGGGACACTTCGACGTGGGTGGAATCCGTTCATGACGGTTTTTATGAGAACCCTTTGGCTTTCGTCGATGTGAACGACATAGAGTCCGTGCAGATACTCAAAGACGCTACATCCTTATATGGCAGTAAGGGAGCTAACGGGGTGATACTCATATCCACAAAGCGGGGACGGAGCATAACGACCCGTATTGCGGCCGATCTCTCATACGGATTTGTGCAATCGCCCGAACCGATACGGATGATGGGAGCCGCCCAGTATCGTACTTATCTGAGCGAGATGCTGAAAGGAAGCGGTCAAGGCAATAAACTGGCCACTTTGTTCGACGGATACCTGGGGATGAATCCGTCATCGGCAGATTATTCCACATATCATCAGAACAATGATTGGACGGACAACGTGACCCGTAACGGCAACATGCAACATTACGGTATTAACGTGCAGGGCGGGGACGACATAGCCAAGTATTCCATCTCGTTGAGTTATGACAATCAGAAGGGAGTCGTGGAAGAAACCGGATTCTCCCGCTTGAATGCCCGTATCAATTCCGATGTCTTCCTGACCAAGACGCTGACCTTGGGCACGGACATTTACTTTACGAACTTGAATTATACGCTTCAGGACGACGGCGTGAACGCTACGACCGCTCCCCGTTATCTGGCGTTAATCAAAGCTCCTTTCTTGGTGGGCTACAGCTATACCGACGACGGAACGCAGCTCACGAATACGTTGAACGACGTGGACGAACTGGGGGTATCCAATCCGTTGGCTTTGTTGGAGAATGCGGAGAACACCAATAAGCAATACCGGTTTGGAGTAAGCCTGGCACCGAAATGGGACATCACGGATGACTGGGCGGTAGAGGGACGTTTCAGTTATAGTTTCAACAACTCCAAAAGCCATTATTTCTCCCCGATGGTCGGCGTGGCTCCGCAGGTTGTGGGCAACCAGGTGTGGGAGAATACGGTGAAAGACCAGACGGCCACGCAGAACGATTTGTTCGGCAACGTGAAGTTGTCTTATTGCAAACTGATTCATAACGATCATTTCGTGGATGCTTTCGTGGGTTACCGCATCATGAACACCTCTTTCAAGAGTGTGTATGAGGACGGGCACAACACGGGCAACGACAAGGTGTCCAACATGAATAATTCGTTGTCTTACCGTACGGTAGACGGCCTGAATACCGATTGGAGTTCTGTGGCTTTGTATGCGCAAGGCAAATACACTTTCCAAGAACGTTATACTTTGTGGGCCGCCGTGTCGCTCGACGCCTCTTCGCGTTTCGGCAAAGATGCCCCCGGAAGTTTCCGCATGTGCGGCGGCACGTGGGGCACGTTCCCGAGCATAGGTGGATCGTGGTTGGTCACAGGCGAGCGTTTCATGCGTCGGCTGACGTTTTTGGATCGTTTGAATCTGCGTGCAAGTTTCGGGGTCACAGGAAATGATAATATCGACGGGATGTATGGCTACTCTTATCTGTCGGGTGTGAACTATTTGGGCTCGGCCGTGGGGTTGAAATTGGCCAATCTGGCTAATTCGTCTTTGAAATGGGAGAAAACGCGCAAGTGGAATGCCGGAATCGATCTGGCGTTCCTGAACGACCGGATAGGAGTGAGTTTCGACTATTTTCGGCACAAGACCAAAGACTTGCTGACGTGGAAGCAGGCCGATACGGAGACCGGGCTCGACACCTATTTAACGTGAGTTCGAAATAAAATTAGAAAATAGACAGT
>ULTS01014261.1_pt1 | contig 20137 bp, 11 predicted proteins | sample 1957821 | NCBI WGS metagenome assembly ULTS01 (sample SAMEA4835741, study PRJEB28245) | human gut metagenome | biome: gut microbiome; material: fecal sample | place: Denmark | collected 2008
ATAACACGGACAAATTGAATTTGTCCGGACAAATTGTCCGGTAGCTTATAAGTTACTAATATTTAACCCTTTACAAGCGACCGGACAAAAGAGCCGGACAAATTCAATTTGTCCGTGTTTCTATTTTAACTTAATTACTTTAACTTTTCTTCGTTCATACACTACGCTGATGCAACTTAGTACCGTTACCAGGCAAGAAGTAAAATGAACCTTATTTTAATCTTTCAGTTTCTTTGCCAGCATTTGGTCTGCGAGTCTATATTTGTATTCCATATTTTCAAATATTTGATTACGTGTGCAAAGATACTACTTTTTTTCGGCATTTCCTCAGTTGGCCGTATTTCATTTCCTCAGTTGGCCGTATTTCGTTTCCTCAGTTGGCCGGACTCATTTTAATCAACAGGTTTTGGTTGTCTGAAAGCAGAAGGCGTTACCCCTCTCATCTTCTTGAAGAACTTGGTGAGATGAGCCTGCGAGGAGAAACCGAAGGTATTGGCTATTTCCTGAACCGTATGCGTGGTGGTAGAAAGCTCGCGCTCTATCTCCTTCACGATGTATTCATCGATGATTGCCTTCGGCGTCTTGCCGGAGATACGACGGGTAACCTGAGCCAGATAACGGCCACTCACATTCAACTGGTCGGCATAGAAATGAACATCGCTATAAGTGCGGCAGAAGTTATTCACCTGCGAGATAAACTGGTTGTAAAGCTCGGAACTTCTGCCCTGCAGATTGCTCTGGCGCACGAGTTCTACATTGATGAAATCCTGCGCCATCGCCAACGCCTCCTCCATCTTCTTGCCCTGATTCAGATAAACGGCAAGAGCTGAAGAAAAACGGTTGATGAGACCATGCGAATTGGCATTGTCGAGGCGATAGATCCGGAGTCCCTGCTTCTCGGCAAGGCTCAGCAGCTTGGAATTCTGCAGAATGATGTCGCTCTCCTTCTTGCGTGACACGACGACAGAACAGAGCGGCAGCAGACGGTATTTGATCTGGCTCACCACATCTTCCGTCATCAGCGCATCGCCCTGGCTCGACCAGATGGCAGGGGCATAGATGATATGGGCAGGACGGTATTTGGTCAACGCATCGATGACCACATTCAGCGTCTCCACCCTGCGTATCATACCAATCTTCACTATATCAGGCTGCATATCGTTCATGATAGCCTCTATCTGCCCCGAAACAATCTCGGCAGGAATATCGAAGAACTCCTGAATACCGAGCGTATTCTGCACAGTGATGCTGGTTATCGCCGAAACAGCATAACCGCCCAACTCGGAAATCGTCCTGATGTCCGCCTGTACACCAGAGCCTCCGGTGCTGTCTGAACCTGTAATCGTTAATATCATATCCTTAAACTTTGAACCTGATGATAAGTTTGAGGGCAAAGATACAAAAAAAGAGCGAATAATCCGCAGAATTTGCAGATAATTCGCTCTTTTTTTTATTCTTCAGTGAGATCTTTACATTCCTTGAGTATCTCGGCAGGTACCTCATCGCAACGCTTGTAGCGGCTGATGTCGGTAACATCATCCTTGGCGGTCCATATCATGGAACCGGAAGCCAGGAGGCGGGTTACGAGATAACTCTGGTACCAGTCGCCCTTACCGTTATCATAGCTTCCGCTGATGATGTAGCCCTGGTATGGATCGTTCTTGATAGCGAACGAACCGGTGATATGGCGACCATACATACTGTCAAACTTCTGATACATCTCGAAAGTCTGGTCCTTGCGGTTGAAAACGATGTAGCAGTATGTGCCCTCAGCAAGAGGTTCACCGTTCCACTCAGCCAACTCCCATGTGCCATGAAGATTGGCAGGTGTAACTTCCAGAGAAGGCTCCTCCGGTTCTTCATCATCGCTGCTGCAGGCTGCAAAGCCGCAGGCAAACAAAGCAATCACCAGGAGGGTGAAGAGTTTTTTCAAATATTTCATTGTCTTGGTATTTTTTTCTTTTTTACTTTTTTACCTTTTTACCTTTACAACGACCTGTATCGTTCTGTCAGACGGGCGGGCGTCCAAGCCCTCCAGAATAACAGGGAAGGTGAAGGATTCGGGCATCGTAGCCGGAATCTTATCGGCTATGATGGTGATGACGAGGTCAGCCTCATCACCCGGTTCTATCACCTCAGGCTCTGTCGTAAGACGGGCATAAGGAGGAAGAAGGAGGCTGGATATACGGAGCGGCTTGTCACCGCTGTTTCCGCAGAGGATACGTGCCTCAGGCTCTGTGCCCGGCTTTACCTCTGTGATACTTGCCTTCGCCTGTTTCAGTCTGAGTACGCCCATCTTGTGCGGATAGCGTGCCCACTGGTCAGCACCCGGCAGCACCTTTCCCGTTAAGGCAAGCTTAACGGCAGGCTGTCCCTCTACCTCTTTCAGATAGAGATAAGCACCCGTATTGATGGTGCCCGGATAGCGGTTAGGCGTGAAGGTGATCTGCACCTGACAGGTATCGCCAGGCTTCATCACATCGCCCCTGACATAAGAACTGGTACATCCACAGGTGGTTCTCACCTGTGTGATGTGCAGTATCTTCTTGCTCACATTCTTACCTACGAAGGTGAAGGTGCGAGGCGCATCGTCCTCGGTCATCGTACCTGCATCGATAAGCGGATGCTCAAACTTCAGCAGTTCCTCCTGCGCATTCATCGTAACAGGCAAAGCCAGAAAGAAAAGCGATAGGAAAGCAAATATCTTCATATTACATCCAACCATTGTTACCGGCACTCTTTCTAACGGTCACAACTACGGTCTGGCTGGTACCATCGGCAGCTGTTACGGTGAGCGATGTACTTCCGGCAGCGAGTCCCTTCACGATGAGCGTCTTGCCATCTACCGAAGCAGAAGCTACGCCGTTCTTCGCTACAGAGCAAGAAAATCCCCCTGTCTGACCTGCGAAATATGCAGCGAGGTTGAGAGAAACTGTCTTCTCGATGCCTACATACACGTTAGGCAACTTCATATCAGAACTGAATTCCTTGTTCTTGATGTTATTCAAGAGCTGAGCTGCATCAATCAGACCAGCACCCATCTTGCCGATGTACTTAGAGAGCTGTACAATCTCTGGCGAAGCACCTACGGTAGTATGGTTCATATAGTAGGTCTTAGTTGCACCATTCTGATAATGACTATCCAAATCCTTCACAGATTTCTTCATCAGGGCTACGAAGTCGGCAGCACGATAATGACGGTTCGTCTTGGCAGCATAAGCGAGACCCAAGGCAGCCACACCCGAAACATGAGGACAAGCCATAGAGGTTCCCTCCATGTAGCCGTAAGCAGGCTGACCGTTCTTGATCATCGTAGAGAGCACAGCACCTTTCTGCTCGGTGGTCTCTGCCCAGTATTCATCTTCCTGCTCGCCAATCTTGCTGTAATATTCCAAGTCGCCACCAGGAGCGCTCAGGGTTACGAGCGAACCGAAATCGGTGTAGCAGGCTGGAGTAAAGTCGGCAGCTAATGAAGATACGCAGACGCACTTAGAGTAAGCACCTGGGAAAGCAGGATTGCCAGCATACTCGTTACCGGCTGCGAAGACTGGAATACCACCGTCGATGACACCATTAGGCGAACCGGCATTGTTGATGAAGTAATCCAGAGCTTCCTTCTCCAGCGGATAGGTCTCAGCCCATTCCTTCTCGGTAGCAGGACCCGGAGTATAACCATTGATGATGCTAGACTCTGAAGAGTTGTAACCCCAACTGCACTGCAGGATGACAGCACCATTATCGGCAGCATACTTGATGGCTCTCGCCTCGCCTGCCAAGGTTACACTGTTCTGACCGGAGAATACCTGGCATGACATAATCTTCACACCAGAATTAGGAGTACCGTCACCACCAGCTATACCACAAACACCTCTATCATTATTATTTACGGCTGCAATGGTACCAGCTACGTGAGTACCATGACCGGTGTCATTGGCATCAGTCCAGGTAATATCGCCGCTCTCAGTAACGAAGTTGTAGCCATGAAGGTCGCCCTCATAACCGTTTCCGTCGCCGTCAGTCTGGGCACCCTGAACACTTTCGCCCGGGTTGCACCACATGTTGGCTGCCAGATCAGGGTGCGTATACATCACGCCCTCATCAAGAATAGCCACGATGATAGAAGGATCGCCTGTACAGGTCTTCCATGCCTCAAGTGCATTCACATCACATCCTGCCTTAGCGCCTACCTTGTTGTTGTTGAGGTTCTCAAAATCATAGTTGCCCTCGCCCAGGTTACGGTAATGCCACTGGCTGGTAAAGCCCGGATCGTTTGGCTCGCCATTGGCTGCTGAGCGGGTAGACTTCTGCTGAAGTGCCTTATCGCTGAGATAGATGCGCTTGCTGTCGGTATTGTAAGCACGCTTGATGCGGCCGTTGGTCTGAACCTTTGAGATTTCGCCCAACTGCTTCAGGCGCTCGGCAGCCGTCTTCAGGTCGGTTCCCTTATTAAACTTCACCGTATACCAGAGGTGGAGTCCCGCCTCGCGGGTTCTTGCCTCAGTATTTGCATCTACCGGGAACACACGCTCGAAGCTGTAGCTTCCCAAGATGTCGAGCACCTCATCGGTAGAAGGAATACCCGAACGGGTAGCCTTTCCGGCGCGGGGCTTGCTCAGTTGTGCCTGGTCGAGGATATCGCTCATCTCCGGACTAAACTTAATCAGCAGTTCACCCGCCTCAGCATCTGCAGGAATGGTGATTTCTGAATTGCCGTCAGAAGAGCCGATGGTTGACAGGCTGTCAGAACAGCCCGTCAATGCCAATGCGACCATTGCTATATAGAAAAACTTTTTCTTCATTGTTTGCTTCTATATTGTTTTTATGTTTATCTTACTTTTTCTTAGTTCTCCTGTACTTAGCCATCAGCGCAGCTTCATCAATATCGCCTGCTGCCACGTATGTGCGGTAGTAGAGCGGATAAGCTACACCCGGAACCTCCCAGTTGCTGCCTGGGTCTTTGGTTCCGTAATAGTAGTCGTAGCTGTAGCTGTCGTCTGTCATATTAGAGAAACCAACGGCAGCGCCATCGCTATTCTTACCCTTAGGCTGCTGGTTGAACACCATCGTAGGTGCATTCCATTCTACCAGGTGTGGATGGAAGAGAATCCAGTTTGGCACCTTTCCTGTAAAGAAATTCAGGTTGAGTGACAACTGACGGCAGTTTGGCAATACACGTGGCACCTGGAGAGGATAAACATCCTCACTAACTACAGAACCATCCTTGTGTTTGCAGGTTACAGGATTATCCTTGCCTGAGAGCAACCACTTGCAGGTATCGCCTACCAGCTTGTCGAGATAATCTTCCTTGTTGGTAGAGAAGTCAGACTTGGTGTATCGGGTAGCCTTGCCGGCAGCCTCCAGTGCCTCAGTCATCTCTTCATCGGTAGGAAGTTCACCCTCCAGGAAGCAGTAAGACAACTCCAGTGTATTCAACTTATCCCATGTCAGGAGCTTGAGAAGCGCCTGGCGGTCTGGGGTTCCGGCATTTACCTTACCATACAGTCCGATAGGATAGTTATTATAAACATAGACGCCTGATGCATTCTTTTCGCCCAGCGAAGCGATGTCGAAGAGAACATCCGTACGGCGCTGTGCGTAGAGAATGAGGTTACGCAACTTAGGGAAGTTCTTCTCGTTGACGATATCGGTGATATCTGACAACTTGTTGAAGTTGTTACTTACCAGGTTGAGCGATTCAAGACTCTTGCCCAGATTAATAAAGTTAGCAGGCAACTGAGTCAGACCGTAAGCCTGAACGGTAAGATTCTTCAGATACTTCAGCGAGCAGATTTCATCACCGAGGTTCACCTCACGAATCTGGTTGTTCTCGTTGGAAGTAACAGAGAAAGACTCCAGGAACTTGAGGTTGCCCACTTCCTTAGGAAGAGTTTCGCCACTCTTGAGGTTGAACATGCTGAACTTGACAGAACGTACACGTCCTAAAGCCTCAGGATGTTTTTTCACTAAATCATCAGTAGCTTCCCAGAGCGTTACGCCGCTCCAGTTGCGCATGTTATCGCTGGAATCGAAGGTAGCAATGCTACCCAGTTTCTGGTTGATCATGATGACAGAGAGAGAGTCACCGGCACGGTTGTCCTCAATCTTTGGTGCTGCCTTCTGACGAATGGTCAGGATAACATCATCTGTAGGATTGCCATCTGCATCTACCAGCTGGTCTTCAGCCTTGATTGGCACGAGATGAACCTTAGCCACACGAACGGCAGGAACCACGTTCATCGCCCAGCGGAACTTGAAGTTCACGGTGCGAGGACGGTACTTTCTGTCCAGCACGATACCCAGGTTAGTACCTGTCAGCTTATCTTCATCCTTACTGTTCAGGAGCCAGCCCTCACGCTCGCTCTCGTTCTCTGCCTTCTCGGCATCGGTCAGATCACCCTCAAAAGAATACTCTATCTTACCAATCTTGCATTCCACGTTGGCAGAAATCAGACTCTCGAAAGCACGGTTATCGTAAGAATCGGAGTTTTCGATTTCTACAACAGAATCCTTCAGGAAGATCTGCTTGCCATAACCGAACTGGGTGATGGTAAGCTTGCGACTCTGTCCGTTGGCACCCTGGAAACTGAGTTCTGTGCTGCGGAGCGTGTTGGAAAGAGTAGAATCCACCTTGATGGTACCCTCAACAGAACCCACGCCGTTGGCAGGCGAAAGCGTCAGCCAAGGCTCAGAGGTATTAGCTACCCAGTCCTGTGAGGCAGCGATGGCAATCTGCTCTGTTCCACCCTGAGGGCCTATGGCTATCTCCTTTTTATCGAGCGCCAGTCCTCCTGGGATATCGACATCATCCTTATCGCTGCAGGCTGTGAAAAGCCCGGCAGCGAGAACGATACCTAATGTCAGTTTATTCATATATTTCATATTACTACTTTCTTATAGGGTTTAATTTTCGAGATCCAAAGCATCGCAACCGCGGATGTCCTGATTCTTGTTGTAGAACAGCATATACATACCTGCCTTGATGTATGCGCAGACGCTCGTTACATCGATAGAGATGTTAGGGTTGTCTGCGATATTCAGGATATAAAGGTGAGAGGTCAGTGTCTCTTCTACCTTACGGATATCGTTGGAACCAATCTGGAACTGGATCAGGCTCGGACAGGTTGTGATTCCTGTAGGCCATGTACGCAGGCAACGCTGGTCGGTCTTCTCATCACGCTGGTGGTTGATGGCAAAGGCACGGAGCACGGCACTGTTCAATGGCTGGGGTGGCACCTCGGTGAAGCAGTTGTAGCTCAAGTCCATATTGGTAATGTATGGCAATGTGGTTGAGCGGAAGTCATCAGAGAGGGATGTCAACTTGTTGAATCGGAAGTCGATAACCTGCAGCAGATAAGCCTTCTTGCCCTTGATGGAACCCTTAGGGATGGTGCGCATCTGGTTGCCGCTCAAATCGATGGTTGTGATTGGCGAACCGGCAGTAAACAGCTCTGAAGGGAACTTCTCTATCTTATTGTTTGACAGACTGACTGAAGCTGCATTAATACCCTTGTAGGTACCATGACTATTATCTACACCTGTAATCTCGTTGTAAGAGAAGTCTACAGAACCCATCTCGCGAACAGAACTTGCATCGAAGATATTCGGAATCTTCTTCAACTTGTTATGAGCGAAAGTCAGACTTTCCACATCATCTGTAAAGGCACAGAGATTAGCAGGAATCTCTTCAATCTGGTTGTTGTTCAGATAGAGTGAAGAAAGTGCTACCTCAGAACCGAACGGATTTACCTTCTTGATATTATTGTAAGCCAGGTCGAGCAAACCGAGATTTACCATCTTTCTCAATGCAGAAGACTCAGGGAACTCCTCCAGGTTATTGTAACTCATATAGAGAATCTGGAGTGTCTTACCTGTCTTCTCCTCAGCTAAGCGAGTCCAATCTTCTCTCAACTGATTAGCAGAGATTCCCTTGCATCGCGCCAGGTTCATCGCCTGCAATTTAGGGAGCTTATAGTAGAAGTCTGGAATGCGACTGATCTTCGGACAGTTGTAAAGTTCGATATCGGTCAGGTTTTCCATCTTGTCCCAATCCTCTTCCTTAAACTCCTGTGCAAACTTACCATAAACAGGATCGTCAGGCTTGTAGAAATTCGCACAAACCGAGTCGGATGTGATAGAAGAGTTACCGATATAGAACTGCTGCAACTTAGTCAGGCGATAGATGGCCTTAGATACACCTGTAATCTTGTTGGTCAATGTACCGATTTGCGCATCCTTCAGGTTGATGCGGCTGTCCTTCTTAATTCTGTTCTTCGGTGCCACCTTAGGATCAGAGTTGTAGCTTTCTACAATCATATCCGACATGTTGGCACGTGGGTCATACTTCAGGAACTTGTTCTCATAGTCGTGACGCATGCTGCTCTTCTTTGCTGCAGTCAGACTGTTTGCATCATAATTATTGAAGATGTTGGCACCAATCTTCTCATCGTGAGAACCGAGGTTGAGCACCTGGAGTTCTGTCAGCTGTCCGATGGCATCAGGTACGATTCCCTTTGCACCGAAACCGGCGATAACGAGACCGATGACACGGCCGTTGCTGTTGAGCGTTACGCCCGGCTGTTCGCCCCACATATCGAGTTCCTTGTTGAAGTTCCAGTTAGCTCCCTTGAAGGTAGCATCGCCATAGAAGCTCCACTCCTGACCATGGAGAGATTCCCAGATAGCCTTCAAAGCCTCATAGTCCTTGATATACTCCTTTGTCTTGGAAAGGAGGATAGGCACCTGAGCCGTATCATTCAGTTGATTATCCTCTACGATAAACGCCTCACCCTTTACAGGCTGGGTTTCGTACTTGGTCTTCACCGCACCTGTCTTCCCGTAGGTGGTATAAGAGGTAACCTGATAAGTACCGGCAGGCAACCATACGGTAGAATCGCAGTAAGCTGTACCTGTATCCATATACTTATCGTTCTCATTGTCAGGATTCTGATGCTCTTCGCTAGACTCCTTATATTTCACCTTCAGTTCAGGAAAGGTATAGGTCTCACGGGTAAAGAGGTTGGTTACGCTGACGTCAACGAGACGGATGTTAGAGAAGAGATACTCAGTACCACCGGCACGGGTCTTCTCCCACTCCTTCACGAGATTGAACTTCACCTTACCACGCTCCACAGTCTCCACCATAAGGTTCTGTACTTCCAGACCGCCACCTACTACAGTGAATGTTTCGCCGGCAGAAGAAGCCAGCAACTCCTCATCTACCGCATCATAGAGATAGAAACCGATAACGGTGTAAGTACCCGAAGCGAGTTGCAGTTTTTCACTTCTCAGACCATACTCTGCATTCTCTGAATTATAAGAATTGAGCACCAGTGTCTGAGAGACAGTTGTACCGTTGTGCTCCATGACCACCTTGATTTTCTTGGCATCATCCAGTTTCTCAAGTTTGTCAAGGGCAGCAGCACGGGTAGCTCTTGAAGAAACCTTCTTGCTGAGCTTGAACTGCACATATCCGTATGTGCCGTCCCAGCCTCCAGTTTCATCATCCGAGCAACTTGTTGCTGCAAAGGTCAGGAGAGAGACCAAGAGCAACAAGAGTGCCTTTGAAAATATTTTCATTCTGTTCATTACTTTCTAATTTTTCTGATAGAAGTATGTTTCTTACTCATTCCCTCACCAGGAGATTCAACAACAAGAACCTTTACAGGAGTTCCGTTGTCCTTGAATACCATAAACATCGGAGTAGCAGCAGGAACATCTACGAAGAATATACTGTTATTATTCATATCCATACTAAGCTCTGCATAAACATCATTTCCGTTGTTATCCTTAACTGTAAGATAGCCTGTCTCCATCATAGGGTCAGGGTCCCAATCCTTGATATTAGGATTAACTGTAAGAGAGCTTCCTGCTTCTGACTGAGCGACATATATTTCGTCACCATTGTAGCCAAATTTTTCTGATATGATAGAACCATACGTTGATTTATCCTTCTTGCACTCTACTGGCAAGTAGTTCATCTCCAAGATTGTAGGCGCTGCAGACTGATCATCAGCAGAAGAGTTGGCCTCCTTCTGTACAACATCCATCAGGAAGTAGCGGTCGTAATCGCTCTTCACAGTCATGAAGTCTTCCTCCAGCATTCCGTCGGGTCCATTCTCCAGACTCTCGAATACGCTCTGTGGCAATGCATAGACCAGGAACTCACGGCTTCCGCTGCCTAATGGAGCGACTGTGAGCTTCACATCACCCTTCTCACCCTGCAGTTTCACAGCACCAGATGTATCCTCGAACAGACCAGCTTCCTTTTTCTCGAAAACTACCAGCTGGTAAGCATCATCCAAGGTCTTGAGGGTGAAAGGAACGAAATTGTAGAATGTGAAATCGTTGGTATCACCGCCATTCAGGCTAGAACCATTCTGAGTGAACACCTTACCATCGAGAGATACATTCCATACTGCCCACTGTGAAGAGGTTGGATAAGTAACATCCATGGTGCTGGTGGTCATACCATTATAGATAACAGGTATGGTTACAGCAGCCTTGCCATCCTCAGAAGTGAAGGTTATGGTGTAGTTGCGGTCCTTAGCGATGGCATACTTAGCACTTACGCCCTGATTCTCCTTGAAGGAAACTCCGCCTACAGCATCCTTGTTAGGTGTACCTACCAGGAAGCCGCCTTCCAAGTCTACCCAAGCTGGAGTATTGGTAACAGCAAAACGGAAGTTTGACTTTACGGTAAACTTGGTGTATACATTGTAACCTACAGTGATACCTGTCTCGGTGATATTATTGCCAGCCGCATCGAATACCTGCAACTTATAGCCGGCAGCCGAACGCTTAACCTCAGCGATGGCAACCTTCTGACCACCCATGTTCAGGAAGAGCTGAGCCACGCTCATATCCTTGCTGGCATCATCATCAGTAATCTTAACCTTGATGGTCTGCTTGCCTGCAGTACCATTGAGTACGAAGGCGTCTGTTTTCTCGCCCTGCACCAGTTTACACCAGATTTTGTCTGAAGAAAGGCTCCAGCTCTCGTTGGCATCGAAGGTGAAGTCCAACTCAGCACCAGCTTCACCGGCGATAGTCTGTACCTGTGGGAACACAGGAGTTACGGCATCGTCATCGCTGGAACAAGCTGTGAACAGAGTCACTGATACCAGCGCCATCAATACGAGCCAATATTTTGAAATCAATGTTTTCATTTTCTTTTTATTCTACGATTAATATCCTTGTTCTTTCAATTTCTCTGCCTCTGCATCGCTGATCCATTCATACATGGTGATGAAGGTTCCTACGTTGCCGAATAATGAACCATCTTTGTTGTTTACACTCATAACAACATACTGCAATACATAGTTCTGGCAGGTGTTATAATAAGAGGTATACAGAGAAGGCTGGCTGATGCGCAACTTGCCGTCTCCATAGATGGTACCGAACGCCTCGCCGGTTTCACCGGCTATCTGGTCGTCCATCTCTACCTTTGGCTCAAGAATGTTCTTGGTGCTGAACTTCAACTTCAGGTTGTAGCCCTTATAGTAAACATCCTTCAGCAGAACGGTATTCTCCTCGCCTTCCACTACCTCTGTCTTGATCAGACGGTTGGTTACGTTGTTCAGATACTGACTGTAGAAGGTAGATGTAACCATGCACCAGCCAGAGAAGTTGTGGATATCGAAAGGACAAGACTTCTGCATTACCACGTGGGTATAGTCCTTATAGAGATCTGTCCAGTTATACTTCTCCGGAATCACCAGTTTCAGGGTGAAGCCGAGCGAATCGGTCTTGCCGATGTTATCATAGATACCCTGAACCTTCACATTTCCTACCATCTCGCCCGCCTTGATTGTAACGGTGTTGTTGAGGATGCGGTAATGCTTACCCTCGATGGCATTGCTCTGCTTGTCTACTACCTCCACGCCAAAGGTGCGGTCGTAGTCAGCTTTTTCGGTTGCAGATACAGGCACATTGAAAACCTCATTGCTTTCCTGTACAGCATACTGATAGAGCGTATCAGAGAACATGATATGACTTGAACCAGCATAAGTGGTATAATCCTGTGAACAACTCACAAGAGCGATGAGTGCAGCTACGGCTGCCAAACATCCCATCATTATTTTCTTCATGATTGTCTCCTTATTTTATTTGTTACTTTCATTAGGCTGAATCTCAGAACCTGGTGCCTCAAGCTCATGCTGAGGAATTGGCCAGACAAAGAGAGGGTCATCCTTTTCAACCTTCAGACTGCTCTGCACGAAATTGGCAGCAGGCTGGTCGGCAGCCTTACGCTCAAATCCCTTGTGCCAGCGCTTGAGGTCGTTCAGACGGAAGCCTTCCATATAGAGTTCCTTCACGCGCTCTGCCTCGATTATCTTCATGGCGTTGCTCTCGCTCATCGAGGTGTTACCACCATATGAAGAGTAGCGGGCTGTACGCAAGGTAGAGATGTCCTTACCTGCCTTACCATAGTCCTCCTTCATGGCGTAAGCCTCAGCACGAATCAGATACTGCTCTGAGAGACGGAATACCATTGGCTGGTGAACATGCAGGATATTGCTGTTCAGGAATTCTGCATCGCCGAAATACTTGCTCAGCAAAGGCCATTGCAAACCATGCTCATAACCTGTTACACGGGTTGTGAAGATGGCTGCAGCACGGAGGTCCTTGCTGTCGAATGAGTTGATGACCCATGTCTCAGGCACATAGTCTGGACGATAAGTTACGAAGTTGTAGTTATCGAAGATGGTACCCAGAGCACCGCCATAGCTGTTCACGGTAAAACCTACCTTCCAGATAGCCTCACGCGAATCACCATAGGTCCAGATATACTTATAATCGTTCACCTGGTTTGAATAGGTGTTGGAAGAAGCCTTCTCTAATGTATAATACTTACTGCCGATTACCTTAGATGCATACTTGATGGCATCATCATACTTGTGCATATATAAGGATACGCGCGCACGCAAGGCATGACAGGTATACTCGTTGAAGTAAATCTCGTTGTAGAGACTTCCTGTGAAGTCTTCGTCTACTTTCAGATATTCAGCAGCCTTGTCAAGATCTCTCAATACGAAATCGTATGATTCCTTCAGAGTGGCCCTCTTCTGTGGCTCATTGCCGTAATAGTGCTCTGTGAGTACAACGCCGAGTTCCTTCGCAGCCTGCTCATCGCTATCGTAAGCCTTGCAGAAACACTTGATCAGTTCTGAGTAAGCCAGGGCACGGGCGAAGTAAGCCTCGCCCTCATACTGCTCCAACTTATCAAGCTGCTTATCATCATTGGTTGCAGCCTTTACCTTTTCAACATTATCGAGCAGGAAATTGCATCGGTTGATCACATCATAAAGGTCGGCATATACCGCCTCAATGTCGGTGTTGGTAGCCTTGATATCTTTCCAACGGTAGATATCGCCATAGGCATTAGAGTAGCCCTTCACGCAGTACACGAAGTCTGCCTGCAGATCTGGCAGGATTGTCAGATTGCCCGAATAGAGGGCGCTGCTCTTGAAACTGTCGTAGATACCGTACACCAGCTTGTCCATGTCGTCCACCGTGTTGATAGCCTGGTCCATGCAGATAGAATCCTCAGGATACTTATCAAGACAGGAAGACATCGAGAGGGCTAGGATTCCCGACAGGATGTATGTCTTTATATTTTTGATATTCATTTTTTTCTCCTTTCTTGGTTAGAATTGCAATTCAACACCCAGAGTAAACTGGCGTGATGCCGGATACTGTGCCTGGTAAATATTGGATGAAACCTCAGGATCCAAACCGTTGAAACCGGTTACGGTGAAGAGGTTCTGTGCCTGACCATAGATTCTGACCATAGAGAAGAAGTTGGTCTTGCGCAACAGACTCTGTGGCAATGAATAGGACAGACTGAGATTCTTCAGACGAAGGAACGATGCATTCTCCAAGAAGCGATCGTCGAGCTGGGTTACCTCGCCCCAACGTGGGATATCGGTAATGTCGCCTGGCTGCTTCCAGCGGTCGTACAACAGACGGTTTGACTGGTTGTAAGCAGTACCGAAGGTTATACCGCTCTCCTCGAAGTAACGGTCGTTGTTAATCACGTAGCGTGTACCAATCCAGCTGAACTGGGCAGAAAGCTGCAAGCCCTTCCAACGGAAGCTTGTACCGAAACCGCCCATCCAAGGTGCATCATAGGTCTTGCCTGTCATCACCTTGTCGCTCTCACGGAACTCGTTGGTCACGTTGCCGTTCTTGTCATACCAGAGCTGCTCACCATTCGCTGGGTTCACACCGGCATAACGGTTCAGGAAGAACTCGCTTACTGAGTGACCTACCACATACTTCAAACCGGTGGTTGAGTTTACATACTCGGTTACACCGTTATAGAGTTCCTTCAATCGGTTCTGGTTGTAAGATACGTTGGCACTTACATTCCAGGTGAAGTCGCGTGTGCGGATTACATCACCGTCAGCACTCAGCTCGATACCCTTGTTAGCCATCACACCTACGTTCTTCCAGCGATAGCCCTCGCCGGTTACGGTATAAGACTCAGGAACGCGCATCAGCATATTAGAGGTACGCTTGTAGTAAGCCTCGAAGCTGAAGTTGATTCTGTCGAGGAAGCCCAAACGGAGGGCGAAGTTGTTTGCCCATGTTGACTCCCAACCCAATTCCTCGTTACCACTCTGTGATGGATAGAAACCGGCAGTATTATCGTAGTTGGCACCACCCGATACCAGAGCCAGGTGATAATAGTTAGGAATCTCAGAGTTACCCGATGTACCGGTACTTACGGCAATCTGGGCTGTGCTGAGCCACTTCATATCCTTCAGCCAGTCGGTCGACTTCACGTTGTACATGAAACCGAGCGACCAGAATGTACCCCAGCGATGATCCTTACCGAAACGTGAAGAAGCATCAGTACGCAGAGAGAAATCGGCATAGTAGAGCTCCTTATAGTTATACTCGCCACGCATGAAGAATGACAGGTAAGAATAATCAGAAGATGAATCTGCCCAGCGGCTGGCACGTGTACCTGATGATACGTTGGTCAGGAGATCGCTGGTCTGACCCTTGGAATATACCTGGAAACCATCTGAGTGGAAATTGACAGCCTCCTGACCCAGCATCACGTTGAACGAATGGATATCGTTCAGAGTGAAACGGTAGTTAGCCGTAGTAGTCTCTGTCAGGTTGATGGCATCGCTGCTCTGGCGTGCCGCAGTACCCTGTCCGTGATTTGAAGAGAGACTTGGGAACGACTGGAGGAATGCTGTAGAATGGGTGAAATCGACACCAAACTGAGTACGGATAGTCAGATTCTCTATCGGATAGATTTCAGCATACATGGTAGAGAGCACCTTATATTTCTTGTTCTTGATAGGATTCAAGCCCATGTAAACGATAGGGTTCTCGCTGGTTCCAGCCCAGTTGCCTGCTGAAAGTGAAGCCAGACTGCCATCCTTTGCGTATGGATTCCAGTAAGGCAGCATGAATCGGCATGCTGAGATAGGAGTAACGGTAGTATAGCTACCGTCGTCAGCCTGCTGAGCCTCCTCATAGGCAGCCATGGTGTTGGTACCTACCTTCAACCACTTGCTAGCCTTTACATCTGCATTGGTGCGGATGTTGTAACGGCGGAAGGTTGAATTCTGTGCGATACCGTCCTGATCGTAGAAACCACCAGAAACATAGTAGTTCAAGCGGTCGGTAGCACGGTTGATAGAGAGTTCGTAGCTCTGCAGCGGAGCGCGGTCGTTGAACACCTCGTCCAGCCAGTTTACGTTTACTCTTGAAAGGAGATTGTAATCCTTACCTGTATCCAGACCTACTTCTTTCTCAAACTGGATACGCTCATCGGTATTCATCATTTTCCAGTTGGTCTGTGCCAACTCAGAGAAACCATACTGTGCACGGAGCGTAATCTTCGCCTTGTCCATTGACAAGCCTCGCTTGGAAGTGATGACAACCACACCATTGGCAGCACGTGCACCATAGATAGAGGTAGAAGAGGCATCTTTCAATACAGAGATACTTTCGATGTCGTTAGGACTCAAAGTATTGAAATCAGAACTTGAGATTGGCACGCCGTCGAGGATAAAGAGTGGCGACTTTCCGGAGTTGATAGAGTTGGTACCACGGATTTGGAAGGTAGCCGCCTTGCTAGGTTCACCCGAAGAAGAGATGACCTGCAAACCAGTACTCTGTCCCTGCAAAGCTTGGTCGAAGCTTGCCGCCGGCACATTTTCTATCTTTTCAGACTTTACGGCAGACACGGAACCCGCAATGGTTCCCTTCTTTCTCACGCCATACGCCACCACAACCACTTCATCCATCATCTTGGAATCCGAAGCAAGGGTGATGTTGAGCGTATTTGTCTGCGCTTTCACAACGTGCTTCTGCGTAACGCAACCCACATAAGAGTAGACAAGCGTAGCCTTCGAAGCACCCTTAATTTCGATGGTATAGTTACCGTCAATATCGGTCACTACGCCATTTGATGTTCCCTCTTGCATAATGGTCACACCAATCATCGGTTCGTTCTCTTCAGCAGACACGACTGTACCCTTGACGCTGAAACTCTGCGCCAAGACTGATTGGATAGACAACAATACAAGTGAGACAAGTAAAAGAGTTAATCTTCTCATCCTTGTTTGTTTCAAGTTTATTAATTAATAATTATAATTTTTTTCTCATTTTTTTCTCGTTTGGTAAAAGCCGAAAGCACTCAGGGTGACACTTCGCCCCTCCATTTATACATTCTTTCACTAATATGCACGCATGGAAATACCTATTTAACTTAAATTGGTGCAAAATTACGAATATTTTCTTATTTGCCCAAGATTATCGCTTAAAATTTAAATGTATGATATGAAATATCTATATTTTTTAGCATATTTGCTCATAAATTTAGTTAATTGTCGATTTTTTGTCACATCCGATTACAGTTTGCAAAAACAAGTTCAATACACACTTTTTTTGTTTCTATGCACTCGTTTTCATAAAGCTGAAATTACGTCCCGACGTATCTGATACTACGTCGAGACGTATCTTTTGCTGCGTCGGGACGCATTTTTTACTGCATCGGAACGTATTTTATCAGCTGTCGCAAGTAGCTCAGTCAGCTGACACAGATATCTCGACAAGCCGAAGGATACGTCTCCATTAGCCTACGGAGTCGTATCCGTAACCCAATGCTGTCATATTCTTACCCCCACACAGCCATATCCATAGGCAAACGGAAGCACATCATTTATTTACCTCTTCACCTTCATATATTCCGTAGGAGTCATGCCATACTCCTTGGAGAAGCATTTGGAGAAATAACTGCTGTTGGAAAAACCAACGGTATACATCACCTCGGAAACACTGAACTTGCCCTGGCTCAGGAGCTCGGCAGCACGGCTCATACGCATCTCACGGATATACTCTACAGGCGTACGGCCCGTTATCGCCTTCGTCTTGCGATACAGCTGTTTGCCACCTATGCCTATCACATCCTGCAACATCGAAACGTTGAAGTCGGAATCAATCATGTGCTTCTCTATCGCCTCATTGATCTCTTCGAGCAGACGCTTGTCTGCCACATCCAACTCGCTGACATCTACTTCCTTCTTTGCCCCTTCAGAAGATTCAGAGCGTGCAGGAACTGGTTCTGAGGATGATGACTCTGGCTCAGATACAGGCGAAGCGGATAACCCAGTAGAAACAGAAGATGACACCTCAGGTATCTTCACATTCAGGTAGCGGACCATCAGAGCTGTCACCTCATCAAATGAATGATGAGCTACGGCAGCCTTCAAATCTTCCGTCAGACGGTTGAAGAAGTCCATACGCATCTGTACCTGCTCCAACACCTCAGCCTTCTGCTTCTGGGCATCAGCCAGTTCCTTGCGCAGAAAATACCAGCTTACCAGCCATGCCACAAACACGATGAGTGCCGTGATATAGAAGAGCTTGCACCACCATGAGAGATACCAAGGCGGCAGGACGGAGATGTCGAGCGAATAAACCTCGGCAGCTATCTTGCCTTCACCATCCACGGCATGAACCGTAAGATGATAATCGCCATACGACAAACCATTGTAGGTGATATCGATGTTGCTCGAGTTCAGATAATGCCAGTCGTGGTCGCTGCCTTCGAGTTTGTAAGCATAAACGGCTGAAGGATGATCAGCAAAAGGAAGGTCGGTGAGCTGCAAGGTGAAGTTGTTCTCATCACTCTTCAGTTTCAGGATTTCTCCACGCTCCTCACGAGCCTGTCCGTTTACGATGATTCCAGCCAGCATCAGGCGGGTAAACTGCTTAGGCTTCTGTGCTACATCGGAACTGATTGCCACATAGCCGTCATTGCCGCCCATCATTACCTCATGAGTCTGTCTGCTGTAACAGATGTTGAGCGGCACAACAGAAGGAATCATGAAGCGCTGGCTCTCGCCCTGTGGATTGATTACGCAGCATTCATTGCCCGATACCACCCATATCTTGCCTTCCACATCGCACATGGTACTTACCTTGCCACCAATCTGCCATGTCTTGGAAGAAAAACTGTTACCCAGCACAGAACCGGCTGCATAATAACAGGTTACCGAATTGTTATCACCCATCCAGATATTGCCCTTGCTGTCTGCCATCAGATAGTTGACAACATCTGAGTTAGCTACCTGCACCACCTTCATATCGTTCGGATTGATGCAGTCGAGACGGGTATAGGTAGAAACCCAAATCCTCCCCTTTCCATCCATCACCATCTGACCTACATGCAGACCAGAGAGCGCATTCTTTCCCTTGTCAGAGAAATGCCAGTCGGCTATGGTCTTGCCGCTCAGAAGAGCCGCCTTATCCATCACGAAGACACCGCCCTGATAAGAACCTATCCATATCCTGCCCTTCTTGTCCTGGAGAATATCGTAAGCCCAGGCAGTAGAATACTTGCCACTCTTATCGTAGACGATGAAGTTGCGCATCTGACGGGAACTGCGGTCATAGAAGTTGATGCCATGGTCGGTACAGATCCATACATCGCCGTCATGGTCTTCATAAATCTTGCGTACACGGTTATGACTCAGCGGGAAGGCAGAGCTGTTCTGCTTGTACCATGCCACATTCTGATAACCTTCAGCATTCCGGGTGAAATGAATCAGTCCGTTGGTACCGCCCATCCACCATTCGCCGTTACGGGTCTGGAGCATGGCATGCAGACAGTTGCCCTCACCCGACATCGTAATCTTATCGAGCGATACATAGCGGTAATAGGTATGGGTAGTGAGACGGGAGAGTCCATTGTCAGTACCCACCCATACATTCTGCCATTTATCTACAAAGCAAGCCCAGACGATGTTGTTAGGAATAGAAGCATCATCGCGGGAATCGTGGATATAATGGGTGATGGCATTGGAGAGTGCCATCTGATAGAGTCCGTTATCTGTTCCGATATAGAGATTGCCGGCAGCATCTGTAGAAAGACATTTGATGGAATTGCCGTTCAGAGCTGGAATCTGCGAGAAGTTCCTGAGTTGCAGATCGGCACAATAGAGAGCGCCCTCGGTACCAATCCAGTAGCATCGGCGCTTGGCATCATAGGCGAGCGCATTGACCAGCGGCTGTTCTCCGGCACGGAGCGGAATCAGTCTGCTGCCGAGACGCAGACCAGCAAGCGAACCTACGAGCAAGCCTCGCGGAGTAGAGAGCAAGGCATAGACATCGCCACCGAAGTCAGTCTTACCACCCTTGATATCGAGCACACGGAGTTCCTTCAGCTGCTTGCGCTTCGCCTCATCGGCAAAAGCCTTCATGGCAGGTGTTTCGGCATATTGATAAGCTTGCGTATCGAATTTCAGGATGCCGTTGCCAGTAGCCAGATAGAGCATTCTGCCCTCGAAACCGAGCGCATTGACACGCGTATTGCTGAATGTATGTTCCTGAAAATGGCGGTAGCCATGATAACCATCATAGCTGTAAAGACCATTGTCGGTTCCTAGCCATATCATTCCATCACTGTCCTGGGTAATGGCACAAACGGACTGAGCACCTTCAAGGGAGGTGTTGACGAAACGCTGCGCATGGATGGCGAGCGAAACAAAGAGCATAGCAATTGCCATGCTGATGCGGTTTATAGGTTCTTTTGACTTCTTCATGTGTGCAAATTTACACAATATTCATGATAACGCCAAAAAATATCGGAGAAAATTCAAAAAAAAAA
>ULTS01046769.1_pt1 | contig 19504 bp, 12 predicted proteins | sample 1957821 | NCBI WGS metagenome assembly ULTS01 (sample SAMEA4835741, study PRJEB28245) | human gut metagenome | biome: gut microbiome; material: fecal sample | place: Denmark | collected 2008
TTTTGGCGTGATCGTACGCACCGTGGCGCAAGGCAAGCGCGTCGCAGAGCTTGATGCGGAGATGAAGGTGCTTTTGCGTCGATGGGAACAGACCATCACCAAGGCGCAGAAGACGCAGGAGCGTCCTCAGCTCGCATTCGAGGAGACGGGTAGGGCAGTGGCCATGCTGCGCGACTTGTTCAATCCGTCCTACGAGAACATCTACGTCAACGATGACGAAATCTGCACGGCGGTGAAGCACTACGTATCGCTCATTGCGCCGGAAAAGGAGGGCATTGTCAAGCGCTACACGGGCAAGGTCCCCATCTTCGACAACTTCAACGTCACCAAGCAAATCAAGTCCAGCTTTGGCAAGACCATCAACTATGGTCACGGTTGCTACCTTATTATAGAGCACACTGAGGCCATGCATGTCGTCGATGTCAACAGTGGCAACCGTACCAAGGAGAAGGGTCAGGAGCAGAACGCCCTCGACACCAATCTCGGTGCTGCCGACGAGCTGGCGCGCCAATTGCGACTGCGAGATATGGGAGGAATCATCGTGGTCGATTTTATTGACATGCACCTGGCCGAAGACCGGCAGATGCTCTACGAGCGCATGTGCAAGAACATGCAGAATGACCGTGCACGCCACAATATCTTGCCGCTGAGCAAGTTTGGACTGATGCAGATCACGCGCCAGCGTGTGCGCCCGGCCATGGATATCGACGTTGACGAAACCTGCCCGACCTGTTTCGGGACTGGAAAGATCCGTTCCAGTATTCTTTTCACGGATCAGTTGGAGCGAAAGATTGACCGATTGGTTAACAAAGTCGGCGTGAAGAGGTTCTACCTGCACGTCCATCCCTATGTGGCTGCCTATATCAACCAGGGCTTGATGAGCCTGAAGTTGAGGTGGCAGTTGAAGTATGGAATCGGCGTCCGCGTCGTTCCCTCTCAGAAGTTGGGTTTCCTGCAGTATGAGTTCTACGACGGAAACCGCCAGTTTATCGACATGAAAGAGGAAAACGACAAGTAAGAGAAATGACTTTTTCAAGCCCACTTGATAGTGACAAGAGATGAAGGAGCGGCCACCAGCGCATGAACGTGCACGGGTGACCGCTCTTTTTCTATAAGGCTATTTATTTCTATAGGACTCTTGGTCTCTATAGGACTCTTGGTCTCTATAAGACTCTTGGATTCTGTATCCCCGTCTGATTTTTATATTCCGCTAAAAAAGACAGTCTCTCGCGCGATAGAATAAGGAGGGGAAAACAATAAACCACCCATTGGGACGTTATATATTTATGATGTATCAGAAGAAAACCATACGAGATAACAAGCAGGCTGCTTTCCCACACCGATGGACCATTTCCGTCCTGTGGACAGTCCTGCTGATGTGCTGTGCCCTCGGAGTCCGGGCCCAGTCGTTCATACTCCAGGGCAAGGTGTCGGACACCAATGGCAATCCGATCGAGTTGGCCTCGGTGATGGTTGTCTCGCAGGGCAAGCTCGCCATGACCAATCTCAAGGGCGAGTTTAGCCTGGAGCTCCACAGTGCCGACAGTGTGGCCGTCCGTTTCTCGATGGTTGGTTATCGCACCAAGACGCGCGTCCTGCGCCGTCCGCGTGGGCGCCAGACCCTCATGGTGCAGTTGGCCGACGACAATACGCTGGGCGAGGTGACGGTGGAGGGCAAGAAGAAACGCCAGGGCACAACCGAACAGTTGGACCTTCAGACTACGCAACAGGCTCCCTCGGTCTCGGGCAACGCCGTCGAGGAAATGGTGCAGACGCAGGCCGGTGTCTCCACCCATTCGGAGTTGACCTCCCAGTATAACGTACGCGGTGGTTCGTTCGACGAAAACTCCGTCTATATCAATGACGTGGAGGTCTATCGTCCCTTCCTTGTGCGCAGTGGACAGCAGGAGGGCCTCTCCGTCATCAATCCCGATATGGTGGCCTCTGTGGGATTCTCCTCGGGTGGCTTCGAGGCCAAATATGGCGACAAGATGTCTTCTGCGCTCGACATCACCTACAAGCGACCTGCGCGCACGGAGGCCAAGGTATCGGCTTCGCTCCTTGGCGCCAGTGCCTACGTCGGACTTGCGGCGAAGAAGTTCACGTGGACCAACGGCCTCCGCTATAAGACCAACCGCTACGTGCTGGGATCGCTGGAGACCAACGGTGAGTATAAACCCAACTTCCTCGACTATCAGACCTATCTGTCCTGGCAGCCGACGAAACGGTGGCAGCTCGACCTCATCGGCAATATCTCGGAGAACCATTACAACTTCCGTCCTGAGGACCGCAATACCAACTTCGGTACCATGGAGAACGTGAAGAACTTCCAGGTCTATTTCGACGGACAGGAGAAGGACCTCTTCCGCACCTTCTTCGGATCGCTGGCCTTGACACACAAACTGAAGGACAACAAGACTTCCGTCTCTCTCATCGGGTCGATCTTCACCACGAAGGAGCAAGAGCGCTACGACATCCAGGGACAGTACTGGCTGACGCAGACGGAGACTTCCGAAAACCTTGGTGTGGGTACTTATATGCAGCATTCGCGCGACTATCTCAAGGCGACGGTGGGCAACGTCAAACTCATGACGCGCCGCACGACGGACCACCACCATGTGGAGGGTGCGCTGCTCTGGAGGATGGAGCGCGTCACGGAAAACTCTGCTGAGTATGAGTATCGCGACTCGGCAGGCTACAACGTGCCCCATACGGGCAAGGATCTGTATATGATCTATTCGCTGCGTGCGCGCAACGAACTCCGTGCCAATCGCTTCGAGGGCTACCTGCAGGACAACTGGAATTTCCGCACGGGCAATGATAGTGTACCGACGCTCTATACACTCAACTATGGTGTGCGCTTTGCCCACTGGAATTTCAATGGCGAGACGCTGATCTCACCCCGCGTCTCGCTCAACATCGTCCCGGGATGGAATCGCAACCTGGCCTTCCGTGTGGCCACGGGACTCTACTACCAGGCTCCTTTCTTCAAGGAGTTGCGCGACACGACGACGCTCAACGGTGTGACCTATGCCAAACTCAACCAGAAGATACGTTCTCAACGCTCCATCCACCTCGTGGGAGCGATGGATTATAGTTTCCGCATGCTCGACCGGCCGTTTAAGTTCTCGGCGGAGATCTACTATAAGATGCTCTCGCGCCTTACCCCTTATGTAGTGGACAATGTCAAGGTGACTTACTTCGGCGACCAGGAAGCCTCGGGCCATGCTGCGGGTATAGACCTGAAACTCTTCGGCGAGTTTGTGCCCGAGACCACTTCGTGGTTGACGTTCAGTGTGATGAGTACGCGGATGAAGATTGGCGGCAAGTCCATCCCCCTGCCCACGGACCAGCGCTACGCCGTCAACCTCTTCTTTACCGACTACTTCCCTGGTACGACCAAGTGGCGGATGAGCCTCCGCCTTGCTTTTGCCGATGGTCTGCCTTTCTCTGCTCCCCACAAAGAACTGGAGTCCAACACCTTCCGTGCGCCAGCCTATAAGCGTGCCGATATTGGTATGAGCTACCGCCTCTTTGACAACCACGAGGGCGACAAGAAGTCCATCCTCCGCAATGTGTGGCTGGGACTGGACTGCCTCAACCTCTTTGGCATCAACAATGTCAACAGCTACTATTGGATCACGGACGTCACGGGCCAGCAGTATGCTGTGCCCAACTACCTCACGGGGCGCCAAATCAATGGTCGCATTACCATCGAGTTCTAATCCTTCCCTATATTACAGATTGGTAGCGGCAGACTTCACAAGTCTGCCGCTTTTTCATCCTGTCCATGAGGTGAAAGAGATTTGTGTGGGTGCACGGTAAAAAAGTTGCAAAAAAAGACCTTAAATGTTTGCATTAGTCAGCAGAAAACATTAACTTTGCCATCGTTATCCTGAAAACAATCTTTTTACCTTAAAGAAGGACTAATACCTATTGAAGTGGAAGCGGTCGCCTGTGAAGGCCATCGCTTTTGTTTTTTCTTCTCCTTCTTCTTCTGTTTCCATCTTTTCCTTTTCGTCTTTTCCTCCCTTTCCTTTCCTCCCTTTCCTTTCCTCTCTTAGCTTCTTCCCTTTGTTTTCTTTCCATTGTTCTCTCTCCACGCCAGTATTTCGTTGCTTCTCCCTTTATTATAGGAATAGCAATGGAGTATTTTCGTTGTTGTCAGGGTCAACGGGCCATTCTTGCATACAGAGGGAGGAAAAAGCAAGAGGTCGGATCCGCACCCCGAAGGATGGTCTCCGACCTCTTGCGTAGTCCCATGGCGGGACCGTCTATGCTTTTACAGTCTTTGTCTGCTGCTTTTTGTAGCTTACTTCTTCAGCAAGTCCATATCCATGAAGATCTTCTTGAGGATCTCGATGGCCTGATCCACCTGGTCCTTGGTGTGCGTGGCCATGAGGGCGAAGCGCACCAGCGTGTCCTGCGGGGCACAAGCAGGCGGGATAACCGGGTTGATGAATACGCCCGCATCATAGGCGAGCTTCGTGACGAGGAATGTCTTATCCACATCGTGGACGTAGAGCGGGATGATCGGGCTCTCTGTGTCACCGATCTCGAAGCCCTCCTCGCGGAAGCGCTTCAGTGCATAGTTGGTCACGTCCCACAGGTGCTCAATGCGCTCCGGCTCCTTCTGCAGGATGTGGAGAGCCTCCAGTGCTGCTGCCGTGGCTGCAGGCGAGTTGGAAGCACTGAAGATATAGGTGCGTGAGGTGTGGCGAAGCCAGTTGATGGTATCGAAGTCAGAGGCAATGAAGCCGCCGATGGAAGCCAGACTCTTGGAGAAAGTGCCCATGATCAGATCGACCTCATCAGTCAGTCCGAAATGGTCGCAAACGCCGCATCCCTCTCTTCCGAAGACGCCGATGCCGTGAGCCTCATCTACCATGACGGAGCAATTATACTTGTGCTTCAGTTCAACGATCTGCGGCAGCTTGGCCAGGTCGCCCTCCATGGAGAACACACCATCAACGACGATCAACTTGATGGCCTCGTGCGGCAACTTAGCCAGCATGCGCTCCAGGTCTTCCATGTCGTTGTGCTTATAGTGGAGCTGCGTGGCAAAGCTCAGACGGCGTCCATCGACAATACTCGCGTGGTCGCGGTCGTCACAGATGATATAGTCGCCACGGCCCACGACAACGGAGAGCACGCCCTCGTTGACGGAGAAGCCTGTCGAGTAGCCCAGCACGTCTTCCTTGCCGATATATTTGGCTATCTCTTTTTCGAGCTTGATGTGCAAGTCGAGTGTGCCGTTGAGAAATCGGCTGCCTGCACAGCCCGTGCCATATTTGTCGAGCGCAGCGTGGGAAGCGGCGATGATGCGTGGATCGCTGGGAAGGCCTGTGTAGGCGTTGGAGCCAAACATAAGAATCTTATGTCCGTCGATATCGGTTACTTCGGTACCCTGCATACTTGTGATTTCGCGGAAATAAGGGTACACTCCAGCCTTCATAAACTTCTGAGGCGTTCGGTAGCTTTTGTACTTTTCTTGTAATTGTCCCATTACTTTTTGGCGTAGCCGAAGCTACTTCTTTATTATTAGGCTGCAAAGATACGAAAAAACTACCATAGCACGCCCTATTTCGCAAGAAATCTTTCCTTTATTTCAATTTTTAGCGCTTCGAACGAGCATAATTCATGTTATTTTCGTAATTTTGTGCCGTCAAGAAATGTAACAGTACGGTTCCTTTATGAAACATATCGTCTTCATCACAAACCCCATATCGGGCACGATCAGCAAAGCAGGCATACCTGAGCTTGTCGAAGTGCATCTCGACCACGCCCGATTCAGCTACGAGTTTGTCTCGACACAGTATGCTGGACACGCCACGCTGCTGGCCCAGGAGGCTGCAGCCCGTGGTGCGGATATTGTCTGTGCCATCGGAGGCGATGGGACGGTCAACGAGGTAGGACGCGGCCTCCTTGGCACAGAGACCGCTATGGCCATCCTTCCCTGTGGTTCTGGCAATGGCCTGGCGCGCCATCTCATGTTGCCCATGGACTTGAAACGTTGCCTCGATATCATCAACCTCGACACCGTGGAGACGCTCGATTCCGGCGTCATCAACGGCCATCCCTTCTTCTGCACTTGCGGAATGGGCTTCGACGCCTTCATCTCGATGAAGTTTGCCGAGGCAGGCAAGCGTGGCCTCATGACCTATGTCGAGCAGATGCTGCGTGAGGGACTGTCCTACAAGCCCGAGACCTATGAGATTGAGGACGAGATGGGGTCGAAGACCTACAAGGCGTTTCTCATCAGTGCGGCCAATGCCTCGCAGTATGGCAACAACGCCTACATCGCTCCCCACGCTTCCATGAGCGACGGTCTGCTCGATGTCATCATCATGCAGCCCTTCAGTCTCATCGAAGCGCCGCAGGTGACGCTCGAGATGCTCAACAAGACCATTGACAAGAACGTCAATATCCGCACCTTCAAGGCCCGCCACGTCCATATCCACCGCAGCAAGCCGGGCCTCATCCACTATGACGGCGACCCGCTCATGAGCGATGCCGACGTAGAGATTGAGGTCAAACCCAAGAGCATCTGCGTCGTAGTCAATCCCCATGCCGACGAGGCTGCGCGTCAACCCAATATGATGCAGACTGCTGCCTCAGAGCTCTTCTATAACATGGACCGCATCCGCACGCAGATCACTCGCCAGGGCCGCAACATCCAGGCTACCAATCTAAAACTGCTTCGGAAGTTGAACCTGAAGTAAATCTCATCGTGTTCTCTTTCAAGCAGTTCTCCATACGTCAAGACCGTTGTGCCATGAAGGTGGGTACGGACGGTGTCCTTCTCGGAGCGTGGGCCGCGGGTGGTCAGCGCATCCTCGACATCGGGACTGGCACGGGTGTCATAGCCCTGATGATGGCGCAGCGCTTTCCTGATGCCCAGGTCTCGGCCATCGAACTCGATGCGTCGGCGGCCCAGCAGGCCAAGGAAAACGTAGCAGCAAGTCCTTTCTCCGATCGCATTGCGGTGGAGCATGTTGCCCTGCAGCAGTACGAGGCCCTGCCCTTCGATGCCATTGTTGTCAACCCGCCCTTCTTCACCCATGCCCTTGCTGCCAAGGGTTGCGCAAGAGCTATGGCACGGCAGACCGGCAGTCTCTCCTTTCGCGACCTCTGTCGTGGAGGCCGCCGCTTGCTGGCCGAGGGTGGGGTGATGAGTCTCATCATTCCTGCCGACCGTTGTGGTGAAGTGGAGACGGAAGCAGCCCTCGCTGGACTCTTCCTTCAGCGCAAGGTAGCGATACGGACCACGGAGCGCAAGCAACCGAAGCGTTGCCTTCTGGCCCTGGGGCTCCGTTCTGCCCGTTCTTTCCCTCAGGAGATTCGTACCATGATGGAGAATGGCAATCCCACGCCTTGGTATCAGTCGCTGGTGTCCGATTTCTACCTTTAGTCGCAGGCTTTCCTTCTTTTGTGTTTCCGATACGCTCAGAGCCTCATGTCTTATCCATAGCCGTTTATCAAGTTTTTTCATCCCCTGTGCAGTTTTTTCAAGTTTTATTCGTACCTTTGTTGGGTCTTTCTTCCTTATCATAGACCATGAAGCGCAACACGATGGTCGCAGAGTGGATGCAGAGACGCCGCTCCGAGGCCCTATAGGGTACAGGAAAACTATACAATTTTTAAAACAAAGTGTTGCAAACTAACCATTTATGAAAAAAATGATTCCCGTCATGATGCTCTCAGGCATCATCGGACTGAGCGCTTGCGGCAACAAGACAGAGCAGCCGCAGCAGAATGCTGACACGCTTGAGGTGGCCGACACCATCAAGGAAGACACCGCTGCCATCGATACGCCACAAACGGCTGAGGTGCAGGAGAATGCTCAAGAGGAGAAGACGGTAGAGAAGAATGTGAAGAGTACTCAGGCTGGTGGCACGACCATCGCTGTGGGTGAGCCCTTGGCCGAAACGCTCCGCAAAGCCAAGGGAGTGACCTTCGAGTATAATGCCGACTACGGTGTAGCCTGCAACATCGGTAAGGTCTATATCAGCATTCCCGACGAGGATATCACCAAGGCCGGACTGGATTATGTCAACTCCCTTACTTCGGACATAGAGCCCAATATCGACTTCAAGCTCGAATACATCAAGCCGTCTGCGAAGATCAAGGATTTTGAGATCAACTAATCTCGCCATTTCATGATAGCCTATATATATAAGGTATAAGGCGCAAACAGAACCGTTGCGTTTTGCAATCAAAGACACTTCAAGCCCCCTGTATGGTTATTTCCTTTACAGGGGGCTTGAAAAATTTTTGTTTCCAGCCGGAGATGCTTGGTGTTTCTGATCTCCGAGTTTTCTTTATACCTCTACTGCGACCACCTCGTTGCGGAGCACGTACCACAAGAACCCGGAGACATTCTTATGTCCAATCTTCCGAAGCAGTTCTATGTAGCTCTTTACCTGCGTGGCATGCTCCGGGCGTGGCTTGGCAAACTTATAGTCAACCACGATCGTCTTCTCGTCGTCGCTCATGACGCGGTCCGGTCGTTGCTCTATGGTCGTCCCGTCGGCAGGGTTGTACTGGAGGATGGAGCACTCGTTATAGAGTTTCCATCCTGGGCGAAACCACTCGGCCACGGTGGGATTGGCGAGTGAGGCTTCCACCTGTTTCCGCAGTTGTGCGATGAGCCGATCGTCCGTGATGATACCGTCCGACACCAGTTGGCTGATGTGTGGTTCGATGTCCTCCTCTGTGCGGATGGAGGAGAAGAGCTGGTGGAGGATGGTGCCCATCTTGATATAGCTCGTGGGCGCGTCCGTCTCCTCGCCGCGCACAAACTCCTCACTCTTGTTGCTCTGTCGGAAGCCGATAGGCGTCTTGTGGGTCTCAATTCTGATCTCCTGCGTCTCCGAGGGCGACTCAAAGGGGTTGTCGCTTGCCGTCTTGTCTCCTTTGCCCACGATGTCCTCACCCTCCAGCGTGCCATAGACCAGTTCCAGCGCCTCTTCGGTTTGATCCTTTCCCTGGAACGAGCAGTCGGCCCCCAAGTCGGCAGCCACCTGCTCGAGACACAGTTCCAAACCCTGACTGCGCTGCGATGTCAGTCCAGTAAACTTCTTCTTCTGATTCTCCGACATCCGCTTTCCCGTCACGAAGAGCCGTTTTCCTGCTCGCGTGAAGGCCACATAGAGGAGGTTCAGGTTGTCCACCGCGTTTTGGAAGTGCTCCTCGCGGTAGTCGTCTTCATAGACCGTGCCTACCAGGTTGTTTCTACTGAAATCAACCGGCGTGATGGGCAGTTCGTCAAATGGCTTTTCGCGTTTTCCCTTCTCACACCACAGTGTGTTTCCCTTCTCCAACTGCCAGTCGCAGAAGGGGATGATGACGTTGTCAAACTCCAGTCCCTTGCTCTTGTGGATGGTCATGATGCGCACGCCCTCCACCTCGTCGCTTTGGATCGTCTTCTGCGAGATGGTGTTGTCCCATTCGGTGAGGAAGTCGTCGATGTCAGCTGGTCGGTCGCGGAGATAATCGTTGAGTTTGTCGTAGAAGAGGCACACATACGCACTTTGGTTCTTGAGTTGGTCGAGTTGGAAGAGGGCATGGAGCGTATCCACCAGGTCGAGCAGCGGTAGGTTGCGTAGCTGGTCAGCCTCTCTGACATAGCGATCGGGCAGCGATTCTTCGAGCCTCTTCCGTATCTCTTCGTCGCTGGGTCGTCCTGGTCTTTCTGTTTTTCCCACAACCTCATCCCGTGTGGTGACGAGCAGGTGGGGCAGGGGAGCACCCTCCTGTAGCACGTCGTTGCGATACGCCTTGACCAGTGCCGCCCGTGTCAGATTGTCCTCGGGATGGGCGAGCAGCCGCAAGGCAAGCACCATCACGTTGACGGCGAGGGAGGCGTCAAGACGGAAAGCCTCATCAGAGACGATGCGCACCGACTGTCCAAACTCCTCGACGAAATAATCGGCGATATACTGTACGGGCGACTTGCTGCGCACGAGGATGGCGATGTCCTTCTGTCGTGCCCCTCCCTCGATCAGCCGCCGCACGGTGTCCGCCAAGCGTGCGAGGATGTTCTCCCGGTAGTCCTTCGACGGGAGCAGCGCCACCTCCACATATCCCTTTCCCTTCCCCTTGGCATTCCCCTGCTTGACGTCGTCGTAGGCGCGTGCCAGCAGCGTTGCCTGCGGGGTCTTGTCGGCAGACAACTCGCCTACCGTCTCTTCCACCAGCCGGGTGAAGATGGCGTTGTTAAATTGGATGATGCGCTCCCACGACCGGTAGTTGGTCGCCAGTGTCTTTTCGCAGACGGCCTCCTTGCCAAAAGACTGCGAGAGGTTTGCCAGCAGTCGCCAGTCACCCTGTCGCCAGCGGTAGATGCTCTGCTTCACGTCACCGACGATGAGGTTGCGCGATCCCTCTTGTGCCATGCAGTTGTCGAGCAGCACCTTGAAGTTGCGCCATTGTATCTGACTGGTGTCCTGAAACTCGTCGATCATGATGTGGCGCAGTTGTACGCCGATCTTTTCGTAGAGGAAAGGCGTGTCCGACCCCTGTATCATACCGTGGAGCAGTCCCTGCGTATCACTGAGCATGAAGCGGTTGGCGTTTCGGTTGCTCTCCTCCACCGCCTTGGCGATGGCGTTGAGCAAGCGCAGTTCGCTCAGATGGGAGAGCGTCTGCACACAGGAGTTGTATTCACACCATAGTTCCTCGCGCCGCGTCTCCATCTCCTGGAGCAACCTCAGTCCGCCGTTGTTGGCCATGTCCTTGATAGCCTCCTTGTCGGCCGCCCCACATTTGGAGGCCGTCCATAGGCTTGCGTCCTGTAGCGCCTTCTGCACGCCGGCGGGTGTGGGCTCGTTGTTGAGTGTTCCCTTGCTCCGCTTCACGATATAGTTGTAGAGTCCTCGTCGGTAGAGCCCCGCGTAGTCTATATGGCATTGCCCCATCAGGGCCACCAACTCCCGTGCCGGATCCACCAGTTGCTTGCGGAGCGTGTTGCGCCGACTGCGCAGTAGCGCCGTGTACCGCGAAAAAAACTTGCCACCTTCTGCGGCCAGCAGGTCGTTGAGCTCGCGTTCATGATCCTTGTAGAAGTCCTTGAAGATGTTCTGTCCAAACTTCTTGATTGCCCCGATGACGTTCCATCCCTGCTCGTCCTCTATGTTCTGGTTGATGTAGTCGCGCACCCATCCCATCACCTCTGGGTTGGCGTCGAGCGTCTCGATCATCTCATCGACCGCCTTTCCTTCCACCTCGTTGTCGTTGAGGTCCACGCGCAGGTTGGCCGTCAGGTCCAGTTCGTGGGCGAGGTTGCGAAGCACGCCTTGAAAGAAGGCGTCGATCGTCTGCACGCGAAAGAAGTTGTAGTGATGGGTGAGCAGCGAGAGTGCCTGTCGCGCGTTGGTTCGCACAGCCATCGCTCCCAGCCCCGTCTGCTCCATCACCTTCTCCATATAGGTGTCCGACCCAGGTAGACTGTTCGCTATGCCGTAGAGCTGCGAGAGGATACGGAGTTTCATCTCCTGTGTGGCCTTGTTGGTGAAGGTCACGGCGAGGATGTGTCGGTAGTTCTCGGGGTCGCTGACGAGGAGTGAGATATACTCCACGGCGAGTGTGAAGGTCTTTCCCGATCCTGCCGAAGCCTTATAGACGGTCAGCGGGCGGCGCTGCTTGGTGGTCGTTGTCATGATAGCCAGTGTTGATGATGCGTTTACTCTCCAGCGGGTCGTTCCGCTGGCGAAAGGCGAATGCAAAAGTAAGAAAAAGAGGCGACGTGTGCAAATTTAGCATGGAATAATGAGGGGTAGGGCTAAAAACAAAAAAAGCATGGCACTCTTGCCATGCGGTGACTATAAAACTCTTTCAAACTACTACTTTTCAATGCGTGATTAAAGGTTCACACCTCATCGGTGATCCCCTCAATCGTGCATCGTTGTTACCCTAAACATCTTTTACCTTAGACCATAACCTATTTTGTTACCTGAACAACACTTTGTTCAATTACCCTAAAAATAACTAAAAACCTAAATCAATTACTATTAACCTAAACAATCTATTAACCTTTTGACGATGCAAAGGTAGGCACTTTCGTTTTGACCACCAAATGATAGCAAGTAAAAATTCGATTTTTCTCCCTATTCTTGACATAAATCAACACGTGTGTACGAACACACATACTCTTGCAGGTCTTATGCGAATACCTTGTGGATGTTTTGCTGACTTTCGTATGTGTGTCATACCGAAAGTGGAGAGCCTCTTAAGGCCATTAGAGGAGAAAGAATGCTGCAAAACGAAGTACATTCAAAAGTTTCTTTGTACCTTTGTACCAAAATTGGCAACTATGGCAGAAAGAAATACAGTGGATATGACCCAAGGCCCTTTGCTGGGCAAGATTCTGCGTTTTGCACTTCCCTTTGCGGCAAGCGGCATCATGCAGCAACTCTTCGTCACCATCGACGTGGCTGTGGTGGGCCGCTTTGCTACCAGTGAGGCGTTGGCTGCCGTGGGCGCCAATACCTTCCTTATCAATCTCCTCATCAACCTTTTTGTGGGTGTCTCCATTGGTTCCAATGCCGTCATCTCCAACTTCATCGGACGCAACGATCGCCATCGTGTTCGCGACGCGGTAGGCACGACGATGATGCTCCCGATCTTTGCCAGCATCTTGCTGCTGGGGTTCGGCGAGATCTTTGCTCCCAGTCTGCTGCGCCTCATGGGCACGCCTGCCGCCATCCTCGACCAGGCCACCCTCTTCCTGCGAGTCTATTTCCTCGGCATTCCCTTCTTCATGGTCTTCACCTTCGGCCAGGCCGTGCTCCGAGGCAAAGGCGACACCCAGCGTCCGCTCAACATCCTGCTCCTTGCCGGCTGCGTCAATGTGGTGCTCAACCTGCTGTTGGTCATTGTCCTCCACATGGGAGTCGCAGGAGTAGCCACCGCTACGGGCTGCGCCAACGTCTTCTCCGCCTTGGCCATCTTGCGCCTTCTCCGCCGTGAGAAAGGCCCCTTCCGCCTGACGCGCCTCCGTCTTCGCATAGACCGGGCAGCCCTGCGCCAGATCCTTTTCATTGGAGTGCCCGCAGGCGTACAAAGCATGGTCTTCTCGCTGAGCAACATCTTTGTCCAAAGCGCCATCAACGGCTATGGACCTTCGGCGATCGCAGGCGCTGCCATCTCCCTCAACTTCGACACCTACTGCTATTTCCTGCTCACCTCCTTCTGTGGTGCTGCCGTCACCTTCACGGGACAAAACTATGGAGCAGGAAAGATAGACCGCTGCCGCCGCGTCTTTTGGATCTGTATGGGCTGTGGCGCACTGGCCTGTTTCCTCGCCAATATGCTTTTCTTCACGCAGTCCGACTTCTTCCTGTGGTTCTTCACAACCGATCCCTCCGTCATCCACTATGCCAAGGTACGCATGGCCACCGTCCTTGTCTTCCAGGCCCTGGCCTCATCCTACGAGATCTCTGCCGCCTCGATGCGCGGTCTTGGCCACAGTATCGAACCGACCCTGCTCACCATCCTTGGCACCTGCGTCCTGCGCTTCGCCTGGGTATTCTTCGTCTGCCCCGTTTGGCCTGGTTTCCGCGAACTGATGCTGTGTTATCCCATATCCTGGATTCTCACGGGTGTGATGGTCTGCGTCAGCTATGTCTTCGTCAGTCGCAAGGCTTACCGCAAACTCTCCCTCTAATTATATAAGTACAGGTACATAGAATATAGCTCACTCAGTAGGGTAGTTTGGCGCCTATCATGCGTCCGGACGCATCGTTCCTGCCTGCGTGTTTGTTATCCGTGCCCGCCATTGTCAAGAGGTGGTTTTCCTCCCTCGTTTCTTTTTGTGAAATGAGCAATGGGCTGCGCAAACTAATGTTAACCCCATTTTTTTCATTGAAAGAAAAAGGATTTTAGCTGAATCTAAAATCCAAATTCACCGCAAAATCTGCCTTGTCTTTGGAGATTTGTATACTTTTGCACCAAGAAAAGATGTAAAATCATACTTTTGCATAATATAAAGGATACAGACAAAACAAAGAAAGATATGAATAAGACACGATGGACCACCACCCTCATCTCTGCCCTTCTCCTGTTGGCATCTCCTTCTGCCAACGCCCGGAAGTGGACGCTGCAAGAATGTATCGACTATGCGTTGGCACACAACATCCAACTTCGCCGCAACCTCCTGTCGCGACAGTCAGCCCATGAGGACGTGCTGCAGTCGAAGGCTGAACTGCTGCCTTCGCTCACGGCCTCTACCTCCCAGAACGTCTCCTACAACCCCTTCCCCGAGAGCGGGCGCCAGCAGGTTGCCAATGGCTATGTGGAGATGACTACCGACAAGGTCTATTACAACGGATCCTACGCCGTGAGCTTCGACTGGACGATATGGAACGGCAACCAAAACCGCATGAAGATCCAGCAGAATCAACTCACCGAACAGCAGGCCGAGCTCGACTCCGCCATCACCGCCAACTCCATCCAGGAGCAGATTGCGCAGATCTACGTCCAGATTCTCTACACCCACGAGGCCTTGAAGGTCAACCGCCAGAGTCTGGAGTATAGCCAGGCCAACGAACAGCGCGGTAAGGAGATGGTCGAGGTAGGGCAGTTCAGCCAGGCCGACCTCGCCCAGCTCAGCGCCCAGCGCGCTTCCGACGAGTATAATGTCGTGGCCCAGGAGAGCAACCTCCGAGACTACACACGCCAGTTGAAGCAGATCCTCCAGCTCACCGACGACGGTGAGGATTTTGAAGTCAGCATTCCCGACAACGTTACCGGTGACGCCCTGGCCGAGATACCCGGCCTGCAGACCGTCTATACCCATGCGCTCGCCTCCCGTCCCGAACTCCGTCAGCAGCGCCTCGCCATCGAGAGTGGCGAACTCAGTGTGCGGATGGCCAAGGCCCGCCGCCTCCCGACCGTCTCCATGCAGGGTGGCGTCTCCACCAATGTCACGACGATGAGTGACGCTGCCTACGGCTCACAGTTGAAGACCAACCTCACCACATCGGCAGGTCTGACGCTGAGCGTTCCCATCTTCGACCGCCGCGAGCCCCGCACGGCCATCAACAAGGCCAACATCGCCATGGAGACGAGCCGCCTCGCCCTCGAGGAACAGCAGACCACGCTCTATACCACTATCGAGAGCTACTGGATACAGGCCGTCAACAACCAGGCCAAATACAAGAGTGCCCTGGCCAATACGGAGAGCCAGCAGACCAGCTACGAACTGCTCTCGGAGCAGTTTCGCCTCGGACTGAAGAATATCACCGAACTGCGCGAGGCGAAGGAGAACCTACTCGTCGCGCAGCAGAACGAACTGCAGAGCAAGTACCTCGCCCTGTACAATATGCAGATGCTCAATTTCTACAACGGAAAAAAATAAAAGATAGATATGAAAAAGATTTCGAAAGTATGGTATCTGGTGGTCGCCTTGGTCGTGTTGGGTGTGGCCGCCTACTTCCTCGGCAAACCCGACACCAAGGAGACCATCTCGTTTGACACGGCCACCGTGGGACAGACGAACATCCAGAACAGTATCACTGCCACGGGTACCATCGAGCCGGTCACGTCGGTGACGGTCGGTACACAGGTCTCGGGTATCGTCAGCAAACTCTATGTCGATTACAACTCGGTCGTGAAGAAAGGACAGGTGATCGCAGAACTCGACAAGACCAACCTCCTCTCGGCCCTCAACCAGGCCAAGGCAATGCTGGAGAGTGCGCAGGCACAGGTGCGCTCCGCAGAGAGCGACGTCCAGAAGGCCCAGGCCGACTACAATGGCGTCCGCGCGAGTGCCAGTTACCAGCAGAGCAACTTCAGTCGCTACCAGACGCTCTACAAGAAGGGCCTCATCAGTGCCAACGACTTCGAGAGCGCCCGCCTCAGTTACCAGCAGGCCCAGCAGAATCTCGCCGCCTCAGCCCAGACCATCGCCACGGCGCGCCAGGGAGTAGCCCAGGCCCGCGAGCAGGTCCGCCAGCAACAAGAGCAGGTGAAGCAGGCCCAGACCAACCTCGGCTATGCCACCATCACCTCGCCCATCGACGGCGTGGTCCTATCCAAGAGTGTGGAGGAGGGACAGACCGTCGCAGCCAGTTTCTCCACCCCAGAACTCTTCACCATTGCCAAGGACCTGACCAACATGCAAGTGGTGGCCAATGTGGATGAGGCCGACATCGGCGAGGTCAAGACTGGCGAGCGCGTCTCCTTCACCGTCGATGCCTATCCCGACGACACCTTCACTGGTACGGTGAAGCAGGTGCGCCAGGAGGCCACGACGACCAACAACGTCGTCACCTACGAGGTTGTCATCAGTGCCCCCAACGCCGACCTCAAACTCAAACCCGGACTGACGGCCAACGTCACCATCTATACCCAGGAGCGTGCGGGCGTGATGGGCGTCTCCACCAAGGCCCTCCGCTTCACCCCCACGCCCGAGACCGTCGGCAAGCAGTATAAGATACAGGATGTCGCCAACGCCAAGGCCAAGGTCTGGACCCTCAAGGGCAATGTCCTCCAGGCCCACCGTGTAAGCACGGGCATGAACGATGGCGTCAACACCGAGATTCTCTCGGGTGTGAAGGCAGGACTGAAAGTCATCACTGGCATCACCGTCACCGAACCCGAAGAAGACAAAGAATCTGACGATCAGGAGCAGAGTCCCTTCGCCCCCGGTCCGAAGCGCGACAACAAAAAGGAGAAAGCATGATGGATGAAAGTCAAAAGAAAGTAGTCATCGAGTTGCGCGACGTCAAGCGCGACTTCCTTGTGGGCGAGGAGACCGTCCACGCCCTGCGCGGTGTCTCCTTCAAAATCTACGAGGGTGAGTTTGTCACCATCATGGGCAAGTCGGGCTCAGGCAAATCGACCCTCCTCAATCAGTTGGGGTGCCTCGACACGCCCACCAGCGGCGACTACTTCCTCGATGGTGTGGCCGTGCGCACGATGTCGAAGTCGCAGCGTGCCGTCCTGCGCAACCGCAAGATCGGCTTCATCTTTCAGAACTACAACCTTCTTGCCAAGACCACGAGCGTAGAAAACGTCGAACTGCCGCTGATGTACAACCCCAGCATCACGCCGCAGGAGCGCTTCGATCGTTCCGTGGCCGCCTTGAAGGCTGTGGGCCTGGGGGAGCGCCTCTACCATAAGTCCAACCAGATGTCGGGTGGTCAGATGCAGCGCGTCGCCATTGCGCGCGCCTTGGTCAACAATCCCGCCGTCATCTTGGCCGATGAGGCTACGGGCAATCTCGACACGCGCACCTCTTTCGAGATCCTCGTCCTCTTCCAAAAGCTCCACGCCGAGGGGAGGACCATCATCTTCGTGACCCACAATCCCGACATAGCCCACTACGCCTCGCGCAATATCGAGCTCCGCGACGGACGCATCATCCGCAACGAGGTCAACGACCACATCCTCAGTGCCGCCGAGGGCCTTGCCGCCCTGCCCAAGAACACCGACGAGTGATCATTGAGTCTTATATCAAGCGTATCATATTATGAATATCAGCAATCTTTTGAAAATAGCCCTCCGTGCCATTGCGGCCAACAAGATGCGGTCCTTCCTCACCGCCTTGGGCATCATCATCGGCATCGCGTCGGTGATCACGATGCTCGCCGTGGGCCAGGGCACCAAGAACAGCATCCAGAGCAACATCTCGGAGATGGGATCCAATATGATCATGATCAGTCCGGGAGCCGACATGCGGGGTGGTGTGCGACAAGACGCCTCCTCGATGGAGACCCTGAAGCTTACCGACTACCAAGCCCTCAAGGACGAGTGCCATTTCATCAAGGCCATCTCCCCCCTCGTCCAGAGTTCCGGCCAGTTTATCTACGGCAACAACAACACGCCGTCGAGTATCTACGGTGCCAACCTCGACTACCTGGAGATTCGTCAGCTGTCCGTCGCCGAGGGTGAGATGTTCACCGAGGCCGAGATCAAGTCGGCCGCCAAGGTGTGCCTCCTCGGCCAGACGGTGGTCGATAATCTCTTCCCCGACGGTTCCGACCCCATCGGCAAGGTCGTTCGCTTCAACTCCATCCCCTTCCGCGTCATCGGTGTGATGAAGAAGAAAGGCTACAACTCCATGGGTATGGACCAGGACGACTATGTCCTCGCTCCCTACACCTCCGTCATGAAGCGCATCCTCGCCCAGGACTACCTCCATCAGATCCTGGCCTCGGCGGTCGTGGAAGGTGTCACGGAGCAGGCCACCGACGAGATGACCACCATCCTGCGCCGCACCCACAAACTCAAGGATGCCACCGACCAAGCCGAGGGCGATGAGGACGACTTCAACATCCGTTCCCAGGAGGAACTGGCCAATATGATGAACAGCACCACCGGCATGCTCACCATCCTCCTTGGCTGCGTGGCCGGCATCTCCCTCGTTGTGGGTGGCATCGGTATCATGAACATCATGTACGTCAGTGTCACCGAGCGCACGCGCGAGATTGGCCTTCGCATGAGTGTCGGCGCCCGTGGCGTCGATATTCTCAACCAGTTTCTCATCGAGGCCATCCTGCTCAGCGTCACCGGTGGCATCATCGGAGTCCTACTGGGTGTCGGAGCCTCCTACGCCATCAAGGCCTTTGCCCACTGGCCCATCGCCATCGAGCCTTGGACGATCATCATGAGTTTCGCCGTCTGCACCTTCACCGGTGTCTTCTTCGGCTGGTATCCCGCCAAGAAAGCGGCCCGCCTCGATCCCATCGAAGCCATCCGCTACGAGTAAGCCCTTAGTTTGGGTAGGCCCTCCTGGGAGACGACTCCCAGGAGCAGGCCTCACTCTTCGGGCAGTATCTCCTCAGGACGCGAGACGAGACAGGTAGCGCCGTGGCGCAGCAGGAAGTCGTGGTCCCTGAATCCCCAGAGCACGCTGATGCAGGGGATGGAGCAGTTGCGTGCCGTCTCTATATCGACGTCGCTGTCGCCGATATAGACGGCCCCCTCGGCTTCCACGCCCAGTTGCTTCATCGCCTCCAGCACGGTGTCGGGCGCCGGTTTCTTGCGGATGTCCTCTCGCTCGCCGATGGCCACCTCCACGGTGTCAGGGAAGAAGTGGCGCGCCAGTTCCTGCGTGGCAGCATAAAACTTGTTGCTTACGATGGCCACGCGCTTCCCTCTGCGGCGCAGTTCGCTCAGCAGTTTCTCTATGCCCGGATAGGGTGCCGTGGTGTCGAGACTGTGGTGGAGGTAGTGCTGGCGAAAGGTAGCATAGGCTGCCTCAAACTGTGGGTTGTCCAGTCCTCCTGGCACGGCCCGCTCCATGAGCTTCTTCACGCCGTTGCCGACAAACTCCCTCACCTCCTCCAGTGTCCGCTCCGCCATTCCCGTGCTGCGCAGGGCATAGTTGACGCTGGCCGCCAGGTCGCGGATTGTATTGAGCAGCGTGCCGTCCAGGTCGAAAATATACGTCTGATACTCTTTCATACTTACGTACTTATATACTTGGTTGTTTATTGATTGGATAGAATCGCTTTCTATCAAGCGGACGCCCCGTAGCGGCAAGCATCATCCGGTGCTT
>ULTS01043246.1_pt1 | contig 19403 bp, 10 predicted proteins | sample 1957821 | NCBI WGS metagenome assembly ULTS01 (sample SAMEA4835741, study PRJEB28245) | human gut metagenome | biome: gut microbiome; material: fecal sample | place: Denmark | collected 2008
ATGGGGTCACGGGTTCGAGTCCCGTACGCACCGCAATAAAGGGTGTAAATCAAGTTATTACGAGATTTACACCCTTTTTCATACCTTGTTTGTAAGTATCTGTAATTCCTTTCGAAGAGTTTTCGTTTCTTTTGGGATGAAATATAAGCCCAACTCTTGCTCTTATCGTCTGTTTTTCTTATTTTTATGGATAAGAATTTAAGAATACGATGAAAACAGCAACTTTATTACTTATAGTCTTCGTGATAATATTGACCGGATGTCATGGAGGAAAAAGGAAAAAAGAGACTTATCCTGTAAATGCTGCCGCGCTACAAGAGAATACTGCTACTTTACAAAAAGAAACGGTAGCAGACACCGTCAAGTCCACTATCGTCAGGCAGGACACTGGGGAAGTTTTCATACCAGTCATCGTGCCTTACTGCAATAACATTCCAACAGGTAAGGAAATCAGCCCAGCCCTTTTGAGTATACATGCGGAATACGACTACTATCCACTCCCGACAAATGAAATAACCATCTTTGTAACTAATAAATCCAGCAAGGAATACACCTGTGGGGACGAGTACAGTATAGCCTATTATAACGGAAAAAACAAGTCATGGGAATCGCTGCCTGTCAATCCGATTCGGGAGGATATGCTCTGGATAATCTCTTCGTACCAAAGCAACAGAATGCAAACTATACATATCTATACCGACATTACGCCAAACCGCCCGGGGAAATACCGCATATACAAGTCGTTCAACAATAATACGGAAGTAGCATTTGCGGAATTTGAAATGGTGGATAACAAGGGTGTAAGAAAGTTAATGGATATTTTAGTCGATATCATCAGGAAATATCCTAAGGCAGACACTATACATGAAAACTTCTCAACTGCATGTCAGCGTTACGACGGTGACACGATAGAAGTTGGTCTGATAAACAACGCCATGCCGTATCAGGAAATGTTCAGAAGAAAAATACTGAACTACTCCGCACTTGATTTCGGGAAGATAGAGCCGCCCCAGCCACTCCCTTTCACCACGACATCGGACACTATGGGCATCAGCATGAAAACAGAAAAGACTGTTTATCCTGTAGGTACGAAAGAAATTACAGTAATAATATCCAATAATAACAGCAGGACTTTGTTCTTCGGCGTTGACTATGGAATTGCCCGAAAGAAAGGAGACGAATGGATAGCGCTGAACACATCAACCGTTTTTAATAGTTTGGGCATCGGCGTAGAAAAAGGGCGTAACTACGATTTCAAGGCTTGGATGTACAACCTTGTAAACGACAACAAGCCCGGCACGTACAAGATCTATAAGAGAATAGGTTTTGACGGCAGCAGGAAAGAATGGTATATGTCGGCAGAGTTCAGGATAGAATAATCATATCAGCAGTATGAGGAACAATGTTTTATATATCACTGTCATAATGTTTCTGGCAGCCCTTTTATCCGCAGGATGTAAGGATGAAAAATATCAGGGAGCTACCGTCTATCAAGGTGGAATTGGTGATGCCATATTATTGGCAAGCGACACCATCGGGAATGAAGTGAGAATGGAAATAATACAGGGAAACTGCGACACATCTACAAGAGAGGTCTATGCCATTGTATTTAACCCAAAAAAGAAAAAATTAAGCTACGGGCGAAGCTGGGAATTAGAATGATATTTTACGATTATTTAGGTTCAAGTTTTGTACGCACCGCACAAGTTCAATAATTTAAACTCAATATCTTTTCAGAGCAAGTCATGGGGCAGGACAGTGTAAAAAACGGAGCAACCTGAAAGATTAAAAAAGAAAGCCGGCTCAGTTCGAATATTGAATTTCTTTTGCCGGCTTTGTGACCAACCGTCAGTTTATCTTCCTCTGACGATTTTCTTGATATCGTTCAATTTGTTTAAAGCTTCAATAGGAGTCAGGTTATTGACATCCAGATTCAGTATTTCATCACGTATCTGACAAAGCACCGGATCGTCCAGCTGGAAGAAGCTGAGCTGCACACCATTCTGCTGGGCTGTTGCATTCGATTTGCTTTTCGTGTGGATATTTTGTGCAGAAATACCTTCCTGACGGTTTTCTGCTTCCAGCTGATGCAGGATTTCATCGGCCCGTTTGACGATTGTTTTCGGCATTCCCGCCATTTTGGCTACGTGAATACCGAAGGAATGTTCGCTTCCTCCACGCTCCAGTTTGCGGAGGAAAATCACTTTATTGTCAACTTCCTTCACTGTTACATTGTAGTTCTTGATGCGTTTGAACTGCGCCTCCATGTCGTTCAGTTCATGATAGTGGGTAGCAAAAAGCGTTCTTGCCCGGGCACGCTTGTGTTCGTGAATATGCTCTACGATGGCCCATGCAATGGAGATACCGTCGTAGGTAGAAGTTCCTCTTCCCAATTCATCAAACAGGACCAGGCTGCGGGGAGAAAGATTATTCAGAATGTCTGCCGCCTCGTTCATTTCCACCATGAAAGTAGATTCGCCGACGGAAATGTTGTCACTTGCTCCCACACGCGTAAAGATTTTGTCTACCAGTCCGATATGTGCGCTTTCAGCCGGAACGAAACATCCGATCTGTGCCATGAGGGTAATCAGGGCAGTTTGTCTCAGCAAGGCAGACTTACCGGCCATGTTCGGTCCGGTAATGATGATAATCTGCTGCTCTTCTGTGTCCAGATATACATCGTTGGCAATATACTTTTCGCCCAGGGGAAGCTGCTTTTCAATGACCGGATGCCGTCCCTGACGGATATCCAGTACATCATCGTCGGCCACGACCGGACGGATATACCGGTTGGCTTTGGCTACACTGGCAAACGACAAAAGGCAGTCCAGCCGGGCAATCTGGGTAGCATTGATCTGGATCGCCGGAATAAATTCGGACAGTGCCATGACCAGTTCATTATAAAGCCGTGTTTCCAGAATCAGAATTTTGTCTTCTGCTCCGAGGATCTTTTCTTCATATTCTTTCAGCTCCTGAGTGATATAGCGTTCTGCATTTACCAGAGTCTGCTTGCGTATCCATTCAGCCGGAACCTTGTCTTTATGCGTATTGCGGACTTCAATGTAATAGCCGAATACATTATTATATGCAATTTTCAGGCTGGGAATACCAGTCTGTTCAATTTCGCGCTGCTGAATTTGCAGCAGATAATCTTTACCCGAATAGGCAATTCGTCTCAATTCGTCAAGTTCTTCGTTGACTCCGTCCGCAATGACTCCTCCTTTATTGACCAGCAGGGGAGGATCATTCTTTATCTCACGGGCTATCTTGTCACGGATGGATACACAGAGGTTCAGTTGTTCTCCGATTCTTCGCAAGCTTTCGTTTTCGGCATTCAGGCAGGCATTCTTGATCGGTTCGATAGCCTGAAGGGCAACTTTCAGCTGTACGACTTCGCGTGGAGAGATTCGTCCTACTGCCGCTTTGGAAACAATACGTTCCAGGTCGCCGATCAGATGAAGCTTCTCTTCAATAAAATCCTTGAAATCCGGTTCCCGGAAGAAATATTCCACCACGTCCAGCCGCTCATTGATGGGCTTCACATCTTTCAGCGGGAATACGATCCAGCGTTTCAGCAGTCGTGCTCCCATGGGACTGATGGTATGGTCGATGACATCCAGCAGGCTGGTACCTCCTTCGTTCATGCTTCCGGTCAGCTCCAGGCTTCTTACGGTGAATTTATCCAGTCGCACGTAACGGTCTTCTTCGATTCTGGAAAGTGAAGTGATATGACCGATCTGGTAATGCTGAGTCATATCCAGATATTGCAGGATTGCTCCCGAGGCAATGATACCATTCTTCAGATGTTCCACACCGAATCCCTTCAGATTCTTCGTTTCGAAGTGCTTCAACAGCTTTTCGCGGGCGGAAGTTTCCGTAAAGATCCAGTCGTCCAGTTCAAAGGTAAAGAACTTGCTTCCGAAGTTGCCTTCGAACATGCCTCGTTTGCCCCGTTCGAACAGGACTTCTTTCGGACCGAAATTGTTGAGCAGTTTGTCGATGTAGTCAAAAGGACCTTCTGCTGTCATGAATTCGCCGGTGGATATGTCGAGGAAAGCCACACCACAGGCTGTCTTCCCGAAGTGAACAGCTGCCAGGAAGTTATTTTCTTTATACGACAAGACATTGTCATTGATTGCAACACCGGGAGTTACCAGTTCCGTGATACCCCGCTTCACCAGTTTCTTGGTTGTCTTCGGGTCTTCCAGCTGGTCACAGATGGCTACGCGTCGTCCGGCACGGATCAGTTTAGGCAGATAAGTATCCAGGGCATGGTGAGGAAATCCAGCCATTTCTACCGTCTTAGCCTGTCCGTTCGCACGTTTGGTGAGCGTAATACCCAGTATTTCTGCTGCGGCAACGGCATCCTCCGAATAAGTTTCGTAAAAGTCTCCACACCGGAACAGCATGAGTGCGTCAGGGTGTTTAGCCTTCAGATCGAAATATTGTTTCATCATCGGAGTCAATACTACATCATTATCCTTTGCCACGGTTCAGTCCTTTCTTTATTAGAGTTTAATACTTATTTTCAAGGCTGCAAAGATATCAAAAGGTGAGCGCCGAGACAAATGAAAACCGCAGTTTTTATAAACTGCGGTTTTGTTCTTTTGCCCACTGATGTAACATCTCAATGGCTTTGGCCAGTACGCCGGCAGATCCCTTGAAATGTCCGGAACCGCTCGGGACTCCTCCTTTGCCGTACCATTCGTAAAAGCCTTTATTCTGTATTACCCGGTCTATCATCGGTCTGATTTCCGCGTAAGCCTCTTCTATGAATCCATGGGCTATCAACTGCTGGATCATCCGTCCTCCGAACCAGGTCCAGTCGCCGCCGTTCTGATAGACATACGGATGGGCCATTCCTCCGGTAAAGAAGTTTTCCGGATAAGGAGGATAGAGAGTCAGTCCGATACTGGGCATACCCGACAGGCGGACATTTTCCAGCATCTGCTGATTGACGGTTGCTATTTCTTCGCGTGTCAGCAAGCCTGCTTCGATGGCGACAGCCGTTCCTCCGTGATAATGAACCTTGTTTTCGTCGAACCCTTCCGGTATGGGAGATTTGTCCAGATAAATATGGGGGATGAACTTCTGGTTCTTTTCATCCCATAAGTGAGTGCGTACATTTTTGGCGAAATTTTCCCGGATATCCTTCCATTTTTTCTGCTCTTCCGGATTCTGACTCATTTCCTGCAGATAGTCAAGAGCTATGATAAACATGGCATTGTCGTACACATCTATTGCTTTGAATGACTTTTCATTCATGTCGCATCCGAAGTCATCGCAAGGCTGTACGTCTCCCCAGTCGGCAGTCATAGCTCCATAAAGCAAGCCATATTCTTCGCTGTACCGTTCCCGCATCAGGTAATCCGTCATTTGAGTCATGCGTTCCAGAACCGTACTTCCCGCAATATTTTCCTGAAGGATCGAACGGTCACCGGTCATGCGTATGTATTTTCCTACGATCTGTATCAGCGAACTTTCCTGATCTGTTTCAACTGTATTCTTGAAAGCCACGTGCTGGGGCGCTGCATCCGAGTAATACGGAACATTGTCATTCCAGGTGAATTCCGGTTTCAGGACATATCCGTCTATCATTTCTCCGTTGGGCTGTTGCAGGGCGAAGAAGAGTAAAATGGCATTTCGTAAATCCTTCCGGTCAGTTTCTTCACAGGCTGTTTCGATGAAGGTATTCATGTCTCTGGCCCAGATTTGCGAATATCCGCTTCCGGCATTGAGTCCCTGCCGGATAACGGATCGGGCCATACTGTCTACTTTGTTCAGTGTGGAATCTTGCAGAATGGTAGCAGCCAGCTGTTTTTCTTTGGTCGTATTGGAGCAGCCGACCATGAAGCAGCCGCATAATAATCCCAGTATCAGAGTCTTTCCTTTTCCCATAGTTCGGTCTTTTTTTAAGTTTATGCAAAAATACACCAAGTCAGACGGAACATTGCTTACCTTTATTGCGAATTAGTTGCATTATCTTATGATTTGCTATGGGATCTGCTTTTTAACTTCACAAGTCTGTTTACAGATTGCAAAACAGCGAGACAAAGAAAGGCACACTGATGTTGATGAGTATACCGTGCAGGATGGCCAGCGGGATAGCGTCCTTGCCGGAATATTTGCTGATGGATGCCAGCAGAATATCAGCGGAACCAATTCCGGCTGCTGAGATGGGCGCCAGACATCCGAAATATTTGCGGATGAATGGAGCGCCAATTAAGGCCGTCATCTCACGGAAAATGTTGGCCAGCAGAGCGATGGTTCCCAGCTCTGTAGCCAGTTGCATACCGATGCTGGGAGCTTTCAGCTGGGTTATCAGTACGGAAGAAATGGAATAATAGGCAAATCCGCTGCCCACTGCCATGCAGTCGAAAATACTCCACTGGCTGAGTATGAATCCGGCAACGGCCGAAAAAAGGAATGTTCCGGTTACCGTAGCTATGGGTACCAGTAACATTTTGAAGCTGAACTGCCGGACAAAGCCTTTGAGATCTTGATTGCATCCCAAATTGATTCCCAGCAGAAGCATCAGCAGATACAGAACGTCGACCGAAAGGATATGAAGATCGAAATCGGCTGTATAGAAAAGGCCGCTCACACAACCCAGAAGAAAAAATATAAGTATAATCAGACTACTTTTCATTGCTTACTCTTTTCTTGAAAAACAGGTGAGAAACGAGCAGGGCGGCCATTGAGCTTCCCAGCAGGCTTAATGCAGATATTACGGCTGCCTGACGGCAAAAATAACTGAGGTTGCTGATGATCAGTTTGTTGGTTCCTATGGATAGTCCCAAAATAAAAAGCAGCAGGCAGACTACTACCTGTATCAGTGAGGTTACTTTATGTATTCTGTGTAAATGGCGCAACCGATAGCCTATAAAGACTCCAACGGCCATTATAGTTATGAATGTAAACATGAAAATAATAAATTGAAATGAAACATCAAAAGCTTTTATCTCGTGTCAGAACGCTTTCTATGGCACATTTGTGAAATTAAAAGATCGGATGGACCAGATTATTTTCATACAATACTATCAATATATAAGTCTAGTTTAGTTTTTAATGCGCTGCAAAGATACTACATTTTTCATAAAGTCACGTATTATATGCAATAAAAAGATTTATGCGTTATAATATTGCGACATATTGTGCGTACTGACTTATAATATTATGAATTTGTATAGTTTTAAATTGATAGATTGAAAGAGCGCATGTTGATTTTATTCATTCCGGATTGTCCGAAAAAGAAAAAGCCCCAAGAGATGATCTCTTAGGGCTTTTCTGTTGGACTACCAGGATTCGAACCTGGACAAACAGAACCAAAACCTGTTGTGCTACCATTACACCATAGTCCAAACTTTAGGGGCTTTCCTCAGAAAGCGAGGCAAAGATACTATTTTTTTGAAATACGCTCCAAATATTTCTTTGTTTTTTTGTGATATGAATCGGCCTTTTGCTTTGTGATCCGGTAAAAATCAGTTCTGAACTTGTTTATTACAAGAAAAAATTTTTACTTTGCATATAACCTTTTTCTGTAAGTTTAACTTTAAATTCAAGCTGCCATGAGTTGTTCTTTTTCTAGCTATAAAAATATTATTTATCTGCTTGGCTATGTATTTTTCCTTGGATGTTCTTCTTCCAGTTCTACCAAAGTAGAGGAAACAAGTCTGATGTCTGAAGTTTTTTTGGAAGACAGTCTCTTGCATGCACCGTATGGTTTGTGTGCGACAGATACTTATTTGGCCATAGCTAATCCTAAATCGGATACGATTCTCGATCTGTTTGATTATAATGGTAAATTGGTGAAGCGTATGATTCCACGCGGACAGGGAGTGAATGAGGGTTTGTTCATTTCCCAGATCCAGTATGACAGACAGGGTAACCGTCTTTATTTGCCGGATCTTCACAAGAAAAACTTACTGATCCTGCATGATGTTACTGCAGAAAATCCCACCATCCGTGAACTGAAACTAGGCGGTGTGGATGCTGAGGCTTATAAAGACAGTGTTTATTTGAATTCACGATGGGGCAGATTGTCCGACGGAACGATACTGGCAACCAATGGTTCTCCTGCCGGTATGTTTGCTGCGTTTTCATCCGAAGGAAAGTTTTTACGCTTTTATGAACCGTTCCCCGACAAACATTTAGTCAGTGATCAGCTGAATGATTGGGCTAATTCTTTGATGTATACTCCTTTGGGATCTTTTTCTCCTGAAGCAGACAAGGCAGTTTTTGTATATGCGGAAGCGGATATCATGACTATTTTCAAGGTAGACGGAAAAGACCGTTTAAAGGTGAAGTCAGTCAGAAAGTCTTATCCCGATCATATGTTTGTCCTGCAGCATACTCCGACCGTGGTTCAGGCAGCCATAACGGATGATACCCATTATTATTCTCAGGGGGTGGCGGCTACTGATAAATATATCTATGTCTTGTGGCTGGATACCATTTACAAAGAGGTGAGCGAGAATCACGATCAGACTGTCTGCATCAAGGTGTTTGACTGGGATGGAAATTTATTGGAGAATATTACGTTGGATACACCTGTAAAAAATATTACCGTGACTCCCGATGACAAAGTGATTTATGCTTTGTCTGAAAACGGGGAATCGGGATATCAGATCTTAAAGTTTAAGCGAAACCGGTAGAATATATTGGGGCGATCTTTAACGAACCGCAAGCGTATATGAGGATTACTTACTTCAGGAAGATCGTTTTTTCCTTCTGAATAATGGCGCCGTTTGTCAAAAAGATATTATTTACCCTGCTTGTGTATCATTCGGATGCTGAATCGGGAAAAAGTCTGACTGTGCCTTTATACATTTTATCTGAACGGGAGACCGGTCTGAATGAATATAGGAAGGATATGCACATCTTTTGCATAAATCTGCGAAAACGACGGCCCGTTCTGACCATTTTGACTATTCGTTTGAGAGAAAACGGGCGCTCGATCAAGCTGAAATGACGGTTCATTTCCGGTTGAATGGGCGGAAAATTCCCGCAAAATGTCCGGACAGCTTCCGGAACAGGAGGAAAGAGGTGGTTTTTAAGGTCGTTGCAGATCCGGATGAACCTTTCCGGAAATGTTAAAAAATGGCTTATTCTGTTTACTGACAAGCCTTTAAGAGAAAAATCACTCGCGAAATCATTACTGCCTGCACTTCCGGACGTGAACCGGCGATTCTCACGGGCCGGAGGAGACAATTTGTCAAAATGAAACCGGAGAGAACGTCGTGTTTTTCCGCGATTATTATTACCTTTGTTTTCAAACTTAAAGAAAATCGATGTATGAAGAAACTTTTATTGACACTGACCCTGGGGGCGACGGTGACCACCGGCATGGCGGTCACTCCGTTGTGGATGCGCGATGTGCGTATTTCGCCCGATGGAACCGAGATCCTTTTCTGTTATAAAGGAGATATTTATAAGGTGGCTGCTTCCGGTGGGGAAGCGGTTCAGTTGACAACTCAGGAGTCGTATGAAGCCACTCCGGTGTGGAGTCCGGACGGCAAGCAGATTGCTTTCTCAAGCGACCGTTACGGAAACATGGATGTATTTGTCATGCCGGCCGAAGGCGGTGCTGCACGCAGACTGACGGTGAATTCTGCGGCTGAGACACCCTCTGCCTTTACACCCGACGGAAAGTATGTGGTCTTTTCTGCCAGCATACAGGATCCTGCGGCAAGTGCCATGTTCCCGACTTCAGCCATGACAGAGTTGTATAAGGTTCCCGTTTCCGGAGGAAAAACCGAACAGGTGCTGGGAACACCGGCCGAACTGGTCAGCTTTAATGCGTCGGGGGATGCCTTTCTTTATCAGGACCGCAAGGGATTTGAAGACGAATGGCGCAAGCATCACACTTCGTCCATTACGCGGGACATCTGGATGTATGATGCCAAAACAGGCAAGCATACCAACCTGACGGCCCGTGCAGGAGAAGACCGCAACCCGGTCTGGGCTCCCGACGGCAAGGCGGTGTATTTCCTGAGTGAGCGCGATAAAGGTTCGTTCAATGTATATACTTTCCCGCTGGATAATCCGAAGCAGGTACGTGCCCTCACTTCCTTCCGGACTCATCCGGTGCGTTTCCTTTCCATGAGCGGAAACGGTATGCTTTGCTACACCTACGACGGTGAGATTTATACGCAGAATCCTGACGGAAGTCCGAAAAAGGTGGCTGTCAGCCTGACGCGTGACGACGAGCAGTTGCCCGCCCGCTTCAGTTTCACCCGCGGTGCCCGCGAAGCTGTGCCTTCTCCCGACGGCAAGCAGGTGGCGTTCACCGTAAGGGGAGAAGTGTTTGTCACTTCCGTGGAATACGGAACAACCAAACAGATCACTCATACTCCGGAAACGGAAGAAGGCTTGTCTTTCGGAGCAGACAACCGTACGCTGGTCTATGCCAGTGAGCGTGGAGGCAACTGGGGACTGTATCTGGCCAAGATCGGACGCAAGGAAGATGCGAACTTCCCGAATGCAACCTTGATAGAGGAAGAGGCGCTGTTGCCTTCGAAGACCGTGGAACGCACGTATCCTCAGTTCTCGCCCGACGGCAAGGAAGTGGCTTTCATTGAAGACCGCAACCGCTTGATGGTGGTCAATCTGGAAACCAAAAAGGTGCGTCAGATTACGGACGGTTCTACCTGGTACAGCACCGGCGGCGGATTTAATTATTCCTGGTCGCCCGACGGAAAATGGTTCACACGGGAGTTCATTGGTAACCGCCATGATCCGTATTCTGACGTTGCACTGGTGAGTGCAGACGGCAAGGGAGAACTGGTGAACCTGACTAACAGCGGCTATTTCAGTGCTTCTCCGCGCTGGGTGATGGACGGCAATGCCATTCTGTTTGCAACCGATCGTTACGGTATGCGCAGCCACGCTTCCTGGGGATCACAGGAGGATGTGATGCTGGTATTTATGAATCAGGATGCATACGATAAGTTCCGTCTGAGCAAAGAGGACTATGAATTGCAGAAGGAACTTGAAAAGGAGCAGAAGAAGGAGAGTGAAAAGGATGCTGACTCGAAAGACAAGAAGAAAAAGGAGGACGGCGACAAGAAAGAGTCGGACAAAGTCAAGGAGGTGGTCGTTGAACTGGATGGTATCCAGGATCGTATCGTGCGTCTGACTCCCAATTCATCTGACCTGGGCTCTGCCATTCTTTCCAAGGACGGTGAGAAACTGTATTATCTGGCTGCATTCGAAGGCGGTTATGACTTGTGGAAGATTGATCTCCGCAAGCGCGACGTGAAACTGCTGCACAAGAATGTGGGACGCGGTTCCATGGAAATGGACAAGGAAGGAAAGAATATTTTCATTCTGGGAAGCAGCATGCAGAAAATGGATGCCTCTTCGGAAACACTGAAACCGGTTTCTTTCAGAGCCGAGATGAAGATGGATCTGGCAGCCGAACGTGCTTATATGTTTGAGCATGTCTACAAGCAGGAAAAGAAACGTTTCTATAATGTGAACATGCATGGTGTGGACTGGGATGCCATGGCAGCTGCCTACCGCAAGTTCCTGCCCCACATCAGCAACAACTATGATTTTGCCGAATTGCTGAGCGAATGGCTGGGCGAACTGAATGTTTCGCATACGGGCGGACGTTTCTATCCGTCTCTGGGAGGCGAATCAACCGCTAACCTGGGATTGCTTTACGACTGGAGTTATACGGGTAACGGTCTGCGTGTGGCAGAAGTAGTGGAAAAAGGTCCTTTCGACCGCAAGACTTCCGAAGTGAAGGCGGGCGTCATTCTTGAAAAGATCGACGGACAGGCTCTTACTCCGGACATGGATTATGCAGCTTTGCTCAACGGCTGTCAGGGCCGGAAAATTCTGGTTTCGTTCCGTGATCCGCAGAGCGGCAAGTCCTGGGACGAAGTGGTGAAACCCATCAGCAACGGTGCGATGAGCGGTCTGTTGTATGAGCGCTGGGTCAAACAGCGTGCTGCCGACGTTGAAAAATGGTCGAAGGGTCGTCTGGGTTATGTGCACATTGAATCAATGGGCGACGACAGTTTCCGTACCATTTATTCGGACATTCTCGGCAAATACAATAATTGCGAAGGAATTGTGATCGATACCCGTTTCAATGGAGGAGGCCGTCTGCATGAGGATATTGAAGTTCTGTTCAGCGGAAAGAAGTATTTCACTCAGGTGGTTCGCGGACGGGAAGCCTGCGACATGCCGAGCCGTCGCTGGAACAAGCCTTCCATCATGGTGCAGTGTGAAGCCAACTATTCCAATGCCCACGGCACTCCCTGGGTGTACAGCCATCAGAAGCTGGGCAAGCTGGTAGGTGCTCCTGTGCCGGGAACCATGACCAGTGTTTCCTGGGAGACGCTGCAGGATCCGAGTCTGGTGTTCGGTATTCCAGTCATCGGTTATCGTCTGCCGGACGGAAGCTATCTGGAAAACTCACAGCTGGAGCCGGATATCCTGGTGCTGAATGCGCCTGAAACGATTGTGACGGGTGAAGACACTCAGTTGAAGGCTGCCGTAGACGAACTGTTGAAAGAACTGGACAAATAAAGGCCGGAATATGATATGGAAGCTGGGATTCTCCTGATTTTCGGGAGGATCCCAGCTTTTATTTTCGGGGTTGCCGGCCGTTGGTTCCGGCAGGAAAGATGAGCAGAAGCATACGTCAGAGTGTTTTTTAAGTCTGTTTTTTATTATAAATTGTATAAATTTTCCATTCATTGGATAAATGAATGTATATTTGCCTGATGATCAAAAATGTGTCAGGCTGAGCCGTTCAGATGAAGACAAAAAGATAGTTCATAACTTTAATACCATAAGAAAATGAATAGAACAGAAAAGATGCTGCTTTGCACCGGTTTGATTTCCGCGGCATTTGCAGCAAATGCCGGTGCGGCAGAGAAAAACACAAAACCAAACATTATCTTTATTTTGTGTGATGACATGGGATATGGTGATCTGGGCTGTTATGGCCAGAAGTATATTCAGACTCCCAATCTGGACCGGATGGCTCAGGAAGGTATGCGTTTCACACAGGCTTATGCCGGCAGTCCGGTCAGTGCACCTTCGCGGGCTTCACTGATGACAGGACAGCATTCCGGACACGGGCATGTGCGCGGAAACAAGGAATACTGGACCGGAGAAGTGATGTATGGTAATAACAAGGATTATGCGGTTGTGGGGCAGGAGCCTTACGATCCGGGACATATCATCTTGCCTGAAATCATGAAAGGAAACGGCTACACAACCGGAATGTTCGGAAAATGGGCCGGAGGCTATGAAGGATCTTGCTCTACGCCCGACAAACGCGGAGTGGATGAGTATTATGGATATATCTGTCAGTTTCAGGCTCATCTGTATTATCCGAACTTTCTGAACCGTTACAGCCGCTCGGCAGGCGATACGGCAGTGGTACGTGTGGTTATGGACGAAAACATCAAATATCCGATGTATGGTGACGACTATAAGAAGCGTCCGCAGTATTCGGCAGATATGATTCATCAGGAAGCGCTGGCCTGGCTGGACAAACAGGACGGCAAGCAGCCTTTCTATGGATTCTTTACCTATACGTTGCCGCATGCAGAGCTGGCACAGCCGAATGATTCCATTCTGAAAGGATATAAGCAAAAGTTCTTTGTTGATAAGACATGGGGAGGAAGTGAAGGTTCACGTTATAATCCGGCAGTCCATACGCATGCGGAGTTTGCCGGCATGATTACCCGCCTGGATGCGTATGTAGGCGAAATCCTGGCCAAATTGAAAGAAAAGGGGCTGGATGAAAATACAATCGTTATTTTCAGTAGCGACAACGGTCCTCACGAAGAGGGAGGAGCAGACCCTGAATTCTTCGGCCGTGACGGAAAGCTGCGGGGATTGAAGCGCCAGTGTTATGAAGGCGGCATCCGCGTTCCGTTTATTGTGCGCTGGCCCGGTCATGTACAGGCTGGTACGGTGAATGATCATCAGCTGGCTTTCTATGACGTAATGCCTACTTTCTGTGAACTGGCCGGTGACAAGAAATTCCCTAAAAAGTATCTGAACAAAAAGCTGGAGGGAGACTGTTTTGACGGTATTTCTTTTGCTCCGACTTTGCTGGGACAGAACGACAAGCAGCAGAAGCATGACTACCTGTACTGGGAGTTCCACGAAACAGACCAGATCGGTGTCCGCATGGGTGACTGGAAGCTGGTTGTGAAACAGGGAGCGCCTCATTTGTATGACCTGGCAACAGATATCCATGAAGACCGTGACGTTGCGGCTGAGCATCCGGATATTGTCAAGCAGATGAAGGAAATAATTCGTAAGGAACATCGTCCGAATGATCTTTTTAAAGTAACTTTGCCGGACTTTGATAAGTGATTCATAAACCTAAAATAAGAAACATGAATCTGAAAAAACAAACTTTGGCATGGACGCTCTGTGTGCCTGCCTGTCTGGTTGCCGCTCCTTTGTCGGCCGTAAATCCGGACGATACGTATCGTGTACAGACACAGGGAGTCACAGTGACTGGTGCGGCTTTGCTGAATCCGACAACGGTCGAAGTGCTGTTCTCTGACGGACAGCGCATGACACTCGACTTTTATGGGGAAAACATTGTCCGCCTGTTCCAGGATCCGAATGGGGGAATTATCCGTGATCCGCAGGCTTCACCCGAAGCACAGATCCTGACGGACAGTCCCCGGAAACAGCCCGGAAAACTGACTGTCAGTGAAGGACAGGTAGTGATTACAATTGCTACGGATAAAGTAGCTTTGGAAATCAACAAACAGACTACCTTCTTTAAACTGATCAATAAAGTAACTAACCGCACTGTCGTTGAATCGGTAGCTCCGGTGGATTTCCAGAAGAAACAGGTTTCTCTGTCTCTGAAAGAAATGCCGGATGAGTATTTCTATGGCGGTGGTGTGCAGAACGGACGTTTCTCTCACAAGGGAAAGAGCATCAAGATTGTCAATACCAACCAGTGGACTGACGGCGGTGTTGCTTCTCCTACTCCTTATTATTGGTCTACGGGCGGATATGGAGTGATGTGGTATACATTTGCTCCCGGCCAGTATGATTTCGGAGCTGCTGAAAAAGGTAAGGTAACCCTGACACACGATACAGACTATCTGGATGTATTCTTCATGGTAGATGATACTCCGGTAGCTCTGCTGAATGATTTCTATCAACTGACGGGTAATCCGGTCTTGTTGCCGAAATTCGGTTTCTACGAAGGTCACTTGAATGCTTATAACCGTGACTACTGGAAAGAAGACGAGAAGGGATTCCTGTTCGAAGACGGAAAGAAATATAAGGAAAGCCAGAAGGACAATGGAGGTACCAAAGAGTCTCTGAATGGAGAAAAGAATAACTATCAGTTCTCTGCCCGTGCGGTGATTGACCGTTACAATGCGCATGATATGCCGTTGGGATGGTTGCTTCCGAATGACGGTTACGGCGCAGGATACGGACAGACCGGTACACTGGACGGCAATATTCAGAACCTGAAGGAGCTGGGTGATTACGCTCGTGAACGTGGAGTTGAGATCGGTTTGTGGACTCAGTCAGACTTGCATCCGAAAGAAGGCGTAGAAGCATTGTTGCAGCGTGATATCGTGAAGGAAGTGCGTGATGCCGGTGTGCGTGTGCTGAAGACTGATGTTGCGTGGGTAGGTGCCGGATATTCATTCGGACTGAACGGCGTGGCTGATGTCGGACAGATCATGCCTTATTACGGAAATAATGCACGTCCGTTCATTATTTCACTGGACGGATGGGCCGGTACTCAGCGTTATGCCGGAATCTGGTCGGGTGACCAGACTGGTGGAGAATGGGAATATATCCGTTTCCACATCCCGACTTATATCGGTTCCGGATTGTCCGGACAGCCGAATATTTCATCGGATATGGATGGTATCTTCGGCGGAAAGAATGTTCCGGTCAATGTCCGTGACTTCCAGTGGAAGACTTTCACTCCGATGCAGTTGAATATGGACGGATGGGGATCGAATCCTAAGTATCCGCATATCCTGGGTGAACCGGCTGCTTCTATCAACCGCTGGTATCTGAAGATGAAATCGGAATTTATGCCTTATACTTACACGCTGGCTCATGAAGCACTGGATGGCAAGCCGATGATTCGCGCCATGTTCCTTGATTATCCGAACGACTATACACTGGGTACGGCTACCCGCTACCAGTTCCTGTATGGTCTGTATGTGCTGGTTGCTCCGGTTTATCAGGAAACGAAGGCAGATGATAAGGGCAATGATGTGCGTAATGGTATCTATCTGCCGGAAGGTAACTGGATTGATTATTTCACCGGTGACCTGTATCAGGGCGGACGTGTCATTAATAATTATGAGGCTCCTTTGTGGAAACTTCCGTTCTTTATCAAGCAGGGTGCTATCCTGCCGATGGCTGAGGCTCACAACAATGTCAGCCAGATGGATAAGAAGATTCGTATCTATGAACTGTATCCGGCCGGAACTACTGAATTCACGGAATATGATGATGACGGTGTAACGGAAGCTTATCGTAACGGACAGTTTGCCACTACGAGAATCGTTTCTGCTCTGGAAGGAGATGAATTGAATGTGACCATAGATCCGACACAGGGAGGATTTGCCGGCATGGTCAATGAAAAGGTAACAGAGTTCCGTATCAATGTGACAACACAACCGAAGAAGCTGGAAGCTCGTATCGGTAAGAACAAGGTCAAACTGACAGCTGTCAGCTCTATGGAGGCATACAAGAACGGTACGAATGTTTATTTCTATGAAGAAGCACCTGAATTGAATCGTTTTGCTACTCCGGGCAGTGAATTTGCTTCAGTGAAAGTGGTTAAGAATCCAGTAGTGCATGTGAAACTGGCTTCTGCTGATATCACATCCGATGCGGTTGCCCTGAAGATGAAAGGATTTGTATTTGCTCCTGCTGAGAAGTTGCTGGTAAGTACCGGTTCGCTGGAAGCTCCGAAACCTCAGGTTACTGATGAAAATACGACTGCTTATACCTTGACTCCTTCCTGGAACAAGGTTACAGGAGCTGATTATTATGAAATTGAGTTTAACAACATGCTTTACAGTACGATCCGTGATACACAGCTGCTGTTCGAAGATTTGCGTCCGGAAACAACCTGTTCGTTCAAAGTTCGTGCAGTCAATGCATCTGGAACTTCTGATTGGGCAAGTGTTCAGGTAATGACCAAGTCTGATCCGCTGGAATTTGCTATTCGTGGTTTGAAGGGTGAAACTTCTTGTCCGAACCAGGGTGGTCAGGGCGTCAACAAGTTGTTTAACTTCGATGAATCTGATTCATGGCATACAGAATGGAGTACGAAGGCTGTACCGTTCGATCTGGTTATCGATCTGAAGAGCGTAAATCAGCTGGATAAATTCCAGTATATGCCTCGTCAGGATGGTGGTAACGGAACGTTGAAGAAAGGTACTGTATACTACAGCATGGATAAGTCTGAATGGACCGAAGCCGGTACATTTGCATGGACAGGCGGTGACGTGAAGACATTCGTCTTTGAAAAGCGTCCGACTGCACGTTACATCAAACTGGCTGTAACGGAAGCTGTGGGTAACTTCGGTTCCGGACGTGAATTGTATGTATTCAAGGTTCCTGGTTCTGAAAGTTATATTCCGGGTGATATCAACCAGGATAAGCTGGTAGATGAAAACGACTTGACTTCATATATGAACTATACAGGTCTGCGTCGGGGTGATTCTGACTTTGAAGGTTATATCAGCAAGGGTGACTTGAACAACAACGGACTGATTGATGCATACGATATTTCTACCGTAGGTATCGAGCTGGAAACCGGTGTAAGTTCGAAGAAGGTTCCTGCTGTAGCCGGAACTATTCAGGTTACTCCTTCCAAGAAGGTTTATAACGCAGGTGAAACGGTAGAAATCCGTGTTACCGGTAAGGGACTTCAGTCTGTCAATGCTTTGAGCTTTGCACTGCCTTACGATCCGCAGGTGATGGAATATGCAGGGGTAGATGCTGCCGGCATGAAAGAAATGAAGAATCTGACTTATGACCGTCTGCACAGCAACGGAGTGAAGGCACTTTATCCTACTTTCGTTAACTTAGGAGAGAAACCGACTCTGGAAGGTGATGGTGAACTGATGGTGATCAAGTTTAAAGCAAAGACTCGTCTGACCTTCAAGCTGAAAGCTATCGATGGTATTCTGGTTGATAAGTATCTGAATACTATTCACTGGTAAATACTTTTCTGATGCAAAGATAGAAGTCACGGATTTTTCGCATAACTTCCGTGATAGCGTATAAATTAAAAAATAGCCGTCCCAATTTCTGGACGGCTATTTTTGTATCATCTTCCATCGATCCGGAAGCAAACCATGCTATTGATCAGTCCGGTAGGTCTTCTTTATTTTATTCTTTGTAGAGTTCTGATGAATCGTTACGGATGGGAGGGTGCTTTCGGATTATCATGGATTGCTCCTCTAGAACTTTCAGCAGAGTCTCTTCCTGGTATATTAATTTTGCGTATTTGTGGCTTTTCAGGGCTTCTGTTGCATTTTAAAGGGATGTCTCATCATCGGATTATATAAAAGACAGAGCCACCCCTGTATCACACGGAGGTGGCTCTTTGTAATTTTAATATTATGTAAGGTTAAATTAGAGAGGTTATCTTGTTATTAATATCCTTCATTCTGCTGTCCTTTGATTTGCGGGTTTGCATCGATTTCATCTTTCGGAATCGGCCATACCCACATGTGATCACTGGCATCCTTGGTCAGATCATTACCCTGTGTAGCTACATAGTTTGCTACAGGTGCATCTTCAGCAACAGAACGTGAGAATCCGATGCCCCATCGTTTCATATCCGAGAAGCGGAATCCTTCAGCGAAGAGTTCGCGGGTACGTTCATCCTGAATTTCCTTCATCAGCGCGTCTCCGCTGTAAGTCTGATCGGTCCATCCGCTGATACGTGCCTTTCTCAAGTCGTTCAATAAGCCGCATGCAGCTCCTTCATTACCGGCTTTGGCATATGCTTCTGCACCGAGCAGATACATTTCTGAGATACGCATAGCTTTGGTCTTGTTCATGTTGTTGGGTTTTCCAGTATACAGAGCCGGGTTTCCGGGCCATTTGTTGCAGTAGGTTCCCACGAAGTCAGGTACAGTCTGTGCATCGATGGTATCTGTCTTGAAGTAAGCTCCGTATCGGATATCGTTTTCGGTGTCATACAGATCAGTAACCTTCTTACTTGCCATGTATGAGGGACGTGCGAACTTGTCGATGATTCCTGATAGCATGCTTCCAAGTGCGGTTGGTCCTTCTTCGTTTTTGAGTTCCATATAGAACTGCCAGATAGCTTCTGTACCCGTATCGTTCAGCCACATGTCCTTATATTGTGCCGGATCAGAGATCAGTGTGTATGTACCCTTGCTGAT
>ULTS01021895.1_pt1 | contig 17982 bp, 20 predicted proteins | sample 1957821 | NCBI WGS metagenome assembly ULTS01 (sample SAMEA4835741, study PRJEB28245) | human gut metagenome | biome: gut microbiome; material: fecal sample | place: Denmark | collected 2008
TTTTTTGATATATATCTGGATAAAAATTATTCATGTTCCACCTCTTTTTAATTATACTTTATTTTTTTGGAAAAATAAAGTTATTTATACTTATTTATATTTTTATTATTATTTGTTTTGCATAAGTTTTATTAGGAGGTTTTTATGCTTATTAATTTATTTAATTTTATTATTCATAATTTTATGTTCTTTACGGGGGCTTATTCTAATAATGCTTTTCCGGAACCTTTAAGTAAAGAAGAGGAAGAAGAATATATTAATAAAATGTTACATGGAGATACAAATGCTAGAAGTAAACTTATTGAACATAATTTAAGGCTTGTTGCTCATATAGTTAAAAAGTTTGAGTCTAATACTAATGATGTTGATGATTTGATTGGTATTGGTACTGTTGGGCTGATAAAAGGTATCGATAGTTTTTCTCCTGATAAGAATGTTAGGCTTACTACTTATATTGCTAAATGCGCTGAAAATGAGATTCTGATGTATTTTAGAGCGGATAAGAAAAATTCTAAAAATATTAGTATTTATGATGGTATTAGTTATGATAAAGATGGTAATGAAATTACAATACTGGATGTTTTAAAAACCAATGATCCTGATTTTGCCGATGAAATTTATAGAAATGATAACATTAAATCACTTAAGAAATATATGAATATTCTTACTCCTAGAGAAAGAGATGTTCTTACTAAAAGATATGGTCTTAATAATAACGATGAAATTACACAAAAAGAAATTGCTAAAGAACTTGGTATTTCTAGAAGTTATGTATCAAGAATAGAAAAACGTGCTATAACTAAAATATTGCGTGAATTTATTAAAAAAGAGGGGCTAGACAAGTAAAATTTCAAATAATTATTGACTTAAATGGTTTTTTATGATAAAGTTAATATCGAACTGATGAGGAGGGAATACGATGAAGAAAGTAACAACTAAAAAAACTAGATCTGTAAATAATAGACCTAACTGTTTAAAAATTACAAAAAGTACTCAAAAGGTTAATTTTACTACAGTTATTGACAAAGATGGTAACAAGATTAAAACTAGTGTTAGAGAAGCTAGAACAATGAAAAAGAACAATAAAAAAGAAGATTAATTTAACTATAAATGAAACTAGATGTTTCATTTTTTTGTTATTTTGTTTTTCTTCTTTTTTTATTGTTTTCTCTTAATTCTTCATATATTTCTTTATATACTTTTGTTTTATCTTTATATTCACTATAGACTTTTCCTATAAATTTATAATTACCATCTAAAGTATATTTTGAATTTACTAATTCATATCTGTCTTTAATAAATGGATCATCTATTACTCTAATTAGGAATAAATCTTGCATAGCATATAATACTATATGTTTTTCTTCTTCTAGAAGAGGATTTATTTTCATAAAACTTCTATCAAACTTATTATCATATGTAACTATTGGTTTTGTTCTTACAAATTCCATTCCTACATATGTTGACTTTTTAAGAAATTCTGTTAGTTTTATGAAGTCTTTATTCATTTCCTCAACACTATTATAATCTTTTATTAATGGATGTTGTTCATTGCTCTTCATAGCTATATGTTTACCATCATTTGTATATAATTCCCAAAAACTATTTGTTCCTGAATAATTTGTGATACTTTTTTTGGAATCTAGAATATCTTTGTATGCCTGCAGGGGCTCAAGATATTCTGCTTTACTTAAATCAGGGTTTTCTTTTGATAGTTCGAATTCGATATCGGATATTGTATCTTCTAATTCTTGATATTCGATACTATTACGAGGATCTATTATTTCAGGTCCTCTTTTTAAATATATTTCGCCATTATATATTATATTCATAGTAGTTACTGCTCCTTCGAATATATATTAACATAATTTGCTTTTAATGTCATTATTTTTTTTAATTTATCAACAGAATTGTTTATAAGTTGTTAATATACTATTTGTAATTTCATTAATATAAAAGAATATACCAATGTTGGTATATTCAATATTTAGATTTTATAATATTTATTGTTGCTTATATGGATAACTATTTTGTCCTTCACCAGCCATTGGTGTTGACTCTACACTTTTAAATTCAAATTTATTGTCATGTGATGATTTTTGTCCTATATATGTATATACTCTTTTATTGTTATATCCGTCATTTTCAACATAGAACTCAATAATTATATATTGTTGCTTAGTGTAATCATTATATTTTAAATAATATATATTAACTTTAACTGCATCATTTTCAAAGACATTTGTCGTTCCACTGCCTGTTGGCTCAGATACAGCAATATTTTCATTTGATAATTCTATATATGAATCTTTTGAATTGGTATTAACATATTTACCTGCTAATTCTTGAGGAATTTCATTTGATATTATTTTACCATTTTCTATTATTACTACATTTTTGTCTAGTGATGCGTTGACTGTAGAATTATTATCTTTGTTTTCTTTTTCTTCAGTTGAGTTGGTTTCTGTTTTATTGTCCTTTTTTAAATTAATCTTATCAGTTGCAAAAAACATGCAAGTTGCCATTAATATGATAATTACTATTGACAACACTATTATTACACTTTTTTGATTTTTATTTTCCATATTTACTCTCCTCTCTTATATATTAATTTTAACATTATTTTTTATTAATGGCAATAAATTTTTATAAATATACATTTTGCATTAAATTACTTTACTAATCATATTTTTGATTTTGCTTTTTTGCTTCTTTTAGTAACTTAGAATAGTATTCTTTTCCTAGTCTGTATTCTTCTTCTAGTAATTCTTTGGTTATTAATTCTTTTTCTGGCATAATAAAAACTCCTTTCTCTATTATTATAAAGAATGGAGTCTTTTTTATACTAATAAGTCATTTATTCTTTGGTCTGGATTATCACTAGTAGTTATATATGATCCTACTACTGATATATCTACATCTTTTACTTTATTTATAGTTTGATTATTTATTCCACCATCTACTTCTAGTTCAATGTTTTTATCTTTGATTAGTTTTTTTATTTCTTTTATTCTATTTGGACTGTTCTCTAGAAATGGTTGACCTCCAAGTCCTGGTTCCACGGTCATAATAAGAATTCTATCTATAATATCTAAATATGGAACTAATAGATTTATATCGGTATTTGGCTTGATTGCTAAACTTCTTTTAAAACCATATTCTTTTATTTTATTTAGTATATTTTTTATATCTTTATTTATTTCTAGATGTATTGTTATATTGTCTATATTTGGTAATTCTTTAATTCTTTCTATATAATACATTGGATTTTCTACCATTAGATGAATATCTAATGGTTTAGATGAAAACGGAGATAGTTTTATTATTTCGTTACTAGGTAATGATTTTTGAGAGACAAATAATCCGTCCATTACATCTATATGAATATATGAGATTTTTGTATTATTTAATGTTTTTATCATATTTATTTTGTCTTTTGAATTTAATATTGATACTGATAATCTCATTATTTTCCTCCTAGAAATGATTTATAATTTTCATATCTTGATTTTAGTATTTTACCATTTTTTACTAATTCTTTGACATAACAATCATCTTCTTTAATATGCATACAATCTCTATATTTGCACTTTTCTAAATTATCATACATTTCTTTCATATTATCTCGGATATCTAATTTTGTCATACCTCGAAAGTCTATCATAGAAAATCCTGGAGTATCCGCTATTAAGGCACCATCTATATCATATAGAGTTACACACCTTGTAGTATGTTTTCCTCTTCCTAATGCTTTAGATATTTCATTTGTTTCTAATAATAATGACTTATCTAACTTATTTAATAATGTTGATTTGCCTGCTCCTGATTGACCTGCGAAAACTACAACTTTATTTTTTGTTAGCTTTTTTATTTCTTTTATTTCATTGTTTGTTATTACTTTATAGCCAGCTTTTTTATAGTATGACATTATGTTTTTTATTTCTTTTTCTTCGGTATTGTTTAATAGATCTGTTTTTGTTAAACATATTATTGGTTCGATACCGTTGTATGATATTATTGTTAGTAACTTGTCTAATAGATTATTATCAAAATTTGGTTCTTTTACCGATGTTATTATTAGTGCTATATCAACATTTGCTATATTTGGTCTTATTAAAAAGTTTTTTCTTGGTTTTATTTCTAATAAGTAGTTGTTTATATCATCTATTATAACATGGTCTCCTACTAAAGGAGTTATCTTTTCATTGCGAAACTTTCCCCTTGGCTTGCATATATTTATTCCTTTTGATGTTTTTACTGTATAATCATTACTTTGATTTTTTATTATTATGCCTTCCATACTTTTTCCTTTACTCATTATCACTTGGTGATACCGAATCTTTTTTATCTTCTAATTTTTTATCTTCTGGTTTTTTTGATACTGTTATTTTTAATGTGTATCCTTCATATATTGGATCTCCCTTGGCACGACTTTGTGATAATATTATATTTTCATCAACATCTTTTGTTTCTTTATATGTTATATCTAATGTTAATTTGTATTCTTTTGCAAAATCTTGAGCTTGCTCTAAAGTCCATTTTTCTTCAACCATATCTGGATATACATCTACTTCTGGAATATATAGAATAACTGTATCATTTTTGTATAGTTTTTTCTCTTCATCTTTATTGTATTTTGGTTCTTGATCGATTATTAAATCTTCTTTATCTTTATACTCTGAAGCATTTTCAACAGTTTTTGTTTTCATTTCTGTTTTTATACCTTTTGCTTCTAATTTTCCTTTTATTTCATAATAGTTTTGACCAGTATAATCTTCAAGAACTAAAAACTCTTTGCCTGATGATTCTATTATTGTTACGGTACTGCCTTTTACTTTGGTAGAACCTTTTTTGGGTTCTGTTCTTATTACTTTTCCTTCTTCGATGTCTGTATTTTCTTCAGATTTTGTTGTATAGGCTAAACCATATTTTTTTAATTCTTTTATGGCTTCTTCAGTTGTTAGTCCTTCAACGTCTGGTACTTTTACTTCTTTTACATCATGATTACTTATAACTAAATATATAATGGCTAAAGCTATTAGAATAACTAGAAGTACCGCTGCTAAAATTATTGGCAATTTGTTCTTGCTTTTTTCTTCTGAGATTATTTCTTCCTCTTTTGGTTCTTCTGGTTTTTCTACTACTTTTTTAGGTTCTTTTATAGGAGCTATTACCTTTGTCTCTTCTAAATCGTTTTCTGGATATTCAAAGACAATTCTTTTTTCATTTGTTCTTTCCATTGCTGTTTGAAGATCAGAGTACATTTCTCTTACACTGTCATACCTATTTTTAGGATTTTTAGCAGTTGCTTTTATGACAATATTTTCTACTGATTGTGGTATTGTTGGGTTTTGTTTTCTGATACTTGGTATTTTCTCCTTCATATGTTTAAGTGCTATTTCTACCGCTGTATCGCCTTTAAATGGTACAGATCCTGTTAATAGTTCATACATTAATATTCCTAATGAATATATATCACTTTTTATAGTGGATCCTTTTCCATTTGCCTGCTCAGGAGGTAGGTAGTGAACTGATCCCATTACTGAATTTGTCTGGGTAAGTTGTGTTGAATTTAGGGCCATAGCGATTCCAAAGTCTGTTATTTTTATCATACCGTTATCTTCAATCATGATATTTTGCGGTTTGATATCACGATGGATTATATATGCTTCATGAGCATGTGCTAGGCCATCTGTTAGTTGACTCATTATATCTATTACTTCTGGAAGAGTTAACGCTCCTCTTTTTTGAAGTAATTGTTTTAATGTTTTGCCCTCAATATATTCCATTACAATATAGTAGTTACCATCTTCTTCTCCAACATCATATACTTCTACAATATTTGGATGAGAAAGGTTAGAAACTGATAAGGCTTCTCTTTTGAATCTTCTTATGAATTTTTCGTCATTTGATAAGTCACCACGTAATACTTTTATGGCAACTTTTCTATCTAATATTAAATCATTAGCTAAATATACATTAGCCATACCACCTTCGCCAATTGTTTTAATGATTTCATATCTGTCATTAATTTTTTGTCCCTTTGATAGCATTATAAATCACCACTCTCCTTTTTTAGATAAGCAATTGATATATTGTCTGTGCCACCGCGCATATTACTCTTTTTGATTAGTTTTTCTACTTGTTCTTCAATTGAAGATTTGTTGTTTAATACTTTTTCTATTTGTTCTTCTGTAACCATATTTGTTAGGCCATCGCTACATAGAAATAGTCCCTGAACATTATTGTCAACATCAAAAATATCTATTTCTATTGGATCGTTAGCTCCTAAAGCTCTTGTTAGAAGATTTTTTCTTGGATGAAATTTTGCTTGTTCAGGTGTTAATTCTCCAGTAGATACTAGTAAATTTACTAATGTATGATCATGAGTTATTTTATGTAATTTTTCATTTTTTATAGCATATCCTGATGAATCGCCAATATTTCCATATAATATATAGTCATCTGTTTTTACAGCAATTACTAGTGTTGTACCCATACCTTTACTTTCTGGATGTTCTCTAGTATATGCGAATATTTTGTTATTTATTTCTTTTACTATATTGCGAAGCCATTCGATAGCATCTTCTTTTTTTCCTAATGACTTTATACTTTCAAAACTCTCTGTTATATGTTCTATAGCTATATTTGAAGCCACTTCTCCTGCTTTATGTCCACCCATTCCATCTGCTACCGCCAGAATGAATTCATTATTATTGTTACTTATTATTGTCACATTATCTTCATTATGTGTTCTTACTTTTCCTGCATCAGTCATGTAAAATGTCTGCATTATTTCACTTCCTCTTTAATTATTAGCTCTTAATTGACCGCAAGCAGCATCTACTGCACCGCCAAACTCTTTTCTTATTGTTACATTTATATTATTTGACTTAAGTATATCATAAAAAGCTAAAATTTTCCACTTTTTTGTACGTTTAAAGCCAATATTTTCTGTTTCATTATATGGTATTAAATTTACATAGCAATTTATACCTTTTAATAATTTTACTAATTCTTTGGCTTCTTTTTCACTATCATTTATATTCTCTAACATAATATATTCAAAAGTAACTCTTCTATTAGTCTTTGCTATATATTCTTTTATGGTATCCATTAATTCTTCTAAATGATAGGCTTTGTTTATAGGCATTAGTTTACTTCTTAATTCATCATTAGGAGCATGAAGACTTATGGCTAAATTAACTTGCCCTTCCTCATTCATAAATTTTTTTATACCCGGAATAACACCACATGTTGAGATTGTTATATGTCTAGAACCAATATCAATGCCTTTACTACAATTTATTATTTTTACAAAACGCATAATATTATCATAATTATCAAATGGTTCTCCTATTCCCATCATAACAACATGAGTTATTCTTTTCTTTATATCTTCTTCAATAAGAAGTATTTGCTCTACTATTTCATAGGCTAATAGGTTTCTTACTTTCTTTAATCTACCACTTTCACAGAAAGCACATGTCATATTACAACCTACTTGTGAGGATACACATATGCTAGTTCCATAATCATGAAACATTAAAACTGACTCTATTTTATTACCATCTTCTAACTCGAATAGATATTTATTTACGTCTTTACCTGTTTGTTTTATTAATAATTTTATTTTAAATAAAGAAAAATCGTTAGTTAATTTTTCTCTTAGTTCTTTGCTAATATTAGTCATTTCATCAAATGAATTTAGTCTCTTTTTATATAGTCCTTCATATACTTGAGTGGCTCTAAATGGTTTTTCACCAATTTGAATAAAGTATTCTTCTAATTCTTGTAATGTTAAATCATATATATTTCTCATTTGTTCACTTCCATGTTCTATTTATATTATAACAGAAAAAACATGTTATTAAAACATGTTTCTATCATTTTATTTATCTTCTTTATGTTCATGATGTGAATGGCCTCTTATTCCGTATCTTTTAGTAATTGGATCTTTGAATAAGAAATTTTTTATTGGTAATAATGTTAATACCATATAAAATCCAAATATGATGAATAGAACTACTACTGATATATAGGAATAAAAGAAATGTAATGGTTCTATATTTATTATATAACTAAATGTTAGATTGCTTAATATTATAGCTAAGTAGAATATTATTATATCCACTATTAAGATGGGTTTTTTTGTTATTAATTGATAAGCATAAAATAGTAGTGGTATTAAGATTATTATTACTAAGATACTTGATGTTTTTGCTATAAAATAGTTTTCATTCATTCCATATATTGCTCCATCATAAAGGGTCCAAATAAATGTTGGTGTTAAGGCAATTTTAATGTGTTCCCAGGTGCTTTCATTAACCGCTGCAAAAAGTGATACTATTTTATTATGTCCTGATAATTCATACATAAAGTGAAGCAGTGTTCCTATTATTGATATGAATATTATTCCAATTATTATGTCCATATTTTCCTCCTATTGTAATATCATTATATATTACTTTTTCTAATATTACAACTATTATTGTTTTTTTAGTAAACGTAATGTATTTAATATACAAAGTACTGTTACACCAACATCTGCAAATACTGCTTCTAACATAGTGGATATTCCTATTAACGTTAATACTAATACTAGCAATTTTACTCCTAAAGCAAAAATTAGGTTTTCTTTAATTATTTTATTTGTTTTCTTAGATATATTTATTGCTGTTACTATCTTTTCTAGATTATCATTCATTATGACTACATCTGATGCTTCAATGGCTGAATCGGTTCCTAGACTACCCATAGATATTCCTAAATCTGATAATTTTAATACTGGAGCGTCATTTATCCCATCCCCTACGAATGATACTATACTTTTTTCTGTTTTCTTTTTTATTATTTCTTCTAAGTATGTATACTTATCACTAGGAAGCATACTATAATTAATATTATCTATACCTACTTGCTGGGCTATTTCTGTTGCTTTTTCTTTAGTATCTCCAGTAAACATGTGAATATTTATATTCATGTTTTTTAGTTTTTGTATTGTTTTTATGGTATCTTTTTTTATTTCGTCTTTTATTTCTAAATCTGCTACTAAAGAGTTGTTTATCATTAAATATATATTACTATTTTCTTCTTTATTTTTGCAGAATTTTGCATTTCCTATTCTTACTTTATCTTTTTTATATGTAAATTCAATACCTTTTCCAGATACTTCTTTATAGTCTTTGATATCTTCGTGATTTATTTCTTTAGTATAATTTTTTAATACAGATTTAGCGATTGGATGATTTGATAGTGATTCTCCACCTGCGAATATTTCCATTATTTGATCTTCTGTGTATTTTTTATCGTGGATATTTATTTTTGATATGTAGAATTCTCCTGTAGTTATTGTTCCTGTTTTATCAAATACTATTTCTTTAATATCTTTAATGCTATCTAAATAGTTACTTCCTTTTATTAATATTCCTTCTTTGGATGCCGCTCCTATACCAGAAAAATATGATAATGGTATAGATATGGCTATAGCACATGGGCATGATATTACTAGGATTGTTAATCCTTTATAAATACTAGCTGTATATGTCATATTAGTAAATAGTGGTAGAAATAGTGCTGTTAATATGGCTATAATTATTACTCCTATAGTGTATTTTGAAGAGTATTTTGATACTATTGTTTCTACTTTGGTTTTTCTTTCAGTTGCGTTTTCTACTAATTCTAGTATTTTATTTACAGTAGAATCTTTATATATTGATGATACTTTTATTTCTAATATACCGCCTTTATTTATACTACCTGATAATACGTTATCACCAGTTGATACTGATACTGGAAGTGATTCTCCTGTTAAGGCACTAGTATCTAACATAGTTTCTCCTTTTACTACTATACCATCTAAAGGAACTCTTTCTCCTTCTTTTACTACTATAATATCACCAACTTTTATTTCAGTTGTAGGGACTACTTTTATTTTGTTATTGTCTTTTAAATTTGATGTTTCTTCTTTAATATTCATTAATTCTGCTACTGAATTACGACTTTTATTTACGGCTTTGCTTTCTAGCATTTTTCCTATTTCATATAAGAATATTACCATTAAACCTTCATGTGTTTCTCCTAGTAAGTAAGCTCCTATTGTGGATATTGTTACTAAGAAGTTTTCATTTATAGTTTTATTTTTTAGTTGTTTAATAGCGGTAGTTAATGTCCTATATAGTAATATTATATAATCTAAAAGTATCAATATCATGCTTAAGTATTTTGGAGTTTTTATTATTATTCCTAATATTCCTAAGAATGCCCCTAATAGTATTCTATAAATATCTTTATTTTTAGTTTCTTTAATTTCTTCCTTACTTAATATAGCATCTGGTTCTATCTTTTCTACTATATCTTTAACATAGTTAAATGGGTCTGATATATTTGTTTCCACAATAACTGTTTGTTTAGCAAAATTTATACTAGCACTTTTTATATTTTTATCTTTATTTAAAGTTTCTTCTATTTTTTTTGCACAATTAGCACAATTTAAATCTTTAATATTATATTTATATTTCATTTATATGCTCCTTTCCCATATTAAATAATGTTTTTACATGATCATCGCTTAATTCATAATATACTGTTTTTCCTACTTTAGTATATTTTACTAGTTTGGCTGATTTTAATATTCTGAGTTGATGTGATACTGCCGATTGACTTGTATTAATTATAGTAGCTATATCTCCTACACATAATTTTTCTAATAATAGGGCATTTATTATTTTTACTCTAGTTGAATCTGCAAATACTTTAAATAACTCTGCTATATCTATTATTGTATCTTCTTCTAACATACTTTTTTTTAATTTATTTATATCTATTTCTTCCGACATAGTATTCCTCCTATATATGAATATATATTCATATATCTAAATATTACCACTTGTTTTTATATATGTCAACTAATTCTATTGCAAAATAATACTTAAGTTTAGAGACGAATGGCTCTAAACTTTTTTCTAATGACTACAGGCATTAGAAAACGACGAACAACAAAGTGTGAGACGATAAAAAGAAAAGAAAACCTAAATAGATTTTCTTTCTTTATATTCTTCTAATGTTAAATTGTTATTATATATATATGGTGCTATATCTCCTACAAATCTTAGATGCCATGGTTCATAACTATATTTAGTTATATCTTCTTTACCTTCTGGATATCTTAATATAAAACCATATTTATGACAATTCTGATGAACCCATTTTGTTTCTATTAAGTCTTCTATTTCATGTTCAATATAAGACTTCTCATTTTGATATACACAGAAATCAATAGCTAATCCAGTTTGATGTTCTGATGAACCAGGACGTGCTATTCTTGTTACTGTATAGTTAAATCCTTTTTCATCTAATAATTTATTATATAATTTTTCTTGATAGTCATAATCTCGATAACCACTTTCTATATCTATTAAATAATTATTTCTTTTTGCGGCTTCTTTTAATCTATCAAATGATTCTTTTACTTTTTTATCTATATATACATTTTTCTTATATTCACTTTCTGCATCTACTAATGTATTTGGAATATGTGCTCTTGGCAAAGGATTATCTTTATTTACTAAAATATTATAATCCATATATACCTCCAGTAGTATTATATGATATTAAAAAGAAATAGATACTTCTTTTGTTCTATTTCTTTAATCTAATTTTGTTATATTTGGATGACCTTTCATGAGTTTCTTTATACCTATCGGATGTGGAAAGGCTACTGTTATTATTGATTTATCTACCGCTACAATGATGCCTTCACCAAAATCAGTATGCAATATATGTTCTCCGACTTCATAAGTAGCATTTTTATCTATAGTCTTTTTTACTTTTGATACTATATTACTTACTCTTCCTTTGGTTTCGATATCTAAATATTTTTTATCTATTTCTTCGATGAACCTACTAGGCATATTTCTATTTGTATTTCCAAATAGCATTCTTGTCTCGGCACTTGTTATATATAATTCTTTTTTTGCTCTTGTTATAGCTACATAGCATAATCTTCTTTCTTCTTCAATAGCAGAATTACTTCCATCATTTATAGCATTATAATGAGGGAATATTCCTTCTTCCATTCCTACTAAAAAGACATAATCAAACTCTAATCCTTTTACGGAATGAACAGTCATTAAACTTACTCTATTTGATCCATCTTGATGTTCACTCATATCACTTACTAGAGATATTTCATTTAGAAAATCTTCTAGAGTAGCAGAGCCGTATTCTTCTTCATAACTTTTAGTTACACCTTTAAACTCATTTAGATTTTCTAATCTTATTTCGTCTTCTAGTAACTTAGATGATTGTAATTCTTTCTTTATACCACTTTTTTCTAGTATTAAATCTATTAGTTCTGTTAGGGTTATACTGCTACTAGCAAGTGTTAGTTCTTCTATTAGCTTTTTGAATTCTAGTTCCTTGCCACTATCTATAGCATCATAAATAGACGTGTTATTTTCTACAGCTTTAGTAGTTAAATTCTCTATTGTTTTTTCGCCTATTCCTCTTTTAGGAGTATTTATTATTCTAAGCAAACTTACATCATCTTTATGATTACTTATTAATCTTAAGTAGCATAATAAGTCTTTTATTTCTTTTCTATTATAGAAGTAGAAACTTCCTACAACACGATATTTGATGTTCTTTTTTAACATTTCTTCTTCTAGTACACGGGACTGAGCATTAGTACGATATAATATTGCTATGTCTTCTTCTTTGATGCCTTTTTCTAATAGTTTCTTAATTTCTTCTCCAACAAAGATAGCTTCTTCTTTTTCATTTGTTACTACTTTGTACTTTATTTTATCTCCTTCAATATTATTGCTCCATAAGTTTTTATCTTTTCTTTCTCTATTATGTTTAATAACGCTATTGGCAGCATTTAATATTGTTTTAGTGGAACGATAATTTTCTTCTAGTAATATTGTTTTGGCTTCTGGATAGTCTTTTTCAAAGTTTAGTATGTTCTTATAGTTGGCCCCTCTAAAAGCATATATTGCTTGATCGTTATCTCCTACGACAAAGATATTACGATATTTGGCTGCTAATAACTTACTAAAAGTATATTGGGCTTCATTGGTATCCTGATATTCATCTATTAGAATGTATTTATATCTATCTTGATAATCGTTTAAAACATTGGGATAGTTTTTGAATAATCTTATTGGAAGAATTAATAGATCATCAAAATCAACTGAATTACCGGTTTTTAACTTCTTTTGATACTTTCGATATAGTTCTACTACATTATAGTCAAATTCTACTTTAGCGAAAGAATCCGTGGTCATCATAGCATTTTTTGCTGAACTTATTTTGTTTCTTAATTCTCGTGGATTATATTTATCCTTATTCATATTTAAATCTTTCATTAATTTTTTTATTATGGTTAAAACGTCATCACTATCGATGATGGTAAAGTTTTTATCATATCCTAAAAGTGAATAATTTTCTTTTAGAATTTTTAAGCCTAAAGAGTGAAATGTAGATATTTGAATATTATAAGCTAGTGTTCCTATTAGTGATATTTCTCTATCTTTCATTTCTTTAGCGGCTTTATTGGTAAAAGTTATGACTAATATATTGCTTGGGCTTATACCGTTTTGAATTAGATTCGCTATTCTATTTGTTAGTACTTTGGTTTTTCCGGAGCCTGCTCCTGCTAAAACAAGCATTGGTCCATCTATATGATTTACAGCTTTTTGCTGTTCGCTATTTAATAATTGTGTATTCATTATGTCACCATCTTTCTTTTTAATTTTATCATACTTTAATAAGATAGTGAAGTGTAGATGGTAATATTTTTTATTTATTTTTATGGAGAAATATAAAATTAAAAAGAGGAATATTATTTCCTCTTTCTAAATACTTGTTTTATGAATAATATTATTTTATCTACTAGCCAAAGTAAGGCATTTACTCTTTTATCTTGATTATCTGGTAGTTCTTCTGTCTCTTTATTTTCTTCTCTTGTTGTATCTTTATTTTGCTCTTGGACTTTGTTGTTATCATTTTTTTCTGTTTTATCATTTCTCACACTTGTTTCTTTATTTTCTTCTTGAACTCTAGGTTTTTCTTCTTCTGGGGCTTTTTTTGTAAACTTTTCAAATTCATTTGTCCAAGCGGCATCATAATATGAAGTTGCGTCCCCTAATGCCATGTATAGACCATTGTTGTAATGGTATTTCTTTACTACCCCTTTAGTGCCTTTTTTTAATAGCATTGATTTGCCGCCATAACCTGCTGTTTCATGTAAATACAAATCACTAGTATTATATATTATATCTCCTATTATAAATGGTCTTTCTCTAGTTTCATTTAATTTTTCTTTTATCATATTTAGGAATCTATCCCATCCCATATCTAGTGTGCGATGTGGACAATATTTATTAGTATAATCCTGATGTTTTGTTACTTTATCTATGTTCCAATTATATCTATTTAATATATCTACGATTAAGTCTACGGCATTTTTTTCTGCTTTAATGAATCTTTCGCCACCAGACAATGAGTAACAGATTTCAATAGCTATACCCTCTCTATTGCCTTTACCATTACCATCAGATGCATGCCAGCCATTTCTATTTTCTTCTATTCCTTGTACTATTTCTTTGTCATCAACAGCATAGTGGAAAGATGTTTCATAATCGTTATTTGTCATGTATGTTATTTCATTTCTAGCGGAAGCATCATTAGCGGTATTATGTACTACAATACGAGTAGGTGTCATTTCATAAGGGCATTTTAGATAGTATCTACTGCTAGGTACTATCATTTTCACTATTGGTACCATTATCACCCTCCTTAATCAATTTTTCTATATTATGAATAAGATTGTATCCTGTTTCTGCAAAAACACCACTTAACGATATTGCTAAGTTGAAATCTTTTGTTATTATGAAATATAATATTGAAACTAAGAGACCTACTATTATATTTTGTATTATGATTAGATTATTGTTTATATAAGGGCATTTTTTAGCAATAAATCCTAATATCCAGCTAACGATCATTGTTAACAATGTAATCATTAATTCTGTATTATGATTTATAAATTCCATTTTTTCACCTCTATTCATAATCACTTTATTTTATGATAGAAATGAATCTTTTGTAATAGTGAATGTCCAAAAAGAAAAAAGATTATAATTTTTTTATAATCTTTTTAAGTTCTATTTATTAAACTTCTTCTTTTTTGTTCTTTTTAAACCAGTATATTGAATATCCTAGGCTTCCTAAACCTACTACCCAAGCAACAAATATTAAAGCGTTACCTGTTTTAGGATTAACTGCTGGGCTTTCAGCTTTACAAGTATAGTAAACTGTTTTCTGGTAGTCTGTATTATCTATTGTATAATCTACTGTACTATCATTTTTATCAACTAATGTACATCCATCTACTTTTGGTGAATCTACACTATCTTTATCACCATTTGATAAATCATCTTTTTTGTATGGTTCATGTACTTTTTCATTGGTATCTTTATTTATATAATCTATTTCAGCTTTAAATTTATCTTCACATACTTCATATGCTACTTTATATAAATTTGGTGCTATTAAAGTATTTGAAGGTTCGCTTGCTCCTGACCATTTATATAAAAATGGTTTTGCTCCTGTTAACTCTGATTTTGTGTGAGTTCTTGTTATTGTATATGTATCATATTCTTTATTGCCAAAATCTCTTCCAACTGTTGTTGTTTGTGGGAAAATACTTCCTTCTCTAAGCATATCCACAGTAATTTCATTATCAGTAAAGTAATCATTACCATCTGTTCTCTCGGTAAACTTGGTGCCTTCTTTTAAATACCATGTGTCATGAGCCAAGTATCTTCTTATCTCGCCATTTACTTCTTCATCATAGTGAGTATATTTAACAGTTTTACCATCAACAGTATAGTTTTCTGTTGTTCCTTTAGGAATCTGTTTTGTTTTTTCATAAAAAGTTTTTAAGTCCCATTTTTCATTTTTTATACATTCTACACCCGATGTGCTTTCATCATAATTGCCATTAGTTAGACATACTTTACCTTGATCTAATACTTTTGCTCCTTCAGGCAATTTTGGTGATTTAATACTAGTTATAAACTCAAAACTGTCTGATTGACTAAATTTTTCATTATAATAAGCTTCTGTATTTGTTTCACTAAAGAAATAATAATTAGCATACCTTTTACAAGACTGTTCTGCTTTTACTGGAACCGCTAATGATAAAGCTGCTAATGCTGAAATACTTAGTAACCCTACTTTTTTATATATTTTTTTATTCATATTTGGTTATTCCTCCTATCCTATGATAATTACATTATATAATATTTTTATTTTTATTGCAATAGGTTAATTTAAAAATGTTATAAAGTTTAAAAAAAATAAGTGTTATCACTTATTTATAACACTTATTTATATTTATATAATGTATCTGTTGCCATTGCTGTTAAAGTTTGATCTGCTACTATACCTTTTTTATAAGCATAATATGCTGCTGCTCCTATCATAGCGGCATTATCAGTACAATAACTCATTCGTGGTACAGAGAAATCTATATTTTCTTTTTTACATGCTTCTTCTAAGGAATTTCTTAATCCTTTATTAGCGGATACTCCTCCTGCTAATATTAAGTTTTTAACATTATACTCTTTTAAAGCACGCATTGTTTTTTTTGTTAATATGGTTACTACTCTATTTTGAAATGTTGTACATAAATCTTCTTTATTTATCTCGTTTCCTCTTTGTTTTTCATTGTGTACTAAATTTATTACTGCTGATTTGATACCACTAAAGCTAAAGTTATAGCTTTTATCATCTAATGGATATGGTAAGTCATATGTATCTTTTCCTTCATGAGCTAATTTATCTACTTTTGGTCCACCTGGATATGGTACCCCTATTACTTTTCCAACTTTATCATAGCATTCTCCAACGGCATCATCTAGTGTTCCTCCTATTCTTTCAAATGAATAGTCTTCTTTCATATAAATTAATTCACTATGGCCACCTGATACTACTAAAGCTATCAATGGAAACTGTAATCTTTTTTCTAAATTGTTAGCATATATATGTCCTGCTATATGATGTACTGGTATTAATGGTTTGCCTGTTACTAGTGCTATTGTTTTAGCTGCTTGAACACCTATTAATAAACTCCCGATTAGTCCTGGTCCATACGTTACTCCAATGGCATCTATTTCATCAAGTGTCATATTGGATTTATTTAATATTTCATCTAATACTATAGTTATATTTTCTATATGATTTCTACTAGCTATTTCAGGTACTACACCCCCATAATTCTTATGTATGTCTATTTGGCTTAATACTACTGTTGCTATTTCTTCTCTGCCATTTTTAATTATACTCATACTTGTTTCATCACAACTTGATTCAATTGCTAATATATATATATCTTTCATTTACATCACCTGTTTTTCCATTAGTATAGCATCTTCATCACCATAATAATATTTTCTTATGGCTACTTCGTTAAAATTAAATTTTTTATAAAGGTTTCGTGCTATATCGTTACTTACTCTTACTTCTAAAGTTATATTATCTACTCTATTTTCTATGGCTACGGATATTAAATAACTCATTAATTTATTTCCTATACCTTTACCACGATGGGATGGTTCCACTATTATATTATCTATCTCCATTCTATCATATATTAATGAATACTTTAAACTACCTAAAATTTTATTGTCTTCAATATATGTTATTTCATAAGCGAATGGACTTATATTTTCAAGTTTTTCTTCTTTTAACATTTCTTCTCCATTGCTTCTGGTAATTTTAAATATTCTGGATTTACTGCATGAGGATTTTCACTTGGTAATTTTTTAGTATATTTTACTATTTCCTCAATATGATATTCACTTTCTTCATCTACTTGTAATGGCTTATACTTTTTAACTAATTCTTCTATTTTAGTAATATTCATAAATTCTTCAGTTATTTTATTATAATCTTTATCATATAGGCCTACAT